>Ga0247773_1000109_pt1 | contig 38426 bp, 40 predicted proteins | sample UWRJL092311B6_FD_179934 | JGI IMG/M metagenome (GOLD analysis project Ga0247773, IMG submission 179934) | Plant litter microbial communities from Arlington Agricultural Research Station in Wisconsin, United States - UWRJ-L092-311B-6 | ecosystem: Environmental > Terrestrial > Plant litter >... | reverse complement strand
ATGGGGAATCCCAGCACGACATCGGCGGCAAGCTCCCGGGGGGCGTGCCCATCTATCTCTTCCACGGCCTCGCGGACACGGAGGTCCCGCCTGCGCATGCGGAGCTCTATGCGCGCGCGATTCCGCAGGCCCACCTCTGTCGCTTGCCCGGGCGCGATCATCAGCTGAACGACGACTTGCGCGAGGTCGCCGCGGCGATCGAGGCGTTGGCGGCGGCGGGATGATATAGCAGTTCGTGATCTTGCCCCTGCACGACGGCCGCGGGCCGTTCACGATCGGGTACAGGACGTTGTGATCCCGCGCCGGTGCGCCGGGTGACGAGCCTTGCCACGCCCGGCGCCAGCGCTGACCTTTCCCTGTCCCTGCCGTCTCCGGCCTTCCCAGCAGACCGCTACCGGGTTCCCATGCGCATCGATCGCCTCTTCTCCCGCGCGGCAGGGCTCCTCCTCCTGGGCGCTGCATGCAGTGCCCCTCAGCAACGGGTTGGCCAGCCTGCCGCGGCCCCGGGGCTCACTCGCCCGACCCCGGTCCTGAGCCAGGTCGTACAGGGCATGCCGACGGGCGCGGACCAAGAGGTGCGCGTTTTCACCGCCGTGTTCAAGCCGGGCGATCGAACGGTGTTCCACACGCACCGCGCGCCGGTGACGGTCTACGTGATCGAAGGCGAGTTCACGCTCGAGATGGCCGACCGCCCGCCTGTCGTCGTGCACGCGGGGTCAGCGTTCGTCGAGCCGCCGCAGGTGCGCATGACGGGCTTCAACCGCAGCCCCAGCTCGTCGACGCGCGTGGTCATCTTCTACGTCAGCATGCCCGGCGAGCCGTTCCTGGACCCCGTTGCTCCGTAGGCGAAGCCGCTCGCTGGCAACGGACGCGGTCACCCGCGTCAACATGCTCGCGGAGCAGCCGCCGGCCTGACGTCGCGTGCGATCTTCCTGGTCGCGGCGCCGTTCGTCGGCGCGGGCGGCGGGCCGAGACGATGGACTACGGCGCCGAGCCATGCCGATATCCGGCACATTCCCCCAAGCGACACGATGGCGAGCGCTGATTCGCGGGTCACCATCCACATGGCGGCGAGTCTCGACGGCTTCATCGCCCGCAAGGACGGGAGCGTCGACTGGCTGGAGACGGCCGACCACTTCGAGGGCGGCGAGGTGATGGCGCCCGAGGACGTGGCCGCGTTTCTCCAGACGATCGACTGCTACGTGATGGGGGCGCGAACCTACGAGACTGCGCTGGCTTTCGAGGCGAAGGGGCTGGGGTGGCCCTACGGCGACAAGCCGACGTTCGTGCTGACGCATCGCGAGCTGCGCAAGGCCAGCAGTGCCGTCGAGTTCTACTCCGGCGACCTCCAGCATTTGGTGGACGAGCGGCTGAGGCCGGCGTTCGGGAGCATCTGGTTCGTCGGCGGTGGCGCCGTCGCGGGCGAATGCCTGCGCCGCGGCTTGGCCGACGAGCTTCGGTATTCCATCCTGCCGGTCCTGATCGGCGATGGCATCACCTTCTTCGACAAGCTCGACCGCGACGTCGCCCTGCACCTGCTCGAGGCGAAGGCGTACCAGAGCGGCATGCTGGCGCTTCGGTACGAGGTGAAGCGGCCCGTGGCGCAGTCGAGCGAAACCGATTCCTCATCGGACGCCTGACGATCCTTGGAGATGATCCGCCTGGTTGGCCCCGGAGGCGCTGGCGAGACCACCGTCGGTGCCGCGCTGGCGGAACGGCTCGCCGCGCCGTTCTTCGACCTGGACGCGGAGTTCACGGCGAGGCACGGCGACATCTCGGCCTATCTGGCCACGCATGGCTACGATGCCTATGCCGAACGAAATGTGTCCGTCTATTCTGCCCTGGCCGGCGTGCCGGAAAGGTCCGCGGTCATCGCACTCTCGTCCGGCTTCATGACGTACCGGCACGATGTCCACCCCGGCTACGTCCGCTGCCGGGAGGATATCGCGTCGAGCGAGCTGACCTTCGTACTTCTTCCTTCGCTCGATCTGGAGACCTGCGTTGCCGAGACGGTTCGCCGCCAGCTGCGGCGCCCATTCGCCCGGACCACCGAGCGCGAGGAGCACGTCATCCGCGATCGGTTCGTCATCTACAGCGGTCTTCCGGCAAGGAAGGTAGAGACCATGCGCCCGGTCGACGCAGTTGTCGCTGACCTGTTGTCCATCCTGCTGCTCAAACGCTCCGATCGCTGACGTCCACGCGCGCGGCGAAGCAACCGGAGCCCGGGTCTCCACGCGTCCCGGACCCCTGTGTATCGTCAGTCTTCCTGACCGAGAGGATCCATGTGGAATCGTCTCCTCCCAGCGTTCATCCTCGCGAGTGCGGCCTGTTCGCGACCCTCTGCTCCAGCACCCGCACCGGCGGCGCCCCCACCCTCTCTCCCGCCGTCGTCGCCGTCTGCGGCCGCACTGCCCGGGTCTGTACCTATGGTCTACCAACTCTCTTACTGCGTAGTCGAGAACGGTGAGATCCGAGAGGTGCCGTTCACCTACGACCCCGCCACGGGCGACAGCCTCCACGAGGGACGTCCCCTTCGTGAGGCCTTCCCCGTGACGGCGGAGTATGGCCGGAGTGCGAACTGGTACGTGAACAACGAGTACCTGCGCTTCCGAGGCCGTATTTATTGGAAGTTCGGGCTGCCCCGCGAGCTGAAGACCAGCGACGTGGTGCCCGTCGGCAGGTCGGAGCAGGGCCTGGGCGTCTTTGCCGAGCCACGGACCTTGAGGTTCCCCGTGCTCGAGTTCGTCTACGTGCCGGACAGCCCCGGGTGCCTGTTCCAGCCCTACGAAACCGAGCTACGCACCGGTGCAGTCCGTGGCCGCTGAGTGGGGCAGCCGCGAGTGATCCATCCGCGGCTACTGTGTATTTGATCGCTGGCCTGTCTCGGCGGCAGCCATGGTGTAGCGGGGCTTTGGCTGAATCCCGGGAATTACGATTTTCGTGTCCGTCGTACTGGTAGTCCACTCCCGGATCTTCGTCCGGAACGGATCTCCTCTCGCGAAAGGACATGATCATGGCGGTCAAGAACCTCATCACCGGGGAAATACATAAAGGCACGACTGGCGGGAAGACTGGATGCGGTGCTGACACGACCGACCACCCGGAAAACTGGGCGAATACGTCGGCGTCGCTCACCTGCGATAAGAATGGCTGCAAGAACTAGCATGAGTTGGGCGTGAACCGTTCCGGAAGCGCAACACGGCAGCCGCGGGTGCCCCCCTCCCGCGGCTGCCGTGTGTCATTATCAGGTCCTGTCCGGCTTACTCCGCGAGCCGCCGCACCACCTCTCGCGCGCCCTTCCGGTACACCGCTAGACACACCAACTCGTTGCGCGGATCGCGCACCTCCCACCAGCGGCTCTTCTTCTGCTTGATGATGTTGTAGGCGGGCTTCTCGGCGGCTACGGGCGTGGAAATCCTCCGGGTCAGCAGGCATGGGGGCTCCAATCCGGTCGACCCAGGCTCTCCAGCAGGCTCTTTCCGTTAATCGCCGTTGCTTCCTGACCTTGTCGAATTTCAGGCGAGCCGTTCGTCGCCATGATGGACGGCCGCGGCAACTCCGTCGCGGCTCACCCACGAAACGCTGGGTCAACGGGTGAACCATGTCGAAGCTGCGACTCAGGATCTCCCTGTCACTGGATGGGTTCGTCGCTGGTGCGAACCAGAGCTTGCAGGAGCCACTCGGCGCCGGCGGCGAACAGCTGCACGAGTGGGTGTTCCCGCTGGAGGCGTGGCGACGTCCACATGGCAAGGAGGGCGGCGTGGTGAACGAGAGCACGCCGGTGGTGGAGGCAGAGCTCGCCAACATTGGCGCCACCATCATGGGCCGCAACATGTTCGGCGGTGGCCCGGGCCCGTGGAGCACGACGGATCCGTGGAACGGATGGTGGGGACGCACTCCGCCGTTTCATCACCCGGTGTTCGTGCTGACGCATCACGCGCGCGAGCCGCTGGTGCTGGAGGGCACCAGCTTCACCTTCGTGACCGACGGCATCGAGAGCGCGCTGGAGCAGGCGCGGCACGCGGCGAACGGGAAGGACGTCGCGCTGGCGGGCGGTGCGCGGGCCGCACGGCAGTACCTGAACGCCGGCCTGGTCGACGAGATGCAGCTTCACCTGGTGCCCACGCTGCTTGGCGGGGGCGAGCGCCTGTTCGACAACGTTCACGATCTGCACGGCCTCGCTTTGGCCGAGACGGTGGCGGCGCCGAACGTGGTTCACCTGAAGTTCGCAAGGTGAAAGGCGTCGGCAGTAAAGCCAGCACGGGCGATGGAGAAGACCAGGACCGAATCAGACCAGGGAGAACCCGGATATGAGCACGATCGTGGTGCAGGCGTTCATCACCCTCGACGGCGTGGTCCAGGCGGTCGGCGCGCCGGACGAGGACCGCGAAGGCGGCTTCGAGCACGGCGGCTGGGGGATAGACTATGACGAGCGGATGGACAAGCTCGGGGAGGGCAACGAGATGGTCAGGGAGTGGGAGAGCAGGACCGAGGCGCTGCTGCTCGGCCGCAAGACGTACGAGATCTTCGCCGGCTCGTGGGGCGTTTGGGACGAGAACGCCGAGGGCCTGCAGGGGGAGTTCACCCGGAGGTACAACCGCATTCCCAAGTACGTCGCGTCGCGCACGCTGACCGAACTCGGGTGGCGGAACTCGCGGCTTCTTGGCCCCGACGTGCGGGGTGCCGTGGAGAAGCTGCGCGCGGAGCACGGCGGCGAGATCCGCGTGTGGGGCAGCACCGAGCTGGTCAGGACGCTGGCCGGGCACGGCCTGGTCGACGAGTACCGGCTCGTCGTCTACCCGCTCGTGCTGGGCACCGGCAAGAAGCTGTTCTCCGACGGGTTCGCGCTCTCCACGCTCACCCTGGCCGAGACCCGCGCCCTGCGATCCGGAGTGCTGATCAACACCTACCGTCGCTCCAACGCGGGCCGGGCGTGATCGGCCGCGGCGGTAAAGCCGGGCCGCCGGGAAGCTTCCTGGCAGCCGCAGGACTCCCGCGGCTGCCGTGTGGTTGATCGCCTGCTCCGTCTCACGCCGCGAGCCGCCGCACCACCTCTCGCGCGCCCTTCCGGTACACGGTGAGGCACACCAGTTCGTTGCCCGGATCGCGCACCTCCCACCAGCGGCTCTTTTTCTGCTTGATGATGGTGTAGACGGGCTTCTCGGCGGCTGCGGGCGTGGGGTCCTTCGGGTCGTCAGGCATCGTGGACTCCAATCCTCTTGACCCGGGCCGTGCAGCAGGGCAGCTTTGGCGAGCGGGCGGCCTCGGGTCGTTTCGTAGAGGCGGGTGGATCGGCCATTCTCTGCCAAGGGACGCCGGCCCACCCGTCTTGTATTTTGCGGCCCTGTTGAGTATAGTATAGCCAACTGCATACACTTTGTCAAGCGTAGTGCATACATGGATTTTCGAGAGGCTATCGACCGCTTGGGCGAGCGGGTCACGCACGAGCAGGCCGCGCGTGCCCTCGGCGTTTCTGTTGCATCCGTCCGCCAGTATCGCCTGCCGCCGGAGGCGAATGCTCACCGCTCTGCTCCTGGTGGTTGGACGAAGGTCCTTGCTCGTCTAGCAAGGACACGAAGCCGTGAGTTGAGCGAACTCGCAGACAGGCTAGAAAGCCTGTCATAGACGTGGTACGATGGGCAGCTCTCCCCGGGAATTCTGCGCCTTCGGTCTGGGCAGATAACGAGTCTCTCTAACATCGAGTGCAATGAGCAATCTAAAGGCGGGGTTTACCTTTTCACCAAGAATCCTAGACCACCTCGGCATTTCTGCATACAACAGCGTGCGGAAGTGTCTTGCTGAACTCGTTGCCAACAGCTACGACGCCGACGCCCATGAAGTTCACATCTCTCTGCCTGACGTTGTTGATCAAAATGCGGCCATTGTCGTAAGCGACGATGGTGTCGGTATGAGCCCGACAGATCTGAAGCAACGCTTCCTACACGTTGGTCGGGATAAACGATCTGAAGGCGATCGCACACCGAGTGGCCGGCTTGTCATCGGTAGCAAAGGAATCGGAAAGCTAGCAGGCTTTGGCATTGCGGCACGAATGCACCTCACTACGCGTCGCGACGGCGTACAGTCGGTCATTACAATTGATCAGGAAGACCTCGCGTCGATTGAGGTGTTGAGTACTCATGAATTTGATGTAACCATAACCGATACGCAGCTTTCGAACGGCACTGTTATTCAACTTTTGCAATTACATCAGGACGTTCAACTACCGCATGCTGACGTGGTCAGGAGGCATCTCCGTCGTACGATGCCTAATCATCCGGACTTCCGGATGGAGATAAACGATATTGAGTGTACGGCTGAAGACGTTTTGGGCGATAAGTCGACGTTCTCGGAATTGATACCTAACGTCGGGACAGTGAATGGCTTCTATATAATCGCAAACGCGCGCCAGTCAGATCCTGGTCTCGCGGTACGCGTGCGCGGGAGAATCGTGCAAGAGCCATCTCTCTTTGGCCTTGATACGCGTGCACATGGCTTCTTTACAGCAGAGCGCATTGTTGGGGAGATTAATGCGGACTTTCTCGATCCAGAAACTAGCGGAGGAGTCCGGAAAGACCTGATCAAAACAACGCGCGATGGTTTTCTCGAGGACTCCGAAACTGTAAAGGCATTTCAAGATTGGGCCAGCCGATTCATTCGAAAGGTCATTCAGGGAGTGGATGAACGCGAGACAACAAAACGCGCAGATGCGCTGATGTCATCGCCTGAAATCCAGACCAGGATCAATGCGCTCCCGCCGCACATCCGAGGCACAGCGTCCAAGGTCGTTCGTGGTATCATTTCGAAGCTGAAAACCGCCTCTGACGAGGATGCGAAGAATTTAGTTGAATGGGTGCTGCGTTATTATGAATCGAATGTTCTAAAAGAGTTGATGAACGCCATAGTGGCAGCAGATATTCACGAAGCCGAGAAGTTGGCGGCACTGGTTAGTGAGTGGGGACTTACCCAACTAAACAGCGTTGCCGGAATTGTGGAGACACAGATTAATATCATAGGGCGACTAGAGGAATTAGTTGCATCCGATAAGGCTTATGAGATCGACTTACACAAGTTGATCGAGAGTAACCTCTGGCTGGTCCATGAAGGACTGGAACTCTGGTCGTCGGACAAACCCCTGAAAGTCCTGCTAGACGGTCATATTGATAAACTATATGAAGACAAAAAAGATCTGCGTCCAGATCTAATTTGTCGGTCTCGGGACAATGCCAAAAATGCAGTGATCTTGGAGTTCAAGCGTCCTAAAGAAAAGATCACAATGCAACATGTTACTCAAGCACTTGAATATGAAGGTATTGTCAAGCAGCACAGACCCAATATTCAGTTCGAGACGTATGTCGTTGGTCGCCAGTATGATCCAAGCGTCTTGGCGATTAGGGATAAGCAAGCGAATGCTGGTTTACATCTATGGTCATTTGAGGAGATACTTCAACGATCGCGCGCTCGCTTTGAAGAGATCCTCACGATACTTGGGCGGTGACGCCGGGTACAACTGCATATCTGCTAAGCGCCATTACGGGACTGGGGCGGCCGCTTCCACGACTAGCCACGCCTAATCGCCAGTCGAGACCTTGAGCCCCCCTTCCCCCACGCGATAGATTTAGCCTGCAAGGCCGTGGCTGGCGCGCTGTGCGCCGGGACCGCGGCCCTCTCCATCTTTGCCAGACGCGTTCGATGAGCAGCGATACGGACCGGACCGACACGCACCAGACCGACAGCTACAACCCCGCCGAGGTCGAGCGGAAGTGGCAGGCCCGCTGGGACGAGCAGGGCGTGAACACCTGGACGGAGGACGAGCTTCTCAAGGCCGAGAAGCCGTTCTACAACCTGATGATGTTCCCGTACCCATCGGCCGAGGGGCTGCACGTGGGGAACATCTACGCGTTCACCGGCGCCGACATCTACGGCCGCTTCAAGCGGCTGCAGGGGTTCAGCGTGTTCGAGCCCATCGGCTTCGACGCGTTCGGCATCCACAGCGAGAACTTCGCGCTCAAGCAGGGGATCCACCCGGGCGAGCTGATCCCGCGGAACGTGGAGCGCTTCACCCGGCAGCTGCGCCGGGTGGGCTTCATGTACGACTGGAACCACACGGTGGACACCACCGACCCCTCGTACTACCGCTGGACGCAGTGGATCTTCCTGCAGTTGTACAAGAACGGCCTGGCCGAGAAGAAGGCCGCGCCGGTCAACTGGTGCCCCGGCTGCCAGACCGTGCTCTCAAACGAGCAGGTGGTGGGCGGCGAGTGCGAGCGCTGCGGCACGCCGGTGGAGATGCGCTTCCTGAGCCAGTGGTTCTTCCGCATCACCGACTATGCGGGGCGGCTGCTCGAGAACCTGAAGCACCTCGACTGGAGCGACACCACGCGCAAGGCGCAGGAGAACTGGATCGGCCGCAGCGAGGGCGCCGAGCTCGAGTTCCCCATCGCCCGGCCGAAGGTGGCGGAGGATCGCCATGCCTCGGCCGAGATCCAGCCCGAGAAGCCGGTGATCCGCGTCTTCACGACTCGTCCGGACACCATCTTCGGCGCCACCTATATGGTGCTGGCGCCCGAGCACCCGCTGGTGGAGCGCATCACCCCGGCGGAGCGCCGCGAAGCCGTCGACGAGTATCGCCGGCAGGCCAGCGCGCAGGACCTGGTCACGCGCAAGAAGACCGACAAGACCAAGACCGGCGTGGACACCGGCGCCCGCGCGACCAATCCGGCCACCGGCCAGGAGATCCCCGTCTGGATCGCCGACTACGTGCTGATGGAGTACGGCACGGGCGCCATCATGGCTGTCCCCGGCCACGACGAGCGCGACTTCGAGTTCGCCACCCAGTTCGGCCTCCCCATCGTCCGCGTGGTCGCGGGCGAGGGGGACGACGCGTCCACGCCGCTGGCGGAGGCGTACACCGGGCCGGGGCGGCTGGTGAACAGCGGGCAGTTCGACGGGATGGAGGTGGACGAGGCGAAGAAGGCGGTGACCGAATGGCTGGCGGGGATGGGCCTGGCCGAGGCGCGGGTGAACTATCGCCTGCACGACTGGACCATCAGCCGGCAGCGCTACTGGGGGCCGCCGATCCCGATCCTGTACTGCGACGAGTGCGGAACGGTGCCGGTGCCCGAGGACCAGCTCCCCGTGCTGCTGCCGCAGATCGCCGATTACAAGCCCGACGCCAGCGGCATCAGCCCGCTGGCGCGGCACGAGGAGTGGTACATTACCGACTGCCCGACGTGCGGCGGCAAGGCGCGACGCGAGACCGACGTGAGCGACACCTTCCTCGACAGCGCCTGGTACTTCCTGCGCTACCCGTCGTCGCACGACGAGGCGGCGCCGTTCGACCCGGCGATCACGAAGCGCTGGCTGCCGGTGGACAGCTACATCGGCGGCAACGAGCACGCGGTGCTGCACCTGCTGTACGCGCGCTTCATCACCATGGCGCTGAAGGACATCGGGCTGATCGACTTCGAGGAGCCGTTCACCCGCTTCCGGGCCCACGGGCTGATCGTGAAGGACGGCTCGAAGATGTCCAAGTCGAAGGGCAACGTGATCGTGCCCGACGAGTACATCGCGCACTGGGGCGCCGACACCTTCCGCGCCTACCTGATGTTCCTGGGCCCGTACCAGGAGGGCGGCGACTTCCGCGAGGCGGGGATCAGCGGCCCGTACAACTTCCTCAACCGCCTGTGGGACGCGGTCCTGTCGTCCAGGGACCGGCCGCTGGATGCGGACGTCGAGCAGAAGCTGCACGCCACCATCAAGAAGGTGACGGAAGACAGCGAGGCGCTCTCCTTCAACACCGCCATCGCGGCGATGATGGAGTACCTGAACACCGTCCGCGCCGGCGGCCGCACCCCCGAGCGCGCGGCGGTGGAGCCGCTGGTGCGGCTGGTGGCGCCGTACGCGCCGCACGTGGCCGAGGAGCTGTGGCAGCGGCTGGGCCACGCCGACTCGATCTTCCGCACCGCCACCTGGCCCGATTACGACGAGGCCAAGACGGTGGCCGACCGGGTGGAGTTCGTGGTGCAGGTGAACGGAAAGGTGCGCGCCCGCATGGAGATGTCTCGCGGCATCACCGAGGACGCCGCCCGCGAGGCCGCGCTGGCCGACGAGCACGTGCAGCGCTTCATCGACGGCAAGCAGGTGCGCAAGACGATCTTCGTTCCCGACCGCCTGCTCAACCTGGTCGTCGGCTGAACGCACAGCCACGACGGTAGATGAAGAGCCCCGGGCCGATTCGTCGGGCCGGGGCTTTCGTCTTCCGGAAACCAACTTCGGATAAGACGGCAGACCTCTCGCGTCAAGCCGAGCTTCGCCACCGGCGGCTGAAGCCGCAGCAACAACCACGGGAAGCCTCGCAAACTGCGCGAGGCTGCGAGGGAGATATTCAGGCACAATGCGGGCATTTCGGCTGTCGGATGCATTGTTGGCAGCCGCGCCCGCGAAGGTGCTCGAGCGGGCTCCACGCGTGCGTACGAAACAAAACTCTTGTGCCGTTCGTTCGAACGAACTAAATTATGAACATGGATGATTCAGCGCAGACGCAGTCACTGCCCGAGCGGCTTCTCAGCACCGCGATCGACGTGTTCGGGCGGAAGGGGCTGGAGGGGGCCAGCACGCGGGCGATCGCCGCCGCGGCGGGCACCACCATGTCGATGATCACCTACCACCACGGCGGCAAGGAGGGGCTGTACTTGGCCGCCGCGCGAAGCATCGCCGAGCAGATCGGCGAGCGCATCACGCCGGCGTTCGCGGCCGCCGCGCGCATCGAGGCTGCGGACGACGCGGCGGCGGCGCTGGCGCAGGTCGTGGCGCTGGTGGACGAGTTCGCGAACGTGATGGTGCGGCCCGAGAGCGCGGCCTGGGCGCGCTTCATCGTGCGCGAGCAGATGGAGCCCACGCCCGCCTTCGACATCCTCTACGGCGGGGTGATGGGCCGGCTGATCGACCACATCTCCGCGCTGGTGGTCCGGGCCACGGGCGGGCGGCTGGGGCCCACCGAGGCACGGCTGAGGACGATCGCGATCGTGGGGCAGGCGCTGGTGTTCCGCTTCGCGCGGGCCACGGTGCTCCGCGCCACCGGCTGGGCCAGCATCGACGCCGAGGAGACCGCCGCGATCCGCGGTGTGGTCCGCGCCCACACCACCGCCATCCTCGCAGACGCACGGGCGGGCGCCGAGACGTAGCCAGACCCGGCGCGGGGGCTCGCGTCGAGATCTTCCCTCAATCCAACGGAGGTGCTCCGATGCATCCAGAGGTCGATAAAGACGCGAGCGGGACACGGACGACGGCCACGCAGGTGCTGATCGTGGGCGCGGGGCCCACGGGGCTGGTGCTGGCGCTCTGGCTCACCCGGCAGGGCGTGGCCGTGCGCATCGTCGATAAGACCGCCGAGCCGGGCACCACCTCGCGCGCGGTGGGCGTCACCGCGCGCACGCTGGAGCTGTACCGCCAGATGGGCCTGGCCGACGCGCTGGTGGCGGGCGGGGTGAAGGTGCCGGCCGTCAACCTGTGGGTGAAGGGCACCCGGGCCGCCCGCCTCCCTTTCGAGCAGATGGGAACCGGGCTCACGCCCTATCCCTACGTGCTCGTCTTCCCGCAGGACGAGCACGAGCGCCTGCTGATCGCGCGGCTGGGGGAGCTGGGCGTGGCGGTGGAGCGGCAAACCGAGCTGGTGCGCTTCGAGCAGCGTGGCGACGGCGTGCGTGCCATCCTGCGGAAGGGCGATGAAGGCGACGGCGCGGAAGAGACGTGCGAGGCGTCGTACCTCGCCGGCTGCGATGGCGCCCGCTCGGTGGTGCGCGAGGCGCTGGCCACCGGCTTCCCCGGCGGCACCTACGCCGCGGTGTTCTACGTGGCCGACGTGGACAGCGAGGGCCCCGCGGCGAACGGCGAGATCCACGTGGACCTGGACGATTCGGACTTCCTGGCGGTGTTCCCGCTGAAGCAGACGGGCCGGGTGCGGCTGATCGGGAGCGTGCTGGAGGGTGGCGAGCCCGGCTCGTTCACCTTCGACGACGTGCGGGAGCGCGCCAGCCAGCACATGAAGTTCTCCTTCCGGCACGTGAACTGGTTCTCCACCTACCACGTGCACCACCGGGTGGCCGCCAGCTTCCGCGAGGGGCGCGTGTTCCTGCTGGGCGACGCCGCGCACATCCACAGCCCCGTGGGCGGCCAGGGGATGAACACCGGCATCGGCGACGCGGTGAACCTGTCGTGGAAGCTGGCGGCGGTGCTGAACGGCGGTGCCGGCGAAGCCGTGCTGGACAGCTACGAGCCCGAGCGCATCGCCTTCGCGCGGAAGCTGGTGAGCACCACCGACCGCATCTTCACGCTGGTGACGAAGCCCGGCGCCGTCGCGCGGCTGGTGCGCACGCGGCTCGCGCCCAGGATCGCGCCGCTGTCGTTCCGCTTCGAGGCGGTGCGCCGCTTCGTCTTCCTCACCGTGTCACAGATCGCGGTGGAGTATCGCGAGGGCCCGCTGAGCGAGGGTGAGGCCGGCGAGGTCCACGGCGGCGACCGGCTGCCGTGGGTCACGGTCGAAAAGAATGCGGAGGGATGGGCCGACAACTTCGCGCCGCTCGCCGCGCTGGCGTGGCAGGCGCACGTCTACGGCGACGCGGGGGAGGGCGTGGCGGACGTCTGCGCGGAGCTGGGCCTCCCGCTCCACCGCTTCGCGTGGACGCCGGCGACGGAGCGGGCCGGCCTCGCCCGCGGCGCCACCTACCTCGTTCGCCCCGACGGATACGTGGCGCTGGCCGATGCGGACGGCGATCCCGAGCGCCTGCGCCGCTACTGCGCCGAGCACGACGCCGTTCTCGCGTCCACGTCCCGCGTTGCAAACGGCACCGGCAACGGCGGGTGAACACGGAGGGAGCGGAGAAAAGCCGGAGGGAGCGGAGAACAGCATGCAGTTCTCCGCTCCCTCCGCTCTCTCCGCTGCTCGCGTTCACAAGCGGACTCTGCCGCACCGCGATGCTCGGGACCCTGCGCCTGTCCCCCGCCAGCGAAACACGATCGACCCATGCGGGGGACGAGGGGACTCGGGGCGCGATCCGGATCCACCGCGCCCATCATCTTTCGTGTCATCCACTTAGATCGACGGCACGCCCGCACCCGGCACCGGGAACGGGCGTTGCCTTTCCATCTGCCCGACACGACGCGGATCTCCGCACCTCTCATCGGCAGATGGACCCATGCGAACCACCCGACTGTTCTCCCTGCTCGCCACGGCGGCCATGCTGGCCGCGTGCAGCGACAACGACGTGTTCGTGGGCGGCGGCGGCCCCCGCCCCAACCCGCCCGAAGACCTGGCCGTGTCCGCGCGGTGGGTGCTGGAAGGCTTCACCGCCACCGGCCAGCCCAGCGGCTACCCCGCCGTGGACCTGCTCTGGTACCCGCCCGCGCAGTGGAACCAGGAGCCCTTCCGCGTCTACGGTCGGCGGGCGGGCACGGGCAACTTCTTCCTGATCGCCACCGTCACCAGCTGCACGGTGGACGGGTGCGTGTACCGCGACCGCAACGTGGCCGGCGGCAGCACGTACGAGTACTACGTGGCCACCGTCAACGAATCGACCGACGAGGAAGCGCCCACCGAGTTCCGCGAGCAGGTGCTGGTGCCGGCCACCACCATCCCGGCGGCGCCCGTAGCCGACAGCGCGGTGGGGCTCGACAACGCGGCGTTCGTCCGCTGGCACGCGGGCGGCAACGCGCAGAGCCTGTGGAAGTACCAGGTGTACCTCACGCATGTCGACAACCAGGCCTACCTCTACGCCCTGGGCGAGACCGACGGCACCGGCTTCGTTGACCTGCGCGCCACCAACGGCCACGTCTACGGCTACCGCATCGCCGCGGTGGACACGCTGGAGCACGTGAGCGCGCTCTCGCCGGAGATCACCGTGGCGCCGCGCCCCGACGTGAGCGGCGAGCTGATCAACACCTTCCAAACCAATGCGGCGCAGAGCGGCTTCCGCTTCCAGGCCGACGAGGGCACCAACCCGATCGTGGCCGGCACCGCCACCAACGCGCAGTGGCGGCTGGAGCGCGACGCGGGCGGCTGGAAGATCGTGCCGCTGGGCGGGACGACCGTGGTCGAATACAGCGGCCGCACCACCGCGCTGGTCTGCGGCCCCGGCGCCGACGCCGGCTGCCGCGCCGCCACCCGCGCCCCCGCGGCGGGCTACAGCACCGCGCCGGTGGTGGTGAACCCCGAGTTCAGCTACGTCCTGCGGGTGACGGGAGGCGACGGGCAGACGCACTACGGCGTGGTGCGCGCCAGCATCCTGGGCAGCGACGGCGCCGGGCACGACCTGATGATCTTCGACTGGGCCTACCAGACGCTGGCCAACGACCTGCGCCTGGTGCGCGCGGGCGGGTGAGTCGAGGGAAGTACGAAAGTACGAGAGTACGGAAGTACGAGAGTACGGAAGTACGAGAGTACGGCAGTACGGGCGGGCCGGAGGATCCAGGGCCCGCCCGCGAGCGAACCGCCCGGCGCGACACACACCGGCGCCGGGCGGCAGGGCAGGACGAGGTCCAGGTGTTCATCGATATACGGAGTCGCCCGGGCGGGCGGGGGCGCGGGTCAAACCGCAGGAAGCAAGCAGCCCCCGTCCGTCCGGGCGATTATCGTCGCAGCGCATCCCCCCATCGCTGTGTGAGGAGTCCGTCATGGCCAGCCGCCGGTACATCCCATCGATCACGCTCGCGCTCGTCCTGGCCGCGTGCACGCTTTCCCCCGCTCCGTCAGCCACACAGCCGAACGTCAACGCACGCGCCACGCCCGACACGGCGAGCCTGCGGCGGTCGCTCGCCGCGGCGCTGGGCGGCGACTTCCAGATCGTGCGCCACGAGCTGAGCAGCGGGCTCGCCGAGCGCGGCGGCACCTTCTGGCTGGTGCACGCCCGGCCCACGCGCAGCGGCGACTTCCACCTGCAGTACCGCTACCGCTGGGTGGACCCGGTCCATCCCCGCGACCCGCTGTTCACGCACATCCAGCACGAGTCGTACATCCGTGTGGGCGAGCGAGGGTGCGGGCGCAGGCGCGAGGCCAAGGAGGTGTGCCTGGGCGACACCATCATCCTCCCCTTCGTGCTGGACCGCTACACCGGCCACACCTTCACCCTGGCCTACCGCGGACCGAGCACGCCCCACCCGCTGGCCGCCGAGCCGCTGCCGGCCCGCCTGGTGCCCGCTGCGGACTCATACCCCAACCCGGCGGCCGCACAGCTGACGTACCTGGGAGCGAGCGCCTACGTGATGCTGCACCGCGTGCTCGGCAGCACCACCGTCTACAGCGCCATGTTCGAGGCACGCGCGCCGGGGCGGTTCAACCTGGGGCTCACGGTCGCGCGGCCCGGCCTGGGGACGTCCGCCGGGTCGGCGGGTGCCGGGGTGCCGGTGATCGTGGTACCGCGCGGGCAGCCGGTGACGGTGCTGCTGGAGAACGAGCAGGTGCATTCGACCAACGAGGTGAGCGGCTTCTCGTCGCACACCGGCAGCCAGTACCTCACCACGCCGCTGCTGCTGCAGCCGGGCGACCGCGTTACGCTCGAGTTCAGCCGCTTCACCGTGCGCGGGCGCGACCATCACCCCGGCGCCCCCGGCGAGCCCCAGGTGACGCCGCGGATCGCGCGGCTGCCGTTCCACCTCGACACGTCGCAGCGCTTCAACGCCTGGGTCGCGCCCTACCTGCCGCGGCAGCCGTAGGGCGGACCTGCCATGCGCGTGGAGCCACGGTCAGCCCGCCGCCCCCGCGGCGCCGGGCTCGGCCGTGGCCTTGAAGGCCTTGTCGGCGTTGACGAAGCGGGTCATCACGTAGCCCAGCCACACCAGGGCGGCCAGCGTCACCAGCATGCCCCACTTGTCGCCCACCAGCTGGTTCACGGTGTCCATCCGCAGGAAGGCGAAGAGCGCCGGCACCACCGCCGCCACCGCCATCGCGTACACCCGCAGCACCGCGCCCATCTCGGGCTTCCCTTCTTCCACCACCTCGTAGTGGTACGTCTCGCCCGCGATCTTCTGCTCGAGGCGCACGGGGCGGATGCGCAGGCTGCCCAGCGGAACGATGGGCAGGTAGCCGACGGTGAAGAACTTCACCGCGTTCCAGGTGCCGTCACCGCGCGGGCGGTAGTGGAGGAGCGTGGTGCCCCAGCCGTTGACGGTGGTGCCGCCACTTCTCGGCCGGGCGTTGGCGCGGGCGCGGGCGGTGATCGCCGCGAGCTCGGCGGCGTGCGCCTCGAACACCTGCGCGGCCACGGAGGCGCCGCATCTGGGGCAGACGAGGCCTTCGGCGGCGACCACGCGCTCGCCGCAGGATGGGCAGGTGATGGTGACGGTCGACATTGGGTTCCTTCGGTGGGGAGGGAATCCGGTGTGGCGCCCGGGGTGAGGCGCAGGGTTCGGCCGGCGATGGTCGGGATTGGGTCTGCGCGGAGGGTTCGATCGAGAAGACTGCGCCGGAGAATCAGCGCAAGAAAACGAGATGCAGGGTCTGGGGCAAGAGTCCTGTCGCCGGACGATGAGGGCGTGTTGATCCGGAGGCTGAGTCGCCCCTACTGCCGTGACATTGAGGATGGAAAGGATGCCGCGGACGGGAAGGCCCAGCCGTGGAGCCTCGCGCAGTTTGCGAGGCTTTTCGTAGTTGTTGCCGCGGCTTCAGCCGCCGGTCTGAAGCGGCAGCGAGGCAATCATCCTCCGCATCGGCGCGTCAGGCAGCCATTCGCTCGGACCTCGGGCCACAGAGCTTTCGGGCGCCGCCGGGGATCGCCGCTGGTCCGGGTCAGGTGCGGCGGCGCCGCTCAGGATGACATTCGTTTTCTGGGCCGAAATCTGAGCCGAGGTGACGCCGCACCCCGTACTCAGCACGGCAGGACGTCGACCGACGACGACCGCGAGTCGGTGAGGCGCCAGCGCCAGCAGCCGCCGGTGCCCGTCTGGATGGTGGTGGCGTAGGTGAGCGGGCCGGTGGCGCCGCCGCCGGTGGTGGCGGCCCGCAGCGCCAGCTGGGCGCCGGCCGCGGGCACCTGTTTGCACACCTCCTGCCCCGGCATCACGTCGAAGCGCACCAGGTCGGCGTGCGCCACGATGGTGCCGTAGCCCACGGTGCCGTTGCGCACGCACAGCCGGGTACTCTGCGAGCCCGTGGGCACGTCGCGGCGCAGCGCGGCGCACGCCGCGGTGAGGAACAGGACCAGCACGATCGCGGCTCGACCCATGGGAACGCCTCCATCCAGGTAGAAAGTGGCGGCCACGAGTTGCGCAGAGTCCATGCCCGTCCCCGCTCCACGCGTCCGACACGGCGCGGTGGGCCGGCGTTTCGGGCGGGGCTCGTCAGCGCGGCAGCGGAAGGGCGGCGGCGGGCTCGACGGGCTGGCGCAGGGCCAGGTTGAAGCTTTCCGCTTCCTGCAGGCGCGTCATCTCCTGCCTCACCTGCGCCACCTCGTCGTGCGTGTGCTGGAGCTGCGCGCGCATCTCGCGGATCTCGGCGGCCAGCGTGGCCGAGCTGTCGGGCGACAGCACTCCGCCCTCCTTCAGCCGCAGGATGGCGTCCACGATCGGGCGCAGGGCGAAGCGGACGGTGAGGCCCAAAGCCGGCAGCACCACCAGCGATGACACGAGCATGAGCTTGATGAGATCGTCGAAGGGCATGGCGGTTTTCCCCGGGTGGATCGAAGCGGTCGTGGGCGTGATCACCGCATACGGGAACCACGGCGCCCGCGTTTCAACGCTCGCCGGCCGCGCGCGCAACGGGCTCGCGAGGCGTACGGGTGAAGTGTCCAGCCACGGTCCTGGAAATGCAGGAACCCTTGCGTCCCCAAGATGCGCAAACATTCGATCTCAGCCGGAACGGCGGTCTTATCCCATGCCCGACAGCAACGAGCCATCCGCCGTCGTCCACTCTCCCGACCGGGAGCGCGAGGCGGCGCGCAGCCGCGGCCGGGCCGCGCGTCCGAGGGCCCCGGCATCGTCGCCGGGGGAGCCCATCGGCGGCCACGCCTTCACCGCGCTGGCCGACAACGTCCGCGACTACGCCATCTTCCTGATGGAGCCCGACGGCGTCATCTGCTACTGGGGCGAAGGGGCGCGGCTGATGAAGTGGTGGACCCGGGCCGAGGCCGAGGGGAGCCACCTGCGGATGATGTACCCCGAGGAGGGCGCCGACGACGGGACGGCCGAAGCGCACCTGGTGGAGGCGGCCGAGAAGGGCGAGTACACGGGCGAAGGCCGCCGCGTGCGCAGCGACGGCTCGACCTTCTGGGCGGGCGTGACGCTCACCGCGCTGCGCGACCGCGGCGGCAAGCTCCTGGGCTTCGCCAAGACCACGCGCGACCTGACCGTGCGCCGCGCGGCCGAGGCGGCCTTGGCCATCGCCTGGTCGGCCCACGCCGCGCGCGACCGCGCGCTGGCCGAGGCGGCCGATGCGCGCAGCGCGCTCGACATCGCGAGGGAAGACGCCGAGTTCGCGCTGGAGGCGGTGCGCGGCGCGCGCGAGTACGCCACGCAGGTGCTGGAGCCCGGCCTGGTGGCGCTGCAGACCGAGCGCGCGAGCATCCTGCGCGAGATGGCGCTGCTCAACGAGGAGATCCAGCGGCTGGTGGAGCCGGCGGTCCCCGGCGGCACCAGCCAGGCACCGGGGTAACCGGCGGCCCGGAGCGCGGGCGAGAACCTACGGCCGCGCGGGCGTGTCGGTGCACGGGGTAACGTCGTAGGCCGACGCGGGCGATTCGGTGAGCCGCCACGTCCAGCAGCGGCCGGCGCCCACCTGCAGCCGCGACGCGTAGGAGATGGGCCCCGCGGCGCCGCCGCCGGTGGTGGTGGCCGCCAGCGCGACGAACGGCCCGGGCCCCGGCACCCGCTTGCACACCTGCTGCCCGGGCATCACGTCGAAGCGCACCATCCCCGCGTGCGCCACGATGTTGCCGTATCCCACCGTCTCGTTCTGCACGCACAGCTCGAGCTGGTCGGAGACGGCGGTCGCGCCGCCCGCCCGCGGCCCCGGCGCACAGGCGGTGAGCCAAAGGAGCACAGCGGCCGCGCTTCCTCTCATCTGAACGCTCCATCAGTAGTATGTGGGAGACCCGCGGATACAGTAGGCTCCCCGCTTCACCCGCGCCAACGTTGCGAACCGGGCCGTGTCCTCCGACGCGCCCCGGTTCGGTGTTTGCCCTGGCGAGCGTTGACTCTCCCATCGCGCTTCGTACGACCGCGGGAAGGCAGAAGTACGCCGGCGGACGGGAGGACTCTCAGCCGTCGAGCCTCGCGCGGTTTGCGAGGCTTTTCGTAGTTGTTGCTGCGGCTTCAGCCGCCGGTCTGGAGCCGGGTCAGCCGCTGAGCTCGGTTCGGCCGACCTACCCGCGGCCCGTGAGCGAGCGGATCAGCGCCACCTCGCCCGCGCGGTACGGGGTGCCGTCGGCGCGGAAGATGTCGTGGAACCAGACGGGCGGCTCGGCGGGGTAGCGGTGCTCCCACGAATCCCACGGGTAGATGGTCTGCGACTTCCCCGACACGAAGCCCCAGTTGATCCCGCCCACCTGCTGCTCCTTGAAGTACGGCAGCACCGCTTCGAAGGTGCTGCCGCGCGGGCGAGCCATGTACTCGGTGCAGATCACCGGCCGCCCCAGCCGCTTGAGCGCCGGCACCTGCCGCTGCAGCGTGGGCACCGGCTCGTAGCTGTGGAAGGTGATCACGTCGGAGTTGTCGAGCATGAACTGCGTGATCGGCGCCGTCTGGCTGGGGTCCACCCAGTCGCCCTTCCACGGCGCGGCGGTGAGCGGCTGGGTGGGGTTCACGGCCCGCGCCCAGCCGAAGGTGCGCCGCAGCAGCGCCATCGACATCTCGCCCTTGTTGGTCAGGTCGAGCGCGCCGTACGAGCCGCCGTTGGCATTGTCGGGCTCGTTGAACAGGTCCCACGCGAGCACGCGGCGGTCGTTGGCGAAGCGGCCCACCACGCCGCGCACGTACGGCTCCAGCAGCTCGCCCCAGCGGGCGCTGTCGCGCAGGATCTCGGCGCCGGGGCCCTGCACCCACCCCGAGTTGTGCAGCCCCGGCACGGGCTGGTGCTGCCGCCCCGCGCGCGGGAACGGGTCCCACACGGCGTCGAAGAGCACCAGCATCGGCCGGATTCCGTGCCGGCTGGCGATGGCCAGGAACTGGTCGACCCGGCTCAGGAAGCCTTGCGGGTCCTGCCGGTAGGCCAGGTCGTGCAGGAACACGCGCATGGTGTTGAACCCCAGCCCCTGCGCCCACCCCAGCTCCCGGTCCACCGCCTGCGGGTCCCACGTCTCCGCCTGCCACATCTCCAGCTGGTTGATGGCGCTGGCGGGCGCGTAGTTGCTCCCCACCAGCCATCCCGCCTGCTGCTGCCACGCGTTCGCCCGCTCGGCGCTCCAGCGCCCGGCGAGCTGCTGGGGCGAGGCGGTGGACGCCGTCGTGAGAATCGCCAGCGCGGCGATCGCGCCGGAGAGGAGCCGTCGCTTCATCGGCACCATCGGGGGATGAGGTTGGATCTGCGGATTGGGAATGTGGATCCGGGAAGGTACGCAAACTCGCCCCACGAGCCAAGAATCCCAGATTCGGAAGAATAGTGGACGCATGCCACTTCACCGGAGATCTGGGTCCGCCGGAAATCTCACGCAGGGCAGCAGAGGAGCAGAGAAGCCGTGTGGGTCTCTGCTCCTCCGGCTGAGATCTTCAGGCCTGTCCGAGTCTCCGTGCTGCTGTGACTCGCGGCAGACCGGGATTCATCCGGCAACGGTCCTCGCTGCGATCCGCCGAAGTCACCCCGCGCGCACGTAGCGCAGGCGCACGTTGCCCGATGGAAACGCCTTCGCCTCCGCCAGATCCAGCTTCAGGCTCTTCGGCACGTCGCGGATCAGCGAGTGGCCGCTGCCCAGCAGGAGCGGGTTGACGATGAACTGGTATTCGTCGATCAGCCCGTGCTCCGTGAGCTGCGACGCGATGGTGCCGCTGCCGAAGAGCATGATGTCGCCGCCCGGTCCGCGCTTCAGCGCCTCGACCTCGCCCGGGTCGAACTGGTGGATCAGGCGCGAGTTGCGCCACGGCACCTCGGTGCGCGTGCGCGAGAACACGATCTTCTCCGCTTCGTTGATCCACACCGCGATGGCGTGGATCTCGGGCGAGCGGCGGCCTTCGGCGTGCGGGTCGGGCGAAGTGTCGCCGTCGCCCAGCGCGTTGGGCCAGAAGCTCTCGAACATCTCGTACGTCCGCCGCCCGAACAGCAGGGTGCCCCGCCCCGACAGGTTCTCGGCCGCCGACCGGTCGAGCTCCGCGTCGGGCACCGCCCACCCCAGTCCGCCGTCGGCCGCCGCGAAGTACCCGTCCGCCGACACCCGGTTGAACGCCACGATCCGCCGCATTCCGTGCCCTCCCTCTGCTGTTGTACAGGATCCACTCGAACCGTAGATGACACGACGGCAAATATCTCATACAGGGCCAACAGGGTCACCAGTCACTGCTGTTCTCTGTTGGCCCTGTTGGCCCTGTGTGAGACAAGTCCTTTGCTGGCTTCCGAGAGACTTGCTCAACCACCCGCCCCCGGCTTCTCCCGCTGCTCGGCCGCGAGGCGCGCGGCCTTGAGGGTGAGGTAGTCGCGCTCGGGAGTGCTGGCGGTGCGACCGGCGGCGGCGCGGTAGTGGGCGATGGCGCGCGCGGGGTCGCCCGCGCGCTCGTGCAGGTGCGCGCGGACGGCGTCCAGCCGGTAGTGCCCGGCGATGCGCGTGTCGCCGTCCAGAGCCGCCACCAGCTCCAGCCCCGCCCGCGGGCCGTGCACCATCGCCGCGGCGATGGCGCGGTTGAGCGACACCATCGGGTTGTCGGAGATCCTCTCCAGCACGCGGTAGAGCGCCAGGATCTGCGCCCAGTCGGTGTTCTCGGCGCGCGCGGCCTCGTCGTGCACGGCGGCGATGGCCGCCTGCAGCTGGTACGGCCCCACCGGCCCGCGTGACAGCGCGGCCGACACCAGCGCCACGCCCTCGGCGATCAGCGCCGGGTCCCACAGCGCGCGGTCCTGCTCGTCCATGGGGATCAGCTCGCCGCTGGGGCCGGTGCGGGCGGCGCGGCGCGCGTCGGTGAGCAGCATCAGCGCCAGCAGCCCGGCCACCTCGCCATCCTCCGGCAGCAGCGCGTGGACGGCGCGCGCAAACCGGATCGCCTCGTTGGACAGGTCGGGGCGCTGCAGGGTGGCGCCGGTGCTGCTGGTGTAGCCCTCGTTGAACACCAGATACAGCACGTGCAGCACCGCGCCCAGCCGCTCGGCGCGCTCCGCGCCCTCGGGCATGCTGAACGGCACGCCCGACGCCTTGATGCTGCCCTTGGCGCGGCTGATCCGCTGCGCCATGGTGGCCTCGGGCACCAGGAAGGCGTTGGCGATCTGCGCGGTGGTCAGGCCGCCCACGGCGCGCAGCGTGAGCGCGATGGCCGAGGCCGGCGTGAGCGCCGGGTGGCAGCACATGAACAGGAGGACCAGCGTGTCGTCGGCGTCCACCCCCACCTCGGCGTCGGGCGGTGGCACGAACGCCCACTCTGCCCACAGCTCGCCGGCCACCGTCTCCTCGCGGCGGCGGCGGGCCAGCTCGCTGCGCAGGTGGTCGGTGATGCGGCGCAGCGCCACGTGGTACAGCCAGCCGCGCGGGTTGGCGGGAACGCCGCTCGCCGGCCACTGCATGGCCGCCGCGATCAGCGCCTCCTGCACCGCGTCCTCGGCCGCGGCGAAGTCGCCGTGGCGCCGGGCGACCGCGCCCAGCACCTGCGGCGCCAGGTTGCGCAGCAGGTGCTGGAGGGTGGCGTCCACGGACGGATCCGTCACGGGCCCGTCACGCGTCCTTGGGCGGCCCGCTCATCACCTGCCGCACCTCGATGGCCATGTTCAGCGGCGCGCCGCCGGGGCCCGGCGCGGCCGAAGCCTTGGCGGCAAGCTGGTAGGCGCGTTCGGGCGAGTCCACGTCCACGATCCAGTAGCCGGCCAGGAACTCCTTGGCCTCGGGGAAGGGCCCGTCGGTCACCGGCGCGCCGTCCTTGCCCGCGCGCACCAGCTTCGCCTCCCCGGGCGCGGCCAGCCCCTGAGCGTCCACCCATTCGCCGCCGTCCATCAGCTCCTTGTTGTAGCTGTGCATGAAGGCGATGTGGGCCTTGAAGTCTTCCGGCGACCACTGGCTGACCTGGTAGTCACCCGTGCCGCGCGGCGTGTGCATCATCATCATGTACTTCATGGTCGGTTCTCCGTCCGGAGGTTTCGTCGCCGCTGCCGGCGCTCGCGCGGGGTGCCCTCGTTGGCCCCCGCATGGAGTAGTCGGAGCCGGCGGCGCGTTCTCTACATCGAGGGTTCCGAAGCGCGGGATGAACCTGGCGAAGGTGCCGCAGGTCCGGCGAGCGTTTCCGTCTGCCCAACCCGTCGTGTTCGCCGCACGCGAAGAGCGAAGATGCGAGTAAACTCGCCGCTACAACGGCACACAGTCGGCCTTCGCGGACTTCACCTCGCCGAAGTCTTCACCTGGGGCGGCGAGGATGCGCAGCGGGTGCCGGGTAGCCGCGTCCGCTCGCGGGCCGCTCACGCGTCCTTGGGCGGCCCGCCCATCACCTGCCGCACCTCGATGGCCATGTTCAGCGGCGCGCCGCCGGGGCCGGGCGCGGCGGAGGCCTTCGCGGCGAGCTCGCAGGCGCGCTCGGGCGAGTCCACGTCGATGAGCCAGTAGCCGGCGAGGAATTCCTTGGCCTCGGGAAAGGGCCCGTCGGTCACCGGCGCGCCGTCCTTGCCGGCGCGCACCAGCTTCGCACCGCCGGGCGCGGCCAGGGCCAGCACGTCCACGTACTCGCCGGCGGCGGTGAGTTCGGCGTTGAACGCGCGCAGGAAGTCCATGTGGCGCTCGACGTCTTCCGGCGCCCACGACTTGAGCATGTAGTCACCGGTGCCGAACGGTGTGTGCATCATCATCACGTACTTCATGGCCGGTTCTCCGTCCCAGGGGGTCGTCGCCGTTGCCGGCGCTCGCGCAGGGTGCCCTCGTTGGCCCTTGCATGGAGTAGTCGGAGCCGCCGCCGCGTCCTCTACATCGGGTGTTGGAGTGAATCTGGAGAACGCGATCCACGCTGGCGAGAGCCGTGGGGCGGTGCGCGCCTGCAGGAGATGCGAGAAAGGCTCGACATCCCGGGGATGGGGGATGGGGAACAGGCACGATACAGGAACCGGCAGCCGGAGAATTTCTCCCCCGGCTGCCGGTTCGTAGAACGTACCCTGCGACGTTCATGCGCACGCCAGGAACCCGATTGCGATCCAAAATCGGTCGATCTAGCTTGCAACTCCTCGCATGACGCAATCAGAACCGCGCAGGTGTGCCACGTAAGGAAAGGAAGTGGGTATGGCCAAGCTCGTGTTCGGAATGAACCAGTCGCTGGACGGCTACGTCGACCATATGAGGTTTGCGCCAAGCCCCACGCTCTTCCGCCACTTCGTCGAGGAGGCCCGGGGGCAGGCGGGCAGCGTGTACGGTCGCAAGGTATACGAGCTCATGCGTTACTGGGACGACGACCAACCTGAATGGGACGCAGATAAGCACGCCTTCGCGGCGGCGTGGCGGAGCCAGCCGAAATGGGTCGTCTCGCGCTCGTTGAAGTCGGTCGGCCCCAACGCCACGCTGGTCGAGGGTGATCTCGAGGGTGCGATCCGCGCGCTGAAGGCCGAGCGCGACGGGGAGATCGAAGTTGCCGGCCCGGACCTGGCGCGAAGCCTCACCGAGCTTGGCCTGATCGATGAGTATCGAATCTACCTGCACCCCGTCGTGCTTGGTCACGGCACGCCCTATTTCGCCGGACCTCGGCCGCCGCTCCGCCTGGTGGCCCATGACCGGATCGGCGAGGACCTGATCCGGTTGACCTACGTTCCCGCCTGATCTCGCCACTCGCCAGGATGGAGATCGCCGCTGGAGTCTCGCTTCGGGTTGCGCCCAACCCGAACGCCTATCCCCGCCCTTCCTCGTGATCACGCCGCATGCACTCCGCCGCGAACTCGCCGAAGCTGGCGTAGATGGCGGTGCCGGGCCAGGGCGGCCGCTCGGGCGGTGAACGGGTCCAGGTGAGGTGGACGACGGCCACGCGGCCCGACCCGTCCAGCAGCTGGAAGAGCACGTCGTCGCTGCCGTCGCGCTTGCCGATCGCCTGCACCGGCACGCCGTACAGAGGGTGGCCCGGCGCCACCTCGCGCTTCAGCACCTCCTCGAACGTCGCGGCGAACTGGGGGCCCAGGTCGGCGACGTCGTGCCAGGGGTCCAGCCACTTCATCTCCACCGAACCTCCACGGATGATGAGTCGACAGGGGTCGCGTCCGCCTTTGTCATACCAGATCCGCATGAACGTTGCGGCGACGGGACCTGCTGAAGTGTCACACGGAGGCACAGAGGCACAGAGAAAAACCGCTGTTCTCCGTGTCTCCGTGCCTCTGTGTGACAAAGCAGTTCAGCCGGATCTGGTATCAGCTCTGCCGCGGCGGCCTGGCGACGCCCACGAAGATGCAGATCCCGTCGCCGCCGGGGTTGCCCGTGGTGGGCGAGAAGTCGGTGGCGAAGTTGGGCTTCCAGTTGTTCACGGCCCACAGGTTTCCCGCCCGGTCGATGATCACGCTGGTCATGCGCATCAGCGGGCTGTAGCACGGTGCCATCCCGGCGCCGTAGAGCGGGAGGCCGTTGGGAAGCAGCACCTGCGCCCCGGCCGAGGGGAGGGTGTAGCCGGTGGGCGGAGAGATGGGGTCGCCCGTCTGGCGCCCGGGCGGTGGATGGATCCCCGCGAGCTTCGTCACGCCGGCGTTGGTGTAGTCGCTGGTCACGCCCATGCGGCCGAAGTTGGCCACCCACACGTGGTCGTCGCCGTCGATCGCCACGCTCCACGGCCCGTCGATGCCGCCGCCGCGGAACCCCGTGACCTTCGTGCCGTCGGCGCTCACCATGTACACCGTGTCGCCCACCAGGTTGGTGTCGCTGGGGTGCCGGGGCTCTTCCTCGTGGCCGCCCGCGGCCACCCACACGTTGCCGGCTGAGTCCAGCGCCACGCCCTTGGTCACCTCGCCCAGCCGCATCTGCGAGACCAGCTCCAGCGTGAGGTCGGGCGCCGTGCCCGCCAGGCGATACCTGCACAGCAGGCCGGTGTTCGCCTCGGGCCAACCCAGCCCGCCGCTGTAGGTGACCCACGCCTCGCCGGGCCCGATGATCGCGATGCCGAAGGGGCCGGTGCCGGGGGGAGTTCCATCGAGGGTGGGCGGATAGGCGACCGAGTGCTCGGGCTTGCCGCGGGGAAACACCACCACCCGGTCGTTGCCGAAGCTGGCCAGCCAGATGTTCCCGTCGGTGTCGGCCACGGTCGCCTGCACGTGCAGGGTGCCGTGGAGGTACCCGACGTCGGGCGGCGACACCGGCTTGCCCGTGGGGTCGATCTCCGACACGCTGCCGTCCTTCGGCGGGTCCTGCCCCCAGCCGAAGTTGCCGAACCACGCGTGCCCGTCGGGCGCCACCGTCACCCCGAAGCCCACGCCCTTGATGCCGCCGCCCACGACCGGCGACGTGGGCGTGCCGTCCCGGCCGTCGGCCGGCTTGCCATTGGGCTGCAGCACCATGATGCAGTCGGCCGAGTCGGCGCCGCCCTGGATCACGTTGTTGGCCACCCAGGCGTAGCCGTTCCGGTCGAACGCCACGTTGGCCGGCCCGCCGAACATCCGGTCCAGGCTCCCCGAGTCGTTCACCTTCACCACCAGCGTCCAGGCGTCGGGCACGGCGTCGCCCGGAAGCGCCGGCTGGTACACGCCGGTCGTCTGCGCTTGGGCGAAGATCTCGCCGACGTTGTTGGCGGGGTTCCGCGCGATGTTGACGATGGCGTCGTAGGTGTTCAGCGCCGGTTCGCCCTCGGGAGACTGCGCGAGCCGCAGCACCGCGAGCCGCGAGCCCGGGTCGCCCCGGATGCACGGGACCAGCAGGTTGGCCAGCGTGGCCAGCGACCGCAGCGAGTTGGTCTCGTCGCCGTTGGGTGACCTGAGCATCACCGCCGAGGGCTCGCCGGTGGCCGCTGAAACCAGGTTCTCGCACATCCCGGCCGCGATGCGCAGCGCCAGGGCGTCGCCGGTGATCTGCTCGGGGAACTGGCTGAACTGCGCCATCGCGAAGCCGGCCGCCACGGTGGTCATCTCGTTGATGACGATCTCGCCGCTGACCCGGGGCCCGATCACCGTGGCCATCTGCGCCCCCTGGTCCACGTACGCGACCGCGTAGAGGATGGTGCCCCCGGTGGACGCCTCCACGTCGAGGGTGAACCTGCCGGCCGCGTCGGGCCTGGCCACGCCCAGGATCCGCGCGTCGTTGGGCAGGGCTTCGTAGACGGTGACGTGCAGGCCGTCCGAGAGCGGCACGTTGTTGCCTGGCCCGCCCGACCGCACGGTGCCGGTGATGCGCTGAGTAGCCATGGAGTCGAGGTCCGCGAACGTGGATGGGGATGATGCGGGAGCGGTTCGTCCGCCGGGGAGGAGATCCCGGAGGGTGGGATGAACCCGGATCGCTGAACGCAAAGGCGGCCGCGGGCACCCGGCAGACCAAACGCCTGCAAGGGTGACGCGGCCGCGGACGGCACGCAAGGATTTCGTTGGACGATGGTCAATCCCCGCCGCTCGTGGCGAGCCGACGGCGGGGGCCGGGCTCAAGGCTCGGCGTACATCTCTCGGAACTGGCTCAGCGCCCCCTCCGTCTCCCCCACGGGGCCCACCTCCACTCCCTCCGGCGTGAACAGCCAGGTCCAGTCGTACGATCCCCCCGCGAGGAAATACCGGTGCTGCTCCACCAGCAGGTGCCCGGCATACCGGCCAGAGGGCAGCAGGTCCAGGCTGTTCCCCGGCAGCAGGTAGCGCTCCTGCCCCGACGCCACCTCCACCGCGTGCACGGCGCTCGAGGTGGCCCAGGCGGTGCTCAGGAAGTAGATCCGCCGTCCGTCGGGGGAGAAGCGGGGCGACTGGAAGCCGGCCAGCGCCTGCTCGGGGCGCTCCGCAGCCCGCCCGCGCGCCAGGAGGCGCGCGTCGCGCCCATCCACGCCCACGATCCACAATTCCGTGGCCTCGCCGCGCTCCGTGGCGGTTTCCACGAGATCAGCGGGGGTGCCGCGCACGAATGCGACCGTCTTCCCATCGGGCGAAAGCCGGGGGTCGCGGTCGCGCCCCGACGAGGTGAGCGGCCGTGGGGACGACTGCGGCGTCGCTTGGTAGACGACGTTGCCGCGCTGCACCGCCACGCTCTGAGAATGGGCCGCCGCGGGGCAGAGCAAGGCCGCGACGAGGAGCGGAAGGACGCGCATCGGTGGATGGGTCAGGGGTGGACAGGAATGCGGTGGTGGGCCCGTGAACCCGTCGCGCGTGGATGCGGGTCACACGGGCGGAAGTCTTACCCGATTGGCAATCGATTGGTGCACCCGGAAGCGCCGGCACGGAAGAATGTCACACGGAGGAACGGAGGGAACGGAGGAAAGACGAGCAGTCCCCTGCTTCCTCCGGCCCTACGTGCGAGTCGATCCGTCCGTGGGAACACGCGATCATCCAGCTTCACGGGTGCGGGGCGTGAGTGCCGGCGCCCCGGGCGCCGCGCGGGGGGAGCCACTCGCGCAGCACCTGCGGCGCCTCGGCGCGGTAGATGGTGGCGTGCGTGAGGTCGGGGCGCGGCGCGTACTCCCAGCGCAGCCCGGCCGGCGCGTTGGCGCGGAGGATGGCGGCCAGCCGCCCGGCCTCGGCGCCCACGTCGTCGCCGGCCGACGAGATGTAGAGCGCCGCGCGCACCTGCCGATGCGCGCGCAGGCGCCCGGCCGCCGCGCCCACCAGCGCCTCGTGGTTCCACCACAGGCTGGGGCTCAGCGCGATGTAGGTGTCGAACAGCTCCGGCTGCTCGAAGAAGGTCTCCACCACGAACAGGCCGGTCAGCGACTCGCCGATGATCGCCGTCTCGTCCGTCGTCCGGTACCGGCGGCGCACCTCGGGCATCAGCTCGGCCGCGATGAAGCGGCGGAATGCGGCCGAGCCGCCCACGCGCGGCGCGATCCTGCGGTCCGACTCCACCTCCGTGGGCCCCGTCATGTCGCGGCGGCGCTCGGTGTTCTCGATCCCCACCACGATCACCGGCCGCATCTGCCCCGCGCGCACCGCCGAATCCACCGTGGCGACCACGTGCGGGAAATCCTCCTCCACCCCGCCGTCGGGCATGTACAGCACGGGGAAGCGCGTGCGGCTCGCCGCGTACCCCGGCGGCGTCCACACGTTGATGCGCCGCGCCTCGCCCACCGCGGCGGACTGCAGCGTGAACGTCTCGTGCGGCAGCACCGCCTCGTGCGCGGCGGCGGCCTGCGGTGCGGAACCCTGCGCGGAGGCGGTCGAGGAGATCGCGCCGCCCGCGGCCCCGGCGGCGAGGGAGAGGCGGACCAGCTTCATCGCGAATCGAGCCACGAAGGCCATGCGGGTTTCTTCGGATTCAGGGAAGATCGGCGGTCTCCCGCCAGCGAACGGATGTCGAGCGGCCGAAGTCACGGGCTCGGCGCCGGGGCGCGCGCGGGGGCGAGCTGTCCGCGCGCGGTGGCCCCGTCTGCTTCCGTGCGCCAATCGAAGGCGAGCCAGCCGCCCGGGCGCACGGCCAGGTTGATGATCCCCTGGTCGACACAGCGCCCGTGGGTGATGTGCTCGCGCAGCTCCATGCCGTCCTGCCCCACGCGGCGCAGGACCAGCTCGCCGCCGCACGACAGCGACGGGTACGTGATGGTACCGACCACCGCGCCGACCTCGCCGCCGGCGATGGTCGCGGCGATCGACCACCCGGTGGGGTCGTCGGACTGCTCGCCCCTCCCCTGCCACGACCCGATGAAGGGACGCTGGGGATCGGGGGTGACGCCGGGGTGCATCGCGGGAGCACAGCCGGCGAGCAGGCAGGCGGCCAAGAGCGTTCGCGTGGGGTTCATCGAATTCCGGTGAAGGAGCGGTGAAGGATGTGGATGGCGGCGGGGCGCTCCGTCACGCGCCGGCGGGCTTCGGCACGCGCTGGGCCGGGTCGTAGAAGAACGTCTCCTCGGCGATGCGCTCGCCCTCCCAGCGCTGATACGCCAGCTCGTCCATCTCCGTGACCGTTCCGTCCAGCCATTCGAAGCGGAAACACCAGCGGATCACCACCCGGTCGCCGCTCACGAACACCGGCCGGACGCACCGCGACACCAGCGAGCGGACGCGCGCCATCACCTTCCGCTCGTTGGCCACGTGCGCGTCGCGTCCCACCCGCGGCGGCGACTGGTTCTCCTGCATGGTCGCGTCGGGCGTGTAGAACTCCTCGCACGCCTCGGCGTGTGCGTTCTGCTCGACGCGCGCGATGAAGCGCTCGAGCGTTTCGGCGGTGGGCATCGCGTTCTGGTTGGGGGGGAGATGCCGGTCGGACGCGGCGCGCGGCTCAGCCGGCGGGGCTAAGCTCCGACTGGCGCACGCGGATGTTGCCGCGGCCGGAGCCCAGCTCCACGAGGTAGGTGGGCTGGGGGCGAATCCCCACCAGCAGGGAGATGGAACCCGACTCTCCCGAATACGGCCCGTCCGTAATGGAGACGGCGGCGTTGCGCGCGAACGTCACGCCCGGAATCGCGTCTCCGGCCAGCCAGCGGTCTCCCAATCCACGTGCTTCCAACGAGCTTGCTCCTGCCAACGGGTGAAGTTCAGCGTATCACGTCGCATCGTCCTCCGCGAGACCGGGGCCACGTTCACAGCGGCTCGGCCACGGCCTCGTAGCGGCTGGCGCCCAGCAGGCGCACCTCGCCCACCATCGCCAACGTACGCAAGTGGCGCTTGACCAGGGGCACGGGCGCGCCGGCGAACCAGGCCGCCACCTCCGCCGGCCCCGCGGGCGAGGCGGCCACGCGTGCCTTCACCAGGCCGATCTGCTCGATGGCGCCTGTCGGCCCGCTTCTTGAGCTCAGCGCTCCAAATCACTCCGCGGCGGGCCAGGATCTTACTGCTGCTGCCGCAGCGTACCTAGAGCTTCAACGCTGAGCCTCGTTTCATCGACAACCCATACCAACTCAGCTCCAAGAACAGTTCTGGCGAGGTAGCCGGCACGAACTGCCATTGGCCAATCTCGACGGCGTCCCCAAGCGGCCTCCGGCGTGAGGTGAGCGCGTGCGGATCCCCGCCTTTCAAGTAGTTCCGTTACCCTCTGGAAGTAGAATTCGGGCTGAATCAGCGGTCTCTCTCGAAATCGTCCTGCAAGTATCTTTGAAAAGGACAAGCCCTCCCCGCTGACGGGTACTTCCTTGGGATCAGAACAGCGGTACCCGTACGCTCGTCCAGGTAAGAATGCCATCGCATGATCGCGATCGGTAGGGAGTACTCCAATGTCCGCAGGGCGAAAAAATATACTTGACTGCTCAACAAGCCCGATAATGAAGGCCCGGTTGAGAGCTTCGACTTGATGTATTACTGGAGCCGCGTAGTAGACTTCCGAGATGCCGTCATCAAGTGCGATTAGTAAATCGTGCTGATCAGAGTAACGACGGCCACGCACCCAAAAGCGGTAGTAGGGCTCCCGAAAATGCGACCATTCACCGGCTGTCCTCTTCACCATCCATTCGCTGATCTTGAACTGAAGGATTAGAGGCATGCCTGGAATATCCCATCGGACGTCATACCCGCCAGAAGCTTGCCCCTCCTGATACAGCGAAGGGAACGATGGAGCCACCGTAAGGCTAGGACGCTGCAGCCGATTCACGATCTCGTGAGTCAACGCGAATCCGTAGGAAAACTCTGAGAACTCCGGATTCATAATCTCACCGCGACTAAAGGGAAGGTTAGAAGTCGAGACCTTAAGTACATCCACCGCCACTCCACTTTATCGAGCCCGACTTCGGAGGCCAAGCGAGAAGCGCACCTCGAACCTGAGCCCGTCCAAACGTCGCGCATGGTGTCAAATTTCCTCGGTCGTATTCACTTCCGCGGGTCCAGCCCCGCTCGGGCGCGCGCCATCTCCAGGTACATCGCCTCCACCTTCTCGCGGGCCCACGGGGTCTTGCGCAGGAACTTGAGGCTGGAGCCCACGCTGGGGTTGCTCCGGAAGCAGCGGATCGCGACCCGCTGCCCCATCGTCTTCCAGCCGAAGTGCTCCACCAGCTCGGTCAGCATCCGCTCCAGCGTCACGCCGTGCATCGGGTCGTGCGAGTGGTCGCGCGGTGTGGTCATGGGCGGTTTGGGGAAAGCGTGGCGTTGCGACCGGCGTCCAGCGGCCCGGCCTCGCCCGGTTCGGCTGTGCCGGCTCGCGGGGGAAGATGGGGCACGGGCGACCCGGCCGCCAACGCCGCGCCTCCCGCTTTCACCCGGCACCGCGGCGGAGGCGGCCCGGCGATTGCCCATGGCTGCGTGGGGCGGATAGGATGCTTCGTTCCCCGACGACCCTTCCCAAAGGGATGGCTGTGCTCACCCCCGACGGCACCACCCCGAGCTCCACGTTCGCGGAAGCCTACGCCCACGCGCGCCACGTGATCGGCAGCGGGCGCAGGCTCGCGGCCGTGCGTGCCAGCGGGCTGCTGGACAGCGAGGTGGAGGAGGCGTTCGACCGGCTCACCCGTCTGGCCGTGCGCCTGGTCAAGGTGCCCGCGGCGTTCGTGTCGCTGGTGGACGAGCATCGCGACTTCTACAAGTCGGCGTGCGGCTTCGGCGAGCCGCTGGCCTCGGCGCGGCAGCTCGAGGGCCCCACCTTCTGCCACTTCACCATCCTGTCGGCCGAGCCGCTGGTCATCCCCGACACCGCTGCCGACCCGGTCTACCGAGACGTGCCCACGGTGAAGTCGCTGGGCGTGGCCGCCTACGTGGGGATCCCCATCCTGGTGGGTGGCCAGGTCATCGGCGCCTTCTGCGCCATCGACATGGCGCCGCGCGCGTGGAGCGGCGACGAGGTGGCCGTGCTGGCCGAGCTCGCCGCGGTGGCGGTGAGCGAGATCTCGCTGCGGATGGCGCGAGCCGAGTCGGAGCGCTTCCGCGCCGAGGCCGAGCAGTTGGTGGAGGCCAGCGTGGAGGCCCAGCTCGAGCTGGAGGAGCAGGCCCAGGCGCTGTCGGCGCAGGCCGCGCAGCTCGAGCGCGCCCGCGCCGACGCCGACGCGGCGAACCGCGCCAAGGCCGATTTCCTGGCCGCCATGAGCCACGACCTGCGCACCCCGCTGAACGCCATCGGCGGCTATGCCCAGCTGATCGAGATGGGGGTGCACGGCCCGGTGACCGATGCGCAGCGCGACGCCGCCCTGCGCATCTCGCAGGCCCAGCGCCACCTGATGACGCTGATCGACGACATCCTGCAGTTCGCCAAGACCGAGCAGGGCGAGGTCCCCCTGCGCCTTCGCCCCACCGCGCTGCCGGAGCTGTGCGACGAGCTGGCGTCGCTGGTGGGGCAGCAGGCGGGGGTCAAACGCATCTCCTTCACCTGCGACCTCCGCGACCCAGGCGGCACCGGCGGGGCGCTGCTGGCCGTGGCCGACCCCGAGCGCGTGCTGCAGGTGCTGGTGAACCTGGCCACCAACGCCGTCAAGTTCACCGACGAGGAGGGGCGCGTGGCCCTCACCGCGCGCCGCTCGGGCCCGTGGGCCGAGATCATGGTGCGCGACACGGGGCGCGGGATCGCGCCTGAGCACCTGGAGCAGATCTTCGAGCCGTTCGTGCAGGTGCAGGGCGACGCGGGCACGCAGGCCGGCGTGGGGCTGGGCCTGGCCACCAGCCGCACGCTCGCGCGCCGCATGGGCGGCGACATCGTGGTGGAAAGCACGCCCGGCGCCGGCTCCACCTTCACCCTGCGGCTGCAGGCGGCGTAGCCCGCGATCCGGGCCGCGCGCGGAGCGGGACGCCGCGTCCACGCGCGGCCCGGGATGCGGCCCACCCGGTGATCCTCCACGACGCGGCTCAGCGGCGGCGCTCGGGCATGGAGCCCAGGATGCGCACCAGCACCCGCCCCAGCGGCAGCGACGGCTTTCCCGGCAGGATGTTCCACTGGTTCACCACCACGATCAGGTCGTCTTCGGGGACCACGATGGGGAACTGGCCGCCGAAGCCCGAGCCCGCCCACATCACCCGCGTGCTGTCGGTGGGGTTCGGATAGAGCCACCACTTGAGCCCATAGTGGGCGCCGCCCGGCCGGTTGCCCACCTCGACCGCGGGCGCCACCGACTGGCGCACCCACTCGCGGCTCACCACCTGCCGCCCGTTCCACTGCCCGCCCTGCAGGAACAGGTACCACAGCCGCGCCAGGTCTTCGCTGGCCAGGTACAGCCCGCCCTCGGTGTCGGGGATCCCGGCCGGCGTGCGCTTCCAGTACCAATCGCGGATCCCCACCGGGCCGAAGAGGTGTCGAGCCGCATACTCTTCCACGTCCACCCCCGTGGCGCGGCGGAAGACGTGCGCCAGGAGCACGCTGGCGCCGCTGTTGTAGTTGAAGCGCGTGCCCGGCTCCTCCATCATCGGCCGGTCGATGGTGTACTTGACCCAGTCGTAGCCGCCTTCCAGGCCGATGGCGGTGTTGGCGGTGTCGCCGTAGGGGCGGTTCTCGTCCCAATCGATCCCCGCGGTCATGGTGAGCAGGTGGCGGATGGTCATCCGCCGCTTGCGGTCGTCCACGTTGGCCACGGTGCCGCTGTCGAAGAACGACAGCACCGGCGTGTCGAGCGACGGGAACTCGCCGCGCGTGACCGCCGTGCCGATCACGATGGAGGTGACCGTCTTGGTCACCGACTGCAGCGTGTGCAGGTCGCCGCGCCGGTAGTACGGATGCCACCACGCGTTGAAGTAGTTGTACGGCCCGGAGCGGTCGTGCGTGCGCAGCGTGGTAGCCAGCCGCGACGAGTCGCCGTAGATGCTGTCGTAGTTCTGCCTGTAGCGCCGGTCGAACGCCAGCCGGCCGTGGCGGATCACCAGGAACCGGTCCACCGCGCCGTAGCGCCCGCTTCGGATCTCGGCGTCGATGCTGTCGAGCACCGCGGCGTTGAGCCCCGCCGCGCGCGGCGTGATGGTGGCCCAGCGCTCGCCGGGGAAGACGGACTGCGCCCCGGCCTCATGCGTGCCGGCCACCGCGGCGAGCGTGCCGAGAGCCGCGAGGAAGCGGAGGCCCGCGGCGGCACGGAATCGTGTCATGGAAGCTCCAGCGGGGGGAGAGGCAGCCCGGAGGCTGCGTGTAGACCAGTCGTGAAGCCTCGCGCAGTTTGCGAGGCTTTTCGTAGTTGTTGCTGCGGCTTCAGCCGCCGGGCGAGAGGGCCCGCCGACGTGAAGCTCGTCCGCTCTCCGTCGATATATCCACGGCGGTGCAGCCGTAGGGCGCGAGCTCCTTCGCTATCCCCCTACCGCACCCCAGCCAGCGCAAGCACCACCAGCAGCACCCACTGCGTCCCCCTCGCGCTCCCCGCCGAATCCCAGCTTTCCCCCAGCGAGTGCGCGCCGCGGCCGGTGCCGCCCGCGTCCATGGTGAGCGAGGGGATGCCCAGGGAGATGGGGATGTTGGCGTCGGTGCTCGATTCGGTGGCGGGCGGGCTGAAGCCCAGGCGCACGCCGGCGGCGTGCGCGGTCTGCACGATGGGCGCGCTGGCCGGCTGGGTGCCGGCGGGGCGGGTGCCCGTGCGCTCCACCTCCACCGTCAGGCGCACGGCGGAGGCGGGCCAGCGGCCGTTCTCGTCGTCCACCGCCTGGCGGACGGCGGCCTGGAAGCGGTGGTCCAGCGAGTCGAGCGCTGCGGTGCTCACCGAGCGCATGTCCACCAGCATGCTGGCCTGGCCCGCGATGGCGTTCACCGAGGTGCCGCCCTCCACCACGCCCACGCTGAAGGTGACGCGCGGCTCGTCGGGCACCTGGAAGTCGGCGATGCGGGCGATGGCGCGGCCCAGCGCGTGGACCGGGTTGGGCACGCCGAAGTCGCCGTAGCTGTGGCCGCCGGGGCCCCTGTAGGTCACGCGGTAGCGGTAGCTGCCCACCGCGTCCTTGGTCATGGAGTAGCCCGTGCCGTCCACCGAGATGAAGTGGGTCACGCGGCCGCGCAGCTCGCGCTCGAACAGGTGGCGCACGCCGCGCAGGTTGCCGGCGCCCTCCTCGCCCACGGTACCCACGAACAGCACGGTGCCGCGCGTGCGGATCTCGGCGTTGCCCATCGCCCGCGCCACCGACAGCAGCACCGCCAGCCCGCGGCAGTCGTCGCCGATGCCGGGGCCGCGCAGCACCGTGCCCTCGCGCCGAACGCGCACGTCGGTGCCCTCGGGAAAGACGGTGTCCAAGTGGCCCGAAAGGACGATCACCGGCTGGCCGGGGTCGCCCGGGCGCTCTCCGATCACGTTGCCCACGCTGTCCGTGCGCACGTTGCGCAGCCCCAGCGCCTGCATGCGGCGGCGGAAGTCGGCCGCGCGGCGCGCCTCCTTGAACGGCGGCGCCGCGATCTGGCAGATCTCCACCTGCTCGTCCACCGTCAGCGGCTCGGTGGTGGCGGCGTAGGCCAGCGCCTGCCGCACCGCCGGCCCGTCGGGGATCTGCGCGGCCAGCGGGGCCCCGGCGAGGGTGGCGGCGAGAACGGCATAGAATGCAGCGTGCGGCGTGGTGGGGCGCATCGGATATCGCGTCGAGGGAGGAGATTCAGCCTCGGAGGATCTGGCGAGGCTTCATCATACGAAAGACGCGGAGATCCGGCACCTGTCGCCGCATCTCCGCCTCTCCCCATCTCACCCGTGACCCGTGACCCGTGGCGGCCCGCCGCGCTACGACACGACCATCGCCACCATGCGGAACACCCAGGCGAACACCGCCACCAGGATCGGCAGCAGCGTAAGTCCTACCGAAAAGATCAGCCCCTGCCGGAACAGGAGCGGCCCGACGTCGGGCGCGCGCCGCCCCCACACGCGGCGGGCGAGGAGCTCGGCCATCCATCCCAGCGTGTAGCACCCGTTGGCCACCAGGCCATACACCGCCGCGCCGACCAGCATGAACGGCAGCGGGATGAACTGCGAGTGCGGGGGGAGCGCGGCGAAGAGCGACAAGCCCGCGAGCGTCACCAGCCCCGCGGCACCCACGGCCTTGTTGAACACCAGGCGGCGCGATTCCCACCAGCGCACCGTGGATAGCGGCGTCCGCCGCATGTCCGGAACCGGATACAGGACCTCGACCAGGCTGGACATCCCAATCACCGCTCAGACTCGTTGAAGACACCGGTTGCGCTCCATACGCTAGCCGCATCGAACTCCACCGTCAAGTACTTTGTGTTGCAGAGTGCATGCCACCGAGCTCGCTGCCTGCTCCTGATAGAGAGTTGGCGGGGCGGCTTGGGTCCGGCGGCTGAAGCCGCAGCAACAACTACGAAAAGCCTCGCAAACTGCGCGAGGCTTCACAGATGGATCTCCCTTCCGATGGCAGTCTTTCAACCTCCAGAGCCGGCGTCAGGTGAAGTGGAGGTCGGTGCCGAACTGGATGAGGGCCAGCTTCCTCGCCACCGCGCGCGACGCGGCGTTCTCCCACGACGTGCTGTAGAGCGGGATGCGGCCCATGCGCCGGATGGCGTGCGCCCACGCGGTCACGACTTGCGGCGCGCAGCCGCGCCCGCGGAAGCCGGGCGCGGTTTCCACCCCCGCCTCGTGCGCCGCGTCGGTTTCCCGCACGCTGCAGCACACGGCCACCGCCCGCCCCTCGTCCAGCAGCGCCACCATCGGGCGGCTCCACGCCACGTCCTCGAGCCAGGACGCCAGGTGCGGGCGCAGGATCTCGGCGTTCTCCGCCGTGACCTCGACGGTGTCGCGCGGCATCTCGATCGTCTCCGGGAAGCAGTAGGCCGGGCCGCTCCACGTGCGCTCGACGGGTGCGCGGCGGGCGAGCAGGGCCGCGTATTCCGCCGCGCGGGCGGACGGGCGCGGGGGGTGCCCGGCCGGGGGCTCGGCCGCGCACGCGGCGGCCAGCTCGCGCGCCAATGCGTCGTCCACGTCGCCGCGGACGCGCCACTGGTGGCCCTGCGCGGTGCGGCCCAGGAAGAAGCGCGGGGCCTCCTTGCCACCCGGCTCGTTCACGCGTACCACGTGCCCCCGCGCGTCGTGCGTGAAGAGGGCTTCCACGTGCATCCGCATCAGCTCGAGGTCGGTCAGCCCATCCCTGTGCTTGGTCTGCATCGAGTGGCCTACCTCGCGGCCTACCGGCTTTCCCGCGCGCGCAGGATGCCGAGCTTTCCTGAATAGTTACCCATGCTGCCTCCTGCTTAAGGGCATGGCGGTCCGCGAGGGGTCAGTGACACTGTGCGGGTGGATGAAGAAGAGCGCATCGGACGGCTGCCGGTGCGCTCTGCCTCATCCGCCCTAATCGATCAGGCGGTCTCATCGCAGCCAATGCAGATGGACCACATGCCAGTACAGAATCACCCGTCGCATGTGTAGTGGCAGGTTCCTGC
>Ga0247773_1000107_pt1 | contig 38731 bp, 38 predicted proteins | sample UWRJL092311B6_FD_179934 | JGI IMG/M metagenome (GOLD analysis project Ga0247773, IMG submission 179934) | Plant litter microbial communities from Arlington Agricultural Research Station in Wisconsin, United States - UWRJ-L092-311B-6 | ecosystem: Environmental > Terrestrial > Plant litter >... | reverse complement strand
CTGCGCGAGGACCTGTACCACCGCCTGGCCGTGATCCCGCTCACCCTGCCGCCGCTGCGCGAGCGGCGCGGCGACGTGCGCGTGCTGGCCGAGCACTTCCTGCGCCGCTTCAGCGAAGAGAACCAGAAGAAGATCAAGGGCTTCTCGGCCGAGGCGCTGGAGTTCATCAACACCTACCGCTGGCCCGGCAACGTCCGCGAGCTGAAGAACGCGCTGGAGCGCGCCGTGATCCTGGCCCGCACCGACCAGATCACCCTGGGCGACCTGCGCGCCCACGAGCTGATCTCGGCCGACGACCGCGAGCTGCGCATCCCGGTGGGCACCACCACCCTCGAGCAGACCGAGCGCACGCTGATCCTCAAGACCTTCTCCTTCGTGGACGGCAACCACACCAAGGCCGCCACCATGCTGGGGATCGAGGAGGACGAGCTGCGGAATCGTCTCAACCGCGCCATGAGTCCCGAGCCCGCGGTCGCCACGGCGTAACGTCTGCGACGGCTGGACCTGCCGAAACGAACGCGGGCCGCGCTTCCTGAACTGGAGGCGCGGCCCGCGGTCGTTTCCGCGGATGCCAGTCCGGCAAAGACTTGGCTCACGCAGAGTCAGCAGGGTCAGCAGAGAGAAAACCGTTGTTCTCTGCTCATGCTGCGAACGGTTGAGGCAAGGCGAAGGCGCTTCGCCGTTCCGCCTTGCGTCCACGGCTTTCGTTCGAGCCCCGTGCTCGTGCGTGAGGGGCCAGCCGCGTTCGTGACCCTCGGTATGTACAACGTTTGTTTGGTAACGCACGAAAATTCAGCAACATCCGCGTACGGGATGCGCCATCTGTTTACCGGCGCGTGGCATGGCGATTGCCTTTTGATGGGGCCGAGAGATCGACTTCCTCGCACCCGCAAGGTTGCAGGGCAATGGCTGCACGACGTATTCTGGTCATCGAAGACGAGCCGGGTGCGCGGGAGGCGCTGGAGAGCCTGCTGGCGGAGGAGGGCTATACCGTCACCTCGGCGGCCAGTGGCGAGGCCGGGCTGCGGCGGCTGGGCGAGTTCCACCCCGACACCGTGGTGTGCGACTACTACCTCCCCGACACCGACGGCCTGCAGATCCTGCGGCAGGTCCGGCGGGAGGCGGGGGAAGGGGTCACCTTCATCGTGATCACCGCCGGCTGCGGCGGCGACGGGATGGAGCGGCAGCTCGAGAGCGAGGCCGACTACTTCTTCCAGAAGCCGGTGGACCTCGCCCGCCTGCGCGGCGCCCTGGAGGACGACGCGAGTGCCCGGCACGCCGCGGCGGGCCCGCTCGTCTTCGCCAACGGCGGCACCGGCGCCCAGCCGCTGCCCGCACCCTGAGACCCGAACTCCCGAGCCCCACCCATGGCCGAATACGACGACCTCCCGACTTTCGTGATCGAAACGCGCGGCGGGGGCGGCGCCGGCACGTTCCTGCTGGGCGCGCTGGTGGGCGCCGCGGCCGCGCTGCTCCTGGCTCCGCGCTCGGGGATGGAGACCCAGGCCGAGATCGCCGGCGCGGTGCGCCGCGCGCGCGACGGGGTGGGTGACCGGGTGAGCGGCGCGCGCGAGCGCGTGTCCGACACGCTGGGCAGCGTGCGAGGCGGCGTGGGCACCCGCGTGCAGCAGGCCCGCGCCGCGCTGGACGCCGGCGTGGACGCCGCCCGCGACGCCCGCGAGGAGCTGCAGCGCCGCGTGGACGACGCCAAGCGTGCCTACCGCGCGCGAGGCGACGGCGCGGCCGCCAGCCTCGCCGCCGGCGCGCCCGACGGTGGCGCGTCGAACGGAGCCGCTGCGCGCGGCGGCGACGTGGTGGTGGTGGAGGTGACGACCGAGGAGTCGTCGGGTGACCTGGCCTGATCCGCCTGCGTCGGCCCGACGGCACACCGACCGTGGAGCCCATGGCCGAGCCGGTGAAGGAGCGCAGGCGCTGGAGGCACCGGGTGAACGTGCCGAGGGCCGCCGTGGCGGCCCTCGCGCGCGTGTTCCGGGGCGGCGGCGACTTCGTGGCGCACCTCTACACCAAGGCGGGCGAGGACGACATCTTCTTCCTGGCGGGGGGGATCGCCTTCGACGTGCTGTTCGCGGCGATCCCCTTCCTGCTGATGCTGGTGGGGTTCTTCGGGATCGTACTGTCGCGCGTGGTGGAAGACCCGCGCAAGGCCGCGGTCGACTACATCGTCACCATCCTCCCTCCCACCGAGTCGGTGGTCCACCGCACCTACCAGATCGTGGACGCGGTGCTGGCCGGGCGCACCAGCTTCGGGGTGTTCGGCCTGATCCTCTTCCTGTGGGTGAGCTCGCGCCTGATCGGCACGCTGCGGGCGTCGCTCAAGGAGATCTTCGACCTTCCCGCCGAGCGCGGGATCGTGGAGGGCAAGGTCTTCGACCTGCAGATGGTGTTCCTGGCGGGCACGCTGTTCGTGGCCAACACCGGGATCACCGTTGCGCTCGACGCGGCGCAGCGGCTGGGGATCGGGCTGCTGGGCATCGACAACAGCGACGCCGAGGTGCGCACGCTGCAGACGGTGTGGGCGCGGCTCCTGGCGTTCCTCTTCATCTTCCTGATGTTCCTGCTGATCTACCGCTACCTGCCGCGGCGCCGGACGCCGTGGCGGATGGCGCTGGCGGCGGCGGTGTTCACCTCGGTGGCGTGGGAGCTGCTCAAGGGGCTCTTCGCGCTGTATGTGGGGTATGCCACCAGCTGGGAGCGCATCTACGGCGCGCTGGTGTCGCCGGTAATCCTGGTGCTGTGGATCTACTACTCGGCGTTCGTGTTCATCCTGGGCGGCGAGATCGCGCACGTGTATCAATTGATGCGAGTGCGCAGGGCGCAGCGGGAACTGCTGGAGTAGGCGTGGGGGCCGGCTTCGCGAACAGGTGCGTCAGTGCGCGAGTGCGTGAGTGCGTGAGTGCGTTTGGATCGGGCGAGCTGGGTGGAACCGTGGATCGAAGCAAAGGCGTGAGATGACGAAGAGGGTGTTTTCGGCCGCGGCGGTGGTGCTGGCGATGGCGGCGCGGCCGGCGCTGGCGCAGCTGCCGCTGGAGCCGCTGGCGCTGGAGCACGGCGTGGAGGGCGAGGGCACCGATCGCTACCGCGACCCTCCCGTGAACGTGGAGGGCCGCTACGTCGTGATCTCGTTGGCCGAGCACCGCCTGTACGTGATGGACGGCCCGCGCGTGCAGTGGTCGGCCGTGGTGGGCACGGGCACCGGCACGCGGCTGGAGGGCGCCGGCCAGAAGTGGGAGTTCTCCACCCCGCGCGGGATGTTCCGCGTGCAGCGCAAGGAGAAGAACCCCAAGTGGTACGTGCCCGACTGGGCCTACATCGAGCGCAAGGTGGCCATCCCCGACGCCGACGACCCCCGGCGCTGGGAAGTGGGGATGCTGGGCACCACCGCCATGTACCTGGGCGAGGGGATCGCCGTGCACGGCACCAACCACCCGGAGCTGCTGGGCCAGGACGTGTCGCACGGCTGCATCCGCATGACCAACGAGGCCGCCCGCTCCCTCTACCACGAGGTGGACGTGGGCACCCCGGTGTTCATCTACTGATCGCGCACGACCACTCGATCGCGGCGCCACTCACGTCAGTCGACAAAGGGTGACCGATGACCAGGAGGCAGCTCCGCACGGTAAAGAAGTCGCATCTGACCGGGCGGCTCGACCGAGAGGCTGTCCGGGCGGCGGTGATCCTGGTCCGCGATCGTCGCAACATTGCCGACGATGCAGGCGCAGGCGAAAGCACAAACCAGCAAGATGCCGGTTCCGCCGCTGGGGGGTAGCCGAATGGTTCCTTGGTCCGCAAACGTCGGATGATATTCCAAACAGAAACGGCGGGCTGCCTTCACGGGCGCCCGCCGTTGCTGTTTCGCCTTCTCCCGCAGTTCGTGATGCGCGTCAGTGCCGCCGGTCCAGCACGTAGCGCGCGATCCACTCCAGCGGCTCGCTGTCGAGGCCGCCCGCGCGCAGGGCCAGCATCGCCGCCGCCACGTAGCCCTCCGCCCGCGTCTGGGCGCCGGAGATGCCGAAGAGCGCGGGGTAGGTGGTCTTCATCGCCGTCTCGTCCTTCCCGGCCGTCTTCCCCAGCTGCGCGGCGTCGCCGGTCACGTCCAGCACGTCGTCCACGATCTGGAAGGCCAGCCCCAGGTCCTCGCCGTAGACCGAGAGCGCCGAGAGCGCCCGTTGGTCGGCCCCGCCGGCCACGGCGCCCACGCGCAGGGCGGCGGCCAGCAGCGCGCCGGTCTTGCGGCGGTGGACGCCTTCCAGCGCGTCGCCGTCCAGCGCGTGGCCCTCGCCCTCCAGGTCCATCAGCTGGCCGCCCACCATTCCCTCGGCGCCGCCTGCGCGGCAGAGCTCGGCCACCAGCGCGCGCCGGGTGGCCGCGTCCAGCTCCAGCGCCCGCGCGGCGCCGTCCAGCACGCGCACGGCCGCGGGGATCAGCGCGGCGCCGGCGAGCATCGCCCGGTGCACCCCGAACACGGTGTGCACGGTGGGGCGGCCGCGGCGCAGCGCGTCGTCGTCCATACTGGGCAGGTCGTCGTGCACCAGCGAGTAGGTGTGCACGATCTCCACCGCCGCGGCGAGCCGGTATACCGCCGCGTGCACCGGGGTGCCGTGCACCGCACGGTACGCGCACACGCACAGGATCGGGCGGATGCGTTTTCCCGGCGTGGCCAGCGCGTAGCGCATGGGCTCGTGCAGCGACGCGGGGGCGCCCTGCACGCTCAGGTCGGCGACGGCGGCGAGCGCGGCGTTCACACGCTCGCGCTCGGCGTCGAGGAAGGCGGACAGCCTCGTGTTCATCCCAGACGCGACCGTGCTCACGGGGCCTCGGAGAAGTCGTCCATGCGGAAGGTGCCGCCGGCCTCCTCGAAGAGCTGCCGCACGCGCTGGTCGGCGCCGGACAGCACCGTCTCGGCGAAGCGGAGGAGGCGGACGCCCTCCTCGAACAGCTGGAGCGAGTCGTCCAGCTCCATCCCGTCGCCCTCCAGCGCGTCGGCAATCTCGTTCAGCCGCTCCAGCGCGGCCTCGAAGGTCCACTCGGGCTCGGCGTGCGTGTCGTGCGTCGTCATCGGTCGGTCGGTTGCTGGTCCACGCGGGCTGCCACGGTGCCGTCGGCCACGCGCAGGCGGAACGCGGCGCCGGGGGTGAAATCTCCCACGCGCCGCAGCACGTGCCCGTCCCCGTCCAGCGGCACCGCATAGCCGCGCGCCAGCACGTTGAGCGGCGACAGCGCCTGCAGGCGCGCGGCGTGGCCCGCCAGCCCCTCGCGGCGGGCGCGCAGGCCGCGCTCGGCGGCGGCCTTCAGGTCGAGGCGCGCGTTGAAGACGGCCTCGCGCCCGTCGGCGATGCGCTCACGGGTGCAGCTGGTCAGCCGCTGGCGCAGGTCGTCCAGCCGGCGCCGCACGGCCGATTGGTCGGGTACCGCGGCCTCGGCGGCGGCCGACGGCGTGGGCGCGCGCAGGTCGGCGACCAGGTCGGCGATGGTGAAGTCGGTCTCGTGCCCTACCGCCGAGATCACGGGCACGGGCGATTCGGCGATGGCGCGCGCCACCACCTCCTCGTTGAACGCCCACAGGTCTTCGATCGACCCGCCGCCGCGCCCCACGATCAGCACGTCGGCGCAGGCGGCACGGCCCATCAGGCGGATGGCGCGCGCGATCTCTTCCGGCGCCCCCTCGCCCTGCACGCGCGCGGAGGCCAGCACGATGCGCGTCCACGGCGCCCGCCGGCGGATCACCGAGATCACGTCGCGCAGCGCCGCGCCGGCGGACGACGTCACCACGCCCACGCACGCCGGGTGGGCGGGGATGGGGCGCTTGCGCGCGGGAGCGGTCAGCCCCTCCTGCTCCAGCTTCACCCGCAGGCGGTCGTAGGCCAGCTTGTACAGCCCCTCGCCCTTGGCCTCCAGCTCCATGCAGCTCAGCTGGAACTCGCCGCGCTGCTCGTAGAGCGTGAGTCGGCCCAGGGCGCGCACCTGCATCCCCTCGGCGGGGGCGGTGGGCAGGCGGCGTGCGTCGTCGCGCCACATCACGCAGCGGATCTGCGCGTCGCTGTCGCGGAGCGAGAAGTAGCAGTGCCCCGACTTGGCCTTGGTGAAGTTGGCGATCTCGCCGTGCACCCACAGGGGAGGGAAGACCCCCTCGATCAGCTCGCGCGCCGCGGCGTTCACCTCGCTCACGCGCATCCCCTCGGCGGGAACGCGCATCAGGGTGCGCGCGCCCGTCTCAGCCTCGCGCGCGGCGACGGTGCGCGCCAGGTCTTCGTTGCGCGTCTCGTTCAGCGGCTCGCGGCGCGCGCGGGGCTTGGCCTTGCTCTTCCTGGGCGCGGCGAGCGGAAGCGCGACGGTCTCGTCGGGCTCCGGCTTCTTCGCTTCGTGCTCGCGGCGCTCGAGGTCCGCGGAGGTGAAAAGGTCCCACATGGCTCGGACTTTCGCTCGGTTAACCCCGGACTGCTGAACAGGTGCGCGCCCACATCGAACGAGGTGCGTCCGTGCGTGCAACCACACATCCGCGTCCGCTGCCTCTCCCCCCGCCGTGCCGATGGGTCGGACGCGCGCACGATCCTCCCGCCGTCGAAGTCCGCGAAGGCGGACTGTGTGCCGTTGTAGCGGCGAGTTCACTCGCAAACTCGGAATTCTGGGGTGCGCGTCAAATCGTCTTGATCGGATCCAACCGTCGCTCTTCCGCCCCATCCGCAATCCCGCAATCCCGCACTCCCGCACTCCCGCACTCCCGCACTCGTCCGCCCTTCCTACACCCCCGCCCGCCGCCGCTCCCCCCGCGTTTTCGCGTGGTGCGCCCGCATCGCCGCCTCGATGGTGTTGCGAAGCAGCATGGCGATGGTCATCGGCCCCACGCCGCCGGGTACGGGGGTAATGTGCCCCGCCACCTCGGCCACGGCGTCGAAATCCACGTCGCCCTTGATCACGTAGCCCTTGGCGTGGTGCTCGTCGGGCACGCGCGTGGTGCCCACGTCGAACACGGCGGCGCCGGGCTTCACCATGTCGGCGGTGATCAGCCCCGGCTTGCCCACGGCGACCACCAGGATGTCGGCCATGCGCGTGTGCAGCGCCAGGTCCACGGTGTGGCGGTGCGTGAGCGTGACGGTGGCGTTGGGGCCCGGCGCCATCAGCAGCGAGGCCAGCGGCTTGGAGACGATCAGGCTGCGCCCCACGATCACCACGTGCCGCCCATGCGTCTCGATGCGCTCGTGGCGGAGCAGCTCCATGATCCCCGCGGGCGTGGCGGGCACGAAGCCGCGCGGGTCGCCCACGAAGGCGCGGCCCACGTTCAGCGGGTGGAAGCCGTCCACGTCCTTGGCCGGGTGCACCCGCTCCAGCACCGCCTTGGGGTTGATGTGCGGCGGCAGGGGGAGCTGCACCAGGATGCCGTGGATGGCGGGATCGGCGTTGAGCCCGTCGATCACGCCGAACAGCTCGTCCTGCGAGACCGCGTCGGGGAGGTGCACCAGCCGGTCGTGCATCCCCGCCTCGTGGCAGGCGCGCGTCTTGGAGCGCACGTACACCTCGCTGGCCGGGTCGCTCCCCACCAGCACCACGGCGAGGCCCGGCACCGTTCCGCCCGCCGCCAGCTCGGCCGTCTCGGCCGCCACCTGGGCGCGGATCTCGCGGCCGCACGCCGCCCCGTCGATGATCTTCGCAGTCATTGCGTCAGTGCTTCTTTCCGAACCGGTCCATCAGCACCCGCTCCAGCCCCACCGACACCCGCTCGATCGACTTCGACAGCCCCGTCGCGTCGTCGATCTCCACCACCGCGCCCTGCAGGTGCAGGTCGTCGTCGGCCGGCTGCAGGCGCTCGCCGCGGGTGAGCGTGAGCTGGCGCTCGACCGAGAGCTCCCACTTCATCCCGATGATCCCGCCCAGGCCGCCCGTCATCCCCATGTCGGTGAGGTAGGCCGTCCCCTTGGGCAGGCGCTTCTCGTCGGCCGTCTGCACGTGCGTGTGCGTGCCCACGACGGCGGCCACGCGCCCGTCCACGAAGCGCCCGAACGCCTGCTTCTCGCTGGTCGCCTCGGCGTGGAAGTCCACCACGATGGCGTCGGGCCGCGGGTCGTGCGCCTGGAGGTCCTTGAGGAGCTCGTCGACGGCGCGGAAGGGGTCGTCGATGGGCGTCATGAAGGTGCGCCCCTGCAGGTTCAGCACGGCCAGGTGCTTCGTGCCGACGGGGATGACCGTCCACCCGCGGCCGGGGTTGCCGGGCGGGTAGTTGTGCGGGCGGAGGAGACGCGGCTCCTGGGCGAGCAGGGGCAGGATCTCCTTCTTGTCCCACACGTGGTTGCCGGTGGTGATGGCATCCACGCCCAGCTCGAAGAACTCCTTCACGATCTCGGGGGTGATGCCGAAACCACCCGCGCTGTTCTCGCCGTTGACGATCACCGCGTCGGCGCGCGTGTCGGCGCGCACCAGGCGGATGAGCTGCCCGAACACGCGCCTCCCCGGGCTGCCGATCACGTCGGCCACCATCAGCACCCTCACCGGCGCCCCCCGCCGCATGGACGACGGATCATCCGCCGCACCTCGCCGTCACCCCTCATACGCCTCCGCCGCACGTGGGACGCGAAAGGGCGACGCATGCGCCGCCCCGTTCTTTCCTCACAATATACTCTGCCGCCCGCGATCCCGCCGCCCCCGGCGAGGGGAGGAACGGAGGAAACTGAGAACGGCTTGTCTTCCCCAGTTTCCTCCGTTCCTCCGCGTGACATTCTGCCGTGGCGTCCTTCCGAATGCACAGTTGATTGGCCAATAATCATGATCATACGAGATGCGCGTGAACGCTGATGGAAACATCGCAAGAACCAACAGCGAGGGCTCACGCAGAGTCAGCAGAGTCAGCAGAGAAAACCGCTGTTTTCTGCTGACTCTGCTGACTCTGCGTGAGACAAGTCTTTTCCCGAATCTGTGCGGGGAGGGGCCCAGCGCAGACGCCCATATCCAACGAAGAAGGCCACCCGCCCGTGGATGGCCTTCTCCCTTCTTCTTCCGACGATTCCGTGTTCCGCGTCTTCCCCGACTACCGCGCGAAGTCCACCGCGCGGGTCTCGCGGATCACCACCACCTTGATCTGCCCCGGGTACTGCAGCTCGGCCTCGATGCGCCGCGCCGTCTCTTCCGAGAGCCGGGCCATGTCCTCGTCGTTGATCTGGTCGGGGATCACCATCATGCGCAGCTCGCGGCCGGCCTGGATGGCGAAGCAGCGCTCCACGCCGGGGAAGCTGGTGGCGATCTCCTCCAGCTTCTCCAGCCGGCGCACGTAGGTCTCGAACATCTCGCGCCGCGCGCCGGGGCGCGAGCCGCTGATGGCGTCGGCCGCGGTCACCAGGAAGCTCTCGGGGAAGAGGTGCGGCTCCTCGTCGTGGTGCGCCTTGATGGCGTTCAGCACCTGCGGCGGCTCGCCGAACTTCTTGGCCAGGTTCCACCCCAGCTCCACGTGCGTCCCCTCGTGCTCGTGGGTCATCCCCTTGCCCACGTCGTGCAGCAGCCCCATGCGCTTGGCCAGGGTGGCGTCGAAGCCCATCTCGCCGGCCATGTTCCCCGCCAGGATCGCCACTTCCTTGCTGTGCATCAGCTGGTTCTGGCCGTAGCTGGTGCGGAACTTCAGCCGCCCCAGCACCTTCACCACCTCGGGGTGGACCCCGTGGATCCCCAGCTCGTAGAGGATCTGCTCGGCGGCCTCGCGCATGGAGTTCTCCACCTCCTTGCGGCTCTTGGCCACCACGTCGTCGATGCGCCCCGGGTGGATGCGCCCGTCCGACACCAGCTTCTCCAGCGCCAGCCGCGCCGTCTCGCGGCGGATCGGGTCGAAGCCCGAGAGGACGACGGCTTCGGGCGTGTCGTCGATGATCACGTCGATGCCGGTGGCCTGCTCGAAAGCGCGGATGTTCCGCCCCTCGCGGCCGATGATGCGCCCCTTCATCTCGTCCGACGGCAGCGCCACCACCGACACCGTGGTCTCGGCGGTGTGGTCGGCGGCGATGCGCTGGATGGCCAGCGAGATGATCTTCTTGGCCTCGCGGTCGGCGTCGCGGCGCGCCTCCTCCTTGATCTCGCGGATCTTCTGCGCGGCGTCGGCGCGGGCGGCCTCCTCCATGTCGTGCATCAGCTGGCGGCGCGCCTCGTCGGCGTTGAGCCCGGCCAGCGCCTCCAGCCGGTGCTGCACCTCGGCGATGCGGGCCGACAGCTCCTCCTCGCGCTTGACCGTGCCCTGCTCGCGGCGCTGCAGCTCGGCGCCGCGCTGCTCGGTCTGCTGCACGCGCTCGTCCAGCTGGTGGAACTTGCGGTCGAGCGATTCGTCGCGCTCCTGCAGGCGCCGCTCCAGGCGCTCCACGTCCTCGCGGCGGCGGCTTTCCTCGCGCTCCCACTCCTCGCGGGCGCGGATGGCCTCCTCGCGCCCCTTGAGGATCTCGGCCTTGTGCAGGCGAGCCGCCTCTTCCTCGGCGGCGGCGCGGATGCGGGTGGCCTCGTCCTGTGCGGTGGCGCGCGCCCGCTTCAGGCGCCCTTCCACCACGGCGCGGCCCACGACGAAGCCGATGGCGAGCGCCACGAGGGCGGCCGCCACGGCGATCAGATAGGCGTTCATTTTATCAGATTTATGGCTGCGCGGGGCCAAAACCCCACGGCGAACCCAAAACAAAGCGGTGGCAGGCCAGAACCTCACTGCCACCGCACGGTGTGCGCTGAACGCGCCCGCGGCGTACAGCCGCAACGTAAAAAGATAGTCCCGAACGCGCGTTCGACGCAAGGTTGTTACGGGATGGGCACGTCTCTTCGACACCTCCAGAACCCGCCCCGCCGGGGACCGGCCACGACGGTTCCGGGCGTGTCCCTCCGCTGCGCTCCGGGCCGGGCTGCGCGCGCGGTAGGCAACGATACCGCCGTTGCCAACCGCGCCGGGCCCACGCCGGCCCGCCCAACCGTCTGCTCGCCCGACATGATCGCGCGGCGGGCCGCCGCGTTCCCGGCCCTCCGGGCGCGCATCCCTCACGCTCGCCCCGCGTCCGTTGCTGCTCCGCGACGATGTCTCAGGTCCGCTGGGGGGCACACAGAGGCACGGAGACACAGAGAAACCCAGGCTGGCTCTGTGTCTCCATGTCTCCGTGTGACGAGTCTTTGGCCGGATTCGAGATCAGCTCACCCGCGAACGCCACCCGAAACGAACGACCCCTCTCTCCCGGGGCGTCGAAAAGAGGGGTCGTGGGCCAGACGGGCCGTCACTCCGGCGGCGGCAGCCTCAACTCCCGCTCGTCCTGCTCGGCCTCGCTCAGCGGAGGCGATGCCGACTCGGCCGGTGGCGCATCCTCGCGCCACGCGGGGACGGCCTGTGGGAGCGGCGGCGGGGTCACGGGCTCCAGCTGCACCTCCACCAGCGGCCGCTCCGAGTCGCCCGGCAGCGGGGGCGGCACCTCGGCCCGCGGCGTCTCCGCGCTCCACGCGGCCGACGAGGGGAGGCCGCCGGGGCGGCGCACGGGGCGCTTCTCGGCCGCCGCGGCCACCGCCGTCTCCAGCTGGTCGGCCAGGATGTTGGTGCGGTACTCCTGGTCGCCCTGCAGGCGGCGGATCTCCTCGCGCGCGCGGAACAGCTCGTCGGTGATGGAGAGCGCGGCCAGCGTGGCCGCGCGGAACGGCTCCAGCTGCTGGAACCCGGGGAGCGCGCGGATGGTGGCGTCCACGTGGGCGGCCACCGAGCGCGTGTACTCGGGCGGCACGTCGCTCCGCAGCACGTGCTTCTCGCCCGCGATCTCCACCGCCACCGTGTGGCGGGGCGGGGCGGGGCGGCGGGGCGGGCGGCTCACTGGCGCGCCTCCAGCACCGACAGCCGCGCCAGCAGCCCGCCGATGCGCTTGCGCGCCTCGGCGGTGCGGCTCGACAGCACGGCGTTCTCGGCGCGCAGGCGGCGCAGCTCGTCACCCGCCTCGGCGCTGGGGAGCGGGCCCAGCGTGGTCAGCTCCTCCAGCTCCTGGCGCAGGCGCGTGACCTCGTTCTCGGCCTCTCGCGCGCGGCGGCGCCACTCGTCCAGCGCCGCGGCGGCGGCGCTGGCGGCGCGCTCCAGGCGCTCCCACCCGGCGGCGGCGTCTGCGCCCTCGTCGTCAGCGGCGCCGAACACCGTGCCGCTCCTCCAGCGCCGTGAGGACCGCGCTCACCGCCACGTCCACCTCGCCGTCCGTCAGCGTGCGCTCGGGCGCGCGGAAGCGCAGCCGCCACGCCAGGCTGCGCGTCCCCTCGGGCAGCCCCTTCCCCTCGTACAGGTCGAAGGGGAACACCGCCTCCAGCAGCGCGCCCGCCGCGCCGCGGATGGCAGCCTCGATCTCGGCCGCCGTCACCGCGAACGGCACCAGCAGCGCCAGGTCGCGCTCGCTTCCCGGGTGCGTGGGGAGCGGCGCGTACCTCTTCGCGCGCCGGTCGGCCGCGGCCGCGGGAAGGGTGGCCTCCAGCAGCAGCACGGGCGCGGCCCAGGCGGGCGCGTCCACCATCCCCGCCGGCGCCTCGCGGCCGCGGGCGACCACCGAGGCGCCCGAGCGGACCACGAAGCCAGCCGCGCCGCCCAGGTCGGCCACCTCCACCCGGCCGTCGGGGTGCTCGGCGGCCAATTCCTCCAGCAGCGCCTTGAGGTCGTACGCGTCGAAGGTGCCCGCGGGCCCGCTCCAGTGCGCCGGTGCCCGCGCGCCGCTGAACGCCGCGGCCACGCGCCGCTCCTCGGTAGCCGCGCCCTGGGCGCTGGCCTGGAAGACGGTGCCGACCTCGAAGAGCCGCACATCGCGCACGCCGTGGGCGAAGTTGTGCTCCACCCGCTTCAGCAGCGTGGTGAGCAGCGAGGTGCGCAGGAAGGCGTCCTCCTGGCTCAGCGGGTTCAGCACCCGCGCCGCGCCCGGCGATTCGGGGGTGAAGGGAAGCGTCACCGCCTCCAGGAAGCCCCAGCGCACGAACAGCTCGCGCAGGCGCCGGACGACGGCGATCCGCGGGTCTTCGGGCACGACGGAGGGGCGGAAGGGGAGGAGCGCGTCGGCGAACGAGCCGTAGCCGCGCCGCCGGGCGATCTCCTCGATCACGTCGATCTCGGTGCGCACGTCGTAGCGGTAGCCGGGCACGGTCACCCGCACTGGCTGGCTCTTCTTCACCTCGAAGCCCAGCGGGTCGAGGAGCCGGTCGATCTCGGCGGCGTCCACCGGCACGCCCAGCACGCGCGCCACCCGCTCGGGTCGCACCGCGATCACCGGCCGGTCGAACGGCTTGGGGTCCACGTCGATGGCCGCCACCACCTGGCCGCCGGCCACCGCCAGGATGAGCTGGAGGACGCGCTGCAGCGCGCCGGGCTGCCCCTCGGGGTCCACGCCGCGCTCGAAGCGGTAGCTGGCGTCGGTGGACAGCCCCAGCCGCCGCGTCGCCTTGCGGACGACCTTCGCGTCGAACAGGGCGCATTCCAGGAAGATGTCGGTCGTCGCCTCACCCACCTCGCTGTTCTGCCCGCCCATCACGCCGGCCAGCGCCACCGCGCGCTCGGCGTCGGCGATCACCAGGTCGGTGGCCTCCAGCGTGCGCTCCACCCCGTCCAGCGTGGTCAGCGTCTCGCCGGCGCGCGCGCGGCGGATGGTCACCTCCTCGCCCCGCAGCCTGTGCAGGTCGAAGGCGTGCAGCGGCTGGCCCAGCTCTTGGAGGACGTAGTTCGTGGCGTCCACCACGTTGTTGATGGGGCGCTGGCCCACGGCGCGCAGCCGCGTGGCCAGCCACTCGGGGCTGGGGCCCACCTTCACGCCGTGCACGATGGCGCCCATATAGCGCGGGCACCCGTCCACGTCCTCGATCTCCACGTGCACGGAGGCGCACTCGCCCTCGCGGCGCGCCGAGCGGCAGGGGAGCTTGAGCTTGGCCGCGCCGGGGAAGGCGGGGAGCGCAATGTCGTCCACCCCGCGGGGCGCCAGCTCGCGCGCGATGCCCACGTGCGACAGCAGCTCGCCGCGGTTGGGCGTCACGTCCACCACCAGCCGCCAGTCGTCGAAGCCCAGCGTTTCGCGGAAGCGCGCACCGGGCTGGTAGTCGCCGGCCAGCGTCATCAGCCCCGCGTGGTCGCGCCCCAGCCCCAGCTCGCGGGCCGAGCACAGCATTCCCTCGCTGGCCTCGCCGCGCAGCTTGGCCTGCTTGATCTCCATCCCGCCGGGCAGGGTGGCGCCCACGGGGGCGAACGGGTAGAAGCGGCCCGCCTCCACGTTGGGCGCGCCGCACACCACCTGCAGCGGCTCGCCGGTGCCCGCGTCCACGGTGCACACGCGCAGGCGGTCGGCGTTGGGGTGCGGGCGCACCTCGGCCACGCGGGCGATCAGCACGTCGCCCAGCTCGCCGCCCAGGTTCACGATCTCGTCCACGGGCGCGCCCAGCATGGCCAGCCGCTCGGCGATCTCGCGCGGGATTCCGTCGATCGAGGGCGCGAGCGCCTTCAGCCAGCGATATGAAACGTCCATTTCAACGGCAGGGTACAGGGGATAGGGAAGAGGGGACAGCAAGCCACAGCGCGCTCACGCCGCCTCGCCCTTCTCCCACGCTGGTTTGGTGTTCTCGACATGGCGAAGCATCGGGGACGAAGGAGGAGACCGGGACGCCGACGTTGCAGGCTGTCCCCTGTCCCCTGTTCCCTGTCCCCTCGCAGTCCTCAAGCGAACTGCCCCAGGAACCGCATGTCCCCCTCGTACAGCAGCCGGATGTCGGTCACGCCGTAGCGCTGCATGGCGATGCGGCCGGGGCCCATGCCGAAGGCGTAGCCGGTGTACCTCTCGGGGTCGTAGCCGCAGGCCTCGAACACGTTGGGGTGCACCATCCCGCTCCCCATGATCTCCATCCACCCCGTCTGCTTGCACGCCGGGCACCCGCTGCCGCCGCAGATCTGGCAGCGCACGTCCACCTCGGCGCTGGGCTCGGTGAAGGGGAAGAAGCTGGGGCGGAAGCGCACCGGCACCGTGCCGCCGAAGAAGCGGTGCACGAAGGCGGTGATCGTCGCCTTGAAGTCGGCGAAGGTGATCCCCTCGTCCACGGCCAGCCCCTCCAGCTGCTCGAACGCGGGCGCGTGGCTGGCGTCGAACGGGTCGCGGCGGTACACGGCGCCGGGGATCACCACGCGCACCGGCGGCTGGAAGGCCTCCATCACGCGCGCCTGCATCGGCGAGGTGTGGGTGCGCAGCACGACGCTATCGTCCAGGTAGAAGGTGTCGTGCATGTCGGCCGCAGGGTGGTCGAGCGGCGTGTTCAGCCTGGTGAAGTTGTACTCCACCGTCTCCACCTCGGGGCCCGCCACGCGCGTGAACCCCAGGTCGCGGAAGATGTCGCAGATCTCGTCCACCACCTGCGTCACCGGGTGCAGCCCGCCCTTCCAGCGGTGCCGGCCGGGGAGTGACAGGTCCACCCTGGGCCCGGTGTCGGCGGCGGACGAGAAGCCGGCGGCGCGCCCGTCCAGCCGGGCGGACAGCGCCTCCTTCACGCGGTTGGCCTCGGCACCCACGGCGGGGCGCTCGTCGGCGCCCAGCTCGCCCAGGCGGCGCAGCACGGCGGTCAGCCGCCCTTTGCGGCCCAGGTACTCCACGCGGAGCGCCTCCAGCGCCGGTGCGTCGCCCGCCGCATCCACCGCGGAGGCGCCCGCGCGCTCCAGCTCCTTCAGCTCCCCGATCAGCTCTTCGACGATGCTCACTTGGTTCCACCCGGATGATTCGAAGCCGTCCCGCTCGATCCGTCGGTTGCCCGCATACCGCTCGATCCGTCAGTTGCCCGCATATCCCCACATTGGGCCGAAATCGAGTTCCGCCGCCATCAGACCGCCGGTTGAAACCGGCGGCTGGAACTTCGGGAAGTCCGCCCGGACTGCGAGTCGGCACCACCGCGACGTGCGCCCTTTCGCGCGGGAGCCGGCGTCGCAGCCTCGCGCAGTTTGCGAGGCTTCCCGTAGTCGTTGCTGCGGCTTCAGCCGCCGGTGGAGCCCGGCTTCCTCGCGGTTGTCGGGGCTCCTCGCCAGTGGCGGCCCTTTGCCGATGCCGATGCCGGCCGTCTGCCCACAGGGTGTCGTCCGCGCGGTGCCCGGATGCAGTCCGCCGGCCGCCTGGCCCGAACCCCACAATCTGCTCCGCGCGGCCGCGTCTGGCTACCCCCGGATGCACGAAGCGGCGCCCGCGGGGGTGAACCCGGGGCGCCGCTCGCGTGCGGTGCAGACGGCTGCGGAACGGCTCAGCTGTTCTGCGACGACGAACGCGCGGCGCTGGCGAGCTGCTCGAAGGCCTGCGGCTCGCGCACGGCCAGGTCGGCGAGCACCTTGCGGTCGATCTCGATGCCGGCCTTCTTCAGGCCGTCCATGAAGCGCGAGTACGACAGGTCGTGCATGCGCGCGGCGGCGTTGATGCGGATGATCCACAGGCGGCGGAACTCGCGCTTGCGGTTCTTGCGGTCGCGATAGGCATAGCGCCGGGCGCGCTCGACGGCTTCCTTCGCCGTCTTGTACAGGTTCTTGCGCCGGCCGAAATAGCCCTTGGCATCGGCCAGGATCTGACGCTTGCGGCGCAGGCGGGCCACGTTGTTCTTCACGCGGGGCATGGTCTAGACCTCACTGTCGAAAAAAGTCACGAAGGTACGGAAGTGCCGCTCAGCCCTGGATGAGGCGCTTCACGCGCTTCTCGTCGGCCTTGGCCAGCATGGTGGTGCCGCGCAGGTTGCGCTTCCGCTTCTGCGACTTCTTGGTCAGGATGTGGCTGTGGAACGCGTGGCCGCGCTTCACACGGCCGCTGGCGGTCGTCTTGAACCGCTTGGCGGCGCCACGGTGCGTCTTCATCTTCGGCATCGAACTGCTCTTCCTTTTGCTGGGGCTTTAACGGCCGCCCTCAGGGGGTCGTCTTCGCAGTGGGGGCGAGCACCATGACCATGCTCCGGCCCTCGAGCTGCGGGTGCTGCTCCACCTTGCTCACGTCCTGCAGCAGGGCGGAAACGCGGTCCAGCACCTGGCGCCCGAACTCGGGATGCGCCATCTGGCGGCCGCGGAACATCATGGTGAGCTTCACCTTGTTCCCCTCTTCGAGGAACCGGCGCGCGTGCCGCGTCTTGAACTCGAAGTCGTGGTCTTCGATGCCCGGCCGCATCTTGACCTCCTTGATCTGCACGTGGTGCTGGCGCTTGCGCGCGTCGCGCGCCTGACGCTGCTCTTCGTACTTGAACTTCCCGTAGTCCATGATACGGCAGACCGGCGGGCGGGCCAGCGGCGCCACCTCCACCAGGTCCAACCCCTTCTCCTCCGCGATCTCCATCGCCCGCTCGATCGGGAGGATGCCGACCTGCTCGCCCTCGGTGTCGATCACACGGACCGGGCTGATGCGGATCTGCCGGTTTACGCGCAGCTTCTCGTTGATAGGGCCGATCTCCGTGAATGAGATACAAAAAAGACGGGCCTGATTCGATTCAGGCCCGTCCGTCGCGCACGCGCCCATCGCTTCCACTCCGGCCGGAGTTGGAAGATCGGCGCGCCGCGGCTTCGCGGACCCGGCAGCATCGCGCCCATGGGCGCGAGCCAACAGGTGGAGGACCCGCCGGTCCCCACTTTTCCAGCCATCTGCGCGGAAGATAGCGGGAGGGGCAGGTTTCGTCAACCACGCGTGGCGCGGGAGATTCAGGGGAATCCCAGGCAGGGCGAGCCGAAGGGGGCGAATGAAATTCGCGGCAACTTCGGCCCGAAGTCCGCTGCGCGGACTCCCTGGACGGCATCTCTGTGCGGGGGAAATCTGGCGCGGGCTTCCGACGGCCTGTCCCTGCGCTTCTTCGCGGGAGTCAGGTAAACGGAAAAACTTCTATTCCGTCAGCGCGTCGCCTACGTGGATCTCGCCGCCTTCCAGCACCTCGGCGCGCAGGCCGCCGCGCATCTTCAGGTCGCGGGTCACGCCGCGGTAGGTGAGCTTCGCGAGGTGGCCGCAGGGGTGGCACAGCTCCACGCCGCGCAGCACGGCAGCCCCCACGCGAAAGGTGCGTCCCACCAGCTCGTTCAGCCGCACGCCGCGCGTCACCACGTTGCGGCGCGCGTCCGCGGGGGTGAAGGGGATGCCGGCGGCGCGCACCGCGTCCACCGCCTCGGCCTCGATCAGCGTGACCTGGCGGTCGGCCGCGTAGCGCCCAGGGCCCTGGCCGAAGTAGCGGTCGCCCTCCAGCCCCTTGCCCTGCACGGCGACGACTCGGTCGACGGGGGAGCGCGGCGTCCCCTTCTTGCCCGCCACCAGGATCTGCTCGACCGTGCCCGTCTGCGCCGTGTGGACGGCGCCTCCCTCTTCCACCGTTCGTACGTCGTCCATCACATCCACATCTACCGGGTTTCGATCCGTCGAGCGTTTGCTTACCGCGATCGAGAGCGGAGGATCCGTGCCGCGACGCGAAAAACGCAACGCCCGGAGCCGTTGCCCCGGGCGTGTGTCCGTCAGATGCCGGAGGGGAAGATCTCCGCGTCAGCGCTGGAATGTGAAGGCGACGGCGCCGCTGTTGCCGGGGACGGAATAGGCCACGCGGCTGCCGGTCATCACGCCCTCCCACTCGCCCCCGTCCGAGGCGTGGAACTGGATCCGGTCGCCGCGGATGGTGATGGTGCCCTGCGTGGCGCTCGTCCGCGGCGTTGGCGTGGACGACGAAAGCGGCGACGTCTCCGAGAGCGTCAGCGTTTGCTGAAAGGCGCCGTCGGCCAGCCGGAGCGTGCCCCCCGCGATGGCGACCGTGCCGCTGGCGTCGTTGCGGACTTCCACGGGCAGGGGCCTGGCGTTCACCGTGACGAGCGTGTAGGTGGCCGGGTCGGTGATGTTCCCCTGGTCGGGGTTCACCGCCAGCCCGTCCGAATTGCACCCGCCCAGCACCAGCCCCGCCGCCGCCACCGCGAGTGCGGCCATCTTCAGCCGCGGAAATCGCATCGTTCGATCGCTTTCAGTAAGGGAAGTACCGCAACAGTGCGTGGTGCATGGGGATTTCAGCATGGACGGTCCAGCGCACTCGCGCACCCGTCTTCACGCACTCGTTCCAACGCACCCGTTCCAACGCACCCGTTCGCGCGTCAGCCCGCCGCCCCGGCGAGCCCCAGCTCGGGCGCAACCGTGCGCATCGCCTCGATCACGAACTGCACGTGCTCGTTCAGCTCCACGCCCAGGTCCTCGGCAGCCTTGCGCACGTCGTCGCGGTCCACGCCTGCGGCGAAGGCCTTGTCCTTCATCTTCTTGACCACCGACTTGGCCTCCAGGTCCATCACCGAGCGCGACGGGCGGACCAGCGCGGCGGCGGTGATCAGGCCGGTGATCTCGTCGCAGGCGTGCAGCGTGCGCTCCAGCTTCGTCTCGGGGTGAATGCCGGTGCGCGTGGCATAGTGCGACTGGATCGCCTTCACCAGCTCTTCCGGGTAGCCCTGCTCGCGGAGGATGGGCACGCCTGCGAGCGGGTGCTGCTCCGGGTGCTCCTCGTAGTCGAAGTCGTGCAGCAGCCCGGTCAGGCCGTACAGCTCCTCGTCTTCGCTCCAGCGGCGCGCGTAGGCGCGGCAGGCGGCCTCGACCGAGTACATGTGGCGGCGCAGGCTTTCGCTCTGCACGTGCTGGTGCATCAGCGCGAGCGCCTGCTCGCGCGAAGGGAGCTGCGGCATGGTCGGATGGATCGGGTTCGGCGGTTCACGGCGGGCGCGGCCGGTCCGCGCCCTCGCCGCAAAGATACCTGCGCCGCGCCGCGCCCGAAATCCATCGCGCTCCCGCCGTTCGCTCAACCGACGCTGCAACCGGAGAACGCGTTCGTGCGGCCGATCGTGACGGCGAGCCGCGATCGACGGCGCGCGGGACGGAGGGTGGGCCCCGTCAGGCGCGCTTCTCCGTCACACCTGCGGCAAACGGGCGGGCCGGAAGCGGCAGCACACGCACCCGCTGGTGCAGTCGTCCGCCGCCACCTGGCCGATCATCACCGTGCCGCCGCAGTGCAGCCGGGTGACCACGTCCTCGTTCCCCGCCACCGTGCCGCGGACGTTCTCGTATGCGTCCGTCTCGAACGAGCTGACGCTGATGTCGTCCACGTCCAGGTTCAGCTTCTTCTTCATCGTTCCACTCCCCGAGAAGGTTTCCGGCTCCGTCTCCGCCATTCGGCGGCCGTCCGCGGGCTGCTGCTCATGGGCATGGTGGGATGCAGTCGTATCGTTCGAACCTATGGTGGCGGGTTCAGAAAGCCAGTCCCATGCGCAAGCGTCCCCGGCTGCGTCGGGCAGCCGGCGAACGGATGGCGCCTCGTGGGGATGGAGGACGAGGAAGGGCGCAGGTGGGGATGATGCGGGAATCGCGCGTGGAGACGGCGACGGCGCGGAGCTCAGGCCGCCAGGGCGGAGGCGGGCGCGAGATCGAGGTCGAGCGTGCGGAAGAGGTCGAACAGCGCGGGGTCGAGCTTGGTGCCGGCTTCGGACGACATGATGGACAGCGTGCGCTCGTGCGGGAAGGCGGGGCGGTAGGGGCGGTCGCTGGCCAGCGCGTCGTAGACGTCGGCCACGCAGAGGATGCGTGCCGGGAGGGGGATGTCGTTGCCGGCCAGCCCCAGCGGGTAGCCGCTGCCGTCCCACGCCTCGTGGTGGTGGCGCACCATGGGGCGGATGTCCCAGGGAAACTCGATGTCGCCGATCAGCTCCACGCCGGCGTCGGGGTGGCGCTCTATCACCGCGCGCTCGTCGGGGGTGAGCTTCCCTGGCTTGTTCAGGATCTCGGGCGGCACCACGATCTTGCCCACGTCGTGCAGCAGCGCGCCCATGCGGAACCAGAGCAGCACGTCGGCGTCCACGCCGGCGGCCTGGGCCAGCGCGCAGGCGTAGCTGGCCACCCGGTCGCAGTGCCCGCGCGTGTAGTGGTCGGCCGATTCGATCGAATCACCCCAGAGCGCCACGATGTTCAGGAACATCGACTCGAGGTCGGCCAGCTGCCCGTCCACCTCGGCCAGGTCGCGCTTGGCCTGCAGGCGCGAGAAGAGGCGATGCGCGCGGTTGAGCGCCTGCAGCGTTTCGCGGTGCTCGTGCAGCGCCCAGTGCAGCCGCGCCTGCTCGCGCGCCGTCTCGGCCCCCAGCAGCAGGTCGCCCCGGTCGTTCGCGATGCGTGCGGCGCGGCCCAGGTGCCGCCCGGCCGCCTGCCAGTCGCCCGTTTCGCGCGCGACAACGCCCAGGTGGCGCGAGACTTCACCCAGCGTGGCCGTTTCGCCGGTGGACACTGCAAGCCGCCGCGCCTCGGTGCAGGCGATGCGTGCCTCCGGCCAGCGCTTCTGCGCGATCAGCACCTCAATGCGGTTTCCGGCGATTCGGGCGCGCGTGGCGGCGTCGCCCAGCGCGTCACATACCTCCAGTGCCTCCTTGAAGGCCCGGTCGGCCGCGCGCCAGCGCCGCAGGTCGGTGCAGAGCATCGCCAAGTTGTTCAGCGTGTGCGCCATCGATGCGCTGACACCGAGCTGCCTATGAGCCGCGAGACTCGCACGATAGCGCTTGAGCGCCGCGTGGTAGTCGCCGCGAATGTTGGCGAGGGTGCCCAGGTTGAGCTCAACCATCGCGACCAGCAGGGGCTCGCCCGCGGCTCGAGCCTGGTCCAACGCAAGTACGTGCTGCCGTTCCGCGAGTTCCAGGTTGCCGCGTTCGCGCTCGACCAGGCCCAGCATGTTGTTCGCATGGGCGACTCCTCCTGGATCGTTGGCCAACTCGGAAACGAGCAGTGCCGCGCCGATGATCTCGTCGGCGAGTTCCAGGCTTCCCTCATCGAAGTGCGTGCGCGCGATCCAGCGCATCAATGACGCTGCAACCGGGGCTTGCTCGGGCGATCGCAGACACGAGAGGGCAGACTCGTAACCCTCGCGGGCACGCTGCCGTTGCCCCCCGAACTCGGCGGTCCGGGCGGCTTCGATCAGAACGTCGATGGAGGTGGGTTCCACGGTTGGATGACTTGCAGTCATTCCAGACAGGCGAGATTTGCAAATGAAAAGCGGGAGCTTCGCATAGAAGTTCCCGCCATCGGAAGGAAGATGCAACCCTGTTGCTTCAGGCTGCTCTGCCGTTGCGCACGGAATGGGCTCCAGGAGCTTGGGCCAGAATGCTGACCCTTCAGCGCTGGAGCTTGCTCCCCCCGACCCGGTTTCCGGACGAACTCAGATACCCACCGCTCTTCTTCGTGACCGCGTAGCCGGAGAAGTGGCGGATGGTGAAAGTGGTGCGCAGGCGCAGCAGCTCGAGCGTGGCGGGGCGCGTCTCGCTGACCACCACCGTGCCGGCGCCGAGCTGCGACTCGTCGGCGAAGTAGCCGCCCTCGAGCTGCGCCGAGAGGAGCTGGCCCACCACGCCGGTGAGGCTCAGGTCCTGCGCCACGGTGGGCTCCTTGAGGAACACCAGGCCGTGCGGTTCGAACTGGTAGGCCACGTTGCTCCCCGCCAGCGCCGTGGCACGCACCGCCACCGGCGCCGACACGGCCCCCGCGGGGAAGGTGAGCGTGAGCCCCGCCTCGGGGATGCGGATGGTGCCGCCCGCGGTGCCGATCGTGGCGGAGGCGGTGTAGTTCTGCCGCAGCGGAAGGGTGCGCTGCACCACGCTGACCAGAAGCGACCCTACCAGCCCGTTCGCCCGGTCGCTCGGAGCGCGGACCGCGCCGCTGTTGGAGACGGGGTCGGCGCAGCCGCCGATGGCGGCGAACAGCGCCACGGCCGCCAGCCCACGCATCGTGGAGGATCTCATCATCGGTCTTCTTTGGAGACGGGGTCGTGCTGAAGGTTTCTTAGCGCATAAGTATGCGTGCTCGCGGATCATTACGCCAGTGTTCTGATCCGAGATCCCGTAGCAGAGCGGGACGGAAAACCTCGTTTCGGCTTAATGAGGGCGCTGAGCGTACTGCACCTCAACACGCTCCATCTACAGTATGTAAAGGAAGATGCCGCCCCGGCCATCCGTGGCCCGCAGCGGCTCGCTGTCCGGTCTACTCTGGCGGGAAACGGAAATTGATGCACCAGTCGCGCTCGAGCGCAAGGGACGTCGTCCGGCGGCGGAAGTGCGTGATTCTCCCTGCTCGAGTCTTCGGAGGGTCCCTGCGCGCGGATTTCAGGCGCCGCGCAACTCGGCCAGCGCACGCCGTAGCGCAGCCGCCGGGTCCGCGGCGGCGGTGACGGAGCGGCCGAGCACCAGGTAGTCGGCGCCCAGGCGCGCGGCTTCGGCGGGGGTGGCCACGCGCGACTGGTCGCCCGCGGCGTCGCCGGCCAGGCGGATGCCGGGGGTGAGCACACGCATCTCCTCACCCGCGGCCCGGCGGACGGCGGGGAGCTCGTGCACCGACGCCACCACACCGGGGATGCCGCAGTCGCGCGCCAGCACGGCGAGGCGGCCTACCTCTGCCTCCGCCGTCACCCGGTCGCGCCCCCACGCCTGCGCCAGGCCGGCATCGTCCAGCGAGGTGAGCACGGTCACGCCGAGCAGCTGCAGGCGCGCGCCACGGGCCGCATCTGCCGCCGCGCACAGCATCGCCGCGCCGCCGGAGGCGTGGAGGGTGAGCAGGTCCACCTCGAGCCCGGCCGCGCTCCCCACCGCGTGCGCCACGGTGTTGGGGATGTCGTGCAGCTTGAGGTCGAGGAAGACGCGCATCCCCCGCCCGCGCAGCTCGCGGACGATTGCCGGGCCTTCGGCCGTGAAGAGCTGCAGACCGACTTTGACGAAATCGGCCGCGGCGCCCAAGCGGTCGAGCAGGGCGAAAGCCGCGGCGGTGCCGGGCACGTCGAGGGCGATGATGGGGATCGGCTGCTTCATCGGGGGAGGCTCCTCCTTGCAGGATTGCGGGACTTGGGATCGGGGGCTCCGTGCGACGAACCGTGTTCGACGGATCTTGTGCGTCGGCGGTCTGGTGCGTTTCGGCGGCGCCGCGGGGGCCCTCTCCCTGGCGCCTGACGGCGCCTGTCCCTCCCCCAAAACAGCCTGGGGGAGGGACGGGGGCTCGCTTCGCTCGCGGCTTGGGTTGGCGTGGCCCGGGGATCTTGCCGTCACGCGGGCCTCGGCGGGCGCGACGGGGCGAAACGCACTCTCGCACTTTCGTACTCTCGTACTCGTTTCGCCGGGTACGACGACGGCCCGCCGGAACCTGTCCGGCGGGCCGTCGGTGCGGCCGGGGGGCGAATCTACCTCACTCGCTGGCAGGGCGCACCCCGGGGCGGCTGAAGTAGCCGCGCACCGACTCGGCGAGCTGGCGCGCGATCGATTCCTCCATGTGCGGGTCGAGCAGCAGGCGCTCTTCGCCGGGGTTGGAGACGAAGCCGATCTCCACCAGCACGGCCGGCATGAAGGTGCCGCGCAGCACCGCGAAGCCCGCCTGCTTCACGCCGCGGTTGGGGCCGGGGTGGATCACGCGCAGGCCGTCCTGGATCATCTGCGCCCAGTCGCTGCTCTCGCGCAGGTAGTGGTTCTGGCGCAGGTCGGTGAGGATGAAGCCCAGCGCGTCGCCGCTCACCGCGTGCGTCTCGTACTGCACCGACGCGTTCTCGAAGCGCTCCACCCGCTGGGCGTCGGCGGTGCGCGCCTCGGAAAGGAAGTAGGTCTCGTAGCCCTTCTCGGAGCGGCTTTCGTTGGCGTTGCAGTGGATGGACATGAACACCGCGGGCTGCCCCTCGTCGCGCCACCGGTTGGCGAAGCGGGCGCGGTCGTGCAGCGCGATCAGGGTGTCGCGGTCGCGCGTCATCCGCACCTCCAGCGTGGGGTCGCCGCGCAGCAGGTCGGCCACCATCCGCGCCACGCGCAGCGTCACGTCCTTCTCGCGCGTGCCGCCGGGGCCGCGCGCGCCCGGGTCCACGCCGCCGTGCCCCGCGTCCACCACCACCAGCCGGCGCGGCTCCGGGCGCCCGGCGGCCTGCGCCGTTGGCGCCCGTTGCGCCTCGGCCGGCGGCGGCGCGGCGACGGAGGCGTTCGCGCCCGCGGCGGCCACCCGGCGCACGCTGCGCTCGCCCGGCTGCACGGCCAGCGTGCCGCGCGACGCGTCACCCAGCCAGCGGGCAAAGAACTCGGCGGGGACGTAGACGACGCCGCCGTCGGAGTAGACGGGGTTCGCCAGCGTCCGCGCCTGTCCGTCCACCGTCACCTCGGCCGAGCCGGGCGTGAAGCGCGCCTCGGCGGCACCGAAGCGCGCCACCGCGCCGCCGCCCTCGTAGCCGATCTCGGCGCCCAGCGCCACCAGCGCGGAGACCGGAAGGGCGGGGTAGCCGCGTCCGGTCTCCTCGCGCACCTCCACCGGCGCGCGGCCGCCGTCCAGCCGCCACACGGCATGGGCGGGCTGCGATGCGAGGAACGGGGTGTGGAGGGAAAGTGCGGCGGCGAGAAGGAGAACGGCGGGGCGGGCACGGATCATCATCACGCCTCCTTGAATCCGCGTTCGTTGTCGCGCGCCACCGCGCGTTCCTTCAGCGTCTCGCGCTTGTCGTGCAGCTTCTTGCCGCGCACCAGCGCCAGGGTGACCTTGGCGATCCCGTTGGAAAAGTGCACGTCGAGCGGCACCATGGTGAGGCCCTTCTGCTCCACCTGGCCCACCAGCTTGCGCAGCTCGCTGCGGTGCAGCAGCAGCTTGCGCGGGCGCAGCGGGTCGTGGTTGAAGCGGTTGGCCTGCTCGTAGGGGGAGACGTGCATGTTGTGCAGCCACATCTCGCCGCGATGGTCCAGGCGCGCAAAGGCGTCGCTCAGGTTGGCCTTCCCGTCGCGCAGGCTCTTGACCTCGGTGCCCTGCAGCACCACGCCCGCTTCCCAGGTTTGCAGGATGTGGTATTCGTGGCGTGCCTTGCGGTTCTGCGCGACCACCTTGTCGCCCGACCGCGTCTTGGGCTGGGGATTGTTCATCGATCTATTACGGGTGATGCCGCGACGGGCAATACACGTGAATGTTAAGGCGCCGCAACGAAGTGCGAAAGTGCGGCGGCGATCAAATCACCGGAAAACCACCCACGCTCCGGTTGATGCGGGAAACACCTGCACATTGCGGGCTGGCACATCGGGCGTCGAGCGCTGATCCAGGGGAAGACGAACGGCTGCCGGGATACAATCAGGCGCGGGAGCAGCTTCGCGGAGAGTGAGACGCGTCCGCGGTGGTGCGCAGCGACATCCGCCCCGTCGGTTGTGCGGTTCGGCGGATTGTTTTATCCATTACCCCGTCCACCTTTACGTCCCCCTGCCCAGTCGCCCCGTGCCCACCACCGCCCGCAAGCCCGCGAAGAAGTCGGCGAAGAGCAAGCGTGCGCGCAAGCCCACGCCGGCGCGGCTGCGCAAGCTGCTGGCGACGGAGATGGGGCTGTGGGAGGGCGGCTGCCTGGAGGTGGCCGGCGTGGACGAGGTGGGGCGGGGGCCGCTGGCGGGGCCGGTCGTCGCCGCCGCGGTGATCCTGCCGCAGGGCTGCTGGATCACGGGGGTGGACGACAGCAAGAAGCTCACGCACGAGAAGCGGCTGGCGCTCTACGAGCAGATCGTGGGGTCGTGCATCTGCTTCGGCGTGGGCGCGGCGAGCGCGGCCGAGATCGACCGCATCAACATCCGCCGGGCCACGGCGCTGGCCATGCAACGCGCCATCGCGCGCCTGGCGTGCCCGCCCGGGCACCTGCTGGTGGACGGGCTGGCCGTGCCCGAGCTGGGGCTGGAGGGGCAGACGGCCATCGTGGACGGCGACGCCAAGGTGCACTGCATCGCCGCCGCGTCGATCCTGGCCAAGGTCACGCGCGACCGGCTGATGGAGCGCCTGGCCGCGCGGCACCCGGCCTACGGGTGGGAGCGCAACAAGGGCTACGGCACTCCCGAGCACCTGGAGGCGCTGAACCTGCACGGACCCACGCGGCACCACCGGCAGAGCTTCCAGCCGGTGCAATACACCTTCGAGGAGATGCTCCAGGTACAGGAGCTGGCCGCCGATGCAAACTGAACATCTGGGCAACGTGAAGCCGGGGCGCGTGGCGTTCGGCTGGTTCGTGAGCGCGGCGATCACCTCGCTGATCGTGATCGGGCTGATCGCCATCGGCGTGCTGAACCGCGAGGGGACGGGCGGCACCGGGTGGGGGCTGCTGGCGACCTTCGCCGGGTTCTTCGCGGGCGGCTGGTACATCGGCATGCGCCGCGGCCAGGCGCCGATCCTGTACGCGGTGGCGATCGGCCTGTTCTCGCTGATCGTGTGGCTGCTGGTGAACCTGATCCCCGGCGAACTGCTGGGAGCGGACAGCTGGAACGTGGGAGGCGCGTACGGCGCGGGGCTGATCCTGCTGCAGATCGTGGCGGCGGCGATCGGCGGGCGGCTGGCCTCGCGCGAGACGCGCGACGCGGTGGCGCGGACGAGCTGAGGCGCGGCATCCGCATCAGGGCGAGAAGCCGAGGATTGCGACGGGCGGCTGAAGCCGCGCGCTGGAACAATGGAAAGCCTCGCAAACGGCGCGAGGCTTTTTCGCGTCTGCCGCGATCTCAGCGAGACGCACTGAACCTCGTTCCACTCCGAACCAGCCGCGAGCAAAGCGAGCCCAGGTCCCTCCCCCAGGTTGTTTTGGGGGAGGGACAGGCGCGAAGCGCCAGGGTGAGGGCCCGCGGGGCCCGACGTCCGCATCCATCCGCCCTCCCGCCTGTCAACCCTGCAATCCCGCACCACGCCGCTGTAGATTGAGCCTCCGCGCCGCCGCCCGTGCCGTGGCGGTCGTCGCTTCTTCGTCTCCGATCAACCGCACTCTCCGCACTTGCCGTCCATGTACGCCGAAAAGATCGCCGCCGAGCTGGGGCTTCGCGTGCCGCAGGTCCGCGCCGCCGTCGAGCTGCTGCTCGAGGGAAACACCATCCCGTTCATCGCCCGCTACCGGAAAGAGGCCACCGGCGAGCTGGACGAGGTGCAGATCCGCGACGTGCGCGACCGGCACGAGTACCTGGCCGAGCTGGACGACCGCCGCGCCGCGATCCTCAAGTCGGTCGACGAGCAGGGCAAGCTGACGCCCGAGCTGAAGGCTGCCATCGACCGCGCCGACACCAAGCAGGCGCTGGAGGACCTGTACCTCCCCTACAAGCCCAAGCGCCGCACCCGCGCCACCATCGCCGCCGAAAGGGGCCTTCTCCCCCTGGCCGAGCTGCTGTGGGCGGGGCAGACGACGGACGCGGAGCTGCGCGCGGCCGCCGCCGGGTTCGTGGATGCCGACAAGGGCGTCGCGAGCGCCGACGAGGCGCTGGCCGGGGCGCGCGACATCGCGGCCGAGCGCGTGGCCGACGACGCCAGCACCCGCGCCTACGTGCGCGAGCAGGTGTGGGACAGGGGCGTGCTGGAGAGCCGGGCGGCGCGCGGCAAGGAGAACGAGGTCAGCAAGTTCCAGGACTACTACGACTTCTCGGGGCCGGTGAAGGCGCTGCCCAGCCACCGCATCCTGGCCGTGCGGCGCGGCGAGGCCGAGGAGTTCCTGACCGCCCGCATCGTGGCGCCCGACGACGAGATCGTGGCCGCGCTGCGCCGCAAGCACACCGCGGGGCACCGCGCGCCCGAGCAGATGGGCCTGGCGGTGGAAGACGCGTACCGGCGCCTGATCTCCACCTCGGTGGAAGTGGAGGTGCGGATGGAGCTGAAGACGCGGGCGGATGAAGAGGCCATCGCCATCTTCGGCAAGAACATGGAGGCGCTGCTGCTGGCCCCGCCGGCGGGGGAGCGCTCCGTCCTGGGAGTCGACCCCGGCTACCGCACGGGGTGCAAGCTGGCGGTGGTGAACAACACCGGCGCGCTGCTCACCACCGGCCACGTCTACCTGCACCAGGAAGACCGGGCCAGGCGCGACCTGGTGAAGCTGATCGAGCAGTACCGCGTGGAACTGGTGGCGGTGGGCAACGGCACCGCCAGCCGCGAGACCGACAAGCTGGTGAAGGACGCCATCCGCGAGCTCCCGGCCGACCGCCGCCCCGTGGTGGTCTCGGTCAACGAGGCGGGCGCGTCGGTCTACTCGGCCAGCGACCTGGCGCGCGAGGAGTTCCCCGACCTGGACCTGACGATGCGCTCCGCCGTCTCCATCGCGCGGCGGCTGCAGGACCCGCTGGCCGAGCTGGTGAAGATCGACCCCAAGTCGATCGGGGTGGGGCAGTACCAGCACGACGTCAGCCAGACGCGGCTGAAGCGGCGGCTGGACGAGACGGTGGAGAGCTGCGTGAACCGCGTGGGGGTGGAGCTGAACACCGCGTCGCCCGCGCTGCTGGGCTACGTGGCGGGGATCGGGCCCACGGTGGCGCAGCGCATCGTGCAGCACCGCGACGCCAACGGTCCGTTCAAGTCGCGCAAGGCGGTGCTGAAGGTGACGGGGCTGGGGCCCCGGGCGTTCGAGCAGAGCGCCGGCTTCCTGCGCGTGCGCGGCGGCGACCACCCGCTGGACGGCAGCGCCGTGCACCCCGAGCGCTACTCGCTGGTGGAGCGCATCGCGGCCGACGTTGGGGTGGAGCTGAAGTCGCTGGTGGGCAACGAGGCCGCCGTGGCCCGCATCGACCCGCGCAAGTACGTGGGCGACGAGGTGGGGCTGCCCACGCTGCAGGACATCCTGGCCGAGCTGCGCAAGCCTGGGCGCGACCCGCGCGAGGCCTTCGAGGCCCCCGTCTTCCGCGACGATGTGCAGAAGGTGGAGGACCTGAAGGAGGGGATGGTGCTGCAGGGCACGGTGACCAACGTGGTGGCGTTCGGCGCGTTCGTGGACGTGGGCGTGCACCAGGACGGCCTGGTCCACGTCTCCCACCTGTCCAACCGCTTCGTGAAGGACCCCAACGTGGTGGTGAAGCCGGGCGACCGCGTGACCGTCCGCGTGCTGTCGGTGGACGCGGCCCGCCAGCGCATCGCCCTGTCGATGAAGGACCCGGCGGCCGGCGACGCGCGCCCGGCGGGGCAGGGGAGGCCCGCGGAAGCGCGGCGGAGCGAGCCCGCGCGCAAGCCCGAGCCGAAGAAGGCGCCCGAGCCGCCCAAGCCCGCGACGCCCGGCGTGGCCGCCAATGGGATGCGCATCGTCACGCGCAAGTAGCCGGCTCGGCGAGCGTCGCCGGCGGACGCGTCCGCGACGGCGCCGGTTGACTCGCCGACGGAGAATGGATCGCAATCCCGTGGACTCCGAGCCCGGAGCCGTCATGCCGCCGAACCGCACCTCGCGCCTGCTGCTGGTGGAAGGCGTTCCGGGGCTGGGGAAGAGCACCCTGCTCGACGCCCTGGTGCGCCGCCACGTGGCGATGGCCGAGCCGCGGCGCCTGCGCAGCGTGGTGCACCTCACGCAGGCGCACACCTACGGCCCGCTCGCGCTGGACGAGGATGCCGGCACGCTGTCGCGCGAGCGGTGCATGTCGCACTTCGCCGACATCGTGGGTGCTTTGGAGTGGATGGCCGCGAGCGTGGGCAGCGAAACCACCGTGAAGTGCCTGGTGCGGGTCGACTGCCTGCACCTGACGGCGTGCCTGCGCCCGGGCGTGGTGGGCTGGGACGACGTGGCCCCGCTGGACGCCCGCCTCGCCGCGCTGGGCTGCCGGCTGCTGCTGCTGGACGGGGACGACGACACCGTGCGCGAGCGGGCGGTGCGCGCGCGCTGGGACGGCGACTTCATCCAGGGATACGCGCTCCGCCGCTTCGGCCCCGGCGAGGCCGACCTGGTGGCGCACTTCCGGCGCGAGCGCGACATCTTCCGTGAGCTCTTCGCGGCGTCACGAATGCCCCGGCTGCGGCTGCCCGCCGAGGCGCCGGAGGTGGAGACCGCCGACGCGGCCTTCCGCTTCTGGCGCGACGCGGAGACGTGATCCCCAACACCAATGGAGTTTCACACGGAGTAAACGGAGTTAGCGGAGTTCACAGGAAAGCTTTCTGTTGACTCCGGTGACTCCGCTGACTCCGTGTGAAACGCAGTTTCTCTGCATCGCGCCCGGGCCGGGGCTCACCTCCGGATGGACGCACCCGCATCTACAACGCCGCATGCATCGGATACGACCCACGTGACCACGCCACCGTACCGCATCGTCACCCCGCGCCTGGTGATCCGCTGCTACAACCCGGGCGACGCGGAGGCGCTGGAAGCGGCGATCCACGCCAGCCTCGATCACCTCAAGCCGTGGATGCCGTGGGCGCACGCCGAGCCCGAGGATTTCGAGGCGAAGGTGCAGCGGCTGCGCGCCTTCCGCGGCAAGTTCGACCTGGACCAGGACTACATCTACGGCATCTTCGCCGCCGACGAGGCGCGGCTGATCGGCGGCACGGGGCTGCACCCGCGCATCGGGCCCGACGCGCTGGAGATCGGCTACTGGATCCACGTGGACGAAGCGGGGAAGGGGTTCGCGACGGAATCCACCGCCGCGCTCACCCGCGTGGCGTTCGAGGTGGCCGGCGTGCGGCGCGTGGAGATCCGCTGCGACCCCGCCAACGCCGCTAGCCTCGCCGTCCCGCGGAAGCTGGGCTACACGCACGAGGCCACGCTGCGCGGCCGCTCGGCCACGGAGACGGGCGCGCTGCGAGATTCCATGATCTGGTCACTGTTCCGCGAGGATTTTCCCGGCACTCCTGCCTCGGCCGCCGAGCTGCAGGCGTTCGACGCGGCGGGCCGGCGCACCCTTTGACGAGGTGCCGTTCCTCCCCTTGACTCCCAGTCAGAATCGATTAGCTTAGTTCTAAGCATTTGTTAGGACATCTGTTTGCGTGCGCGGCTATTCCGGGCGACGGGTCTCCGCCGTGGCCGCGCAGAAACGAGAGACCGGGCTCCAGGGAGAAGACGATGACGCAGACTGCAGACGCCACGGGCACCACCACCATCTGGGCGATCGACCCCACGCACACGCTGGTGGAGTTCAGCACCAAGCACATGATGATCACCACCGTGAAGGGCCGCTTCACCGAGGTGAAGGGCGAGATCCACATGGACGAGACGAACCCCGAGCGTTCGTCGGTGCAGGCGGAGCTGGGCGTGGCGAGCATCAGCACGGGCGTGGACCAGCGCGACGCGCACCTGCGCTCGGCCGACTTCCTGGACGCCGACAACCACGGCGCGATCACCTTCGCCAGCAAGCGGATCGAGGGCGCGGTGGACCGTCCGGGCGAGACGTTCAAGCTGGTGGGCGACCTCACCATCCGCGGCACCACGCGCGAGGTGACGCTGGAGGTGGGCTACGACGGCCGCGGGCGCGACCCGTGGGGCGGCGAGCGCGTGAGCTTCAGCGCCACCGGCAAGATCGACCGGCGCGACTTCGGCCTCACCTACAACCAGGCGCTGGAGACCGGCGGCATCCTGGTGGGCAACGAGATCAAGCTCGCCATCGAGGTGCAGGCGGTTCGCGCGTAAGCGAGCCACCGTAACAGGTGCGGTAGTGCGTCAGTGCGGGAGTGCGTAAGACGGACGGGGGACCGGCATCGAGCCGGTCCCCCGTCGTGATTCACGGTACCATCTACCCCAACCGTCACCGGCGCGGTGCGTTCGCGCCGGCGCCGGTCACGGACAGATGTGGCCGCAGCTTCCGATCTCGGTGCAGGTCGTGGTGCAGCGGATCGTGGCGGCGTTCTCGCGCGCGGTCGTCGACTCGGCGACGGTCGCGAATCCGTCCACCTTCAACGCGTCGAGGTTCAGCGTCAGCTTCGGCATGGTGCACACTCCGGTTCGAGAGGGTTGGTTGCCATCCGTGCGAAACCAGCTTAGCTGATTACGTCGCGAAATGCAAATGAGTGGCGATTGGGCAACGGGGAGCGAGCGCTCCGGCTCGATCTCCCCGTCAGTTCCCCAACGCACTCGCGCACCGGTCCGCTGTGCTCGCCCCAGCGCGAACGCCTACGCCTGCGGCGTCACCGCCGCCTCGTCGGTCTCGCCGGTGCGGATCCGGTAGACGTTTTCCACCGGGAGGACGAAGATCTTCCCATCGCCCACCTCGCCGGTGCCGGCGGCGCGCAGGATGGCCTGAACGGTGGCGTCCACGAAGCTCTCCGACACGCCGATCTCCAGCCGCACCTTCTCCTGCAGCTCCATCTTCACCGTGGTCCCGCGGTAGGTCTCCACGCGCTCCAGCTCGCCGCCGTGGCCCTGCACGCGGCTCACGGTGAGCCCACGCACCTCGGCCCGGTACAGCGCCTCGAGGGTTTCGCCCAGCTTTTCGGGGCGGATGATGGCGACGATCAGCTTCATGCGGCCTCCCTGGGCTTCTTCCTGCGCTCCACCTGCGGCCACAGTGGCTCGGTGGCCACCAGCAGCGCGCCTTCGCCGTGCGCGTACGCCTCCTCGCCGTGCTGCACCACGTCCAGCCCCACGCCCTCGCCGCGCTCGGTCTGCCGCAGCGGCGCCACCAGCGCGATCGCCTTGAGGATCACGAAGGTGGCCGCGGCGCTGTAGGCGGCCGACGCGAGCACCGCCAGCGCCTGCTTGCCCAGCAGGGCCGCGTAGCCGTGCAGCAGCCCGTCGGTGCCGCCCCACGCGGCGCTGGCGAAGACCCCCGTCAGCAGCGCGCCCATGATCCCGCCCAGCCCGTGCGCCGAGAACACGTCGAGCGAGTCGTCGAGCCGGGTGCGCGAGCGCCAGGCGATGGCGAAGTAGCTGGGGATGGTGCACAGCGCGCCCAGCGCCATCGCCGCGCCGGGACCCACGAAGCCGGCCGCGGGGGTGATGGCCACCAGGCCGACGACGATCCCCGTCGCGCCGCCCACAGCGGTGATCTTCCGCACCCGCAGCGCGTCCAGCGCCATCCACGCCACCATCGCCGCAGCAGGCGCCAGCAGCGTGTTGACGAACGCCAGCGCCGCGGTGGCATTCGCCGCCAGCGCGCTCCCGGCGTTGAAGCCGAACCAGCCGAACCAGAGCAGCCCCGCCCCCAGCAGCACGTAGGTGGCGTCGTGCGGGAGAAACGCCTGCCGCCCGTAGTCCTTGCGCTGACCCACCACCAGCGCGGCCACCACCGCCGCCGCGCCGGCGTTCACGTGCACTACCGTGCCCCCGGCGAAGTCGAGCGCGCCGAGGCCGCCCAGCCAGCCCTTCCCCCACACCCAGTGGGCCACGGGCGAATAGACCAGCAGGCTCCACGCCGCGATGAACGCCAGGTACGGCCCGAAGCGCATCCGCTCCACCACCGCGCCCGAGATCAGCGCGGCGGTGATGATGGCGAAGGTGCCCTGGTAGGCCATGTACAGCAGGTGCGGCGTGCCGCCCCAGGCGCCGCCCTCCAGCCCCACGCCGCGCAGCCCGGCGTAGGCCAGCCCGCCCACCAGCGCGTTCCCCGGCGCGAAAGCCAGCGAATACCCCAGCAGCGCCCAGCACACCCCCACCACGCCCAGCGAGGCGAAGCTCATCATCAGCGTGTTGAGCGCGTTCTTCCCGCGCACCAGGCCGCCGTAGAAGAACCCCAGCGCCGCCGTCATCAGCAGCACCAGCGCGGTGGACATCATCAGCCACGCCGTGTCGGCCGGGTTGAGCGCCACCGCCGCCGCCTGCTGCGCCAGCGTCGGGGCGTGGGAGAGACCTGCGGGAAGGTTCATGTGCGCATCTGCGGATCGTGACAGCAAGGCCGGAGCTTCAGCAGAGTAGCGACCGTAGAAAACAATATCAAGTGATGTGCCAGAGTTCCCTTACAATCTAAAGCGTAGCCTGAGGTCGACATCGAGCCGGCAACCATCCCCGTCATTTGTTGGAGCCTCGCCCAGCATCCCGGTGGCCATCTCCACCCGCCCCACGTCGCCAGCGCCGGGGGTTGATTCGCGCGAATCGACGAAGCCCCAGCCGCGCGCGAGGTGGCGAGGCCGGGGCTGGATGCTGCATGTGCGTGGGTCGTCCCGCGTCAGTCGAACACGCTGCTCACCGAGCTTCCAAAATCGGTGACCGCGTCGGAGGCCGCCTCGAGACCGTCCTCGAACGAGTTCGCGAAGAGGTTGCCGACGTCGCCCCACGAGTACGTCTGGCCCGAAAGGCCGCCGACGACCATTGCCGCCGCGGGAAACACCACCACGCCGATGGGGAAGCCGAAAGCGCTGAAGTCACTGCCTCGCACTGCGTTGCCAGCGGCGGACAGAACCCCCTCCATGATCTCGACGTCGATGTCGTGCCCGTATCCGGAGACGTCCGTCGTGTCGGGATCATACCCGGTGTAGGTCTGGAACTGCTGGCTGGTGATCACGTTGGCCGCGCGCAGCCCCTGGAGCAGCGACGTGAACGTGGCCCACGGCTCGATGTAGCCCTGGAGATCGGCCGCGCTCACCGCGAGGCCGTTGGCGGCAGCGAATTGCGACAGCGCATCATAGCTCGTGGCCGCGGACAGGAACTGCGACAGGAGCGTGGGATTGCCCTGCACCCGCGTGAGGAACGCCGCGATCTGCGCATTGGGCGCCCGCGTCTTCATCATCGACCAGTAGCCCTGCAGGACGGTGGGATCGACCGCGATGCCGTACGTGGAATTCGCGACGGACGCAAATGCCGCGAACGAGCTGCTTCCCTCCAGCACCTCCCGCAGGATCTCGCCCGTGACCACGGCCTTGGTTTCGGTGCTGCTCCGCTCGAACGCCACGATCGCACTGAGCACGAGCCCCTGCGCATGGCAGTCGTCGAGAGTGGATACGGTCACGCGTTCCTCCTCGGGATGTGGTAAAGGGTGGCTGCGGGTAGCGGGGTGACCACGAGTACGAGACGGAGAGCTCGGTGGCGCTGCGCGGGCGGTGGGGATCGCGGCGCCCTGAACGTTAGCGTGCGCCGCCGGCCGTGGACAGGGCGATGGAGCGCCTGGGCCATGATCGCACCAGGGATCTGCTGCCCGTGTCCATCTCTACTGCGCCACCGTCACGGCTGCCATCGATCGAAGCATCGTGAACGTGACCTGCTTCGATGCTGCGCGGTGAGGCACGGGGTCACCGAGGACCGAGAGCTGCGGCGCAGCAACGGTGTCTACCTGGTGGCTACCAATCGCGCGACCGCGGATCCGGCAACGTGCTCGCGACCTTTCATCCCGACACGTTCGCAGTCAGATCGCCCAGGACGACGCATCGAACTCCACCCGCCCATCGCAGGGATGGCGGCCCCCGCCGCCGCACTCCCCTGCGGCGGCTTCGTTGGTGGTGGGGACGGGGACCTTGTGCCCCGGGGCGGATCGTTGTATCCTTTCATCCGGTTCAACGGATGAATACTCTCGCGCCTCCCCAGATCTTCGAGCGCATGTCGGCCCTGGCCGACAGCACGCGCAGCCGGCTGCTCCTGGTTCTGGAACGCCACGAGCTGACCGTGGGAGAGCTGTGCGCCACGCTGCAGCTTCCGCAGAGCACCGTGAGCCGGCACCTGAAGACGCTGCAGGACGAGGGATGGGCCACCAGCCGGCCCGAGGGCACCAGCCGCCGCTACCGCATGAGCGCCGACCGCCTGGAGCCCGCCGCGCGCCGCCTGTGGACGCTGGTGCGCGAGCAGGTATCCACGCTGGCCGCCGCCGAGCAGGATGCGCAGCGCCTCACCAGCGTGCTGGCGCAGCGCAGCACGCGCTCGCAGGAGTTCTTCAGCACGGCGGCGGGGCAGTGGGACAGGCTGCGCGAGGAATTGTTCGGGCGGCGCGCCGACCTGCTGGGGCTGCTGGGGCTGATGGACCCCGCGTGGAGCGTGGGCGACCTGGGGTGCGGCACCGGGCAGATCAGCGAATCGCTCGCGCCGTTCGTCCGCCGCGTGGTGGCGGTGGACAGCTCGCCCGCCATGCTGGGCACGGCGCGCGGCCGGCTGGCCGCCACCGCCAACGTGGAGGTGCGCGCGGGCGAGCTCGAGTCGCTTCCGGTGGACGACGGCGAGCTGGACGCCGCCCTCCTCTTCCTGGTCCTCCACTACGTGGCCGAGCCCGCCACCGCGCTGGCCGAAGCGCGGCGGGTGCTGAGGCCCGGCGGCGTGCTGCTGGTGGTGGACATGGCCCCGCACGACCGCGAGGAGTATCGCCAGGCCATGGGCCACGTGTGGCTGGGCTTCGGAGCGGAGCAGCTGGACGCGTGGATGAAGGGCGCCGGCCTGGGCAGCGTGCGCTACGTGCCGCTGCCGGCCGACCCCGCGGCGAAGGGGCCCACGCTGTTCGCGGCGCGCGCGGTGAACGGATAGGGGACAGGGAATAGGGGGCAGGGGACAGCCAGCGGGGCAGGGCGCTTCGACCGGGATCGGCGCATGCCGCGGCAGCCCCCTCCCCCCCGGCCCCCTCCCCGCGCTCCGCGGGGGAGGGGGAGCATTTCGCACCGGATCAACGCATTCGCCTCAACCGGGGAATGGCACGATGCCGAGACTGATCGAGGCGCCGTCGGTGATCGAGGCGGCGGGGAACAAGCCGAAGCGGATCGAGGAGTACGCCGGCCGCGTCAACTCGGGGCACGGCGACGTGAGCGTGGCGCGGATGCGCTCGCCCGAGGGATGGGTGGAGCCCGGCCAGCGCCCCGAGTTCGAGGAGATCACCGTGGTGTTAAGCGGGATGCTGCGGGTGGAGCACGAGCGCGGCGCCATGGACGTGCGCGCCGGGCAGGCGGTGGTGACCGCGCCGGGCGAGTGGATCCGCTACAGCTCGCCCGAAGCCGGCGGCGCCGAGTACGTGGCGGTGTGCCTCCCCGCCTTCTCGCCGGACACGGTCCACCGCGACGCGTGACGGGGACGAAAAGTACGAGAGTACGAGAGTGCGAAAGTACGGGTGATGCCGATGGCCGTCCCCTATTCCCTGTCCCCTGCAGTTGCATGAGGGATGCGCGCCCGCAGGGCCGGGACACCGCCGCGCGCGAGCGATGTGGCGGGTCCTGGCAGAAGACGGGCGCGGCGGGGGCCCGGCGCCGTTGGGCACGGCGGTATCGTGCCCTACGGCGCGCGCAGCCCGACCCCGCGCAGCGGGGGCATGCCCAAACCTGAAGTCGCAGTTGCAGTTCGCAGTTCCGACGAGCCAGCCGAATTCACGCAGACGCGATGGTCTGCATTCGGATCCAGCACCACCATCACAGGAGATGACCGTGAGCGCAGTTGCCGAGATGGCCAGCCCCTTCGCCGCCGCCGCCGAGGCCGGCCGCGAGCCCTTCAAGGTGCGCGACCTGTCGGAGGCCGAGTTCGGCCGCAAGGAGATCCGCCTGGCCGAGCAGGAGATGCCCGGCCTGATGGCGCTGCGCGAGGAGTACGGCGCGCAGAAGCCGCTGTCGGGCGCCAGGATCATGGGTAGCCTGCACATGACCGTGCAGACCGCCGTGCTGATCGAGACGCTGGTGGAGCTGGGCGCCGACGTGCGCTGGGTGAGCTGCAACATCTTCAGCACCCAGGACCACGCCGCCGCGGCGGTGGTCGTCGGCAAGCACGGCACCGAGGACGACCCGCAGGGCACGCCGGTGTTCGCCTGGAAGGGCGAGACGCTGGAGGAGTACTGGTGGTGCACCGAGCAGGCGCTGATGTGGCCCGACGGCACCGGCCCCAACCTGCTGCTGGACGACGGCGGCGACGCCACGCTCCTGGTCCACAAGGGCGTGGAGTTCGAGAAGACCGGCATCGTGCCCGACTTCGACGAGGAGAACGACGCCGAGGAGTGGGGCGTGATCCTCGAGGTGCTCCGCCGCAACCTGAGCGAGGACCCGCAGCTGTGGACGCGCGTGGCCGCCGACCTGCGCGGCGTGAGCGAGGAGACCACCACCGGCGTGCACCGCCTGTACGAGATGATGCAGGCCGGCACGCTGCTCTTCCCGGCGATCAACGTCAACGACAGCGTCACCAAGAGCAAGTTCGACAACCTGTACGGCTGCCGCCACTCGCTGACCGACGGCATCCT
>Ga0247773_1000106_pt1 | contig 38865 bp, 27 predicted proteins | sample UWRJL092311B6_FD_179934 | JGI IMG/M metagenome (GOLD analysis project Ga0247773, IMG submission 179934) | Plant litter microbial communities from Arlington Agricultural Research Station in Wisconsin, United States - UWRJ-L092-311B-6 | ecosystem: Environmental > Terrestrial > Plant litter >... | reverse complement strand
TGGCCTTCGCTGCTGCGCAGCTACGGCCTTCGCCGACTCCCTCGGGAATGGACACTGACAAAGCTTTCAAACAACTGCGCTAACCGCACTCCCATAACTACTGGTACAGGAAACGGGAGCTTGCCAGAGGTGCTCGCGAACGACAGCTAAGTCGGCCGGAACGGCGGCCGCATACTCCGCGTCCGACGGGGGTTGTACCGCCGCGAGCGAACCCTGCCCAGGCAGCCCTCGCAAGAGGCGCAGCAGCAGCGGCTCAAAGGACCTCAGGTTGTTGTTGACCAGAGACGAGAGAGGGGCGGCGAGATCGAACAGATGATCTGCGTCGAACTCGCCTACCACGATCAGGGTCGGCCGATCGTCTTCGCGGTAGATGTAGCGGGGCAGAGATCTTCCGCTCCCTTGCGCCGACTCCAGTACGATCGACCCGCAACGGCGCAGGCGCACCTTCCTGAACCGCTCCTCCAGCGTCGATGCATTCAGACTCTTCTCGAGGTCACGTGCCGCCAACTCGTGGCCCATGACCAGCGCCTCGACCAACCATGGAACCTCCTCCGCGAGCAGGGGATCCCGGCCGCTCGGGCGGAAGGGAACTCCGTCTACGAGAAGCTGAATGCTATCCTCGTCGATCGGACGCGCGGAGTAGCGTCCTGTGCCATTGAGGAGCGCGGCGGTGCGTTGGGTATCGATCTCGTCGCCCGAAGCCAGGACGTGCGAGCCCGTTTCGATCAATAATCTCGCAAGTTCACGCGCCCCGCCGGCGCGGATGTACACGGGAACTGGCGGCGCGCCACCCTCGAGGAGCGCAAATCCGCCGCCCCGCTCGACAGCGATCCGGGCGTCCTCCGGCAATTTGCCACCGGAATTCCCGAGATCCTGCCAAGCCTGATCGTAGTGTCGCCGGAAGGAGAGCCGATCGTGTTGCTCGAGCGCGCTACAAACGTCCGCGAGGACTCCCAGCCGCGCGGCTGCCGTTTTCGGGTCTTTCCAGACACGTAATCCGTATTTCGACAGGATCTCGAACGGTTTGCTGTCGGAACTCAGGCATTCGGCGACATCGTCGGGCGCCTTGGGCACGAATCGAGGATCGCTACGCCGGTCGGTAAGAAGCCAAGCGTCTGCGACTCGCACGAAAGACTCTTCGCCCCTCGAATGGACCGGTAACCACGCAGCGGTCATCAGGAACGTAGCGAGCGGAGTCCGTATGTTATGGACGTCCTGATTCCGAGCCTCGCGTTCGAAGCGCCCGAGGGTGAACCGGAGATACTTGCTGCCACACTCCTGCAGGTGCGCAAGTGCCAGAATCGCGAACCGCTTCTTTGCGGCATCGGAGAGCTGCGAGACGACGGTTTGGCCGGGCAACCACCAGGCCTTACCGCGGACCGAGTAAGCGGTTTGCGGATGCCAGACGTTCTTGAAGCCGTTGTTGTCGCGCCAGGTTTTGTCAATCGCAGAACCTTTGAGCCCGGCGAACTGGCCAACCCAAGCCCGCCCCGAGCACGAGGCCTTCGGGAGCGCCGTCCACGATGGGATCAAACCGTCGACAACTCCTGCGTCGTGGAGGAAGCGCGTCCACTCGCCTTTCGTCCCGCTCTTCAAGCCGGGCCACTCGTCCCAATCGACCAAGAGCCGTCCGCTCAGGTCGGCACATGCGGGGGAATGGGAACTTGCCTCGGTGAGATACTCGACGAGGTGTCTTCCTACGGCGGTCCAAGAACCGGAAAAGGCCGCGCGGTCCGCTCGCAACCATCCATTGCGGGTGGGAACCTGCAGCGCAGCCGTTTCCAGCGCTTTCCTAGCTGCGACGTTATCATGCCGCCAGACCTCAAAGGCCCAGAGGAGCGCCGCGCGGCGGCGTACGGGCGCCGAGGGACCCGCGAAGAGCGACGGAAGGCTCGCGAGCACGTCTGCGGCATCGAACCGCTTCCAGAGCCCTGCACGCTCGAATGCCACGACCGTTTCGGGCCTGATCGAGACTTCACTGGATACGACCGACAGTCTTCTCGCCACCTCCCTTGGAGGGAGCGGCGCCCCTCCTCGCGAGCGTCGCGCCCCATCGACTTTCACGTATACGGTCAGCGAAGCCGGAATTACGCCCTCATCCCTGCTCAGGACGATCTTGCGCCCCGCCAAGGCCCGGAGCCACTGGGTCGACATGAACCCAACCAGCTCGCCAGCCCGGCCGCAGCGGCAGCTTCGCATGCCGCGTCGAGCAACTCGGCGTTGAGGGGCAAGTCGAGCTTGGCTCGCCTCCGGTCGATCGCGGTGAAGAACGGGGCGTCCAAGTGGCCAAATAGGGGCGCCGATGACTCCGCGCCCATGGGTAGGAAGTTGTAGAGCCGGCCGGCCTGTAAGCCGGCACCACTCATCGGAACCGCGAGGCTTACGACAGCGTTTCCATTCCACTCACGCCAGCGGACCAAGCTCGGCTCCTGCGCGATGCTCCGCTCGACCGCGTCGAGAACGCGCTCGCTACCCACGACTCGCCTGACCAGCAACCAGCGCCTTCTTCCCGGGCTGAGGACTGCCACCTGTAACCGACAGCCCGGGAGTTCAGCGAGCGACTCCGCAAAAGTCTCGACTTCTCGCGTCAGCGTCTTCCGCCGCACGGCTCCGCCGGCCACCTGCACTTCCAGCTTCAACTCCCGTATCCGATCGAGGAATAGCAGCACGGGAACCTCAGACCTGAGCAGTTCTTCGATCTGCGCTTGGGCGAGCTTCACCGCGGCCGAGGAGCGAAGCGGTAGCCAGACGACGGTTGCGTATACTTCACGTGCGAATTCGAGAACAGCTTCCGGCTGATCCTCGACCGGCACCGCAGCCAAGTACCGCGGCATCGATTTCGCCACGGCGGCCGCGACGTCCTCCGCTCCGGAAGCACGCACTCGCGCTTCGATTTCTTCCTGCCGAGCGAAACGAAAACAGTAGCCGCCGAAGCGCGGATCCGAGCTGCTCCCCGACCGAGAAAAAATGCGGGGGTCGTCCGTGAGCGCTTCGACGCTCCGGAATCCGATGCCCTTATTCCCGATCCCCTCACCGATTTCCTTGGTACTCTTCGCGATGTTCCGAATCGCCTGAACGTTGCGTAGCTCAAGGCCTTCGCCGCCGTTCACGACGTAGAGGTCCCCGTGGTCGGCATCGTCGATTACGAGCTTCAGGATTACATCCTCCGATCGGCCCTCCCTGATCGCGTCGTGGGCATTCTGGAGAAGCTCGTAGAGCACCCGCTCGCCGTACTCGCCACCTATGAGCTGTCCGAGGTTCTTCAGACTCTGGTAGATTCCCAGCCCCTCGCGTTCCGCCATGACCGCCATCCTCAACTCGGCCGCAAGGATGCCAAGGAGTTCCGAAGCGGAATCCGATTGAAGTAGCGTCATGCCGTTAGCGTATGCTTATCGGGCGGCGAAGCTGACCCGTGGGGGCCGGCGGGGAGAGCACCGGGTCGTGCGGACTCTAGAGGGTGCCGAGACTGGCGTGCTCCGTCTTGAAGAAACCTCCGCAGCCGCCGTGTTGGCGGCGCGTTAGCGCTCACGGGACGCCTCACATTTTGCCAAGCCTATGGGAACTCATTCGGAACAACCACGAACGCAATACCAGGGGAGCTGCACGACGCAATAGCTAGAGGTGGCTCGGAGTACTTGCCCTCACATCGACTGCCGCATGACTGTACGTGGGATCCCGCTGATCCGAAGTGGCTCAGGCAGCGGTCAACTCGCGCAGCCGGTACAGGAAGCTCTCTCCAAAGCCGGACTTGACCACGCCGTCCAGCAACTGCGCTTCCCAGCGGCCCGTCGGGGAGTAGTTGCTCCGAAGCCGGTTCAGCACACTCCGACCGTCGGCGAGGCGCAGCCGCTCCCCGTGGCGCGCCTCGGCGTTGAGGTTCTCGGTCCTGAACCGCGTCCGCACCAATGTGCAGGTACGACTCACCTCCTCCATTAGCTCCTCCCAGGTCACAAATCCCTCCTCTATGACCCGTTCCTTAATCTGCTCCAAGATCGCGGCCATGCCATTCGGGTTGTTGAACCGTCTGCTGTCGATGGTGCTGCACCCCGCGTTCGCGCCGCTCTTCTTCGCCGCGTGGTTGAGCGTCAGTGACGCGTACTTGAGCAGGGCAGCACGATAGAAGCGTCGGGTAACAGGGGCGATGAAGCTGTGAATCTCGACCGTGCTCCGCCGTCCGATGTCCCCAGGCATCACGTCCCGTTTGATTAGGTCGTAGAGGTCGCCGTAGAGGAGCAGCAGGTTCTCTCTCTCGTGCTGCCCCAGGAAGATAAGGCCGTCCCGATCGTGGCCGTCAAGCCTGAACAGGATGTCGGTGCATTGCAGCAGCGCGTCCACCGCGCCAAAGAGGGCTGCGGCCTCCCCATCCAGCAGTCCGAACACGCGCGGGTTCTTCTCCCGCTCAGTGCGTACGCGCTCAATTACGGGTCCCGCACCCGAACCGCCTCTTTCCGGGGCCGTGAACTCCAGGTACTCGCGTACTTCTTCGCCGGTGATGAAAAAGTAGTCGCGAGCGTCATTGTCATCTTCCACATAGATGATCACCTTGTCGGCGTAGCGGTGGTCAACCGCCGTGGTATCGCCGATGTCTGAGAAGCGGGGCATTATTCGAGTTCGTCGGTGATCAGGAAGCCGCCCTTGGTAAGTCCTTTCTCCGGGCGCTGGTAGTCAAAGAGCTTGATGAGCTCCCGGTCGTGCGTCGTGAACACCAGCGAGAGCGCGGGTGTCGCCGCGAGGATGCCCTTGAAGCTCCGGTACATCCGATTCATCCACCGGGTGTGCAGGTGAAGCTCGATCTCATCGATGAGCAAGACTGTGTTCAGCGTCATGTGGCTGAAGATTCGCGCGAACATCTGGAGCAGAGCCCGCTCCCCGTGGCTGAGCGCGCCTAAGGGGTGAGCGCCCGAGGGAGTCGACACGTAGGTCAGCAGCTCCGACCTGCGGGGCGGCAGGATTACCTTGCCGCTTTCGGGTCCGAAGAGGTGCTCGTTTACCTGATCCAGGAGCGCCTTCAACCTGCCGTCCTGCAGCCATTCCAGCCAGACGAGGAGGTTGTCGATCGTCGTGTTCCATTCCGGCCCGTCCTGATCGAAGCGATAGGCCGGCTGGTAGCCCCACTGGCTCGGCTCCTCGACGATGCGCCGGCTCTCCGACGCCACCAGCATCCGATCCGCCGGGAAGTAGACGATCGTCGGCAGGTGCTGTGCGCGTGATGGCGGGTCCGTCGGCGCCTCACCGAGCGCGCCACGGATGGCATCGAACAGAATCCGGCCGAGATCGTTGCTCTCGTCCAGCGCATAGGGCTCCTCCCCGTTCAGTCCGACCCCGAGCCGCGCCCAGTGCCCCGCTTGGGCATCGGCCTCGAGCGCGTCATCCGACCAGAAGACAAGGGGCTCGTTACTCCCCGTCCAGATGGAGAGGAGCACCGTCTGAACCGCCCCGTCGATCGTCCAAGTCGCGCGCACGTCGACCTGAACCTTGCCCCCGGCCGCAGGATGGGTGAAATGCCCCCGGACCGGGCGCGCGAGCAACCCCCACACCCCGAAGATCGCTTCTAGGACGGTCGTCTTCCCCCGGGCGTTCGGCGCGATCAGCATGTACAGGTTGCTGGGTCCGGGCGGGTCGGCCTCCGGATCCGAAACCGGTGGCCCCGTCTGCCCCTGGAACGAGATGGTCTCTACTCCCTGCCGGAACGGACCGATGTCCTCCAGGGAAACCTGCAGCATTCTCCAGTCAGAGATAGAAAGTTCGCTCATGCGCTCTCCACCGCACCCAGGATGTCCGCGGGATCGACCCGACAGCCGTGGGCGCGTACCGTCGGACGTCCCGCGAACCGGACCAGCATGTCTCCCCGGCCCTGAAGTGACTCGGCGCCCTGCTCGTCCAAGATGATCCTTGACTCTGCCGCCTTCTGTACCATGAGCGCGATGCGGCTGGGGATGTTCGACCGGAGCAGCCCGGGGAAGGTCGCGGCCTCCGGGCGCTGGGTCGCGAGCACCAGGTGGATGCCAGAGGAGCGGGCCTTCTGCGCCAGCCGGATAAGCGGGACCTCGATCTCCCTCCGGGTCATGAACAGGTCGCCCAGCTCGTCGATCACCACCACGATGCGCCGGAGCCTGGCCCCGACCGCGTTCGCCTCGTCGATGTTCCGCGCATCCAAGGCCCGCATCCGCTCCTGCCGCGCCTCCATCTCATCGACCAAACCGTTGAGCAGGGCGAGGGCGTCGTCGGCGCCCGTGACGATGGCCCCACCCCACAGGTGCTTGGACTTCCCGTACGCGGAGAACTCGACCGCCTTCGGATCGATCAGGGCGAGCTCGGGCGGTGTATCGCCCGCCGTGAGCAGCGAGAGGAGGATGGCGTGCAGGCACATGCTCTTCCCGCTCCCGGTTGTGCCGCCGACGAAGAGGTGCGGCGCCTCGGCGAGATCGAGGACGAGCGCGTCACCCATCGCGTCCGTTCCGGGGCAGACCGGCAGGGCCATGCCCTGCGCGTCTTCACCACCTAGCGACTCGGAGACCTCCCGCCATGTGATGACGCGCCAGGTCTCAGCCGGCCGCGGCACGTGCAGGTACACGCGCTGTACCCCGGGCGCCAGCGACTGCGTGACCGCGGCTTCGCCGTACCCGAGCGCGAAGGCGATCTTTCCCAGACCGCGCTTCAGGCGGTCCAAGTCGTCCAGCGCGGGTAGCTCGACGGTGTAGCGCGTCAGGCGCGGCCCGTCTACCGTATCCACCACCGTTCCGCCGATGCCAAGCTGGCCCAGGATGCGCTCGATCCGCGGTGCGAACGCGGCGCCGCCGCCCTCCGTGAGTACTGCGCCAAGCTCCTCCCCGAAGAGCTCCCGGAGGAGGAAGTCGGCAAAATCCGTTTCCAAGTCCCAGTTGTCGCGGAAGTGCTTGAGTCCCCGGCGAACGTGCCGCTGCAGGAGATCATGGAACTCCGCGTCCGCATCGTCGGAGGTCAGATCCCGCCCGTGGTAGACCGACAGCAACGCGCGGTAGATCTCCGTCTGGTCGTCCTCCCCCTTCCCCTCCCCCGTGAACTGCTGGGAGTGTAGTTCCACACCGGCCCGCCCCTGTTGCGGCAGCGGCCGGTAAACATCAGGGCTTGGCTCATCCGGCATCTGGAGCGACCTCGCGAGCGCGAGGCGCGCGGGCCGCCACAGATCGCTCTGTCCGCCGAGACCTCGGTCCAGGATCGCCTCCATGGTTTCCCGGTCGGCAGGGCTGAGGTAGATGCGATCAACCATCCGCGCCGTCCCCAATCAGCGATCCTCGCTGAATCTCAGCACTTTCGCCGGAGGAGTTAACGATTTTGTACTCCCGTGCGATCATCGGGCGGAGCTTCTCCCATTTTCGCCTATCGATCTCGGTATTCGTCGGGAGCACGATGACCTGCGACGAGAGATTCGGATAGTAATTTGTGAGCATGTGGTCCTGGTTCTCTCGGTCGATGCGGCCGAGCGGCGTGTCAATCACCACGGGCATCTCCCGCCCCACCGCGTCCTTCATTGCCCAGAGCAGCGCCGTTGCAGCGAGCTGCTTCAGCCCGCTGGAGAGGCTCCTCCGCCCGACCGGCCGCTCCGAACTGTCCAGGAAGGTCAGCGTGTAGTTGTCGTCGAGCTGGATACGGTCAATCAGTGGGTGCTCGTAGATGAGTGAGCGGAAGCGTTCATTAATGAGCTCTTCGACCTCGCGGCGCTTTTCCCTGCGGAGCGCCTCGCGAAGATCATCCATAATCCCCGCCAGCGTCAGGATAAACCGCTCCTCCTTGGCGCTCTTCAGCTCGTTTTCCTCTTGGATGCGGAGTACCCGGACGCGCTCCAGGTATTCCGTCTCCTGGCTCCCGGCTTCCTGCAACCGGGCCTGTGCCTGCCCCTTCTGCTGGTTGTACGCGGCGAGCTCGCGGTCCACGGTCTCAATGCGAGCCGTTACCCGCCGGTACTCCTCCAAGTTGATCTGCGATCCTACCTCGAGCCGGATCAAGGCCTCGCGCGTCTCGGCAATTTCACGCCGAAGGCGGCGCACCAGCGCGAGTTGGCGCACCTGATCGTCGCGGCGCTCGCGCGCCACCAACAGCGCGCGCTGCAGCTGCTTGACAAGGCGGTCGGCCCGCGTCGCTTCCAGGCGACCAAAGAGCCCAACCTCGCCGCGGGGGGTCACCATCTCCTCGATCCTGCGGGAGACGCTTATTGCGACGCTATGCACTACGTCGGGAGCGAGGCCGGCGGGGGCTGCCGCGATCCAGCGGGGGAGCTCGTCCTGGATGCGGCGCGCCAACACTTGCTCGGCCCCGCCCACGGCCGACACGCGCTCCTCCGCCGCGCTTGTGGCCAGCCGGACGAGGTTCAGGTTCGCGATGATCGGCGCGCTCGCCGGTACGGCCTCGGACACTGCATACTCATCCTCATCCAACTGGACCCTGAGGTCCGCGAGGCGTTCCTCCATTGCTGCGTGCTGAGCTTCGGAAGCTCCGGCACTCAGGTTCTCACGCCGTGCCTGGAGGCGGCGGAGCTCGGCATGGTCTGCCGAGATGAGATCCTCGAGATCCGCCAGCTTCTTCTGCGCGGTTTCCCGCTCCACCTTCGCCCGCGCAAGAGCGACCTCCATCTGACCGATCTGCTCGCGCAACTGGTCGGGAACGCGGTGGCGGCCGCGCTCCGAGGCCAAATTGCGGAGCTCTTCGGCGAGATCATTCAGGAAGGAAAGCCGCAGCAGGCGGTCAAAGTCGTGCTGCTTGCGATCGTCACTTTCCGCGAGATGCTTGATGTCGTCGCCATCGAAGAAGAAGAACCCCACGTATTCCGGCGGCATGAAGTCCTTCAGACGGTCTTCCGCCGGGGGACCTTTCAGCAACTCCTGCCCGTCTGAGAGGCTCAAAGACTCTACGTAGCTGCCGTTCATGGTCGTCCACTGCCGCTCCGCAGTCACCAGTACGCCATCGGCCGCTTCCCAACGTGCCTTCACACGCGCAGTCACTTGTGTACCGGCCGTGCGCGCGCGGTGAAGCGCCTTCCGATTGATCACGCCGGACCACCCGGATTCGTCGCCGAGCACATATTGCCCGCGTGGAAGGATACGGGGCGGAAAACCCACCGTCCTCATCTGTGGCGGGTCCGCTCCGAGAAAGAGGAGCTTTAGCGAGTTAAGAAAGCTCGTCTTCCCCATCCCGTTGCGGCCCCAGATCAGGATGATATTCCGGTCGGAGGTTGAGACATCGAGTTCCACCTTGACTGGGCGGTCATAGGCGAAGATGTTCTCGAGCTCGATGGAGAGGAGCTTCACGTGTCGGAAAGGGTTCGCAGGGGCTCCTCCAGCAGCTGCGCGATCTCCCGGCGGAGGCGGGGCCTGGCGCCGTAGCTGTGCAGGTTCTGATGGCGCTCCTCCAAGTCCAGCAGGGCGCGGACGAGAGCGGGCGTGACGTCCTTCTGACCGGCGCAGACGGCCTCGATCACCTCAGGGTACTGATTGTGAAGTCCACGGGCGGTTCCCGCGCTGGCCTCCGTGCTCATAAATGGCCCGTTGAAGTTGTACGCCGAAAGGGGTCAGCTGGCCGCCAGCTGCCCGATGAGGCGCGCGTAGAAGAGGTGCGGGTCGCCCTCATGCCGTTCCCAGCGCGTCCACAGCAACTGCGTTCCGCGCTGCCAATGGGCGGCCACATCGTCCTGCAGCCGCCGCTTCGTGACACCGGCCAGCCCTGTGTGCTCCACCAGGAGCCCCGTCCACCAGGCCAGGTCGTTCTCCTCGTGCCCGAAGAGCGTCTCTCCCTTGATGGGCCGGCCCAAGAGATCCGCCGGAGGAGGCGGCGCCGCCGGGTCCGCCAGCGAGAGCCCGAGCGCGAGGCGCGCCGGATGGTACCGGTACGGGAGCGCCAGCACGCGCTGCAGCTCCGTGCTGGTCGCGTCCGCGTCGCGGGAGGTGCGGAAGTCCGCCCGGAGGATGTCGACGAGCTGAACCGGGGGGTCCTCTCTGCCCATTAGACGGTCGCTAAGGGAAAGTAGCCTTCGTTCACGATGCTTTCGCCGGGCCCGTCGGCCCCGGCCTCGTGGTCGAGATGGTAGCTGGTGGCGATGCGCGGCTCGATCTGGGCGAGGTACCTGCCGTGGATCTCATCGGGCTGCGCGAGAAGGATAGTCTGGTTCTTCCCAGCGGAAAAGAAGCTGAGGATGCGGTCGCGGTGCTCGGAGTCGAGTCGCCCGAGCGGCGTGTCCATCACCACCGGCAGCGCGCAGCCCGCAAGGTCCGCGACGGCCGCCATCAGCGCCATGGCGAAGACGTGCCGCTCGCCGGCGGACGCGTCCAGATCCTGCACGGGAGAGCCGGCCCGATCCAGGAGCACCACCTCGCCGTCCGGCTCGATGTGGATCCGCTGCACCATATCCTTGTGGGCCAGGGCGCGGTAAGAACGCGTGGCCTCCCTGGCGAGCACCTCGAAGTACGCGGGCACCACGGCCCCGATCGTCTTCTCCACCCCCTCTGCCACCCGGAGCGACAAGGCGGCCCGCCGGAGGGCCGGCACCGCAGCCTCCTGCCGCCGCCGGCGGAGTTGGTCTTCCTCGCGCCGTGGGAAGAGCGTACTCCGCAGTTCCCCCAAGTCGCGGTCCAGTTGGCGCCGTTCGGAGTCCCGCGCCTCGATCGTCACGGACAACCCGTCCAGTTCCCCGGCCAAGCGCTCTCGCCGCTCGGAACGGTTGCGGTGCTGCTCGACCAGACCGGTGAGCGCAGCGTGCTCCTCCACGGCGCGCGATAGGTCACGGATGATCGCGAGCGCTTGGCTCTCGTGCTCCGCCCCGGCGCGGGAGAGTCGGTCCAGCACCCCCGCCCTCGATCGTCCCGCGAGGTAGTGGTGCCGCAGTTCCTCCGGGCCCTCGGGTCCGCTCCACGCCTGCCAGGCTGCGCGGATCCGCGCCGCAAGCGAGGGCTCCACCTCATCCAGCGGGGGGTCTTGCTCGGAAAAAGCACGGATGAATGCCTCCAGCGCGTCCTGGTGCCGGCTCCCGAACTGCGACCTGACCTCGGCCGCCTCCTCCTGGCGCAGCCGGTGGGCGAGCGCCTCCCTCAGGCGGCGGCCGGCGAGGACCAGCGGAAGCTCTTCTGCGGCGAACGCGTTAATCGCCTGCCGGAGGTGTACCTGGGCTCCCTCGTTACGCTTCCGCCGCTCCAAGATCTCCTGCAGGTCCGCGAAGCTGCCGGCCGCCATGCCGCCCAACTCGCCGATCAGCGCGTCGCGGCGTGCGCGCATGGGGAACAGCTCCGCCTCGAGTGTCCCCAGGCGCTCCAGGATCGTCCGCTCCCGCTCCTCCAGTCGGGCGATCTCGCGCGCCCTCCGATCCTCGGACTCCAGCGTCTCCACGCCGGCGTCGCGGGCCCGGTCCCGAGCGTAGTCGCGCAGGTCGGAAACCGCGTCGCGCAGCACGTGGGCGCCTAAAAGGCTCTCGACCCCGAGCCGTACCTGCTCAGAGAGCCGACGCTCGCCGAGCCGCTTGACCTGCTCGCCGTCGAAAAAGAAGAACGGCGCCAGGGCGGGCGGCAGCAGGCGCCGCGCGATCTCGTCCTGGTAGAATTCGTGCGGATCGATCCCCGCCGGCACGGAGAGGACGTCGCCCTCCTCGCCCACCTGGAGGACCACCTCCTCGTCCTCGTCGACGAAGCTCCCGTCAGGGCCGAAGAACCAGCGCCGGTCGATCTGCAGGCGACCTTCCGCCGTGTCGAAGGCGAGAGTCACCGACATGACCGGCTCCCCCTCGGAGCGGGCGCGCCGGTGAAAGGCGCTCTCGATCGCCTTCCGGTACGCCCCGCGTCGATGGGCCGAGGAGCCGGTGGCGTCGCGGAACCCTTCTGCCGGTACCCACCGCCCGTAGAGGCCGAAGAGCAGCGCTTGGAGCAGGCTAGTCTTGCCGGAGCCGTTCTTCCCCCCCAGCAGCACGATCGGCCGCTCCGGGTCGTGCTCCGGGCAATGGACCTCCACGCGGCGGAATACCTTCCAGTTCCGCACCGAGAGCGAGCGCAACTGCACCGCGGCCCCCTTGCTCCGTCCGCGCGGCCGTAGCGCGGGCGGGAGTGCTAGGACGTCGCCCGCCTCCCCAGCCGCATCTAGGAGCCGGTCGAACTCAGCAAACAGGTTCCGGCGGTTGCCGGCGCCTGCGAAGCGCAGGCGCGCTTGCACCAAGCAGGCAACCAGGCCGGCGTCAACCCCTCGTGCGGCGCAGCCGTCGCGGATCGCGGACCAGGTCTCCTCGCTGACGACACTAAGCAGCCTCACTTGAACCGCCCCTCCCGGCCGTGAGGTCGCTCGCCCAGATCCGCTTGATTGACTCGACTTCGTCGTCGCGGATGAGTGAGAAGCCGACTTCGTCCTGCACCGCTAGGAGCCGCTCCAGAATCTCCCGGCGCGTCTCCATCGTGAACGGTCCAGGAATCAGCCGGCCCTCGCCCACGAAGGTGAGGCTCCCATCGCGCCGCTGAGCCATGCGGCGGTGTCCGTCCTCCCGGATTGCCTTCAGCCAGTCGCGGAACTGCAGGAGCGGCTCCAAGTCGCCGTATCCGGCGTCGATGAACGCTTCTGCGCTGCGGTCCTTCTCGACCACGGTACAGGTCCAGCAGCCGAATCGCGATGAATTGGTTCCGCAGGAAGGGGCTTCAAGCTTGTCGGTCACCAGCGGGCACTCGCCGCCCGCCGCGTTGCGGTAAAGGGTAACTAGGTCGCGGTGCGTCCCACCCCACGGCGGCCGCGACTGAAGCAGGACCTGCCACACCTCGTCCGTGGTGAGGTCGACGATGGGCTTATAAACCTCGCAGCCCACCAAGCTGTTGTGGGGGTTGAGCCGCTGCCCATTCTCGTAGCGGTTCACGCTCCCGGACCGCGTCGACGACTCCGCCCGGCGCACCCCGAGCAGCAGGATCGTGCGACCCGCCGCATCCACCTGCTCCTTGATGTAGCGCGTGGTCGGCTGGATCTTCATCCGGTCGGTGCACCAGCGGAACATGCGGCTAGGAGAGGGATAGCCGCGTCCGATCAGGTTGACCCAGAACGTCTGGTCGTCCAGAGGCGTCGTCTTGGCGACGGTCACCGGCAGGCGCAGCGGCCCCATCGCGGACCGCATCCTCTCCAGCACGGCGTCCAGGTGCCGGGCGAGCACCGGCGATTCCACTAGCGTGTCGTTCGCCACCACGTGGACGCGCCGCGTCCGCAGCCGCGGCGGAAGGTCGAGCAACATCTCCAGGACAAGCTGTGCCAGGAGTGTGCTGTCCTTTCCCCCTGAGAACCCGACGATCCAGGGCGTGTCGTGGAGCTGGAGGTACTCGTCCCGAAGGTCTGCCAGGATGAGCCGGACCCGCGAACCAAGCGGCAGGTCGCCAGTGCTCGTTTCCGGCTCGAGCGTCTCTGTTAAGCTCATGCCTCTCTGCGCCAGAGGGTGTTGCGGAGCGATGAAACCGCCACGGTCAGGACGTCCGCCGCCGTGTCCACTTCGTCGGCGGTCGTCCACCGACCCAAGCCGATGCGGACGGACTGTTCGGCCTCGCGTTCGGAGAGGCCGGTCGCCAGAAGGACGTGCGAGGGCTCCAGGCGCGCGGACGTGCAGGCGGAGCCGGACGAGATTGAGATCCGGTCCTTGACTGCGATCAGGAGCGCCTCGGCGTCGACTCCATCAAAGCCAATGTTGATATTGCCAGGCAGGCGCGGGCCTACTGCGCCGTTCAGGCGCGCGCCGGAGATCTCAAGGAGGCGTGCGAGAAGCCGGTCGCGGAGGCCTCCGATCCGCTCGCCGTCCCGGTCGATCTCCTGCCGTGCCAAGGCGCACGCCTCACCGAAGGCGACGCAGAGCGGGGCGGGCAGCGTGCCGGCGCGGGCGCCTGACTCCTGTCCGCCGCCCAGCATCTGCGGCTCTAACTTCGGCCGGAGAAGCCGGCGAACGAACAGCGCCCCAATCCCCGCGGGGCCGTAGAGCTTGTGCGAGGAGAAACTCGCTAGGTCCAAGTGCTCGACGGAGGTGCGGATCGTGCCCGCGGCCTGGGACAGGTCGCTGTGCAGGAGCGCGCCGGCCCGGCGGCAGAGCGCCCCGATGCTCTCCAGCGGGTAGACGACGCCGAGCTCGTGATTGGCAGCCATGAACGAGACTAGACCAACCGACTCGTCGAGCGCGGCCCCCAGCGCTGCGAGGTCCGCCTGCCCATCGGCGAGGAGCGGGATTCGCCCCACCGTGAACCCGCTCCGCTCGCACCGGGCGGCAGCCGCGAGGACAGAGGGATGCTCCCCGGCGGAGACCAAGATACGGGTACGACCGAGCGCGCGCAGGTGCCCGCACACCCCGGCGAAGGCCAGGTTGTTGGATTCGGTGGCCCCGCTCGTGAAGATGATCTCGCTTGGACGGGTCCCTATCAAATTCCCGACTTGCTCCCGCGCCTTCTCGACCGCATCGCGGGCGGCAGCTCCGTGGGCATGCTGTGAATGGGGATTCCAGTCCACGCTGCTGAAGGCCGCGACCAGCGCTTCGAGCACGCGGGGGTCCACGGGCGTGTGCGCTTGGTAGTCCAGGTAGATCGGTGCAGTTTTCATCCGTATTGCGAGGTCGCCCGGCTAGGGACCGGCGCGCGCGTCACCCGCGCGTGCCCAGCCGTATCAACGGGGGCCGTGTGTCGTCCGGCGCTGTGAGTGGTGCTTCGCCGGGAATGTACATCCCGCAGGCAGCCGAGTCGATACGGCGGCCCCACTGCGATGCGGCTGAGGCCTTGCCTTTGGCGGCGGCGTGTGGACGAGGAGCGGACTACGTAGGAAGGGGTAATCGACCGAGTGAGACCTTCCGGATGGGATTGTACACTTGCGGGTGCCGATTCACAATGTCTACTTCAGATCCCCGTCAAGCTTATCCGCTGCCATTCATCGGGAGGTGATCTTCGGCTGTGGCAACTCTAGGCTAAGGCTAGTTCTAGTTGGCTGTATCTGACTACAGCGACCACCGCTCCGACGAGATGCACAGCAGGGAGACGCGCTCGTCGGCGGGAGCTCGAGGCGTCCGAGCTGTCGCCGCAGGCAAACCGGGCGGAGACGCCACGTGGCAGCCGGACCACGCGTAGCAGGGCGACCGTGCGGGCAGCGGCGAAGACTTCAGCCGGTCCACTCGCCTGGCCTCCGGCAGAGGCCTTCCGGTCGGCGGCCGCGATTCAAGAGATTGCCCGGAACAAGGTGTGTTGCCGCCCTCCACACGCTCCGCGGGAATCAGAGCGCGGTACCGCTGGGGTCATGGGGGAATGCCGTTGCTCCGGCGTGGGGCTCGGCGCGGACGGGTTCTCGGGACCATTCGCCTCGCTCCCAGTCATTCGCTGTGCTTCTCCACGCGTGAACCGGCGCTGCAACTCCGCCACCGCGGCCAGGGCTACTTCGTCGCGACGGAGGCGCTGGACGCGTTCGTAGCCGGTTCTGGCTAAGTCCGTGGCCGATCCGTGCCGGTCCGTGCCGACTGGCTAGAACCGAACCCCGATCCCCACGAGAAACTCGTTCAGATGCTTGAACGCCGGCGGTTTGCTGCCCGTGCGATGCAGGACAGTGAACTGCACTGTGCCGTCGAGGACGAGATCGTAGGCGATCCGGCTCTCGAGCCGCATTTGGGAGTGGGCTCAGAGATGTCCTCCAGTGCCGGCCCGTTCTCTTCGCCTCCGGCCGCGGCGGCGTCCCGTGCCCCCGCACGCGTCGGCACTTCGGAAGTGGCCACCAGCCTATTGGCCTCTATCCCACGCTAAGCAACCCAAGGACGATGGCCTCGGCGAGTTCCACAGGGTAAGCGAGGGAGTGCACGAGTTCCGGAGCAATGCTGCTTCTCCTCTGGTGAAGCAACACGATGATCAGCGCATCGTATGGATTCGCTACCGGTTTGTAACCGACTGCCCGTGAGGCCGTGTTGACGTAGGAAAGCACATCACCAGCACTGGAGCTTGATGCCTCGACAGCTTCTTGTAATTCCCGGAGGCTGCGAACTTCGAGTTGGAATAGAATGCTCAGCAGCGCTTCCTGACCGTGCTCCTCAGCCTGTGGATCGAGGGGAAGGTTAATTGCTCGAAAACCCTTTGACCGTGCCAACTCCGCCAACCGGGAGTGGACAGGATGCGCGGCGAGATATGCGCGGAGGGAATCCCTATCAATCGCGATGTCCAATTCGCCTTCCCTGACGCTCTCGACGTATTCGGAGAATTGCGCCGCCATATTCTCGCGCAAGCGCGAGAACTCTAGATCACCGAGTTCGAAAAGGGCACTTAGGCGGAACAGATCCCGCCTTAGCGGGCGCGGTACGTCCCGCATCGCTTTGTAGCGGAGCTTATGATCGATCGCAGCCCATGCGTGCTGTAAAACCGTACGCACCTGCAGTTCCGCAGTCAAATCACCGAACCGTTCCCATTCGGCAAGCGTGCGACGCGTCTCGTCCAGAGACACAATGTAATGAACGGATTGGTAGCCAAAGCGATCAGGGTCCATAATCTCGCTCTTATCCACCGACCTTTTCGGATCCACAACTAACGTGCCTCTGATCAAGTCTCCGACTCGCTCGACATCTTCCAAATAATGCGTGATGATCCGAATTCCACATAGATCGGTCAGTTCCGCCAGCGGATCCGTGTAATTCTTATCAGGCCGCTGGATCTTTCCGATGAAGCTGTCGACCGACTTCGTTCGCGCCTCGGTTGCTGCCACTTCGATATCCGCTTCAGCGAGGAGATGCACAGTCAATGCATGGAGCTTCTCGGTAAAGGCCTCCATTCGAGGACGCTCGCTGCGGTAGCTATCTGCCCAGTTCGATACGTTGGTCGTATCCATGCGTGATCTGCGGGCGTGTGTCTGCGGTTTGAACCATTCGCCTCTGCGCTTCCGGTAGCCGCAGTCTTCTGACCTGAGTACCAGGCCCGCTGTGGTCACTCGTCCAGAACTCGCCCGGACGGATCCTTAGGGCAGTCGCGGAGGGCCTGCTCCAAGTACTCTTCTGGGGGGCCCAGCAACTGAGGAAGGAGGAGACCAACACCGCTCTGGGGAAGTCGCCAACCATCGTCGGCGGTCGTGACCAGACCAAGCCGCTCCAACTCTCGGCTGCTGATCTCCGCTTGCTCCTCAGAAAACGTAACGCCGAGTAGCGCCGGCCAACCGGTCAGCGTCTCGGGTGAAACCGGGACTCCAACAGACGTGTGCATCGACTGCTCGAGAATCAGCGCTGCAAGCATGGCCCGTAACCGGGGGTGCGCAGCTAACGGTTCCACGCACATGGTGTTGGCCGCCTCTCTGAAGCTTGCTGAAGCGAAAGCCGCCTCGACATGAGTCGCGGGGATGCGGACGATTGTGCCGGGCCGCCTTGGTTCAAGCTGTTGCAGCATGCTCCATAGCATGGCGTGGAGGAGTCCAACATGCCCGCCTGCATAGTAGGCCAACCTATCAAGGACGGTTACCTCGGTAGGACGAACACCGACGAGGTCGAGTACCGTCGTCGCAACGACACGACAAGCATCGAAGCTTACGTTGCCCACGACAGCCATAGGGATGTCCACGAGAAGACTCGGGCTGGCTGTGGGGATTGTGAGCGTCGCTACACAGCGAACACGGCCAAGGCTCTCCCCCTGAATCGCGTACAACTTTCGGGCTACACGCTCGCGGAGCGGGCGTGCCAAGGCCTCCAGTGCGTCGACGAAGATGAAGTACAGCGGACCTTCCTTCGCTCCTGCCCCTGTGGCGCCCTCGGCGTCTGGGGCAGCGCAAGCAAGTTCGGCTCGCACCGCACATTCGACGAGAGTCTCCCAGCAGGCCGCTTCGTCCGACCGCCTGCAATCAAGAACGTCCACGTTCCATCCACGCCGACGTGCTTCGCTAGCCGCGCTTGACAGGAGGGTCGACTTGCCCGTCGCTCGTCCACCCACCCAAAGCACACGCCCTTCTCCCTCTAGCATGCGATCCCGTTCCAGATCGCGTCCAATCGCGAACGTTCCGTCGTTCGCTGGATTCCGGGAAGGTAATGCACGAGAAAGTGGGATCTGGCTGCCGATCTCACGGCGGAAATTCAGCGCACGATGCTCATCACCGACGAGTCGGAAGAGAGTCTCAACTTTGAAAACGACTGCACCATCCGCCGGCCAGCCGTGAGGCCGTGGACCGAAGTGCATGTACAGCTCGTACGCCTCGCTGCCGACCATCTCCGTATTCGACGGGAGTGTGACTGTTCCACCAGGACTGTCGGGGGCGGGGTCACTAATATTTGTGCTCTGTCCCGTTACCACGACTTGGAGACCCTCGCGCGGTACATAGGTCGTCGCTGCGTAGAATCCCGGGGACGGCAGGCCGCGCAGCCGGCCACGAAAAATCCCATCCCGAAATTCGACGTCACTCCCACTGCATGCGTTTTCGACGCCCAGACACCGCTCTAGCACCGAGAGAAGTGTGGAGACGTCGACGCTACCCGGTGCCTTGGTCTCGTCTACGAAGGGAAGAACAGCAGCCAGAAGGGCCTCAGAGGCAGGATCTCCCTCGCGCACTCCCCATACGGCGCGGAAATTCCGAGGCGCCAGCGACTCCGGATCGGTAAACCAGCGTGCGGCCGTTTCAGGAAGAACCGCCGCGAAGGGTCCCGAGCTCCGCCACGGAGGTAGGAACATCCCGGTCCCCTGGATGTGCTCCTGCGCAGACTCACCGATCAACCACCGTGCCATCTCGAAGTCCCTGGCGTCGAGTGCGCGTTTCAAGGACTCGGCCCAAGGCTGCCCTTCATATGCCTCTTTGCTGGCCAAGCGGCCTTGCAAAAGATCTTCGAGCTCCCGCAACGCGTTCGACTCGGCATCTGACAACTCCAGCTCTTGCTCCTGCAGCAGGGCGTCCGCCCGCGGGGCGCTCACCGGAGCATAGGCCACTGCTTCGTCCAACCGCCGCATCATTGCACTGTGCCGTCGGCCATCCGTTAGGCGCGCGCTCCGCGCCCGTAGCCCCGCTCCCCTCGACTCAGCGGATTGGGTACTCCGCAGTCGCGCCTGTCCAAGGCGGCGGGAGAGTCGGCGTACCAAATCTGAATCGCCGCGAATCGGTGCCAGCTCCAGGAATTGCCCCGCGGCTGCGAACTCGCCGCGCTCAACCAGCGTCTGGAACGCCCCTTCGGTATCCAACGGGTTCAGCAACTTCTCAAGGACAGCGTCGAGAACGTCGTCCGTGCGCAGCGTCCCTGGCTGATCCACCAGCCGGGCCCAAGCGGTCGGCAGAAGCCAGAGCTCAGGCCAAGCTTCAACCACGTCATCAGAAACGGTGCTCATCGAATTGCTCTCCTCGTTGGAGTCTCATGAGCGGAGCCGTGCGTTCCAGCAGTGCGCGGAGAAGGGGGGCCTGCGGAGTCTTCGCGGTCTCGCTCTCCGACACGAGTTCCCGAACGGCTGGCTCGGCACGTCTCCATTCTTCCGCCACAGATGTCGACGCCTCCAAGAGAAAGCGGCTCCCCAGCGGCGGTGGCGGAGCACTCTCCTCAATCCAATCACGCGTGGCACGAACGAGCTGTTCAATCCGGCTGAGCAGATTCCGCCGTCGGTGGCTGATCAGCTTCGCACCAGGGCCTTGCGCCCGTTCGACTGCCGCGTCCACCATTTGATCAAGCGCGTCCGCCTCCGTCCCTAGCGCGGCGGTAAGGCACCGCTGGGCAAGCCGGGGATCCCGGCTTTCCGCAGCCGCCAGAAGCGCAGCCAAGGGCTTACCCTGCCCAAAAATCTCCCCGACTGTTCCCCTCACAATTTCGAGATCGGAGCTCGCGTCCGCTGCGCGCTTAAACATAGCGAGCACCTCAACCCGCGCTTCCTCAGCGGCCGCTGCGGTATCGCGCCAGTCGAGAAGGGCCCGGACGTCTTCGAGCGGGAGTGCGTGGCCATGCTTTTTCCAATAGGAGATCACGGGGTCTACCAACGCTCGGAGTGGTGGCCGAAGCGCCGTAGTCACAGACACCAGTAATTCCCCGGCAACTCCCTCACCCTCTTCAGCGAGCGCGCGAAGTGCGATCAGCGCAACGCACTCCGCGTCCGCACGAGCCAGGGTCAGAAAGGTACCTTTCGTCTCAGCCAAGCGGGTGCTGAACGCGACCCCGGTCTCGTGCAGCGCCGCTAGCTCGGCCACGCTCAAACACGGCAGCGATTCGCCACGATGCGCATCCCCAAGAGCAGCGATCATCGCTGCCGCGTCGAAGAACAGCCGCCGGTTCCACGCCCCCTCCGCGAGTATACGTAACCAGGGGCGGTGTCGGTCCGTGCGCCGGCGGCTCCGGTCGCGCAGGCAGGCTGCAATCGCGATCTCCAAGTCTGGATGGGGTAGGCCGGCGGCCTGGAGGAGTTCGAGCGCCTCCCATGGCGTGTCCGAAGCCTCATCCGCGTGAGAGAAGAACTCTGCGAACAATCTTGCCCGTTCCTCCACACGCCCGCGCGCCGCTTCAAGGTCAAGGAGAAGTTGCTGCAGCGGCGGCACCGCAACGCTGAATTTGTGGCGGTCCGGTAGAACAAGTTCTGAAGGAGGACCGGTTGCGTCATCCGTAGGGGGGTTACGGCGGGACGTATTGGTCGGTAGGGCACCCGCTACGCGCGGCACCTGAACGCCTACCGCGCTGAGCACGAGATCAGCGATCCCCTCTCCTGAAAGGTGGACCCCGATCTCAGAGCGAATCCGACGCCGCGAAGCACCAGTATACACACCCTCGAAGGAGAGAAAGTTGAAGCTCGACACTACTGCCTCGTCGTCCCAGATCAGTACTTTCGCGTGGGAATCCGCCTCCACCACCGTGAACACATTCCGGTACTGTGCAAGGAGAGGGTGCAATGCCTGTCGGGCCGGCTCGCTGAGGCGCTGACAGACGAAAGTGACTGTGAGCCGCCCTTCTCGCAGCCGCCGCTCGAGCGTTTGGAGGAACCGCGGCTCGACCACGTCGCTTGTCACCTGGTCCGAGGAAATCAATAGCCGATATTCCGCATTCTTAAGCGCACTCCACAGCAAGTGGCGATGCTCCTCGTTAAGCACGCGGCGACATGCCGTCTGGGAAGCCCCGACCACACCGCCGAGATTCGCCGCGTACTTTTCCCAATCCAGTCGCCACAGATTTACCAAGCTCACCACCTCGGGAGATCGGTGGTCCGCCGAAGGCGGAATCACGGGAGCGTCCGGCGAATCGGGAATGCGAACTCCCGACGCGTCTGCTTCCGCGAGAGGGTCGGACCCATGCGCGGCCTCAGATCGTCCAAGATGATGAGCCGAACAGTAAATCGCGCTCCCTTGGGTAAAATCCGGGTAGATCTCACGGACCCACTGCAGGTACTCGAGAACCGTTTGCGAGACCTGACCCTCTCCTGACCGGATAAGCACTGCGACTTCTGCCTTGGGGGCACCCAGGTGACTCAAGAAATTCCAGCTTCCGATCAATGCCATGTCTCCATCACGAATCACGAGTTTGGCGTGAGTTCGGGCGGACACCTTTGCGTAATACAACGAGCCGCGCTTCGCCGCCTTCTTTAGCTCGTCCAGCCCGCGTGCGAAACGGGCATCGATTGTGTCGTCAGGACCAATCCCCCACAAAACGAATATCTGAACAGGGCGCTCGTCTAACAGTTGCTTTAAGGTAGCGCGGAGGCGGAGATAACCGTCGCGATGGACGAACGGACACACCAGTACAACCTGGTGCCGAGCATTGCGTATCTGCTCGACGATAGAGGCGTTGATCTCATCCGCGCCCGCGAGGACGTGAACGTCAGCGCGCCTTTCAATCTCCTCGGACACAAACTCCCGGACATCGGCCGCAGCGTCTTCGCAGCTCTGGTGGCGTTCACGCATCACGCCGGGGTCGGTCTCCGACAGGCTGCTGACCCTTGTGCGTAGCCGTTCGAGCGCAGCCGGGAGGCTGTCCTCCACCGCACCCCTCCGGGCGGTGATGCTGACCCGAAGCTGCTTGAAGAAAATTTCATCAGGCATTTCTCTACCCATCTCGCCCAGTTGACGGGCCATGGCCGCTCGAAGCTTCGTTGGGAGAGTAGATGGCTCCACGATTTGAAAAACAAGATCGTCGAGATCGGGGTGCCGGGTTACACGCGCGTAGACCTGCAGAAACCGGAAGTGCGTCTGGGTGGACCGCCCGGTCTCAAGATCGCCAGCAGGAAAAGCATTGCGAAGAACCTGCTCCCGGCCGGCCGGCGTCTTCCGCACCATCCGGGTTACCACGCTTAGGAGCTCGTCCCGAGCCGATTCGGGGAACACCCCGCGAACCAAGTGACCCGCCTGCGGTGCCGTGTGACTATCCGTCAAACGCAGCGGCCGCGGCTGCACCGGCATGAGATGCCCGGAAACCAGCTCCCGCATGACGAAGAGCTTCTGTTGGGTAACCTTGCCGGAGGTCAGTTCCTCGAAATCCTTGCTTTTCGCTGCAGCGGAGATATGAATCGTGGAAGTCGCATGATCCAACTCGATGTGACCTGCATGGAAAAGATCGAGGAGTAGATCCAACAGGGGCCGTTCAGGTAAGCCGAAGATCGCCTTCAAGGTATCGAAGTGCTCGACACCCTCGGAGATCGCCCGTAGCACGAGTTGTTCCAGTTCGGTGAGCGCATCCGAGGGGCTCACCTCTGCTCGGATTTCGAACACCTCGCTAGGGACGAAAAGCGAAATTGTCTCCTGGCTCATTCGGTACCCTCGTCGACGTATGGCGGAAACATTCCGTACGTATGTAGGACGCGTGCGCGCTCAACGTGTTCGGAGACGATCGTCCAAAAGCTGCGGTTTAATCCAGAGCTTCCAGGCGGATCCATCAAGCGACCGGTTCCCTTGAAGTGACGGAGGTGCCCGACGATGACCAGCAGCCGCTGGGCACGCGACAGCATGACATTCACGCGCTCTGGATAAGCAAGGTAGCCGATTCGCTCCTTGGGGTCGCTGGACTCGCGCCCATGCCCGCGGACGAGGCTGATGATTACGATTTGTGCTTCGCGTCCCTGGAATGAGTCCACCGTGTGAACGTGGGGATGGTACTCGATGGGCAGGGATGTCCTGAGGAGTTCAACCTGCGCTCGGTATGGCGTGAGGATGGCGAGGCGCTCGGCTCTACGTGCGGGCGTTACGAGTCCGCTCAAAGGCCCTAGTCGGGCCAGCAGGTGCTTGATTACGTGTACCTCGCCCGCATTGTACCAGCACCCTTCTTCGTGGAAGTCTGGCTCCCGCTCCGTATCCAACCAAACCAGCGACTCGCCTCGAAAGGCCGGGGGCTCCTGGATGCCATGTCCACGAGCGGTGCTGGGATGCGTTTCCAGGACGCCGTCGTAAAAAGCATCACTGATCATATCACCGATCTTCTTTGCCATCCTGAATTGAAGGTCAAGTGAGCCAACTGGAAGGGTTAGGCGCTCGGTTCCAGGGGGCGCGATATCAGTTGCGGCGACTCTGGGAAAGAAGCTCGAAAAAAGGGAGAAGAATTGTACGTACTCGTCAGCCCGCTGTCCGTGCTGTTTCAGTTCCTGCTCGGGTGAATCAGCACATTCTCTCAAGATCGCCTCGACCTCCCTTCGGCGGTACGCCGGGAGCTGTCGGTGGTCGCCCAAAAGCGCCCAACGCGCGCCTTTTACCAGTGGCATAGCGAGTTCGGTCGGCCAAGCCTTCGCTGCTTCCTCAATGACCACCCAATCATAGGGTGCCGCCGGGCCCGGCATATCGACATCGTCGCTACCGGCGGCGGCGCAGGTAGCAAAGATCAGGTTCGCACCCCAGCGGATGCGATCACGGATTTCCAACTCGCTCCGCTCGACTGCACCGATCCACTGCTGGATGACATCTCGGACTCGCTCGGAGTCGCCGCGGTCTTCCCGGAGTCGTTCCGTGCACAGTGTCTTGATTTCATCTAGTACATACCGGCTGAGTTTCTCCGGGAGCAGCGGCTCCACCTCCTTATCCACCTTTTCTTCAGTAGCCGGAGATGCGATCCGAACTCCGAGGAGTTTCGGCTCGACCGGCAGAATACGCATGATGGACGATGCCAGGTTATCGAGGGCGTAATGCGATTGTGCCGACACCAAGATTCGGAGACTGGGGTCGGCCGCCAGCGTGGCCCGAATCGCCCGGGCGGCGATGGTGGTTTTCCCCGTACCCGGTGGCCCTTGCAACGCAAAGAAGGGCCAGCAGTCGAGCATCTGACGCAAGCATGTCTTGCTGCCGTCCCCCTCAAGCGCGTTCTCAGTCCGCTTCGGGAGGCGGATCTCTCCGTCCGCTCCCTCCCACGCCTCACCGGGACGCACAAGCGAGCGCGGCCTTGTCAATGTGCCAAGCAAAGCCGGCCTCTCCATCAGGTCAGCGTATGCGCGCCGCTGCCTTTCAAGCGAAATCCTAGATGGGGCATCTTCCTTTGGTTCCACCCAGCCTCGAGCGGGCACCGAATACTCTCCGGTACTACGGATTCGGATTCTGTGGGGCCCCAAACGCTGGACCGAGTCCCCGGTCCCTTGGATCTCGGACCTCATATCGGGCTGCCATCCTGCATCCGGACGCCACCGGATAAGCCCGCTGAACCCCCGGTCCTCCAGCGTCTCAAAGAAGTCGCCGAAGGCGGGTCGCCGGTTTTCGTTTTGGGCGTACAACGTAAGCAACGCCGATCGATGGATCCTGTCCTCGTCCCTCTCGTCTTCGAGCACCAATGTGACATAGTCTCCACTAATGGAATCATCATCGCGGGTAAACGCGTACTGCCGCGCGTCCGCCTCCACCTGCTGGAACTCGAGGTACCACTTGAGTGCCTGTCCGAGTCGTTCATGTGCTTCAGGTCGGCCGGGCTCGACGGAAACCGCCTCCAGAAGTGGAGTCCAGACCGGAAGCTGCCGGGTCGCACTCGGACGCAACTTCCACGAGTTGAAGGGGAGCACCGTGAGGGGGGGAAGACGGTAGCTGAAGCGCGGTCGCCGATAGTTCCGCGCCATGCCCGCGCCGTGGTTGAGCACGTATTTGATAATGAGAACCTGAGGAAGCTCAGTTCCAGTATCCGAATCGTCGAACGCGGAGTGATGGCGGAAAACCTGCGAGAAGTATGCACCACGACCCCCTCTTAGCACGAACCGCGCGCTTGCCGGCCCCGGGCCGCGCTGGTTGCTCACCGCCGTCCATCCATCTTCCACATACTCGAGGACACCACCACGAAGATCTTCCTGGATGAACGCCTGCAGTTCAGCTAGCCCCTCCGGGGTACTCGCCGATTGGGTGATCCATCCCCACCTCAAAGCCGTATCGTCGAACTCTTTGGGTACAACGGCAATAAGATGTGGATCTGTCGCAATACTCTCCCCCAACCCAAGCGCGATTGCCTCTTGGTTTTCAGTCAGCTCAGCAAAGATCTGTGATGCCGTTGGACGGGGCGGTAATTCGGACAGCATCCTGGCGAGAAGGTCTCGCAGCCTTACAGGGAGCCGGTTCGCCTCCCTGATCGCCTCCAGCATCCACCCGTGAAGCCGCCGCCACCCAGACTCGCTATATCCCCATTGTCGCTCGCCTGGCGCCGTTGATTCTTGCGGGAAGGCAAGCTCAACCAAACGGGCTTCGATGTCTCCCACGAACCACTCGAACGCGAGAACTCCCAACGAGTAGATGTCGCCATCGTGAGTCTCGGGATACACCGGTGACTTTCCTGGACGGAAAATCGCCAGTAGGCGCTCGGGAGATGCCGCGACGAGCGCCCGCGGCCCCTGATTCACGAACCAAGTGACCGCATCGCGTGCAAGCACATCTTCTGAGCGGAACGATCGGCGGATCAGATTTGCCTGAAACGTGCTCATCTCGAATCGGGAGAGCCGCAACTCGATGGGTCCGGCCGGTGACCGTCTCTGAGCCTCCACAGCTTGCGCCCAGAGGTTGCGGTGGAGCAGCCCATCGGCGTGCAGAATGGAAAGGGCGTGGGCCAGGACCCCCAGTTGACGAGCCGTCGACGGAAGATTGCGGCGGATTACATCGATAGCACCGGCTGTCTCGAGTGTATGCTCCCATAGATCGGTGATCACATAGGCAAAATCGTGGATAGCCGTTCCCGTTCCCTCGTAAGTGCGCGTACCACCGTCACGGATCCGGGGAAGGGCGGGGTGCTTATACCCGTTGAAGCGGATCAACGACCGAACCTCCTGCGTCCAGAACTCGCCTCCAAGTTTACCCGGGTTCACGAATATGAGGAGCGCCACCCGCTCCCCTTCCTGAGTGCTTGCCGGAAAGCGGTACAGAAGGTTCTGCAGCATAACCTCGGCGGGAATGTCCTCCAGAGGGCTTAGGTGCAGAACGTCTGAATATCTACCGCTACAGAATACATCGAGAACGAGCGTTGTCACGTCCTCGATGGTTACGGCGGCGATACCTCTCAATTCGTTAATCGTCATAGGAAGGCTTATCAAGGAAGCGATCGAGGCAAGCATCAACAGGGACTGCACGCTCCCCAAAGCAAGGCGAACGAGCAGATGGCCAGACACGCGCCCCACGCTATAGCAGCGGCGGGGACCGCTAAAAGAATTGTGCTGTACGGAACCAGCCCACAAATGGGCAAGGAACATCTAAAGCTAGCGGACCATTAGCGCAAGAATTTTTTTGACACCCGAGTGCCGGCTCCCCGACTTGCCTGCGGCGCGCCCCCGCAAACTCTGCAAGGCCGGCCGTGAGCAGCGGCCGACGCACTCGCCCGTCGCCCTCGTCCGTCGGCAGTCCTCCACGCTTTACGGTCCGGGCAAGGAGGTCCTGCTGCCGGGGCTTCAATTTTCCCCTGCACACGACAGGGGGAATGCGGTGTGTGCTGGACGGGCGACGCTGGCCACGAGTTGCCGGCAAGCCCGCGCGGGTCGCGTCGCTCTCGAATACGCCCGCCGGCAGGGCATGGGTCTACGGATCTAGTCCGGCGCGGAGGCGATCTGAAAGCCGAAGGGGGGTGACAGGCGACACCGTGGACGCGCAAAAGTTCCCAACCCGCCAGTTGAACAAGGCCCTCCGCGCACAGGCGACGGAGGGCCATCACTATTGAAGGTGGCCAGCTTCGAGGAGACCGAGGCGGGCGCGCCTCGACCTGAGGAAGAAAGCGTGGACAAGAGATCGGGTTATCGAGGGGGGGGACCCTGGATCACATCACATCCGAATCTCTTACCCACGTGATAACCAATGGCCAAACGGAGACCTTTAGGCGCGAGGGAAAATTCGCGCATCCGGTGGCGGGACCAAGGCGGACAACTGCGCGCGTATGCCGATTTGCGGGATCTTAGCGGCGGTCTACGTGCGTTGATCCCCCCAGGGGAAACTCGGGCGGCGACGGATCCGGAGATAGCGGAGCATCTGCTGGTGCAGACGATGAGCAACCTGCTGGACCGGCGGCGCGACAAGGTGCTACTGGGACTGGATCTGGATGCAGACCTAGCGCAATTCGCAACGCATCACCTTAAGGCGAAAGCCAAGTCCGGAGAGTACCTGGACCAGTGGCTGACCATCTCGCGAACGTACCTGGACCGGGCAATCGCGTACTTCACCCAATATCAGGACGCGACGGCAGCGAATCCGAAGCCGGAGCCGCGTCAGCGGAACCTCGCAACGATCAGCGTTCTCAACGTGCGGGGATTCGTTGACTGGCTCGCGACGCAACCCAATGGTCGGGGTAGCTTGCTGGGGCGCGGGTCCCAACGACTCCACCTCAGCGCCCTCAGCGGCCTCTTCAGAAGAGCTATCAGCGAAGGTAAGCTACCGATGGGTAGCAACCCGGTTTCTGCCCTGATGGACAAGCCCAAGGCACCCAAGAGCCAGACATCGTGGCTGGAGGTGGACGAGTTGGCGCTGCTCCTCGAAACCGCCAGACTCCTCACCGACGATTGGAGAGCGAAAAGGCAGACAGGGCTGCCGACGTTTGCGTACGAGTTCCTGGCCACCTTCATTCTCACAGGTGCCCGGGAAGGCGAAGTCCGCCGGCTGCAGGCATCCCACTTGGACTTCGACTCGCTCTCGATCTACATCCCCGGGACGAAGACCGATGGTTCGGACCGCACCATGCCGATGCATCCTCAGCTTGCGGAAATTCTGCTTCCGCACGTGCAGCAACTCGGACGCTCGGATCGGCTGGTCTTCACGACCGCATCAGGCGCACCCATAGGAGACTGGCGAAAAGTCCTGGACGCGATCGCCACGCGCGCAGGCTTCCCCCAAAACCAGATCAGAACCCGCGTCTTCCGGACCTCCTACATCACTCACCGGCTTGCGTGCATCGACCAAGGCGCACCGATCGACCCGTACCAGGTGGCTCGGGAGGTCGGGCACTCGTCTTTGGCCATGATCATGAAGGTGTACGGACGCGTTCAGCGCCGCCGCGTGAGGATGGAGGAACTCGCGTTCCGAACGGAGATGATTGGATCCCACCTCCAACCGCGGCTGCAGGCGTTGTACTCCCCACCGCCTCCAGTAGAGCGGAAAGGGACGACTGAGGCGGCTGAGCTGGTCCAGCGCTTCCTCACTGCGACTGCCCGAATGACAACCGGGGAGATCTGTACCGCTACGGACATCCCCAAGGCTACGGTGAAGCGAATTCGAGCGGGCAGGCAGGCAACGACTCAGGACAAGACGACTTCGCGGATGATCAGCTTCCTCGAAAGAGTCAGCGAACCTCCAGCCGTTCTGAAACCCAATCGAGGATAAACGTAGGGCCTGCAAGTAAAAACTCCACGCGCGCAGGATTCTAAAGGTCCAGAGTTTAAGCGACGGCGCTTGTGACTGTTCTTGTGACTGTTTTCCTCCCCGAACTAGCCAAAAAGGCAAAGGCCACACAACGTAAGTCGATGTGTGGCCTTGCTTTACCTCGTAGTAGCAGGGGGGGGACTCGAACCCCCGACCTTACGATTATGAGTCGTACGCTCTAACCGGCTGAGCTACCCTGCCACGCAGAAGGCCGGCCCGAGGACCGGCCTTCAAACGTCCATCCAGATAGCGGGGGCGGGATTCGAACCCGCGACCTTCGGGTTATGAGCCCGACGAGCTACCAGGCTGCTCCACCCCGCGTCACCATGCAGCAAAATTAACCCCGAAACCGGCCCCGGTCAAGGCTGCGCCGGCGCCGGTGCCACCTTCACCGCCGAATCGGCGGGGCCGGCGAAGCGGTACAGCGTCTCGCCCTCGCGGATCATCCCGAAGCGCTCGCGCGCCACCCGCTCGATGGTCGCCGGGTCGCCGTCCAGCCGGCGCGCCTCAACCCGCAGCGAGTCCACCTCGTGGCGCACGCGGGCCAGCTCCTCCTCGGCCGCCTGCCGGTCGTGGTTCAGGCGCAGCAGGGTGAACACCGAGTATTCGCCACCCCACACGGCGTAGTACAGGGCCAGCGCCAGGGCGGCGCCGGCCACGAAATGGCGGCCGCGCGGCCTCAGCGCCACAGGGTGTTGCCGGGGTAGCGCGCGGCCGAGCCCAGCTCCTCCTCGATGCGCAGGAGCTGGTTGTACTTGGCCACGCGGTCGGTGCGGCTGGCGCTGCCGGTCTTGATCTGCCCCACCCCCGTGGCCACCGCCAGGTCGGCGATGAAGGTGTCTTCCGTCTCGCCACTGCGGTGGCTCATCACGGCGTTGAAGCCCGCCTTGCGCGCCATCTCGATCGACTCGAGCGTCTCGGTGAGCGTGCCGATCTGGTTGACCTTGATCAGGATGGCGTTGCCGATGCCCTGTTCGATGCCGCGCGACAGCCGCTCGGTGTTGGTGACGAACAGGTCGTCGCCCACCAGCTGCGTGCCGGCACCCAGCGCGGTGGTGAGCTGCTTCCACCCGTCCCAATCGTCCTCGGCCAGGCCGTCCTCGATCGAGCGGATCGGGTAGCGCGCTGTCCACCCGCGGTAGAACTCCACCATCTCGGCGGCGCTCTTGCGCTCCTGCGTGCTCTTGTAGAACAGGTAGCTCCCGCCCTTGAACATCTCCGAGGCGGCCACGTCCAGCGCCAGCACCACGTCTTCGCCCGCGCGGTAGCCGGCGCCGTCGATGGCCTCCAGGATCACCTCCAGCGCCTCCTCGTTGCTGGCCAAGTCGGGGGCGAAGCCGCCCTCGTCGCCCACGCCCGTTCCCTTCTTCTGCCCGGTGAGCACCTTCTTGAGCGAGTGGAAGATCTCGGCGCCCACGCGCAGCCCCTCGCCGAACGACTTCGCGCCCACCGGCATCACCATGAACTCCTGGAAGTCCACGTTGTTGGCCGCGTGCGCGCCGCCGTTCAGGATGTTCATCATGGGCACGGGGAGGAGGTTCGCCTCCGGCCCGCCCAGGTAGCGGTACAGCGGCTGGCCCGCGTCGGCCGCGGCGGCGCGCGCGGAGGCCATGCTCACGGCCAGGATCGCGTTGGCGCCCAGGCGGCCCTTGTTGGGCGTGCCGTCCAGCTCGATCATCGCGCGGTCGAGCCCGCCTTGGTCGTGCGGGTCGCGGCCGCGGAGCGCGCCGGCGATCTCGCCAGCCACGTTCTCCACCGCCTTGCGCACGCCCTTGCCCCCGTAGCGCGACTTGTCGCCGTCGCGCAGCTCCGCGGCCTCGTGCTCACCCGTGCTGGCGCCGCTGGGCACCGCCGCGCGCCCCAGCACGCCGTTGTCGAGGATCACATCGGCTTCGACGGTGGGATTCCCGCGAGAATCGAGGATCTCTCGCGCGCGGATCTGCTGGATGCTGGCCATGTATGCCCGAGACCGTTGGATTCTGGAGATGGGGAAACCCGCCCGGAAAGCGGGCGGAACGTACCTTTCCGCCGGGGTCGTGTCAACGCTGCTCGACCTTCACCCGCCGCCTCGCCTCGCCGTCCCGCGCATCTTCCGAATCCTCGACCGCAGTTTCACACAGGGCCAACAGGGCCAACGGTGAACCACCGCAGTTCCTCCGTTGGCCCTGTTGGCCCTGTTGGCCCTGTTGGCCCTGTTGGCCCTGTGTGAGCCACCCGCCGCACCCGGGCCGGCTCAGCCGCCCGCGTCGAAGGTGCTTCGAGCTTCGTCAGCAGGGTGGATACAGATCCAGCGTCACCCCCGCGATCCCGAGATCGCTCTCGTGCGCTCCCTTCTCCAGCATCGCATCAGGCACGTGCTCGGCCACGTCGCGCGGGAGGAGGCCCCGGCCGCGGCCGGCCAGCTCCGCCGCGCGGCCGCAGTACCACAGGCCCAGGCCGGCGGCGGTGCGCGGGTCTCGGCAAAGCGCCAGCAGCGCGCCGGCCACGCCGCTCAGCGTGTCACCCATCCCGCCCGTGGCGATGCCGCTGGTGCCGCCGACGCTGACGAGCGTCGGCGCGTCCGTGACGGCGACGAGGGACGGTGCGCCCTTCAGCAGCACCGCGCACCGATACTTCTCGGCGAGATCGGAAGCCGCGGCGAATGGATCGGACGTGACTTCCTTCGTCGGACGGCCCAGCAGCCGCGACGCTTCGCCGGGGTGCGGCGTCAGCAGCAGCGGCTGGCGGATGTCGTCGCGGAGCGCGGGGTTGTTGGCCAGGATCGTCGTCGCGTCGGCGTCCAACAGCAGGGGGCAGTCCGCGGCGGCGGCGATCTTCCGCAGCAGGGCGAGCGCGGCGTCGTCCGTGCCCATCCCCGGCCCCGCGACGATCGCGTCGGCTTTCGCGAAGACGTCGTCGTCCACCCCGTCGCGCTCTTCGTACAGCGCCTCGGGGATGGCGGTCTGGAGGATCGAGCGATTGGCGTCGGGGGCGACCAGGACGGCCATGCCGGCGCCGGCGCGGAGCGCACCCATCCCCGCCAGCACCGATGCACCCGCCATCCCCGGCCGCCCGGCCACGATCACCACGCGGCCCATCTGCCCCTTGTGCGCGTTCGGGGCGACGGGGGGAAGATGCGACGCGGCCCACGCCGGGGTGATCAGCTGCGCACCGAAGCCGGCCTCCAGCGGGTTGAAGCCGATCTCCACGCAAACGATGCGTCCGCACCGCTCGCGGCCGGGGAAGAGCAGCAGCCCCCGCTTGGGCGCGCCGAACGTCACCGTCACGTCGGCCCCGACCGAGTCCCCCGCCGCGGCGCCAGTGGTGAAGTCCACCCCCGACGGACCGTCGAGCGCCACCACGGGCTTCCCTGCCCCGTTCATCGCGCGGATCACCCGGTCGTACGGATCGCGCGGGGCGCCGGTCGACCCGGTGCCGAGCAGCGCGTCCACCAGCACGTCCGCCCAGGCGAGGGAAGACTCGAGCCCGTCGATGCCGGCGGTTTCGACCTCCCACCCGTGCCCAAGCCCGTCAGCCGGCGGCTTGCTGCCGGCGGCGAGGACGCGCACCTCGCGCCCCCATGCCTTCAGCGTGCGCGCCACCACCATCCCGTCGCCGCCGTTGTTGCCGCTGCCGCACGCCACCAGCACGCGGCCGCGGGGAATGAGGCGGTGGAGGACCGCCGCGGCGGCGCGGCCGGCGCTCTCCATCAGCACCGGCTCGGGCACGCCGTGCACGTCGATGGCGGCCCGGTCCCACCCTCTCATCTCCTCTGCGGAGAGGACGGGCACCACGGCATGGGCGAAGAACGGGTGCTCCATGGACGGCCATGTCAGCGAGGAACGCGCGGTCCTGCGTCATACTTCCGAACGCGGACGTGCCCACGGCGAAGAGGTTCGCCGTGGGCACGTTCAATCTGCGGCCACGATGGCCGGCCGGCTACTTGTAGCTCTGTCCGATGGTGCGGCCGTAGCTGATCTCGCCGTTGTCGATGCGGATGTTGAACCCGCACTCGGGATTGGTGCAGACCCACGCCTTGTAGGTGATCGGCGCGCCGTCTCGCCCATAGTCCGACAGTGGAAGCAGGAGACCCTGGTTGCACTTCATGCACGTCGGAAACTCACGTTCGTCGGGCATCGCGTTCCCCTCCCCTCGTCAGTATCTCACCCGGGCGCCCCCGCGCCCCGCCAGCCGACAAGATGGGTTGGAGCCGCAAGGCGTGTTCCAGCCCTGGCGAAGGTGCCGGAGTGTGCGGGTCAGTCCTGCTCGATGCGCTGGGGGCATGCCCAGGGATAGTCGCGCTCGAACGCCTCGGCGAAGGCGAACACGCCGTCGAAGTCGTCCACCGAATCGCCCTCCTGCTTCACCAGGATCCCCAGCTCCACCAGCGCGAAGACGATCTCGCCGAAGTCGCGGGTGCCGCGCAGGCCCCAGTATTCGAGCACGCTGCGCGCCATGGGCCCGTACCGGTCGATGGCCAGGTCGCGGCACCCCGACGCCAGCTCGCGTCCGCTGATGTGCCGCGCCTCGCCCAGCCGCTCGATGGTGTAGTGCAGCGCGGCAAGGATGAAGAGATATGCCGTCTCGTGATACATGGGGTAGCGCCTGCGCAGGCGTTCCATGATCGGGTCGGCTAACACGGCTCCATCCATGCGGGGTGACCCTCGGGGACTGCTCCGCCGCGGGTGCGGCGGCAGGTGTGGGGAGTGGCGGGCGCCGGCGCGCCCGGGGCGTGCACCGCGTTCCAGGCCCGGTGCGCCCCTCAATACGCCGATCCCCCATCGGCGTTCCGGTACAGCACCACGGCGCCCAGCGGCTCGGGCGCGAGCGCCCCCGCCGTCGCCTCGCGCAGCTCGTCGCGTACGGCCGCCTGCAGCGAGGCCGCCACGCTGAACTCCACCACGCCCGCGTTGCCCGACTCGGCGTAGCCGTGCTCCACCCGCGCGGCGCCGGCGCGCTCCAGCACGCGCATCACCGCGGCGGTGTGGGCGTAGGGGTAGCGCACGCGCAGCCGCTCGGCCACGGTGCCCACGCGCCTGGGCGCCGCCGCCAGCGCCAGCGCCGCCGCCTCGCCGTAGGCGCGCACCAGCCCGCCCACCCCCAGCTTGGTTCCCCCGAACCAGCGCGTGACGATCACCAGCACGTCCACCAGCCCCGCGCCCTCGATGGCGGCCAGGATCGGCGCCCCCGCGCTGCCGCCCGGCTCGCCCGCGTCGTTCGCGCGGCTCGCGCCGCCGCGCAGCGTCCACGCGCTGCAGTGGTGGTTGGCGTCCCACATCGCCTTCTCGCGCGCGGCCAGGAGCTCGCGCGCCTCCTCCTCCGTGGCCACCGGCCACGCGGTGGCGAGGAAGACGGAGGCCTTGATGCGCGTCTGCGCCTCGCCGGGGCCGGCAAGGGTCAGGAAGTCGTCACCCATTCCGCCTGCTCCCGTGGCCGACTCGATCCATGGATCGTCATGTCATACCAGTCCGCATGATCAATGGGTGAATCCAAGTTCGCTGGGGATCACACAGAGGCACGGAGACACAGAGAAACGCAGGCAGCGACTCTGTGTCTCCGTGCCTCCGTGTGACAGGTCTTTTGCCGGATCTGTATTAGATCAGCAGAGCAGTGAACGCACGAAGCCGCGGCCCTTCTCGCGAAGCGCCGCGACGAACACCCTCCTCGTTCAACACGCCAAGAACCTCCCGCCGCGTCCGCTTGCGTCGCACGCCATCGCAGACGCACGGCACCGGCGCCCGCGAGCAGCCTCGCGCGGTTTGCGAGGCTTCCCGTGGTCGTTGCTGCGGATTCCATCCGCCGGGTGGCAGGCGGCGTCACGAAATCTCGAGGTCAGCGCAGGAACCTGCGCTTGCAGCCTCGCGCGGTTTGTGAGGCTTCCCGTTGTCGTTGCCGCGGCTTCAGCCGCCCGGACGGATCTTCGCCGACCGGGTTCCGACCGCTATCGGGCGAATCCCGTAGTCCGGCTCTTCCGCCCCCTCAAACGTGCCCGTAGTTCTCCTTCTTGAACACCGCCGCCGCGCCCACCACGCCGGCCGTCCCCGGCAGCTGCCCCGACACGATCCGGCAGCACTCCTGCGCGCTGCGGAAGGCGCGCTTGCGCACCTCGGCGCGCAACGGCTCGAACAGGTGCTCGCCGGCGCGCGTCACCCCGCCCGCGATCACCACCATCTCGGGGTTCAGGATGTTGATGATGCTGGCCACGCCGGCGCCCAGGAACTTGGCCGTGTCCTTCATCACCTCGTTGGCGTACGGGTCGCCGCTCACGCTGGCCTCGTAGACGATGGCCGCGGTGATCTCTTCCAGCTTGCCGCCCACCATGTCGATCAGCAGCGACGGCGAGCCCGCCTCCAGCCCCTCCATGGCGCGCGTGGCGATGGCCGGGCCGCTGGCGTACTGCTCCAGGCAGCCGTAGTTGCCGCACTTGCAGCGCCGCCCGTTGCTGTCGATGGTCATGTGCCCGATCTCGCCGGCCACGTCGCTGCAGCCGTGGAAGATCTCGCCGTTCAGCACGATCCCGCCGCCGATCCCCGTGCCCAGGGTGAGCCCCACCAGCGTCTGCGTGCCCCGCCCCGCGCCCAGCCACCACTCGCCGTAGGTGGCGCAGTTGGCATCGTTGTCGAGCGTGGCGGGGAGCCGCAGCGCGTTGGACAGCAGGTCGCGCAGCGGAAAATTGCGCCATCCCAGGTTGGGCGTGTTGATCACCGTGCCCGTCTTGCGGTCGAGCGGCCCCGGCGAGCCGATCCCCACGCCGGCCACCGCGTCCCTCGTGGTCCCGTGGCTGGAGGTGACGTCGCAGATCGCCTCCTCCACCATGGCCACCATGCGGTCCACCACGTACTTGGCCCCGCGGGTGGCGTCGGTGGGCTGGGTGCGCAGCCCGATCACCTCGCCGCCTTCGATGGGGATCAGACCCACCACGATGTTGGTGCCCCCCAGGTCCACCCCTGCGATCCAGCGTTTCTCGGCCGTTCCGGGCGTCATGCGTTCTCCTGCGGGTGGGGTGCGGGGTCGATACGGACGGCGGGGTCGGGCCGCAGCTCGGCCAGCCCCCGGGGCGCACGGGTGATGCCGCCCTGGCGGATGCGGCGGCGCAGCTCGCGGTTCATCCGCCACTTCTCGGGGTCCACGTAGGGGCGCTCGTGGTGCAGGTGCAGCACGGGGGCGCGGTGGCGCAGCTGCTTGCCGCGCACCCCCGCGTTCTCCAGGCACTCGCCCACCGCGCGGTCGAGCCCGCCGTACGCCATCTCCAGGTCGTAGCCGTTCACGCGCACCAGGTCGTCTCGCCAGCACGAGGCGTTGTGCCCGTTCCAGGTCGGCTTCGTGGGCGTCACGGCGTCCATCAGCGCCGCCAGCGGGCGGAGGCCGGTGAGGCGCAGCGCGCGCCGGCCCGGCTTCCACCCCCGTGCGCGCAGCCAGCGCGGGTCGGCCACGCGCCCCGTGCGCACGTCGTGGGGGGTGATGGCCTCGCTCACCTCGCGCGGGAGCTTCAGGTAGCCGCCCGAGAGGAAGCGGCCGCGCTCGGCAAGCGCCAGGTGCGTGGCCACGAAGTCGGCGCGCGGGATGCAGTCGCCGTCGGTGAACAGCAGGTACTCGCCGCGCGCGGCCAGGATGGCGCGGTCCAGAATCTCCGTCTTGCGAAAGCCGTCGTCCGGGTGCCACACGTGCAGGATCTCCAGCCCGGTCTCGCCGCGCAGCCGCTCGATCAGCGCGCGCGTCTCGGGGCCCGAGCCGTCGTCGGCCACCACGATCTGCGCGTCGCGCCGGGTCTGCGCGGCGAAGCCCCACAGCACCAGCTCCAGCGCGCGCGGGCTGTTGTAGGTGGTGAAGATCACCGACGCGCTCGCCGGCTCCCGCCCGACCGCCATCACCAGCGTGGGCTGGAGATCTTGCCCACGGGCGCGCGCCCCTCGCCGAGCGCCGTCCACCCCACCACCAGCCGGTAGATGGGGAAGGCGAAGGCGGCCGCCACCACCGCCATGATCGACAGGATCCCCATCGGCATGAAGAGGAACATCATCGCCAGGGCCGCCATCACCCCGCCGAAGCTCACCGCCATGCTCATCCAGAAGGTGTCGATCACCCACGCGTAGTGCGCCTCCAGCCAGCTTCCGCGCACCTCGCCGCGGCGCGTGTAGCTCAGGACCAGCGCCACGATCGCCAGCGGGCTGAAGAGGAAGCTCCCCGCGTAGAGCCCGTACACCAGCTGCGCGGCCGACCGCCGGGCCGCCTCCTGCGGGTCGTACCGCGGGTCCATCCCCGCCGCCTGACCGTACATCGCGGCGTCCCCGTACATCGTCGGCTGCCCGTACACCGGCGCTCGACCGTACGCCGACGCCTGTCCGTACAACGGCGCCTGCCCGTACACCGGCGCCTGCCCGGCGGGCCACCGGGCGGGCGTCTCGGCCGCGGGCCCCGCGGGCGTCTCCACGAAGCGGCGAGCGGGCCCGAGCGGCCGGCCGCACTGGGGGCAAGCCGCGACATGCGACGGAACCGCGCTGCGGCAATCCGGACAGGTGACCAGGTTCATGCGATGAGCGGGTGCTGAAGGTTGGCCGTGGGAGCCGGCGGCGTCAGAATGGCGAAGCGATGGTCTCGGGGGGGCGTCCGTCGTTCAGCGCCACCCATCCCTTGATCAGCCGGTAGACGGGCCATCCCAACACGAACAGCCCCAGCACGATCGCGGCGATCAGCCCCAGCCCTTCCGACACGGACATCATCATGACGACCAGCAGGATCCCCGCGATCACGCCGCCCAGGGTGAACCAGAACGTCTCGATGATCCAGTCGTAGTGCTCGGCCAGGTACGTTCCGCGCACGTCGCCGCGCTTGACGTAGCACATCACCAGCCCCGCGATCCCCACGAACCCCACCAGGTACGAGGCGGCCCACAGGCCGTAGGCGATGTTCACGTTCTGCTTCTCGCCCGCCACGCGGTCGGAGATCCGCGGCGCCGAGGGCCGGTACGCCAGCGCCTGGATCGGCCGCCCGCAGTTGGGGCACGCCGGCGCGAACTGCGAAACCGGGCGCTGGCAGTCGGGGCAGGTGATCAGCGTCATCGTGGTTCCATGCGTTCGGGAAGGCTGATCGAGCCGAACGGGTGATGGGTGAGTGCGTCAGCGCGGAAGGCGGCCAGACCCAGACATCCCTGTGGACAGTGCGGCGCCAGCCGACCGCCGTCGGAAAGGGCCCAACGCAGGCATCCGTGTGGACGCTGCGACGCCAGCCGACCGCCGTCGAAAGCGCCCAATGCAGGCATTTGTGTGGGACGATGCGACTGAAGTCGCGGCTACAACGGCACACAGTCCGCCTTCGCGGACTTCAACGGCGACGACGGCGAGTGTCGACAAACCGGTGCGAGGCGAGAAAACGCACTCCCGCACTCCGCACTCACGCACCCGTTGCCGTTTCTCAGTCGCCCACCTGGAGCACCGCCAGGAACGCCTCCTGCGGGATCTCCACGGTGCCTACCTGCTTCATCCGCTTCTTCCCCTCCTTCTGCTTCTCCAGCAGCTTGCGCTTGCGGGAGATGTCGCCGCCGTAGCACTTGGCGGTCACGTTCTTCCGCATCGCCTTGATGCTCTCGCGGGCGATGATCTTGTTGCCGATCGCCGCCTGGATCGCCACCTCGAACATCTGCCGCGGGATCAGCTGGCGCAGCTTCTCGCTCACGTTGCGGCCGTATTCGTAGGCCTTGTCGCGGTGGATGATCACGCTGAAGGCGTCCACCGGGTCGCCGTTGATCAGCATGTCCAGCTTCACCAGCGGGTTGGCCTTGTAGTCGGCGAACTCGTAGTCGAGCGCGGCGTAGCCGCGGGTGGCGCTCTTCAGCCGGTCGTAGAAGTCGAGGACGATCTCGGCCAGCGGCAGGTCGTAGGAGAGCTCCACGCGCTGCGGGTCGGGATAGGTCATCCCCTTGAACTCGCCGCGGCGCTCGTGGCACAGCTTCTGGACGGCGCCGATGTAGTCGGCCGGCGTCATGATCCGCGCGCGGACGTAGGGCTCCAGGATCTCGTCGATCTTGGTGGGGTCGGGGAGCGCGCTGGGGCTCTCGATCCACAGGTCGTCGCCGTCGGTCATCGCCACGTGGTACTTCACGTTGGGCACGGTGGTGATCAGGTCCAGGTCGTGCTCGCGCTCGAGGCGCTCCTGGATGATCTCCATGTGCAGCAGCCCCAGGAAGCCGCGGCGGCAGCCGAA
>Ga0247773_1000105_pt1 | contig 38899 bp, 24 predicted proteins | sample UWRJL092311B6_FD_179934 | JGI IMG/M metagenome (GOLD analysis project Ga0247773, IMG submission 179934) | Plant litter microbial communities from Arlington Agricultural Research Station in Wisconsin, United States - UWRJ-L092-311B-6 | ecosystem: Environmental > Terrestrial > Plant litter >... | reverse complement strand
CGGGATGTGCCTCCAGCGCGCGGCCAACGTGGGCCACGGAGAGGACGTCGCCGCCGGCCAGCAGCTGCCGCAGCCCGCCCAGCGCCTCCAGCTCCTCGTCCACCATGCGGTGGAAGAGCCCGGCGGTGAGCCACAGCGTGGTGACCCCCTTCTGCTCGATCAGCGCCCCGATCTCGCGCAGCGAAGGCTGCTGCGGCGGGGCGACCACCAGCCGGGCACCGTTCACCAGCGCCCCCCAGATCTCCAGCAGCGATGGGTCGAACGCCATCGGCGCCAGCTGCAGGAAGGTTTCGCCCGCATCCAGCGTGGCGTAGTCCACCCCGCGCACCAGGCGCACGACCCCGCGGTGCGGCACCGCCACCGCCTTGGGCGTTCCCGTAGACCCCGACGTGTAGGTGACGTAGGCCAGGTCGTCCGCCCCGACGTCGACCGTGCGGATGGGATCGCCACCTTCTTCCGATCCGTCGATGCCGCCGTCCGGCGGCCCGTCAATCCCATCGTCCGGCGCCGCGAGGACGCGGACGACCGCGCCGCCGAAGTCCGCCAGCGCCGCGGGCACATCGTCCGCGACGACGAGGACGGAGACGCCGGAGTCGGCCACCATGAAGGCCAGCCGGTCGGCCGGGTACTCCTCGTCGAGCGGAACGTAGGCGGCGCCGGCCTTGAGCACGGCGACCAGGGCCACCACGAGCTCGACGGAGCGCACCATCGCCACGCCCACCCGCGCACCGGGCTCGGCGCCGGCGGCAACCAGGCGACGGGCCAGCCGCGTGGCGCGCGCGTCCAGCTCCGCGTAGGTCACGCGGATGTCGCCGAACTCCACGGCCACGGCGCCCGGCGTCTCGGCCACGCGCCGCTCGAAGAGGCGATGGACGGGGGTGTCGCGGTTGTAGTCGGTGCGCGTGCGGTTGCACACGTCCACCACGAACGCGCGCTCGGCCGCGTCCTCCATCGCCAGCCCCGAGCGGCGCGCGTCGGGCCCGTGAGCCGCCGCCCCCAGCAGCCCGATGAAGTGCGCGGCGATACGGGCGATGGTGGAGGGGTCGAAGAGGTCGCTGGCCCAGCTCACCTCCAGCCGCAGCCCGCCGTCGTCCTCTTCGTAGCTGTCGAAGGTCAGGTCGAACTGCGACGTCCGCACGCGGGGGTGGAGTGCCGCGACCTCGCAGCCGGCCAGCTCCGGCAGCTCCATCCGCGCGTTCTGCAGCGTCATCGCCGCCTGGAACACGGGGTTGCGCCCCGGGTCGCGCGGCAGCCGCAGCTCCTCCACCAGCCGGTCGAAGGGAAGGTCCTGGTGCGCCGACGCGGCCAGCATCGCCTCGCGCTCGGCCCGCACCAGCTCGCGGAACGAGGGGTCGCCCGGCACGGCGGTGAGCAGCGGCAGCATGTTGACGAAGAAGCCCACCAGCGGCTCCACCTCTACCCGCCCCCGGTTGGCCACCGGCGTGCCGATCACCACCTCGTCCTGCCCGGCGTGGCGCGACAGCACCAGCCGGAGCGCGGCGAGGAGGACATGGAAGAGCGTCGCGCCTTCCTCCCGCGCCAGCCCGCGCAGCCGTTCCGCCAGCGCGGCGGTCACGTCGATGCGCGCGCTCTCGCCGCGGTGGCTTTCCACGGCGGGCCGCGGGCGGTCGGTGGGCAGCTCCAGCGCGGGCGGGGCGCCCGCCAGCGCGCCGCGCCAGAACGCCAGGTGCCGCTCCAGCGTCTCCCCGCGCAGCCACTCGTCGTGCCATACGGCGTAGTCGGCGTACTGCAGCGCCAGCGGGGCGAGCGGGTCGGGCAGTCCTCGCGCAAAGGCGGAGTAGAGCGCGCCTAGCTCGCGCTGCAGCACCCCCAGGCTCCACCCGTCGCTCACGATGTGGTGCATGCACAGCAGCAGCACGTGCTCGTCGGCACGCAGCCGCAGCAGCCGCGCGCGGAACACCGGGCCGGTCTCCAGGTCGAACCCCGTGTTCGCATCCTCGTCCACCCGCCGCTCAGCTTCCGCCTCCCGCGCATCGCTTGCGAGGGCGGAGAGGTCGTCCACGGCGAGGGGGATGGGAGCGGGAGGATGGACGAGCTGCACCGGCCCGCTCTCGCGCTCGGCGAACGTGGTGCGCAACGCCTCGTGCCGCGCCCGCAGCGCGTCCAGTGCGCGCTCCAGCGCGTCGACCTGGAGCGGCCCGCGGATGCGCAGCGGCCGGGCGACCGTGTAGGCCGCGCCGCCGGGCTGCATCCGCTCGATCACCCACAGCTGGCGTTGCGCGTGCGAGAGCGGCGCGGCGCCGCCGGGACGGGGGCGTGGCGACAGTGCGGGGCCGGCCGCGCGGGGCCCGGTCCCGCGCATGCGCAGCTCCATCAGCCTGCGCCGCTCGGGCGAGAGTCCCTGCAGCCTCGTCTGCAGTTCCGTCATGGGCGCGGCGTCCTCACCGGCTCCGGGGCTCCGCCGCCAGCTCGGCCTCGAGCAGCGCCGCCACCTCCTCGTCCGACAGCCCGTCCATGTCCTCCAGCATGCGCAGGAACGCGGCGTCGCGGGCCGCGTCCACCGCGGCCGCCAGGTCGGCCAGCACGGGCGCCTCGAACACGTGCCGCAGCGGCAGCTCCACCCCCAGCCGGTCGTGCACCCGCGCCGTCACCTGCGCCGCGAGCAGCGACTGGCCGCCCAGCGCGAAGAAGTCGTCGTCGGCGAACACCCGCTCCACGCGCAGCACCTCGGCCCACACCCCGGCCAGCGCGGCCTCCGTTTCCGTGCGCGGAGCCGTCCCTTCGCCGCGCTCAACCGCGGGTGCGGGGAGCGCGCGGCGGTCCACCTTCCCGTTGGGGTTGAGGGGGAAGGCGCCGAGCGTAACCACGGCCGAGGGCACCAGGTACTCGGGGAGCCGCGCCGCCAGCCACGCGAGCAGCTCGGCGCCGTCAGAATCGTCGAACGGCTCCACGGGGGGCGCCACGGCATACGCCACCAGCCGCGGGTCGCCCGGCGCGTCCTCGCGCAGCATCACCAGCGCCTGCGCCACGCGGGGGTGCTGCCGCAGCACCGCTTCGATCTCGCCCGGCTCCACCCGCCAGCCCCGCAGCTTCACCTGCGCGTCCACCCGCCCCACGAACTCCAGCGCGCCGTTCGCGTCCACGTGAACGATGTCTCCGGTGCGGTACAGGCGCGCGCCGGGAATGGGGGAGAAGGGGTCGGGAACGAAGCGCTCGGCCGTGAGCGCCGGCCGCCCCAGGTAGCCGATCGCCACCCCGTCGCCCCCCAGGTACAGCTCGCCCGACCCACGCGACTCACCTGATTCGATCGACACTGCCGACTGGACCGATTCGACGGATTCCACGGATTCGACGGATTTGACCGATCCGACTGATCCGACTGATCCGACTGATCCGACCGATCCGACCGATCCGACTGATCCGACTGATCCGACGGATTCGACGGATTCGACGGATTCGACGGGGCGCATCGCGGCGTCCAGCACGTGCGCGGTGGTGTGCGCCAGCGCGCGGCCGATGGGCACGGTGGCGGCGTCATGGGGCACTGCGTGGATGGGATGCCAGGTGGCGAAGGTGGTGCACTCCGTCGGCCCGTACAAGTGCAGCAGGTGCCGCGGGCCGCCGGCCTCCAGCACCCGCCGCACCGCCGCCGGGTCCACCGCCTCGCCGCCGAAGAGCAGGTGCTCCAGGGGCGCGAAGGCATGCGGCGCCGCGCCGGCCACGGCGTTGAACAGCGCGGTGGTGAGGAACACCGTGGTCAGCCCGTGCTCGCGCACCGCGGCCGCCAGCGCGGCGGGGTCCAGCGACACGTCACGCGGCAGGCCCACCAGCGTGGCGCCGCTCAGCAGCGCGCCCCAGATCTCGAAGGTGGCGGCGTCGAACGAGGTGCTGGCGAGCTGCGCCACGCGGTGGCCGGGGCCCAGGCGCACGTAGTCGGCGCCTCGCACCAGCCGGGCGACGCCGCGGTGGGTGGCGGCGGTGCCCTTGGGCGTGCCCGTGGAGCCCGAGGTGTAGACCACGTACGCCTCGCTGCCGCCGAACACCGCCGCGCTGGGCGCATCCGCGGGCTGGGCGGAGATCGCCTCGCGCTCGTCGTCCAGCGCCACCACCCGCATCCGCTCGCCCGGCTCCAGCTCCGCACCTTCGGCGCGCGGCACCACGAGCGCCGCCAGCCCCGCGTCGCGGCGCATGAAGGCGCGGCGGGCGGCGGGGTAGGCGGGGTCGAGCGGCACGTAGGCCGCGCCGGCCGTGAGCGTCGCCAGCATCGCCGTGACCATCGCGGGCGAACGCTCCAGCGACAGGCCCACGCGGTCGCCCGGCCGCACCCCCGCGGCTTGGAGGTGGCGGGCCAGGCGGTTGGCGCGCGCGCCCAGCTCGGCGTACGACAGCCGCTCGCGGCCCCACGCCAGCGCCTGGGCGCAGGGGCTCGCCGCCGCCACCCCGGCGAAGAGCGCGGGGATGGATGCGTCGCGGTCGAACGCACTCATCTCGGGGTGCAGCAAAGTGTGCTCACGGTGGCCGTTGGGGAGCGGTTTAGAACGCGTCGCGCACATCACCGTTCCGCTGGGTGGAGACGGAAAGACCCGGGCGCGCCCTTGCGCCCTTCTGAGAATCATTTGTTCACGCGCTGGCCGTCTGGTACGGTTTCCGCGCGTTGAGCCGGCTTCCGGGCGCCAGCGCTCGGGTGTGCCGGATGTGCTGTTTTCACGCCGTACACCGACGCTTCGTGATCGACACGAGCGGAGGAATCACACGGAGAGCACGCTCCGGGAGGGGAGAACAATCGGGCGGGGCACCGGTGTCCGGTTCCCGCCCATGGTGCAGCGTGATTCAAAAGCTGCTCTCGCCCGTTGCGAATCTAATGCAATTTGGGCTGAATTTGTAGTAGTTGAGAAGTGCACGGCGAGTCTGCTCCGTAATCGGGTTGCACCTCGCCGCACGCGTTCGGGGACATGCAGGCGAGGGCCGCCCGGTACCGCTCGTAACGCCTTCTACGATTCGGGACTTCGAATGCCCGGCACCCGTATCCCCGGGCGGGGAGCAGGCGCTCGGGGTGGAGACGGCGCCATCCCGCCCCAGGTGCTGTGTCTACGGATTTCCGCGCCACGCCTCTGAAAACGGCACGGGTTGTGGCTCGCGGGGCGGAGAGCCGGCACGCCCGGCGCCGGGCGGACCGCGAGGCGAGCCAGGCTGCGTCAGGTGCGCGCCGGCGCGGGGGCCGTTATCTTTGGTGCGCAACCTGACCGTAAACGGGAGCGCGGTTTTCCACCCGGCAGACGTGTGGCGCGCCGGCCCGCGGGCGCCGGCCTCCGTCGCGCCGGCCATCCGGCAGGCGCGCCGCGCACCGCCGCCCATCCATCCCAACCGGACCTTCGCGAGCCCGCGGAGGCACCCGACGCAGCGCCACGAGACGATGCCGCCCGGACCCCGCCCCGATATCCCGCCCCTGAAGGAGGCCTTCCAGCAGTTCATGCGGCTGCTGCGGCTCATCCGCCCCTACTGGTCGTCCCTGCTGAAGGGGATGGTGCTGGCGCTGGCGCTGGGCGTGCTGGGCATGGCCACGCCGTACCTGTCCAAGCTGCTGATCGACGAGGTGTACCCCACCGGCAACCTGCGGATGATGCACGTGCTGGTGCTGGGGATCCTGGCGGTGAGCGTGGGCTCGGCGGTGATGGGGGGCATCCGCTTCTACTTCACCACCTTCGTCACCTCGCGGCTGGCCAACGCCGCCAGCCTCCTCTTCTTCAACCACCTGCAGCACCTGCGGGTGCGCTTCTTCGACGAGCACCGGGTGGGCGAGGTGGTGAGCCGTTTCGCCGACGTGCGCAGCGCCCTCAACACCGTGGCGCGCGTGTTCGAGACGCTGTTCGTCAACTCGGCCTACCTGCTGCTGGTGCCGCCGGTGATGTTCCTGCTGCAGTGGAAGCTGGCCGTGGTGAGCATGATCGCCATCCCCATCACGGTGGCCATCACCACCCTCAGCGCGCGGATGCTGCGCGGCTACTGGAAGCGCGCGGCCGAGGCCTACGCCGACCTGGGCGCCTACCAGGTGGAGGTGCTCAGCCACATCCGCACCCTCAAGACGATGGCGGCCGAGCACACGGTGTACGACCGGGCCAGCCGCTCCATCCAGGGCGCCATGCAGGTGCAGCTGAAGGCCGCCGCCTGGGGGCAGGCGGCCACGGCGATGAACACGGCCGCGCAGGCGCTGGGCACGGCGGTGTTCACCTGGTACGGCTGGATCCTGATCGTGCGGGGCGAGATGACGCTGGGCACCTACATCGCCTTCAGCGCCTACGTGGGCTACCTGCTCACCCCGCTCACCCAGATCACCGGCCTCTTCTCCGACTTCCAGCAGAGCGCGGTGAACCTGGGGCGCATGTTCGAGTACCTGGACAGCCCCACCGAGCAGGACCCGACGCTGGCCTACGAGCCCCGGCCCCCGCTGCAGACGGTGGTACGGGGCAACATCGGCATGCGGGGCGTGTGCTTCGGGTACTCGAGCGCGCGCGAGGTGCTGCACGAGGTGGACGTGTCGTTCCCGCGCGGCGCCGTCACCAGCATCGTGGGCACCAGCGGGGCGGGGAAGAGCTCGCTGCTGCGGCTGATCATGCGCATGGAGGAGCCCAGCGCGGGCGAGGTGCTCGTGGACGGCAAGCCGATCGGCTCCATCTCCATCCCCGACCTGCGCCGGCAGGTGACGGTGGTGTGGCAGGAGTTCGCCATGATGCAGGGCACCATCTGGGACAACCTGACGCTGGGCGCCACCGACCCCTCGCGGGCCCGCGTGGACGACGCCGTGCGCCTGTGCCAGCTGGAGCCGCTGATCCGCGACCTTCCCCACGGCTACGACACCAGCGTGGGCGAGTGGGGCTCCACGCTGTCGGGCGGGCAGCGCCAGCGCCTGGCGCTGGCCCGCGCGCTGATCCGCGACGCGCCGGTGCTGCTGCTCGACGAGGCCACGTCGAACGTGGACATGCAGACGGAGAACGAGATCCTGCGCGGCCTGTTCGCGCGGATGGAGGGGAAGACGGTGATCTACGTGACGCACCGCGTGCAGACCGCGGCGCTGGCCGACCAGATCGTGGTGGTGGAGGCGGGGCGGGTGGTGGCGGTGGGGCCGCACGCCGAGCTGATGCAGAACAGCGAAACCTACCGCCGCCTCCAGGGCGGCGGGATGGACGACGCCCGCCGCATGCGCGCCGCCCCCAAGACGACCTGACCGACGGCAGAACCAGCGGACGGCATGCATACGCACGCACCAGCGTCCGCGCGGGACTGCCGAATCATCGGCGTGCGCTGTGGATCAGTTTTTTAAAACTGGACACCTCTCGCCCAAATCCGGTTCAGGAGAGGGACGGAGATCGCAAACTGCGTGGATCAGGGGGAATGGAGCATGTCCCGTTCTACTTGTGAGCGGCGGACATTCCTGTTTCGATCGATGTGAAGACGCGGTTGACGATGTGCCCGGTTGACGATACGCCGGTTTGAGGATGCGCCGGAGATGGGGAGCCCCGTCTCGACGCATACCGCGTCACTGGACGAATCGTGGATGGCGAGGATCGCTTCCAGCGTCGGCGGGGGACGATCCGCACATCGAAATCTCCGCGGGCGCGGGTAGACTCTGACGTCGGATACATCCACCTGATCCACGCAGTTGACGATGACGGCATCGATGAGATCCGCATCGAAACGCGCTGGACGGCGGATGGGTCGCCACAGACGGCTCCGAAGGCTGCCCGGATGCGCAGCGGAGCCGAATCAATCAGATCGTGTGCTCGCACCGCGCGGGCATCTCGAGCAAGAGAATCGCTGAATGAGCATGAACGTGGAGGCACCGCGCGGTGTTGCCGTGCCGATCCTGAAGTCGCTGCTGTCGGCCGACGGGCTGGGCGAGGTGGTGGCGCGGGAGTATGGGCTGGAAGACGTGCGCTGCCAGCTGCTCAAGGCGGTGACGCTCGACACCTACATGATCCGCAGCCGCTCGGGCTCGTTCGCGCTGCGCGTGTACCCGGCCGTGCGCCGCAGCGAAGACGAGGTGCGGGGCGAGCTGGAGTTCCTGGTGCGGCTGGATGCGGCAGGGATCCCGGTGACCGTGCCCGTGGCGAGGCCCGACGGGAGCCGCTACCTGCCCATCGACGCGCCCGAGGGCACGCGCCTGGGCGTGCTCTTCGGCTTCGCGGCGGGGGCGGCGCTGAGCGACCGGCCGCTGCCCGCGAACCTGCGTGCGTACGGCGCGCTGCTCGCGCGCATGCACCAGGTGGCCGACGCCATGCCCCCCATCCCCCTGCGGCCCGCGCTGACCATCGAGGGGCTGCTGGACGAGCCGCTGGAGGTGCTGCTGCGGGCGTTCGGCGCGCGCTCGTCGGCGGGGTCGATGGGGCGCTACGCCGCCGCGCTGGTACGCCCGGTGATCGCGGCGCTGCCCATGGACGCGCCGGTGTACGGCTTCTGCCACGGCGACCCCGGCACCAGCAACGCGCTGGTCACGTCGGACGGGCGGCTCACGCTGCTCGACTTCGACTTTTGCGGGCCGGCGTGGCGCGCGCACGACCTGGCGGTGGCGATGAACGACGTGCCGGCCGAGAGCGCGAAGGACTTCCTGGACGGATACCGCGGCGTGCGGCCGATGGTGGCCGACGAGGAGGCATCGATCCCCCACTTCCAGGTGGCGCACTACCTGTGGCTGCTGGCCATGCGCACCCGCTACCTCAACGAATGGGGCTCGTTCGTCTTCCCCGAGGAGCGCGTGATCCAGACCTTCGCGAAGATCGAGGCGCTGGTGGCGAAGCTGAAGAAGCCGGCGGCCGCGGCAGCCTGATAGCGATCTCGATGATCGGTTCCTCACCGCCTCGCCTGATGTCATCCTGAGGCCGATCCCGCTGTGATCGCGGAATGAGCAGCCGCCCGCAGGCCGAAGGATCCAGCACCCGTCGCAGCGACATGGCAGCCGTGGCGCGGCGGACGTATCGGATCATCCGAACGACGAAGAGGCACGGGGAGTTCTCCGTGCCTCTGTCCGTTCGTGCGTCCGGGTGATAGAACAACCGGGAGATCCCGGTCCGAACGAAGTCCACCCATCACCGGCAGACGCGTGAAACGAGTCGAACGCCTGGGCGAGGCCGTCGCACCCGATGGCAGCGTGCTGGTGCTGTACCGCCACGACGGCGACTACGCGATCCGCGTGGACGGCCACGAGCTGATGTCCACCCGCCGCCACCACTCCGAGGACGTGCTGGCGGAACTGGTGTGCGCCCCGTTGGCCGACCGCGAGGGCGCGCGCGTGCTGATCGGCGGGCTGGGGCTGGGGTTCACGCTGCGGGCGGCGCTGGGGTCGTTGGGGCCGGACGCGCGAGTGGTGGTGGCCGAGATCGTGGAAGAGGTGATCCGCTGGAACCAGAACCCCGAGTTCGCCTTGGCCGCCGACGCGCTGGCGGACCCGCGCGTGGAGTTGCACCACGGCGACGTGGCCGACGTCCTGCGCGAGAACGCCGGCGGCTTCGACGCCATCATGCTGGACGTGGACAACGGCGCCGCCGCGCTCACCACCAGGGGGAACGCGGCGCTCTACCGCGCCGAAGGCATCCGCCGCGCGGCCGCGGCGCTGCGCCCGGGCGGGCGGCTGGCGTACTGGTCGGCCGGGGGCGATCCCGCGTTCGAGAAGGCGCTGCGGCAGGCGAAGCTGGCGGTGGAGGTGACGCGGGTGCGGGCGCATCCCACGCTCAAGTCGTGGCACACGATCTTCGTCGCCACGCCGGCGTGACGCTCTGGCCGCCCGGCGGATGCATTCCACTCCATCTCCGATCCCCCCAATCTCCCGATCTCCCCAGGATGCACATCCGTTCCGCGGATGACCGAGGCCGCGCTTGAGCGCTGACGCGCGGCAGGACGAATGGCTGTGGGGATGGGATCCCACGCCGGGGATCGTGTCGGTGTGGGCCGAGCCCGACGGCCGTGCGATCCTCTGGCGGCGGCTCCCCGAGACGGGCGAGCTGGTGCGCGACGACGTGCGCTTTCGCCCGTGGATCCTGCTCGACCGGCTGGACGACCTGCGGCACCTGGGCCCGCGGTTGGGACCCGAGGGCTCAGCCGGCGCCGACGTGTGGGCGCGCGAGCTGGAAGGGCCGGGCGCGCTGCGCTTCCTCGTCTCCGCGGGGGACGGCCGGGCGCTCGCGTCGGCGGTGCTGCATGGCGCATCGCGCCGCCTGGGCCGGCGCGTGGGGCACCTGCGCGAGCTGGGCGCGGCGGGCGTGCTCGCCCTGCCGCCCGAGGAGCAGTACCTGGTGGCCAGCGGCCAGACGTACTTCCACGGCCTCGCCTTCGACCAGCTCCGCCGGCTCCAGTTCGACCTGGAGACCACCGGGCTCGACGCCTCGCGCGACCGCATCTTCATGGTGGCCGTGCGCGACCCGTCGGGGCGCACGGAGGTTCTGGAGGTGGAGCGTGGCGGCGACGCGGCCGAGGCGGAGCTGATCCGGCGGCTGGTGGACGCCATCCGGGCGGCCGACCCCGACGTGATCGAGAACCACAACCTGCACGGGTTCGACCTCCCCTTCGTGGCCCAGCGCGCGCGCCGCCTGGGCGTGCCGCTGGCGCTGGGGCGGCTGGAGAAGCTGGGCCTGCGCGAGCGCGCCGCCCGCCGCGGCACCGCGCAGGGCGACGACGCCAGCCGCCGGGTGCGCTTCGTGGCGCCGGGGCGCGAGCTGATCGACACGCTGGACGCGGTGATCCGCTACGACTTCTCGGCGCGCGAGCTGCCGGGCCACGGGCTCAAGGCCGTCGCCCGGCACCTGGGCATCGCCGCGCCCGACCGCGAGTACGTGCCCGGCGCGCAGATCTTCACCGTGTGGCGGCGCGACCCCGAGCGCGTCCGGCGGTATGCGGAAGACGACGTGGAGGAGGTGGCGGCGCTCGCGCGGATGATGGGCGGCGCCGCGTTCGCGCTGGCGCGAATGGCCCCGCGCCGCTACGAGCGCCTGGCCGACGCGGGCGCGGCCACCGGCGTGATCGACCCGCTGCTGGTGCGCGCCTACCTGCGCGAGGGCGCCGCGCTCCCCGCCCACCGCGCGGGCGACGGCACCCCGCACAGCGGCGCGGCGCTCCACCTCTTCGCCACCGGCGTGGCTTGGCGCGTGGTGAAGGCCGACGTGGCCAGCCTGTACCCGTCGCTCATGCGCGCCTACCGCATCGGCCCGGCGCGCGACCACCTGGGCGCGCTGCTGGCGCTGGTGGACCGGCTGGTGGAGCAGCGGCTGGCGGCCAAGGCGAGCGCGCGGATGGAGCCCCTCGGCTCGGCCGCGCGCCACACGCACGAGGCGCTGTCGGCGGCGATGAAGCTGGTGGTCAACTCGGCCTACGGCTACCTGGCCGCGGGGGGCGAGCTGACCCGCTTCGCCGACGTGCACGCCGCCAACGAGGTGACGCGGCGGGGGCGCGAGACGCTGGCGTTCATGTGCCGCGAGCTGGCCGCGCGCGGGGTGACGCTGCTGGAGGCGGACACCGACGGCGTCTACTTCGCCGTTCCCGAAGGCTGGGGCGAGGACGACGAGCGGCGCGTGGTGGCCGAGGTCGCGGCGCTGCTGCCGCCGCTGGTGCAGCTCGAGTTCGAGGGGCGCTACGCGGCCATGCTGTCGCACGAGCCCAAGAACTACGCGCTGCTGGGGTACGACGGAACCCTCACCCTGCGCGGCGTGGCCTTCCGCTCCAGCCGCGCGGAGCCCTTCGGCGAGGCGTTCCTGCGGGCGGCGCTGGTCCGCCTGTTCGCCGGCGACGTGGGCGGGGTGCGCGAGGTGTACCTGGCCGCGCTGGGCGCGCTGCGTCGCCGCGAGCTCCCCAGCTACGACGTGTCGTCGCGGGTGCGGCTCACCAAGTCGCCCGCACGCTACGCGGAGACGCGGGCGGCGCGCCGCGAGTTCGCCTACGAGGCGCTGCTCGCCAGCGGGCGCTCCCGGTGGCGCGCCGGCGAGCGTGTCCGCGTCTACCGCACCCAGGGCGGCGCCGGCGCGGTGGTGCCGTCGGACGGCGAGGGCGACGGAGGGTGGACGGACCCGCGCGACTACGACGTGGAGCACTACGCCCGCGTTCTACGCGACAACTTCGCCGTGCGCCTGGCCCGCGCGCTCACCCCGGCTGATTTCGCCGTCGTCTTCGCCGGGGCCGACCAGCTCTCGCTCTTCGAGCCGCCGACCGCGGCGATGCGGCCGGTGCTGGAGACGAGGGCGGGGTAGGGGCGGAGGTAGACGGATGACGTGTGACGAAAAACGGCGGTACGCACCAGGAGAAGTGGTCGTAACGAACGGAGGGTGATGGGACGCTCGCGGAGGTTCCCATAGCTCTCCCACGCGCTATGCGGGTGCGTTCACGGGTTGTTGGAGGCGCGGATCGCTTCCGTGCCGGCGCGGATGGGCGTGCTCGAGGATGAATCTGTCTAGATCCGCCTTGAGGTACTGGATCAGCGCCTCCTGATGAGCGGTCAGCCGACGCACGCTCATTTCCGCGACCAGATCGGCGAAATGGAGGCTTGCCGGCTTCAAGCCGGCGGGATCCAAGGTCTTCCGGCTTCCCTTCAGCGCCGATCGATAGTCGTCCACGGACATGCGCCACGCGTTTGCGCCTCCAGGAAAGCGCTCCAGCACGGCCGCCGCGATCTCCAGTCCTTTGACCTCAAAGTCGCCCGCGTAGAACAGTTCGGCGCCTGCGTCCCGGAGTGCATGCAAAAGACCCCAGGCCGCCAGGTTCATGCTCCCATGCGTGCAGATGAGGGTGGGATGAAGCTCGACCCTGTACGTCGCTCGAAGGTGCTTCATCAGGGTGGTGAACACCGTCGGATTCTCGATGATGTACGCCGTTTCACGCCAGGCCCGCACCTCCGCGCCGAATTCCTCAAGGTCATCGAGGTTCACCGACCGAGTGAGCGCGGCCCGGCGCATCTCGCGCAAGTGGGGCGCGTCGCCCATCAAGCCGAAGGTATCAACCCGGACGGACACGGGGTCGCGCGCGATCCCCGCCTCTGAGAGCAGGTTGGTACGCCAAGGTGACGATCCACGCCGTTCGCGGCGAGCCGTTTCCGGAAAGTGGTACGCCAGCGCGTGCAGCAGTAGCCGACCGGCCGGCCGGTTCGCGTCCAACGCATGCGCGTCTCCGGCAACCTCGGTCGCCAGTTCCGCCAGATAGATCGGAGTGCCCGTTCTCTCGGGAGCACGGCCAATCACCAGTGCGACGGTGCGAACCGCGTGCAGCAGTTCTTCCTCACCCAGCCGACGATGGCTGGAGCGCAGGCGGGCCTCCGCGGCATGCATCCAACTCACCACCCGGGCGTACGCTTCGGTCGAGAGCCGCAGACCTGGGAGCAGCTCGAAGCAGCGCCGCACCCCCTTTTCTCGCGCGGCCGCTTCTTGTGCCTTCACGACTTTAGGCCGCACGATCGGATGCCGCCGATGGAGCACCACCGCTTCTTCTAGAGAGCAGTGGAAGGCAGTGTTCTCACGCAGGAGCCGGTCAACCTCGGCGATAGAGATGCCTCGGCCGGGGTTGACGTACTTCCCAATGAGGTCTTCCAACGCATCGGCCTCGTCGCGCGTCTCGATCGTGACCCGTCCCTTCAACTCCGTCGATTTCGAGAGCTTCGCGTGAAGCGCGTCCATCACCCGTTCAAGTGCGGAGACGGTGAGCAGCCCAACCAGTTCGCGCTTCAGCTCAGGGTTCATGATCCGCCTCCACAACCATTGTCCCCCGCGTCTCGACACTCAGCAGCTCGTCGCCCACGAACTCGTAGCGGCGCTCGCCGTCCCACAGGCTGAGCAGGGGGGCGACTGTGGCGCCATCTGTCAGCATCTCGTAGGTGGCCGAGCCGCGCACCTGCGCGCCCAGTCCGGTGGTCTTCTCGGTGGCCATGATCCAGCAGAAGCCCAGCTTCGAGAGCAGGCTGTAGATCTCGGCGGCGTTGCGGTCGTCCACGCCGGCGAACGCCTCATCGAAGCCCACAAGCCGCGGCGCCGCGCGGTCGGCCGAGGCGAGCCGTGCCGAGACGGCGGCGATCAGGGGCAGCAGCAGGTCCAGCGTGCGCCGGCCGCCGCTCCCCTGGCCGTACAGCCGGCGCGTGAGCGGCATCCACCGGCCCGTCTCGTCCTTGCGCTGCACGGAGAGTGTGTACCACTGCGTGTAGTCCACCATCCGCAGCAGCGCCGTGCGGTAGTCCTCCAGCAGCTCCTTCTCTCGGTTCCTGCGCCGCACGTCGGCCACCATGGTGCGGAAGATCTCCAGCAGCTCCTCGCGGCGGCTCTCGTTGAGTGCCACGCCCCGCTGGCTGAGCAGGTCGTCCAGGCGCCTGGGGTCAAACGCGTCGGCCGCCTCGCGCGTGCGCACCGCCCACTGCAGCCGCATGATCCCGCCCTTGAACAGCTCCATCTCGCCCAGGATCGCGTTGATGTCTTCCACCCAGCGCCGGGTGTTGCGGATGGCCTCGCGAATGGCGTCCACCACGTCGCGCAGCATCAACTGCTCGATCAGCTTGCGGTCTTCCTCCTCCAACAGCGTCTCGTTGCGCGCCTGCTCCTCTTCCAGAGTGCGATACAGCTCGTCAAGCCGCATCGGCCCCTGCTCGTGCGCGAAGCGGACGGTGTCGCCGTCGAGCGTGGGGCTCATCTCCTCGAACGCACCGCTGGCGCGCAGGAACGCGGCCTGCAGCTCCTGCCGCGCGCGGCTCACCTCGTCGTCGATAGCCTCGCGCGCGACGTCGTTCAGGATGAGATGCATCGCCGCGCCCGCGCCGGGGCCGCGCAGCGCGGCAGCGTACTCGTCCAGCGTGGGATACGCCTGCAACCGCTCGCTAAACACACGCTCGGCGCCCTGCAGGGCGATCGATGCGGTGCGAAGCTGAGCGGCGTAGTCGGGCTCCTGCGCCGATGCGGTGCTGATCGAACCCACCTTCTGGTCGATGAGCGTCCGCGCCGCCTCGTCGGCCTTTCCGATCACCTCCAACCGCTTCTCGAGCTCCGCGATCTCGGTGGCCAGCGTCTGGCGGTCGACATCCTCCGTCGCCAGCTGCTCCTGGAGCGTGCGCACCTGCGCGTCCAGCGTCTGCAGGCGCGCGTCGGCCTGGGCGATGCGCGGGGCGAGCTCCTCGGCCTGCAATCGCAGCGCGTCGAACGCGCGGGTGCGGGAGGCGTACGCGCGGCGGAGCTCGTCCATCCGCTCCACGTCTTCGCCCACGGCGCGGACCACGCTCAGCACATCGCGCAGCGCGGCCGCCACGGCGTCCACGTCGGCGCGGCCGCGGCCCTTCAGGTACGGCGCGGCGTCGGTGGCATGGTCGAGCGCCGCGGTCTTCTGCTGCACCTCGCGGGTGGCAGTCTCCACGGCCTCGGCCGCCATCTCGGCCATGGTGCGCCGGCGCTCGCGCTCCTGCTCCTCGCGCCGCGCGGCCAGCAGCCGGTCGTGCAGCGCCTGCAGTTGCGCAAGCTCGTGGGCGGCGCGCCACTCGCGCGCCAGCACCCGCTCGCGCGTCCGGACCTCTTCGACCTCCTCGCCAAGCGTGCTCAGCGCCTCGCGAAGCTCCGCCAGCCGCAGCCGCGCCTCGTCGATGCGGCGCCGGCGCTCCTCGCGGCGGGCGGTCTCGCCCAGGTAGCGGACGCGCGCCTCGGCCGGAGCGGGGGCTAGGCCGCGCAGCGGGCCCAGCCGCCAGCCGCCGGCCGCGTCCACCACGCCCGCGCCGTGGCCGTCCAGCCCCAGCGCCGTGAGTGCGCCCCGCACGTCCGCGGCAGAGACCTCCGACGAACTGACGGGAACCAGCCACGCCTCGGTCGACGGAACGTCGGTCGACGGCGCTGGGTGGATCCAGCGGTCGCCCAGCCCGTGCGCGTCCAGCAGCGTGCGGACCCGGGCCGCGTCGGTCGCGGGTACCACCAGCGCGTCCAGCAGCCCGGCATCCAGCAGCCCCGCCTCCACCCGTGCCGCCAGCGCGGAGTCGCCGGCGAGCCCCCCGCCCAGGTCGCACGCGGCGAAGAGCGGAAGGTGGGCGATTCCGTGCTCGCGCAGCAGCCGGCGTGCGGCGGCCTGCGCCGGCGTGCGCTCCGGCTCCACGTCCGCCTCGGATGCGAGCCGCCGCAGCCGCGCGTCGACTTCCTCCGCCTCCTCGCGCACGCGCCGCCGGCCGATCTCCAGCTCCTGCGCCATCGTCCTCAGGTCGTCCTGCGCCTGCTCGTGCGCGGGCTGCAGCGGCGCTAGCAGGGCCGCGGGCCGCCGCCCCTGTGGCTCGTACGTCTCCAGGCCGGCGAGCACTGCGTCGAACGCGGCGTCGGGCACCGGCAGCTCCGTGCACTCCGCCCGCCACTCGCCAAGCGCGGTGCCCGCGGCGGCGCGGGCCGCCTCCGCCTCGCGCGCGGCGGACCGGAAGCGCTCATCGGCCTGGGTGTACTCCCTCCGCGCGACGTCGCTGGCCTTGCGCGCCGCCTCCTGCCGCCCGCCCGCGACGGCGAGCGCGTCCAGCGCGGATTGGATCCCGGCGAGCACGGCCTGGCGCTGCTGCACCTCGCCCTCGATCGCCGAGCGCGCCAGGTCGGCCGCGATGGCACCGCCGCCGTCCACCGCTGCGCCCTGGAGCGCGTCCTTCGCCAGCGCGGCACGCTGCTCGACCGACGGCCAGAACGCGCGGCGCCCCGCCCCGGCCACGCCGTCCAGGCGCTCCGCCAGCCGGCCGCGCTGCCGCGTCCACCCCTGCTCGGTTTCGCGCAGGCCCGCCTGCTCGCGCTCGGTGGACTCCTGCGCCTTGCGCCGGTCCTGCCGTAGCTCTTCGTAGGCCGACGAGGCGTCGCGCTGTTCCACGCGCACTTGCCTCAGCCGCGCCTCCACGTCGAAGGCGCCGTGCTCTCGATACTGCTCCTGCAGCACGTCCAGGCGGCCACGGCGCTCGGCCCGCTCCGCCGCCAGCACGTCGCGGATCCCCTGTTGCCTCTCCACCTCCGCGCGCGCGGCGTCGAGCTCGGCCAGCAGCTTGTCGTACGCGCGCTTCCTGCCCCTGTGCTCCTCCGCTGACTTCCGGTAGGCAGAGGCGGCATGGCGGGCGGCGGCGAGCACGGCCGCCTCCTGCGCTGGCTCCAGCGTGCGGGCGGCGGTGAGCTGTTCGCGCACGCGGTCCAGCTCGGCCTCGATGGTGTCGAGCTGCGAGAACACCTGCGACGCGCCGTCGATGGCCGCGCTCTGGATCGGCGGAAGCGACTCCTTGAGGTAGGCTTCCACCTTCTTCGGGTTCAGCCCCTCGCCCAGCTTGGGCGTGCGCACCACGTGCAGCATCTCCAGGAAGCGCTCGTAGTCCTCCACCTTCTCGAATCCGAAGAGCGTGCGGTTCACCGCCTCTTTGTACCCATGCGGGTCCTCGTGGAAGACCTGCCCGGCCGGCCCCAGCCGGTCGCGCAGCTCGCCCGGGCGCAGCGGCCGGCGCGGCGAGCCGCCGTCGTGCAGGTGGAAGTCGACGTCCACCCTGCGCGAGCCGTCCATCACGAAGCCCCAGCGCTCGACCTTCTGGTTGGTCCAGTCACGCGAAGAGCGCAGGCCGATGCCGATGGTGTGGAACACGCCCGTGTGGCCGCGCTCGAACTCAAGGGCGATGTAGGCGGTGCGCTCGCGGTGGTAGTTGGGGCTGTCTTCCTGCGCGTCGTCCTTGCCGATCAGGTAGTAGCGGATCGAGCGGTCGTTGCTGCCCATGGTGTCCACCCGGTCGGGGGTGAGCACCATGTCGAGGACCAGGGTGATGGCGGTGACGAGAACGGTCGACTTCCCCGACTCGTTCTGCCCGGTGAGCATCAGGTTGCCGCGGGCGAAGTGGAACACCTCGGGCTCGCCGAACAGCCAGTAGTTCTGCAGGATCAGCCGCCGGGGCAGCCACCGCTCGGGGTCGGAGGCGTGCATCCCGTCCAGCAGCTCCAGCATGCGCGGCGCGGGGCCGGTCAGGCGGAAGAAGTCGAGCTCCATCGCTCCCATGGTTTCCGTCAGTCCAGGTCGGAAAGTGCCGCGGCCGGCGGCGAGTCGCCGCGCTTCAAACGACCCCCTCCACGCCGCCGTCTTCACCCTGGCCGGCGTAGTGCGCGGCCAGCCGCGCGGCGGTCGGCAGCACCACCCACTGCCCGTCGGCGTCGGGGCCGCGCATCAGCCCCCACGCCTTCATTTCGGCGAGCAGGTCGCGCGTGAGGGTGCGCACAGGCTGCTCGCGCAGGACTTTTCCCCACTGCGTGCCGAAACGCGCCTGCAGCTCGGCCACGTCCTGCTCCACGCGCCCCTCGTGCACCAGGAACCGCTCGCCCCCGGCGGGAACCAGCCGCCCGGCCCGCTGGCGCTCGCGCAGCAGGGCGCAGAAGCAGAGGACGACGTGCGAGATGCCGGCCGAGAGCGGGATGGGCGTCTGCACCGCGTCGTCCGAGCGGGCGGGGCGCAGCACGCGGGCGTACTCCGCCGTCACCTCCAGCTCCCAGCTGGTGAGGTACTTCAGGTTGCGGATGATCCCGGCACGATGCTCGGGGTCGTCCAGCAGGCGGAAGGCGCCCGGGTCGTCGCGGCGGAACAGGGCGGGGTTGAGGAGAAGGGTGCGGAACAGGCGGATCTCGTCGGTGCCGTCCGCGGCCGGTGCGGCGCCTGGGACGGCGCGGCCTTCCGCCAGCTGCTCCAGCTCCGCCGCGGGGATGGCGACGTGCAGGCGCCACGCGGCCGCGCCCCAGGCGTACAGCGCGTCGCGCTTGCCGTTCTGTTCGGCCCATTCGTCCACGCTGCCGTCCTGCAGGCGCAGCACCCCCATCTCCTCCAGCCCGCGGAACACGCGCCGCGCGGCCAGCCTCTGATCGCGCGAGGCCCAATCCACCCAGGGAACCCCCTCGTCCGAGCCACTGCGCACCCGGATCTCTTCGGCGATCTGCGACACGGTGAACTTGCGCCCGCCGCTGTGCTCGCCGTACCACAGCACCCACGCCAGCAGCGCGTAGTCGGTCCGCCCCCGGGCCCACTCCAGCCCGTGCGAGGGCTCGGCGCGCGCCGGCGTCTTCACCAGCCGCGCGAAGTGCGGGTGCGGCTGCAGGCGCCAGCCGGTGAGCCGGCCGAAGGTGGATTGCAGGGCGGGCGCGTGGCGGCGGATCGAGTCCAGCAGCGGCCGGTCGCCCTCGGCGGTGATCACGGTGAGGTCGATCAACGCCTCGGCGCAGTGGCGGAAGTCGCGGTGCGCCGCTTCGCTGGAGATCATCGCGCCGCCCCCGTGCGCCGCAGCCGGAACGCGCGGACGTAGAGCATGCCGTCGGGCGCTGCCACTTCGGCCACGGCCGCCGGCGAGGCGGGGGGGATGATCTGCACGGCGGTGCCGTCGGGGAGGCGCACGTGCCGGTCGGGCGAGCGGAGGCAGTCGCGCACCAGCCGCACCACGCGCGCGCGGTCACCCGCCGAGCGAAGGACGAGCCCGTCCAACGCCAGCTCGCCGGCGCCGAAGAGCGTGTTCCAGAAGCGCTCTTCGTCCAGCTTCTCCTCGCGCACCCGCGCGCGCAGTTCCGCGCGCTGCAGGCTATGGTCGCCCAGCGTGGTGACGGCCCGGAAGCCGGGATTGCCGCGCACGCGCGCACGCAGCTCCACGTCCCACGGCTCCTGCAGCCACACAGAGGCGTCCGGGTCCAACTCGGGCGCCGCATCGGCGCTGAAGGCCCGCATGTGCCTGGGCGTGCCCCAGCCGAAGGCGGCGGCGGCCAGCCGGTGCGCGTCGTCGTCGTTCGCCGCGCGGCGGAACGCCTGCGCCAGCAGGCGCAGGTCGCGCCCGCGGTTGAGCGCGTTGCGCCGCTCGGTCACCACCCGCTCGATCTGTTCCACCATCCCGCGTACGCGCGCCGTGGTTCGGGCGTGCAGGATCTCGGCGTCGCCGCCGCGCGCCGAGAAGCCGCGCAGCCCGCGGATCTGCGCGCGGAAGGCGGCGCGCACCTCGTCCTCGCCGCGCAGGTCGCCCTTGCGCTCGCGCTCGTTGCGGGCGAGCACGGCCGCCAGCACGGCGTCCTTCCCTGTCTCCGCCCACTCGTCGAACAGGTCGCGGGTGCGCTCCACGAAGTCCTTCAACCCCAGTGCGAACTCGTCCAGGTAGTCGCGCAGCATCCGCTTGTACTGGAGGAACACCACCAGGTCGGCGGCGGAAGGCATGCGGTCGTGGTCCAGCTCGCGCAGGTAGCGGCCGGCCTGCTCGCGGGTCTCGCGGCGCGCGTCCTCGGCGGCGTTCCACGCGGCTTCGATGGTGCGCAGCGTGTCGGACGGCGCGGTCAGCGGCTCGACACCGTCCAGCAGCCGGTCCAGCTCCAGCAGGGCGTCGCGCAGGCGGGTGAGGCGGCTGGTGTCCAGGGAGCCGCGCGAGCCCTCCTGGCTGCCCAGGCGCACCAGCATCGCCTCGATCATCCGCGCGGTGTCGGTGATCTGGTAGCGCCGTGCGGCCCGGACGAACTCCTCGATGGTCCGCGCCTGGTTCACGTCGTGCTCCGAAACCAGCACTCGCCAGCTCTCGAGCTGCTTCAGGTGCGCCTCGCACGCCTCGTCACCGTAGGCCGGGTGGTCGGGATGCGCGGCGCGGATGAAGGCGGCCACCTCGCTGGGCCACAGCCATCCCGTCTCCCCTGCTTCGTAGCGCTGATGGAAGAGCCGCACGATCGGCCGGTACAGTGCCGCGTTGTCGGCGACGAGGTAGCTCACCTCGTCCACCTTGCGCATCAGCAGCTCGTCCACCAGCAGCCGTTCGCGGGGAGATTCCATGCTGCGGAAACCGGGTCGTGGAGTGCGGGGAAGTGCAGGGGATGGAAAGCTAGCGGGCGGTGGCCGTGCGCACCAGCACCGCCATTTCGTGGCCCTGCGACAAGCGGTCTACGCTTGGAACAGCCCCGAGCGGCCGTCGCCTCCGGCCACCATCTCCGCGATCTCCTCCATCCTCTTGAACACCGCCTCGGGTGCCAGCGCCCGCAGCGCGTCGCCGCGCGTGAACCCCCACGTCACCGCGCCGAATGGAATTCCCTCGGCCCGCGCGGCGTGCAGGTCGCGGATCTCGTCGCCGATGCAGATCGCCTCGCCGGGCGCCACGCCGGCGGCGCGGAGCACCTTCCGCAGCCTGGGGCGCTTGCCCAGCACGGCCGCGCCGCACTCCAGGTGGCGGATCAAGGCGATGTTGCGCGGGCCCAGCACCCGGCGGACGTTCTCGGCCGAGTTGGACGTGACCACCGCCAGCGCCACGCCACGCCCCGCCACCCGCTCCAGCATCTCGTCCACCCCCGGGAACAGCGCGATCGTGCCGATGTCGCGCGACATCCGGCAGCGCATCTCGCGCGCGACCAGCGGCATCTTCCACATCGGCACCTGCAGGTGCCGGATGATGCGCCGCGCCTCGTAGCCGCGCAGCGTCTCCACCTCGTGCGGCTCGATGCGGCGGAACCGGAACTTGTCGGCCACCTCGTTCACCACGGCGATGAACCAGTCGAAGGTGTCGGCCAGGGTGCCGTCGAAGTCGAAGATCGCGAGCTTGCAAGGCATCGGGCGAAAAGGTGCGCGGGAACGGGTGCGCCGGAACGGGTGCGTCGAACGGGTGCGCTGGAACGGATGCGTCAGATCGGGTGCGCTGGAACGGATGCGTCAGATCGGGTGCGCGGGAACGGGTGCGTCGGGACGGGTGCGTCGGATCGAGCGTGTCCGAAACCGATGCGCGCGTGCGTTGATCAAGTCGACGCGCGCACGGAGGCGGGGACGGAGGCAAGTCCATTGCCGCCTGCGTCGCGACTCGTGGAGCGAAGGAATCCATCCGCCGCGTAGATCCGCGCATGCGTACACGGACAAAGCCGGTGCGTTGGGCGGATCTGCACCACGAGACCTGCGCCGCGGCCGTTCTGCTACGGGTTCCGGTACCTGTTCAGGTGACGTAACTCCATCGTGGAACACCAGTTGCGGTGCGGGGTCGAAACACGTGTGGGTCGGCGTCCGTGGCCGCTGGAGCGGTGCGGTGCGCCCTGTTTTTCGTTCCTGGCCGGAGAGAAGAATCGTGCAGAAGACCACCCGCATCGCCCTGCTTGCCGCCGCCGCGCTGGCGCTCCCCGCAGCCGTTTCGGCGCAGCAGACGACCCCCGCTCCCGCGCAGCCGGCGCAGCCCGCCCAGGCCGCGCCCGCGAACGAGGCGGCGCAGCTCCAGCAGAAGCTGGGCGCCCTGCAGCAGCGCGCCGCGCAGGACCCGTCGCTCAAGGCGGCGGTCGACAGCTTCAACACGGCGGTGCAGGCAGGGATGGTGAAGGTCGATCCCCAGGCCGCCGCCCGGCTGGCCCGCGCCCAGGCGATCACGGCCGAGGTGGCCGCCGCCCGCGCCGCGAACGACAACCCGCGCGTGACCCAGCTGGTCACCGAGTCCAACCAGCTCCAGGCCTACTTCCAGACCCTGCAGCCGCGCGCGATGGCCCTTCCCGAGGTGCAGCAGGCCCGCCAGACCTACGTGACGCGCCTCTTCGAGAAGATGAAGGAGTACGATCCGCAGGCCCAGTCGTACGTTGACCGCCTGACGCAGCTCCAGGGCGGCACCAACGGCAACGGTTCGCGCTGACGCCAGCGGACGACGACGCTGAAGAGCGATGACTGAAGCGCGGCGCCGTGGAGATCCCACGGCGCCGCGCTCCGTTCAGGGCTCGACCTCTCGACGCGCTCGCGTCACGCAGTCTCGTCCTTCGCGCTACGCCTGCACCATCACGTCGTCCACGTAGCAGTAGCTCCAATCCTCCCCCGGCTCGGCCGAGCGGACGATCGGGTGCTGCGTGGCGTGGAAGTGCTTGGTCGCATGCTTGTTGGGCGACGAGTCGCAGCAGCCCACGTGGCCGCAGGTGCGGCACATGCGCAGGTGCACCCACCAGCTCCCCGTCTTCAGGCACTCCTCGCAGCCGTCGCTGTGCGGCTCCACGTCGTGGATCTGCCCGGTATGCGTGCACGTGCTCGCCATCATCGTCTCCCTGGGTGTAGACCTTCGTTGACCCGAACCCCGCTCCGCCCGCCCTGACGATGCGGCTATCGCTACGCGACGGCAATGCCCGCCGCGCGCCGTCGTTCGACCGAGATGCTCAGGCCGCCGCCAGCGCCGGCCCCTGTGCGGCCTCCGAGGCGGGGCAGGGCGCCAGGGCGTAGCGTGGCAGCTTCATCACCAGCGTCTGCAGCCCCTCGCAGAAGGTGGGATGGATGAACTCGGTGTCCACGATGGTGCGCGCGGTGGCGCCGGCCTGCATCAGCACCGAAAAGACGTGCACCAGCTCCCCCGCCTGCGAGCCGACGAGAGACACGCCCACGAAGCGCTCGGTCGAACGCTCCACCATCACCCGCAACACGCCGGCGGGCACGTCCGCCTCCACCGCGCGTGCCACCGATCCGAACGGCATCTCGGCCACGTCGAAGTCGATCCCCTGGTCGCGCGCCTCGGCCTCGGTCAGGCCCACGCGGCCCACCTGCGGGTCGGTGAACATGGCATAGGGCACCAGGCGCCCGTCGCGCCCGCCCGTGCGCTGGCCGGTGAGGATATCGAACAGGATGCGGCCGTCGTCCCAGGCGCGGTGCGTGAACTGCGGCCCGCCCGTGCAGTCGCCGATCGCGTACACGCCCTCGGCCGACGTGCGGAAGCCGTCGTCCACCGTCACGAAGCCGCGCCCATCCAGCCGCACGCCCGCCGCCTCGCACCCCAGGTCCTGCGTGTTCGGCACGCGGCCGGTGGCCACCAGCAGGTGCGTCCCTTCCACCGCCGATCCGTCCTCGAGTACCACCGCCACGCCGCTCCCGCGCCGCTCCACGCGGGCCGGCCGGCTCCCGGTGTGCACCTCGATGCCGTCGTCGCGGAACGCCTTCTCCATCGCCGCCGACACGGCCGGGTCCTCGCGCCCCAGCAGCCGCTGCCCGGGGTCGATGATGGCCACCTCGGCCCCCAGGCGCCGCAGCGCCTGCCCCAGCTCGCAGCCGATGTAGCCGCCGCCCACCGCCACCAGCCGCCCCGGCAGCTCGCGCAGGCCGAAAACCGAGCCGTTGGTGAGATACGGCACCTCCGCCAGGCCGGGGATGCCGGGCACGGCGTGGCGCGTGCCCACGTTCAGCACCACCGTCTTGGCCTCATGCGTTGCCCCGTCCACCTCCACGCGTCGCGGGCCCACCAGGCGCGCATGGCCGTGCACCACCGTCAGCCGCTCGCCGGCGCGCTCCAGCCGCCCGCGCACCCCCGCGCGCCACTGCTGGACGATGTCGTCCACCCGCTCCATCACCGCGCGGAAGTCCACCTCCACCGCCGCGTGCACCCCCAGGCGCCCGGCGCGCCGCGCGTCGTGCGCCGCCTGCGCGCTGGCGATCAGGCTCTTGCTGGGCGTGCAGCCGCGGTTCACGCAGGTGCCGCCCACCTCGCTGCGCTCGGCCAGCAGCACGCGCCGGCCGCTCTCTGCCAGCAGCGCGGCCACCGGCACGCCGCCCTGCCCGGCGCCGATCACGATCACGTCGTAGGTCATGAATCCCGAACCGTCGCGGAGAAGAAGGTGGCCAGACGTGCACCGCCTGCGGGGGAAGCTCGTTGCTTCGATGTTGGCAGGTTACGCCCGCGCGGACAAGCGCTGCCGCTCTATTCCTCGACCTTTCACGTCCGGCCTCGGTCGAAGGGACGGGTAGGCGATCAGCGGACGGATCAGAGAATCGGGAATCGGGTTATCGATCGGGAGATCGGGAGATCGGGAGATCGGGAGATCGGGAGATCGGGAGATCGGGAGATCGGGAGATCGGGAGATCGGGAGATCGGGATCGGGAATGATATCAATTCGCAAGATTTCGGATGATTGATCCACATCGCTCGTTGTCGAGATGCAATGAATCGGCCGAAAGAGCGCTTCCGCGGGCGTAACTCGTGATCCAACAAGCCGAACCGCTCTATCTCAGATGTCGCAGCGGGTGACGGATGGTGCCAGGCTGATACCCGATCTCGTAACAGAAAGCCTTGCGCACTCGCTGCGAGGCGTTTAGGTTGGCCATCCTGACGCGCAGCCTTGCGCGCCGGTCCCCCCAAAATCCCGATAAACGGCACCCCGGTCGCGAGGCCGGTCCGCAAAGCTAGGGGTCTCTCCGAGACAGCCCGGCCGCCGAAGGATCACTGTCGTTGATCACCTTCGGACGGTCATCATGTCGAAGCAATCGCAACGCGGTATCCTTTCCGGTGTCACCCCGCTGTGCGCGGCCGCGCTTCTCGCGGCGCTCGCGGCCTGCTCGGGTGACATGGCATCGCCCACGGCGCGTGCCCCGGAAGCGCGTACCGCCGCAAAGCTCCTCCCCCCGGCCAGCCGGCTGGTGTCCAACGGCGTCAAGTACCGCGACACCAGCGCGCCCCACGCCACCGGGCGCTCGGGCTCGGCGCGGCTGGAAGGCGCCGCGGTGCTGGGCTCCGATGGCATCACCCGCCTCACCATCACCACCGGCAGCCTCGACAACCTGGCGGGCGCGCCCGGGCAGATCGTAAAGGCGCAGGTCAAGGCCTTCGGGCCCGACGGCCAGCAGCTCTTCGTCAAGAACTTCAACGGCCTGACCGGCGGCGGCAGCCAGACCTTCCAGCTCTCGGGGCTGATGTACGGCGCGCGGGTGCAGGTGCAGGCCAACGTGCGCGGCATCGACGGCAAGCGCACCGACGTGGTGACCATCACCAGCGCGGTGTCGCGGGCCGCGGCGCTGCACGTGGACGTGCAGGTCCCGCCCGACGCGCGCGTGGGCCAGCCGGTGATCATCACCGGCCTGGTGAGCGAGACCAACGGCGACGTGGGCGCCCGCACCGACTGCCAGCTGTGGGTCAACGGCGCGCTGGTCGACCAGGCCCAAGGGATCTGGGTGGATGCCGGCGACGTGGTGACCTGCGCCTTCACCTACACCTTCGACCGCATCGGCGACCAGGACGTGCAGGTGCGCGTGGGTGGCGGCGGTGGCGGGAGCTCGCAGGGCGCGGTGATCAGCGACGGCGGCACGGTGAACGTGGGCAACCCGTTCACCACCGGCTACTCGGCCCAGGTCGAAGACCGCTCGGTGAGCAACACCACCGTCTTCAACTACACCTGGACGAAGCCCGACGGCAGCCACAAGGAGTACTCCAACACCGAGGTCAACACCCAGCGCACGCAGACCATGAACGTGCAGGGCACCATCGAGCGCGCGGCGGTGTTCCCGCTCGCCCAGGTGAGCCTGGCCATGGAGTCGAACGGCGTGGAGTGGCAGACCGAGCAGTGGGACGGGCTCGCCTCGACCGCCGGCGCCGACGGGCGCCAGTGCATCACGCGCGACATGCCGGCCTACGGCGCGATGTTCTTCCTGTGCAACGGCCTGCAGGGCGGCGCCAGCTGGGGGTACCAGCGCTACTCGGGGAACGTGACCTACCACAGCCACGGCTACTCCAACACCTTCGACGGGATCGCCGGCGTGCAGAACCTGTACTCCTGGAACGACAACTACACCACCTACGCCTACGGCGGCCAGGTGCGCGCGCTCGGCTCGGCGCTGCTCATGCGCCTGACCGTCACCGACGGCCTGGGCTCGGTGAGCTTCGCGCCGGTGGTGCCGGTGCCGGCCTTCGCCAACGTGCTCAGCGTAACTCCCGAGACGTGCGTCACCACCCGGCCCGAGGGGCTTGAAGGCGGCTCGCTGACCGAGTGCCGCAGCGCCCGCAGCGACGACTCGGGCTGGCGCGGCAACGCCGCCGGCTGAACCAACGCGGCATCCGAACGGAAGGAGCGCCGGCGCGATGAATTGCGCCGGCGCTCCTTCGTTTCATCCGGAAGAGGCGACCCGAGCACGTCGCCCGGCAGCACGCGGATGGGGCCCATTGGGCTAGCGAACCGGGGTCTCTCCGGCGATCAGCTCGTCACTACGGGAGTAGCTTCACCGCACCACTCCAAGAGATTTGCTAAACTGTGACAGAAATCCGTAGCAGAATCCTTGCGCTACCATCCGCCATCGTTTACCTTGTCACTCACGACGGGCAATTCCGTTCCTCGCCCGCCGGTCCCCTCCTAATCCCGATAAACGGCACCCCGGTCGCGAGGCCGGTCCGCAAAGCCAGGGGTCTCTCCGAGACAGCCCGGCCGCCGAAGGATCATCGCTGTTGATCACCTTCGGACGGCCACCATGTCGAAGCAATCGCAACGCGGTATCCTTTCCCGGCTCCACCTTCCGCTCGCGGCCGCCGCGTCGCTGCTGCTGGCGCTCGGCGCCTGCTCGGGCGACGTGGCGTCGCCCGCGGCCAGGCAGCCGGTCGACGTCTCCAGCCTCGGCCCGGCGTTCGGCCGCTCGGGCGGGGGAAGCGGAAAGAACCTCCACTCCAACCGTGACCGCTACCGCAACCGCGGGCGTGGCCACGGCTACGGCCGCTACAACGACATCGACGTGGAGGGAATGGCGCTCCTCGGCGCCGACCGCGTCACCCGCCTCACGCTGAGCACCGGCACCGTCGACCCGCTCGCCGCCGGCGACGGCAGCATCACCAAGGTGCAGGTCAAGGCCTACACGCCCGACGGCCAGAAGCTGTACGTCAACAACTTCAACCACCTCACCCCGGCCGGCATCCAGAAGCTTTCGCTGAATGGCCTGGCGGCCGGCTCGCTGCTGTACATCCGCGCCCACGTGCGCGGCGCCCGGACGCACAAGACCAACTGCGGCTGCGACGACCGCGGCCGCGGCAACGACCGGGACGACCGCGACGACCGGGGCTCGTCGCGGGGCCGCGGCAACGACCGCGACGACCACGGACGCGACGACAACCGCTGGGACCGCCGCGACAACAACAACGACGGCGACTGCGACGACGATCCGCGCACCGACGTGGTGACGCTGGTGGACACCGTCAAGGCGGCGGCTGCGCTCAACGTGGACGTGCAGCTTCCCCCCACGGCCACCGTGGGCCTGCCGGTGGTGATCACCGGCGTGGTGTCGGAGATCAACGGCGACGTGGGCACCCGCGCCAACTGCGAGCTGTGGGTCAACGGCCGCCTCGTCGACTCGGCCGCCGGGATCTGGGTGGACGCGGGCGACGCGGTGTCGTGCGCCTTCAGCTACACCTTCCCCACCACCGGCACGCAGAACGTGGAAGTGCGCGTGAAGACCGATGGCGGAGGGTCGAGCAGCAACCAGGGCGTCGTGACCGACGGCGGAACGCTGAACGTGGGCAACCCCTTCACCACCGGCTACTCGGCGCAGGTGGAAGACCGCTCGGTGAGCAACACCACCGTCTTCAGCTACACCTGGTCGAAGCCCGACGGCAGCCACAAGGAGTATTCCAACACCGAGGTCAACACCGAGCGCAACCAGACCATGAACGTGCAGGGCACCATCGAGCGCGCGGCGGTGTTTCCGCTCGCCCGGGTGAGCCTTGCCATGGAGTCGAACGGCGTGGAGTGGCAGACCGAGCAGTGGGAAGGGCTCGCCGCGACCGCGGCCACCGACGGCCGGCAGTGCATCAGCCGCGACATGCCGGCCTACGGCGCGACCTTCTTCCTCTGCAACGGGCTTCTGGGCGGCGCCAGCTGGGGATACCAGCGCTTCGCCGGCAACGTGACCTACCACAGCCACGGCTACTCCAACACCTTCGACGGGATCGCGGGCGTGCAGGACCTGTACTCCTGGAACGACAACTACACCACCTACGCCTTCGGCGGCCAGGTGCGCGCGCTGGGCTCGGCGCTGCTCATGCGGCTCACCATCACCGACGCCGCCGGCTCGGTGAACTTCACGCCGGCGGTCCCGGTGTCGCCGTTCGCCAACGTGCTCGGCGTGACCCCCGAGGCGTGCGTCACCACCCGGCCCGAAGGGCTGGAGGGCGGCTCGCTCACCGAGTGCCGGAGCGCCCGCAGCGACGACGCCGGCTGGCGCGGCAGCAGCACCGGCTGAGCCATCCGGCCTGAAACGAAGGAGTGCCGGCACGAGCAAGTTCGTGCCGGCGCTTCTTCGTCCGTGTGATCCCGCTCCGCGACATGGCAGGTCCGCTACGAGAATCGGAAGAGCGGGATTCGGGCGTGTCCCTCCGCTGCGCTCCGGGCCGGGCTTCGCGCGCCGTAGGCAACGATACCGCCGTTGCCAACGGCGCCGAGCCGCCGCCGCGCCAGGGTCTTCCGCCCGTCGTCCAGCGTCGATGCGGGCGCGACGGCGTCTCGGCCCTCCGGGCGCGAATCCCTCACGCACACGGCCCAGCCGCGTCAATGACGAGACGTCACCCACGGACCGCATGGCCTCACCCGGCCGCGGAATGTGGAGGAACCACGGCGCATCTGCGTTTTTTCCTCCGTTCCCTCCGTTCCTCCGTGTGACATCCTTCCGTTGCGATCCTTCCGTATACACCGTTGACCGTTCGATCCGGTCTATTGATCAGACGTTCGGGGAAACCCCGCCCGCAGGCTCCCTCCGCTCGATCCGGATCGAAACGCCTTCAACGACGCATCGACCACCATCCCGACGAACCCTCAGGTCGCCTCGCACCACGCTAGCACCTCGGCGAACCGGCGGTCCTCCAGCGCGCCGAAGAGCGGGTGGCGGCCCATGCGCGCGCGGCTAACCGCGGGGCTGGTGAGACCGCAGAGGAAGCGCGCCTGCTGGCGCGGCGCGCCCAGCACGTCGGGGTGCGCCTCGCGCAGGGCGCGCACCTCGGCCGCGTTCACGCTCGCGCCGATCGGGGCGGGCGCGGGCGGGGCGGGGAACACCGCGGGGCGCCGCGTCTCGCACCACGAGCAGTGCCCGCACGGCTCCGCGCGCGCCTCGCCGAAGTGCGCCAGCAGCGCGTTGGTCACGCACCCGTCCGCCCCGGCCAGCTCCACCACGTCGCGCACACGCTTCGTCTCCTGCTCCTCGCGCCGGGCGAAGCGCTCCACCAGCTCGGCCGCCAGCGCCTCGGCGTCCGGGTGCGTCTCGGCGCGGGTGAAGCGCAGGCGCGCGTCGCTGGCCTGCACCTCGGCCCACCCCTGCTCGCCCAGGTAGTCCACCGCCCGCACCACGCGTCCGCGGTCGGAGCCCAGCCGCCGCCCCGCCTCCTCGGGGTTCAGCGTGTACCAGGTGCGCCCGTGCGACGCCTCCCTGAAGATCCCCCGCACGAACTCCTGCCGCTCGCCGCTGAAGCGGGCCAGCAGCTCCGGCAGCTCCAGGTTCAGGCGGATGCGGTAGCCGGCGTAGAACGGGGTGCCCTGGTGGATCACGCCCAGCAGCTCCAGGTAGGTGAGGGCCGTCTTCACCACCAGCTGCCGGATGTCGTGGCGGCTGCTCAGGTCGAAGATGCTCACGTCGAAGCTGGGCCCCGAGCCCAGCAGCTCGTCCACCAGCGCCCGCACCGAGCGCTCGGTGGGAGTGTCGCCGTAGGCGAAGTTCTCCAGCGTGGCCACGTCGTCCATCCCGCCCAGCAGCTCCACCACGCTGGGCTGCCCATCGCGCCCGGCGCGGCCGATCTCCTGGCTGTAGCTTTCCAGCCCCTTGGGCAGGTTGTAGTGGTACACGTAGCGCACGTCGGCCTTGTCGATCCCCATCCCGAAGGCGATGGTGGCCACCACCGTGGCGCGGTCGCTCCCCTTCCACCACTCCTGTACCCGCGCGCGCAGGTCGTCGTCCATCCCCGCGTGGTAGGCGCGCGCCGGCACGCCGGCCCCGTCCAGCAGCTTCGCCACCCGCTCGGCCGTCTTCTGCAGCGTCACGTACACGATGGCCGGCCCGGGCGGGCGCGAGCGGATGCGCTCCAGCAGCACGCGGTCGCGCTCGTGCGAGCGCGTGGGGTGCACCGACAGGAACAGGTTGGGCCGGTGGAACCCCGTCACCACCGCCGCCTCCCGCGGGATGCGGAAGCTGTCGCAGATGTCGTCCACCACCGCGGGGGTGGCGGTGGCGGTCAGCGCCAGCACCCGCTCGGCGCCCATGCTGCGCGCGGTGTCGGCCAGCTTCAGGTAGTCGGGGCGGAAGTTGTGGCCCCACTCCGAGATGCAGTGCGCCTCGTCCACCGCGAACAGCGCCACGTGCACCCGCTTCAGCAGCTCCAGGAAGCGCTCGTTGTTGAAGCGCTCGGGCGACACGTAGAGTAGCCGGAGCGCGCCCGACAATAGCCGGCGCTCCACCGATTTCGCCTCTTCCCACGGCAGCGAGCTGTCCAATCGCGCCGCGTCCACCCCCAGCGCCCGCAGCGCGTCGATCTGGTCCTTCATCAGCGCGATCAGCGGCGACACCACCAGCGTCACCCCGTCCAGGAGCAGCGACGGGAGCTGGTAGCACAGGCTCTTTCCCCCGCCGGTGGGGAACACCGCCAGCGCGGCGCCGTGCTCCAGCAGCGCGCGGATCACCCGCTCCTGCCCGGGGCGGAAGCCGGGGAGCCGGAATCGCTCGCGCAGCACGGTTTCAATGTCCATGTCGGCCGAGATGGATGTCGCGTCGATGTGGGTGGTCATGGAAGCCACTGCCGGTCAGGAGTGTAGGGTCCTCTGTCCACTTTCATGGCGGGAAGCTAATCCGCCGCACGCCGGGACGCAACCTTCTTGTGCCCTGGCGTGCGGCGGATGGAGCCGCATGTGTCTGTTCCGGTCCCGCGACGTCGTCCCCGTCGCTCGCAATCTACCCGGCCGCGCCGCCCGGCGGCAGGGCGAGATGCTACGACTGTGAGGCCTCCCCGGCGAAGTCGTCGGGGCCCAGGATCCGGCGGACCTCGACCTCGCCTTCCCAGCCGGGCCAGTGCTCCCGGTGCATGTTCATCAGCCACACCGCCCCTTCCACCGCCTCCTCCTGCGACGCGGCCGCCACCACGCCGTATCCGCCCACCACCTCCTTGCCCTCCGCGAACGGCCCGTCCATCACGGTTACCCGGCCGCCCGCGAGCCGCACCCGCGTGCTCCCGGCCACCGGGGCCAGGCCGCCGGTGTCGAGCAGCGTGCCGGCGCTCGTGGCCTTCTCGGCCGCGCTGTGCATCGCAACGATGAACGACTGCGGCGGGGGCCCGCAGTCCTCGGGGCAGCGTACGAAGTTCATGAACCGCATGGTGTCTCTCCACCTCGTTGGGGTTTGGAGCGGCGGTCCAGCCGGACCCGTGCGCATGCCCGCTCTCCCCTTGCGACGAACGAGACCGGCCGAGATCGACACGAGCGCTATGCGGCCTCGAACAGCCCCAGCTGCCCCCGCCGGTCGTGCGGCCGGCGGAAGTGCTCGGTGGACAGCGGCGGCAACTCCTCGCCGCCCAGGCCGGCCTTGCGGCAGGCGGCGCGAAAGAGGACGGCGAGCTGGTCGGCGTACTCGCCCTTACCTTGCATCCGCGAGCCGAACTCCGGGTCGTTCAGCTTCCCCCCGCGGATCTCGCGGATGCGGTGCAGCACCTTGTCCTTGTGCCCGGGATAGTGCGTCTGCAGCCACGTCTCGAACAGCTCCTTCAGCACGAAGGGGAGGCGCAGCGGGATGTAGTTCGCCGCCACGGCGCCCGCGCCAGCCGAGGCCTTGATGATGGCGGGGAGCTCGTGGTCGTTGAGCCCCGGGATCATCGGCGCGGCCAGGACGCGCACGCGCACGCCGGCCTTCGCCAGCGTCTCGACGGCCTGGAGGCGGCGCTTCGGGGTGGAGGTGCGCGGCTCCATCACCCGCTGCAGCGTCTCGTCCAGCGAGGTGATGGAGATGTTCACCCTCACCCCGTTCCACGCCGCCATCTCGGCCAGGATGTCGAGGTCGCGGGTGACCAGGTGGTTCTTGGTGATGATGGTGACCGGGTTGCGGAACTCGGCCAGCACCTCCAGGCAGCGCCGCGTGAGCTTTAGCTTCCGTTCGACCGGCTGATAGCAGTCGGTCACGCCGCTCATCCCGATCACCTCGGGCACCCAGCGAGGGCTGGCCAGCGCCTGCCGCAGCAGCTCGGGCGCGTCGTCCTTCACGAAGATCTTCGTCTCGAAGTCGAGCCCGGCGCTGAGGCCGAAGTACTCGTGCGTGGGGCGCGCGAAGCAGTAGATGCAGCCGTGCTCGCAGCCGCGGTACGGGTTCACGCTGGCGCTGAACCCCACGTCGGGGCTGTCGTTGCGCGCGATGATGGTGCGCGTGGCGTCGCGCAGGAACACCGTGCGCGGCGCCGGCTCCTCCTCGTCCAGCGAGTCGAGGTAGTCGCCATCGGCGACGATCTCCTGCTGCACGAAACGGTTGGCGGGGTTCTCCGCCGCCCCCCGCCCGCGGATCTGGATCAGCGGCCGCGCCTGGGCCTCCGGGATCTCGTCGATCCTGATGAGCTCTTCTCTCATGGTTGAAAGTTAAAACCGAATACACCCCGAAGCAACCTTCCCCGCGATCCCGCCGCCTCGACGGAAGAGTTCGCCGCACCCGCTCGACAAATCCCTCTTTCCCGGGTTGATCGTCAAGAAGGCCACGCGGCCGGCAGATCCGGATGTGCATCCATCAACGGCCAGACCACGTATCTTCCCTTCGCTCGCGGCCTGACTTTCCAGGGGAGACGTGGATGCGAAGCTTGCGTACGGCGGTCCTGGGTGGTATCCGCATCTTCCTGATGGCTGCGGTTGCCGGCGTTGGCGCGCAGGGGTGCGCCCGGCAGAGCATGGACGAGGGAGGACGGGTGAACGGAAGCCTGCGGTACCTGGCGCTGGGAGACAGCTACACCATCGGCGAGGGCGTGGAGCCGGGCGAGCGCTGGCCGGTGCAGCTCGCGGCCCTGCTGCGCGCGCGCGGCGTGGACGTGGGCGACCCCCAGATCGTCGCCCGCACCGGCTGGACCACGGACGAGCTGGCGGGGGGGATCGATGCCGCGCGCCCGTCGGGCCCCTACGCGCTGGTTTCGCTGCTGATCGGCGTGAACAACCAGTACCGCGGCCACGCGGTGGACGCCTACCGCGCGGAGTTCCGCGCCCTGCTGCAACGCGCGATCGCCTTCGCCGGGGGGGACGCCGGCCGGGTGGTGGTGGTGTCGATCCCCGACTGGGGCGTGACCCCGTTCGCCGAAGGGCGCGACCGCGCGCAGGTCGCCCGCGAGATCGACGCGTACAACGCGGTGGGGCGCGACGTGGCGGGTGAGCTGGGCGCGCACTGGGTGGACGTGACACCCACCTCGCGGCGGATGGCGGGCGAGGTGGTGGGCGACGGTCTGCATCCATCGGGCGCCCAGTACCGCGAGTGGGCGGAGCTGGTGTTTCCCGAGGCGTTCGCTGCGCTGGGAAGATGATCCGCCGGGGCATTGGTCCGACTGAATGAAGCGGGCGGCACCGATCCTGGTGCCGCCCGCTTCACTTGACGTCGAGGGACGCAGCGTCCCTCGATGGATCAGCGCAGGGGTGCGCGAAAGACCCGGCACCTGGGATCAACCCCGTGTTTCCGACGAACGCCGGCGCGGCTTACGCTTGTTTCGGCGGGCGCGGGCGCGCTCCGACGAATCCCTGGCCGCCGCACGCTTGATCGAGTCCTCCCGGCTGGCCAGCCAGGCAGAGTCCCTGGCCGCGGCGGCGCGGGCGATGGAATCGCTCCGCGCGGCGGCGGCCACGCTGTCGGCCGAGGACGGTCTGCTCGTGGCCGGCGAGGGATCCGACCCGCCGAAGCACACCGCCGCCAGGATCAGCAGCAGGAACGCGAGGCACCCGCAGCCGCACCCGACGTTCTTGGTGGGTGGCACAGGCGTGGAGGGCGCGGGAGGCGGCGTGTACGGCGGCTGCGGCCGGGGCGGCTCGGGATCGAACACCACGCGGGCGGCCGCGCTGCGCGGGGCGCCGCACCCCGTGCAGGCGGGCTCGCTCGCGGGCATGCGGCTTTCGCAGTGGTCGCAGATCCAGTCCGGGCCGGGGCGCTGCGGGCGCGCGCTCCGGGGCTGCTCTACCTCCGATCCGTCGACCTCCACGTAGAACCGGATGTTCTCGGGGCGCGGCGCCTCGCACCGGCTGCACACCACGTTCGGGGCCGGCTGACCGTGCGCGCCGCAGGTCGGGCAGGTCCAGCGTTCTCGGTTCGCCATTCAGCGGGAAAGATGGGGCAGGGTAGGATTGGGACTGGGGCGCCGGCCGGGGAGCGCGGGGGGACGCCGCCCGGCCGGGTGGGGCTCAGTGCGTGCGCGCCGTGTCGATCTGGGCGCGGCTGCCGTTCACCTTCAGCGGCACCCGCTCGCCCACGCGGTGGCTGGTGAACTGCTCGAGCGGGACCTCGGCGGAGTACGGCTTGCCGTCGCCGCCCTGGAAGGTCATCACGTACTTCTGCTTCTTCTCGCCGTCGCGCGTGGTGTCGTCGGGCAGCGTCTCGGGCCACGCGGGGCGCGTGGTGTCGCCGTGCGTGGCCATCAGCGTGTCGGGCACCCAGCGCTTGATGCGGTACGCGTACTTCGTGTCCCAGATCGGCTCCTGACGGTACACCGGGTCCTGGTAGCTCTCGGTGTGGTAGCGCGTCTCGTACTCGGGCTCGGTGCAGGTGCGGTCCTCGAAGTAGCCGTTCCCCCGGTCCACGCTGCCGCAGGTGTAGGTGCGCGTTCCCGTCTGCACCCGCTCCGAGACCTGGCGGGTGCGCGTCTCGTAGTGGTCGAGCACCCGGCGGTAGTCGCGGATCGCGCGGTACGAGCGCACCAGACGGCCGCCGTCGGGGAGCGACCACCCCTCCTCCGTCACGGTGCGGTACGCCTCCACCTGCACCGAGCGCTCCCACTGCTTGGCCGTGACCTGCGCGTCCACGTGGCGCGTGCGGTTCGACCACCCCACCCAGCCGATGAGGGAAGCGAGCAGCAGCAGGACCACGTTGCGCACGAAGTGCGACTGCTTCGCCTGCTTCCGCGGCGCGGTGGAGGGCGGGGGAGACATCGCGGGCTGGGGCCGCCCGGAGCGCGGGGTGTTCTCCAGCCCGTACTCGTGCACCTGCCGCTGCGCACTGCTCCCGCGCGGCGCGCCGCAGCCGGGGCAGGCGGCGTCGGTCGCACGCGCGCTGCCGCCGCAGTGCTCGCACACCCAATCGGCGCCGGCGCCGGCCTGCGCGAGCTGGCCGGCATCGGTCACCGCCTCGGCGTTCTCGGGGAGATAGAAGGTGATGTTCTCGGGACGCGGCGCGCCGCACCCCGTGCAGTACACGTGGCGGCCCAGCTGGCTCACCGCGGCGCAGCTCGGGCAGTCCCAACGTCCTTCGCGAATGGCCATGGGCAGTTGCTGCTATGCGCCGGTGAAGGCGCGGATGGTTCTCGGATGGATGCCTGCGGGTGCGGCAACGGCCGCGTCAAGGCGGGTCGAACGCACGGAAGATGATTAATCGCAACGATTCAGGCAACCCGCCGCCCCCGCTCCGAATTCGCCAGCAAGCGTACAGTATTGACACGCGGGCATACACTTTGTACTGTTGCGCGGAAACGTCCACGAAGGGGGCTTGCGTCCGAATACACTAAAGCGTATAATATTGGAGGCTCGAATGGAACCGGTGGTAAAGCGTGACGTCGAAGTCTATGAAGACGTGGCTGGAAGGTGCGACATCGCGGATGCGCTGAAGCGGCTCGCGCGCTCGGACCCTCGAGCCTTCCGCACCATCCAGAACAAGATCGAGCTGTTGCGGCAGATGGAGATGCGCCAGGCGCTCGAATCACGGCTGGTGAAGCAGCCCACCGCCACGATTTCCGTGCTGCGGGTGCAGAGCGGCCCGGTTTCGTTCCGGCTCCCGTTCTTCGAGTCTCCCTGCCATGGGGGAAAGCTGGTTCTGCTCACGCACTGCGAGCACCGCTCGCTGCTGCGGGGCGACAGGTACAAGGCGATGGTCGATGCGGCCGAACGCCGGCGGCAGGATTGGGTCCGGCGCAACTGCAAGGAGGAACGCCATGCGAATCGAAGAGCTGTTCGCGCAGATCGAGGCTGAGCACCCGGAAGTCACGGCGGTCGCGCACGAGGTCGACCCGCCGGCCATCCTGGCGCTCAACGTGATGCGTTTTCGCACCGAGCGCGGGCTCACCCAGGCGCAGCTCGCCGCGGCCATCGGCGTGTCTCAGCCGCGCATCGCGGGGATCGAGAGCGGCGACGCCAACCCTCGTCTGTCCACCGTCTCGAAGCTCGCCCACGCGCTCGGCGTCACCCTCTCCGAGCTGCTGGTGGACAACCTGAACCCCACTCGCGGGCTCCCCGCCGCCAAAATCGTGAGGGATGGGGCCGAAGAGGAGCCTCGTAAGCGCCGGGCGATGTGACCGTGGGTGAAATCCACGAGAAAGCGGCGGGGGCGCAGGTGGTGCGCCTCCGCCGTTTCGCTCGGGCGTCCACGGGCGGTTGACGCTGGCCGGGCAATCGAAGTATCGTCCGGGCCGATCCCCGTCTTCCGTCCCCGAGATCCAGACCCCAGCATGAACCGCCGAGAGTTCGTCGCGCGCGGCGCCGTGGCGGCCGCAGGGCTCACCCTGCTGCCCGGCGTGGCGCACGCCGCCCGCCTGCCGCTGGACGACCCCGAGTACCAGGAGCTGGCCCGCCGCGCGCTCGACTCGGCGCGCTCCGCCGGCGCCAGCTACGCCGACGTGCGCATCAACCGCAACCGCTCGCAGGCCATCAGCACGCGCGAGCAGCGGATCACCGGCTTCCAGGACAGCGAGACGTTCGGGTTCGGGGTGCGGGTGCTGGCCAACGGCTGCTGGGGCTTCGCCGCCAGCCGCGACCTGAACCTGCAGGAGGTGGAGCGGGTGGCTCGCGAGGCCGTGGCCCAGGCCCGCGCGAGCTCGGCCGCCCGGCGCACCCCGGTGGCGCTGGCGCCGGCCGAGGCGGTCCGCAACGCCACCTGGCGCTCGCCCATCCAGATCGAGCCGTTCGAGGTGCCGGTGGAGGAGAAGGTGGCGCTCCTCCTGGCCGCCAACGACGCGGCGATGAAGGCGGGAGCCCGCTTCGCCACCAGCTCCATGTTCTTCGTGCGCGAGGAAAAGACCTTTGCGAGCACCGAAGGGTCGTTCATCACCCAGACCATCTACCGCTCGCTGCCCCAGATGACGGTGACGGCGGTGGGGGCGAACGGCGGCGACTTCCAGAGCCGCATGTCCACCCCCGTGCAGCCGATGGGGCTGGGCTACGAGCACGTGCGCGGCGCCAACCTGCTGGAGAACGCGCCGAAGTGGGCCGAGGACGCGGTGCGCAAGCTCACCGCGCGCCCGGTGCAGCCCGGCCGCTACGACCTGGTGCTGCTCCCCTCGCACCTGTTCCTCACCATCCACGAGTCCATCGCGCACCCCACCGAGCTCGACCGCATCCTGGGCTACGAGGCGAACTTCGCGGGCACGTCGTTCATCAGCCCCATCCAGGACTACCTGGGCAAGTTCCGCTACGGGCCCGAGATCTTCAACATCCAGGCGGAGCGCTCGGCGCCGGGCTCGCTGGCCACCGTGGGGTGGGACGACGAGGGCGTGCGCCCCGAAGAGTACCTGATCGTGAAGAACGGCATTCTCAACGACCTGCAGACCACGCGCGAGCAGGCGCCCATGCTGGCCGACTGGTACCGCGCGCAGGGGCGGCCGGTGCGCAGCCACGGCAACAGCTACGCGGAAAGCTGGGCCGACGTTCAGTTCCAGCGCATGCCCAACGTGAACCTGATGCCGCACCCCGAGCGCGACGTGACGCTGGACGAGCTGCTGGCCGACGTCAAGGACGGGATACTGATCGAGGGGCGCGGCTCGTACTCCATCGACCAGCAGCGCTACAACGCGCAGTTCGGCGGGCAGGTGTTCCACGAGGTCAAGAACGGCAAGGTGGGCGGGATGCTGAAGGACGTGGCCTACCAGATCCGCACCCCCGAGTTCTGGAACAGCCTCGACCTGCTGGGCGGCAGGAGCAGCTACTTCGTGGGCGGCTCGTTCAACGACGGCAAGGGCCAGCCCTCGCAGTCGAACGCCGTGTCGCACGGCTGCCCGCCGGCGCGCTTCCGCCACGTGAACGTGATCAACACGGGGCGGGGCGCGTGAGGTAGAAGTGCGGAAGTGCGGAAGTGCGGAAGTGCGGAAGTGCGGAAGTGC
>Ga0247773_1000104_pt1 | contig 39220 bp, 31 predicted proteins | sample UWRJL092311B6_FD_179934 | JGI IMG/M metagenome (GOLD analysis project Ga0247773, IMG submission 179934) | Plant litter microbial communities from Arlington Agricultural Research Station in Wisconsin, United States - UWRJ-L092-311B-6 | ecosystem: Environmental > Terrestrial > Plant litter >... | reverse complement strand
GGGGTGCTGGGTGCTGGGTGCTGGGTGCTGGGTGCTGGGTGCTGGGTGCTGGGTGCGGAGTGCTCGGTGCTGCCGCCTCGATCACGCGCAGCGAAGCGATGTCATCCTGAGGAGCGTCCGCGCCCAAGCCGCGCCCACACAAGCGCTTGGACGCAACGCAGGATCTGCCGCCCGCCCTCGGCCCCCCGTCTGCCCCCCGCACCGGTGCCAACACGCCCGCGGTTCGGCACCTAGCACTCCGCACTCCGCACCTAGCACTCCGCACCCAGCACTCCGCACCCAGCACTCCGCACCCAGCACTCCGCGCCCAGCACTCCGCACCCAGCACTCCGCACCCAGCACTCCGCACCCAGCACTTCCGCACCGCCCTTTGCTTGACCGTCCGTACCCCCCGCCCTATTCTGACCCTCCCTTACACGAGACCCGAGCCGAACCGCGTTGGGAGAGGACCCATGGCGAACGTTCCGCAGGACCTGCGCTACACCAAGCAGCACGAATACCTCAAGCCGGCCGGCGAAGACGGCGTCTACTTCGTGGGGATCACCGACTATGCCCAGGGCGAGCTGGGCGACGTGGTGTTCGTGGAGCTCCCCAAGCCCGGCAACAGCTTCGATGCCGCCGCCAGCTTCGGCACCATCGAGGCGGTGAAGGCCGTGTCGGACCTGTACTCGCCCGTGGCCGGCGAGGTGGTGGAGGCCAACGGCGCGCTCGACAACAACCCCGCGCTGGTGAACAGCGATCCCTACGGCGAGGGATGGATGATCAAGCTGCGCGTGAGCGACGCCTCGCAGGTCGACGCGCTCCTCTCCGCCGCCGACTACGAGGCGCTGATCGGCTGATCGCTCCATCCGGAGCTCCGGCCGGCGCCGAGGACTCCGTTTCTTGCTCTTCACCTCCCCCGGGCCTTGTTTGGGGGAGGTCGGAGTTTTCAGGAGATGCGGTACCGTCCTGAAAGTTCCGGGTGGGGGCCCCGCCCTCGCACGCACACTGAATTCATCACCTGGAAGGCGCGGTTCCCAATGGCGACCCTCACCTGGCACGGCCACTCCTGCTTCACCCTGGTCACCGACGAGGGGCAGCGGGTGATGATCGATCCGTGGCTCGACGGCAACCCGGCGGCCGACATCAAGACGGGCGACGTGAAGGAGCTCGACTACATCCTGGTGTCGCACGGGCACAGCGACCACTTCGCCGACTGCGTGGCGCTGGCGAAGAAGACGGGCGCGACGGTGATCTCCACCTTCGAGCTGGTCGAGTTCTGCAAGTCGCAAGGGGTGGAGAAGGGGCACGGGATGAACATCGGCGGCGCGTACGTGTTCGACTTCGGCCGCGTGAAGCTGACGCCGGCGCTGCACACCGGCAGCATCGCGGGCGACGACGGCAGCCACACCACCGATCCCGCGGGCTTCCTGATCTCGCTCAACGGCGGGCAGCGCGTGTACCACGCCGGCGACACCGCGCTGATCATGGACCTGCAGCTGCTGCACGGCCTGGTGGACGTGGCCATCCTCCCCATCGGCGACAACTTCACCATGGGCCCCGAGGATGCCGCCCGCGCCGTGGAGATGATCGCGCCCGACGTGGTGATCCCCATGCACTACAACACCTTCCCGGTGATCGAGCAGAACCCCGAGAGCTTCGCCACGCTGGTCGGCGATCTCGCGAAGGTGGTGATCATGCAGCCCGGCCACACCATCGAGATCGGCGTCAACAGCTGACCCGTCTCGGCCGATGCAGAGCCGCACGAGGCCCCGCCGGCGCATCCGGCGGGGCCTCGCTGTTCTGGGCAGATGCGGAGCAGCGGATGAGACCCAATCGCAAGTCGTTGCCAGGGGTTCGTTTACGCGCCTATCTGGCCCGGATGTTGCTTTCTCCCGGGGCGAACCTAAACGGGGAGGGAATGGATGGCGAATCCGATGGAGAACCCGCTTCCGCAGGCCTCGGCCGTGGCCAGCTGCAACGTGACCGACTGCCGCTTCAACGAGGGTCACGAGTGCCACGCCGGCCAGATCGACGTGCGGGTGGGCCCGGACGGCGCGCACTGCGCCACGTACACGCCCGAGGCATCCAGCCGCCCCCGGCCGTGACACCCCGCGAACGACCCAGGATCGGGGCCCCTTCACCGGGGCCCCGCTTCATTTCTCGGGGATTCGACGACGACGCCATGCACGCACGCGCCGTGGAAGGCGGTTGAAACCGCGGCTACAACGGCCCAAAGTCGCTCCGCGACTCCCACGCCGGCATCCGCGCGCGTCGAAGGCTGTCGATCATGGATCGTGTGTCTCACCGCCCGTAAGCGTCCTGCTCAACCTCCTCCCCACCACCGCCTCCTAACTCACTCGCCGCATCACCGCGCCCCTTCCATCGAACCACCTGTTTCGGTAGATTGATTGAGATTCATTCTCAACCAGAGATGCCGATGCAATCCAGCGCGCAGATCGCCGCCACCACCTTCCTGCGGATCTCCGAGACCGAGCGGGGCGAACGCGCCCGCCGCGCGGCCGCGGGAGCGCTGGTGCTGTCGTGCATCCAGCGCGTCCGCGACGGCATCGACGAGTTCAGCCTCCGCCGCGCGCGGTACGAGGTGGAGGCGCTGGAGAAGAGCCCCGAGCGCTCCATCCTCGATCGCCTGCTGCAGGTGGCCGAGAGCGGCGACCTGGCCGGGGCGCGCCTGGCGAAGTCGCTCGTCGCGTACGCCTGCGAGATGGAGCGCACCCGCCGCCTCCCCGAGGCCGACGCCGCGGTGACGCTGGCCTTCGCGCTCGACGGCGCGGGCTCGGCCACGGCGCTGCACGCCGCGCGGCTGGCCCGCAAGCTGGGCGAGCGCGACCGCGCGCTGGCGCTCTACTGCGCCGCCCGCGAGCTGGATGGCGGCACCGGCACCATCGCGCGCCTGGCCCAGGTCGGCGAGGCGGTGGTGAGCGCCGATCCCGTGCGTGCGCTGGGGCGCGCCATCCGCCGCGCGCTGCGCGCCGGCGACGCCGAGGCCGCCGCCGTGGGGCTCGAGGAGCGCGCCGCCGCCCGCCGCGCCGCGGGCCACCGCGCGGGCGCCGCGCGTGACCTGGCCATCGCCGCCGCCCGCTACACCGACGCGGTGGACCGTGCCCGCGTGGCGCACGAGCTCGCCGGCGTGGTGCTGGCGCTGGGCGACGCGCCGGCCGCGCGCGAGGCGCTGCAGGTGGCCCTTGCCTGGGGCGACGCGCCGCAGCAGGACCACGCCCGCACGCGCCTGCACACCCTTTCGCGCGACGTGGGCGACCAGGTGGGGATGCGCCGCTGGCGCTCGTTCAAGCGCCCGCCGCTGGTGAGCATGTCGGCCTACCGGCCGCGCCCGGCGGCCGAGCGCACCGCCGCGCCGCGCCTGGTTCGCTGGCGCGAGCGGCTGGGCCACCGCGCCGACGCGCGGGCCGGCTGAGGAGGCGGCGAGGCGCCGGAGCGAATCCGGCGCCTCGTTTTTTCATCCCCCATCCGCTATTCTCGTAGCACCCGGCTCGATCCGCCCACCCCCCGATCGGGCTTCCTGTCCGCCGCCGCATCCCCCCACGCCGGCGGCTTCTTGCACCATCTTTGTACAACCTCTACGTTCCGCATCCCAATGGAAAAGCTCTTCTGGATGATCGGCGCCACGGTGGGTGGCTGGGCCGGCTGGGCGCTCGGCGAGCCGATGGGGATCATGGGAGCCGTGATCCTGAGCGGCGTGGGCACGGGCGTCGGCATCTACCTGGCCTACAAGATCATCCGCGACTACTTCTAGCCTGGATGCGCGTTTGACCGACGTCCGCTCCACCGTGCCCGCGGCGCGCGTGACCGCCGCCAACGCGGCGCCCGTGCGCGGCGAGGGCGATTACGTGGTCTACTGGATGATCGCCGCGCGGCGCACGCGCTGGAGCTTCGCGCTGCAGCGCGCGGTGGACTGGTGCGTGGAGCTGCGCAAGCCGCTGGTGGTGCTCGAGGGGATCCGCGCCGGCTACCGGTGGGCGTGCGACCGCTTCCAGGCCTTCGCCATCGACGGCATGGCCGACAACGCCGCCGCCTTCGCCGCGGCCGGCGTGCGCCACCATCCGTACGTGGAGCCGGCCGACGGGGCGGGGAAGGGGCTGCTCGAGGCGCTCGCCGCCCGCGCCTGCATCGTGATCACCGACGAGTTCCCGGAGTTCTTCCTCCCCCGGATGGTGGCCGCCGCGGGGCGCCGGCTCCCCGTCCGCCTGGAGATGGTCGACGGCAACGGCCTCCTCCCGCTCCGCGCCACGGAGAAGGCGCACGTCACCGCCTTCCACTTCCGCCGCTTCCTCCACGCGCATCTCCCCGAGCACCTGGACCGCGCGCCCGAGCCGGACCCGCTCGCGCGCCTCGGCGGCCTCCCCGCCGCGCATCTCCCGGCCGGGGTGACGCGCCGGTGGCCCGCCGCCAGCGCCGCGCTGCTGCGCCGCGAGCCGTCCGCCCTCGCCGCCCTCCCCATCGACCACACCGTGCCTCCCGTGGGCTTCCGCGGCGGGCCCGTGCATGGCGAGGCGGTGCTGCGCTCCTTCATCGCCCAGCGCCTCCCCCGCTACGCCGACGAGCGCAACCACCCCGAGCTGGAGGCGGCCAGCGGCCTTTCGCCCTATCTGCACTGGGGCTTCGTGGGCGCGCACCAGGTGTTCGCCGCGCTGGCGGCCGCGCAGCGGTGGACGCCCGAGCGCCTGGCGCTGAAGCCCACCGGCGCGCGCGAGGGGTGGTGGGGGATGGACCGCACCTCCGAGGCGTTCGTGGACCAGCTGGTGACCTGGCGCGAGCTGGCCTACAACACCGCGCACCACCTCCCCGATCACGACCGCTACGCCACGCTCCCCGCCTGGGCGCGCGCCTCGCTCGACAAGCACGCCACGGACGACCGCGACCTGCTCACCCTCGACCAGCTCGACGCGGGCCAGAGCTACGACGAGCTGTGGAACGCCACGCAGGGCCAGCTCCGCGTGGAGGGCCGCATCCACAACTACCTGCGGATGATCTGGGGAAAGCGCTTCCTGGAGTGGACGCGCGACGCGGAGCAGGCGGTGGAGTGGATGCTGCACCTCAACAACAGGTGGGCGCTGGACGGCCGCAACCCCAACTCGGTCAGCGGCATCTTCTGGTGCCTGGGCCGGTACGACCGCCCCTGGGGCCCGGAGCGCCCGGTCTTCGGCGTCGTGCGCTACATGTCGTCGGCCAACACGGCCCGCAAAGTCCGCGTGAAAGACTACATCGCCCGGTACGCGCCGACCTCCGCGCCGAGCCTGGGCCTCTAGGAACCGCGAACGGCGGGGTCACCCGCGGTTCGGGGGTCGATAGACGAAGCGGCGGCGCATCCGGAGACGCGCCGCCGCTTCACGATCATTGGCCCAGCCAACCACTCACCGCTCGACCGCGACACCCTTCCAGAACGCCACGTGCCCCGCGATGTTCGCCGCCTCGGCCTTGGGCGTCGGATAGTACCAGGCCGCGTCCGGGTTCTCCTTCCCGTCCACCACCAGCGAGAAGTAGCTGGCCGTCCCCTTCCACGGGCAGACGGTGTGCGTCGCGCTCTCGCGCAGCACCTCGTCGCGCACCGCCTCGCGGGGGAAGTACACGTTCCCCTCCACGATCTCGAACACGTCGCTCTCGGCGATCGTCACGCCGTTCCAGGTCGCCTTCGCCATCGGATTCCAACCTCCGCCGTCAGGGTTTCGCCATCAACCGGCTCGCCGCGTCCACCACCGAATCGAGCGCCGCGAAGGGCCTCGCCACGCTGCTCGCGTCCACCACGAACGCGCGCTCGGCCAGCACGCCGCCGCCCGGCGCCAGCCGCACCGCGGTGGCGACGAGGCCGCCGCCGGGCTGCGGCGCCCAGTCCCGCAGCTCATACCCCGCGGGCGTCACGCGGTGCAGCCCGCGTCCGTCCAGGTCCGATACGTACAGGCTCCGCCGGTCGGATTCGTCGATCGCGCCGTTCCCGTCCGCGTCCTCCAGCGCCATCTCGTAGGCGATCCAGCGCAGCGAATCGCCCTGCGCGGCCCGCGCCGCGCCGGGGTACGTCACGCGGCGGATGTACGCCGGCCGGTCCAGCAGCAGCCGCGCGCCCGTGCCCTCCAGGAACGCCACGTTCACCGCCGGCGCCTCGCCGCTCGCCGGCGCGGACGAGGCGGTGGAGCGGTAGGTGTAGCCGCTCCCACGGCGGATCAGCACGATCCGCGTCGCCGAGCCGCGGATGGCGTCCGGCGGGTCGTAGCGCAGCGGCTCCGCGCCCTTCGCCCGCCCCGCCGAATCCGCCTTCACCGTGTCCGCGGGGGACGACGAGGCGGATCCGCCTCCGCCGCTCAGCGCCTCGCTGGCCACGAAGACCAGCGACCCCGCGAGCAGGATCAGCAGCAGCACGCCGATCACCAGCCACACCCAGCGCAGCACGCGGTCCAGGCGCCCCATCTACAGCCCCGTGGGGTGGTCGATGAACGTCCACTCCATCCCGAAAGTGTCGGCCAGGTGCTGGCACAGCGCGCGCACCCCCCACGTCTCCGTGGCGTAGTGCCCGCCGAGCAGGAGGTTGATCCCGCCCTCCTCGGCATCGAAGAAGTTGTGGTGCCGCGCCTCGCCGGTGATGAACGCATCGAGCCCCGCCGCCACCGCCGCGCCGATCTCGTCCGCCCCGCCGCCGGTGATCACCCCCGCGCGGCGGATCCGCTCCGGCCCGCCCGGCACCAGCTGCACGGGGCCGCCCAGCGCCGCGCCCAGCCGGTCGCGCAGCTCGTCGCGGCTCATGTCCGTCTCGCCCCACACGCCCACCGAAATCCCCTTGTACACGCCGAACGTCCCGCGCGGCTCGATCCCGAGCTGCCGGGCGAGGACCGCGTTGTTCCCCACCTCCGGGTGCACGTCCAGCGGCAGGTGCGCGGCATAGACGGCCAGCTCCGCGTCCATGACCGCCTTCAGCCGGCGATAGCGGCGCCCCGTCACGGCCACGTTGCCGTCCCAGAAGAGCCCGTGGTGCACCAGGAGCAGGTCCGCCCCCCACGCCACCGCCTGGTCGATGCACGCCTGCGCCGCGTCCACCGCGCACGCCACCCGGCGGATGTCGCGCGGCGAATCCACCTGCAGCCCGTTCAGAGCGCCCCCCCAGTCGGGGACCTCGGCAATGCGCAGGAAGGTGTCCAGGTAGCTACACAGCTCGGAAAGTCGCATGGCGTCTACGGGTAGAGCGCTTCCCACAAACACGTGGAAAACTCTGGTGGAAAACCCGCCCCTGTATCTGTGGAAAACGCCAACCCATTGACAGGCAACAGGTTGGCGGTATCCGTGCGGTTGTGGAAAAGTCTCAGGAGTCTTGTGGACTATCCGGACCCGTGCTGGCGGGAAGTGCGCGCTGCCCCTCGTCGCCCAGCATCTGCACCTGGCCATTGAAGCGGCACCCTTCCTCCAGCACCAGGTGCTGCGCGCGGGCGCTGATCTGCCCCTCGATACGCGCCGTGGCCTGCAGTTCCAGCCGGCTCTCGGCGATCACCGTTCCCTGGACCCGGCCGCCGATCACGGCGTCCTGGGTGTGCACGTCGCCCACCACCTCGCCCTCCTTGCCGATCACCACCGCCTTCCCGGCGCGGATCGTCCCCTCGATCCGCCCCTCCACCCGCACGGTACCCTCGGTGATCAGGTCGCCCACGATGCGCATCCCGGGCCCGATCAGCGACATCGACGTCTCGTTCACCCCGCGCGGTGCGGGCGTTGCCTTGTCTCGCGCCACAGTCGGTCCCCCCTCCTTCTTCCCACCGAACATCGGCATGTCTCCTTCATCAGTCGCGCGTCCAGGATCGATCCGAGGATCTGGATCTGCAGGAACGGCGAACGGCGGTTTCGGGCGTGTCCCTCCGCTGCGCTCCGGGCCGGGCTGCGCGCGCGGTAGGCAACGATACCGCCGTTGCCAACCGCGCCGGGCCACCGGCGCCGCGCCCGGACATCATCTCGGCGGACGCTTCCACGCGGCGCGTCGCCGCCGTCCCGGCCCTCCGGGCGCGCATCCCTCACGCAGATGCCCTTCCCACGAACTACCTACGACATCTGTGCCGCGCCACCACGTTTCGGTCACCCCGCAGCCAGTAGTCCGCGCAGGCGGACTTCGCGTGGTCGTTGCTGCGAATTCATTCGCCCGGCCGGGGACCGCGGAGAGCGCTACAAGGCCTTTCGACGCCAGGTCGTTCGATCCCCACGCCCTGCGTCAGCTCACGACCGCCACGCCATGATCGCGTTCGCCGCGGCCTCCACCTCGGCTTCCGCGCCATCCGACCCGCCGCCCTCCAGCGCCTGCGGCTTGTCGTCGCCCCCGCTGGTGCTGTCGGTCACCGCGCCGGCGGTGTCGGTCGCGCCGGGGTTCGGCGGCGGGGCCGTGCTGTCGCCGCCCACGCGGCCGCCGGCGGCGTTCGCGCGCGCCTCGATGCTGTCCAGCGGCGGCAGGTCGCCGCGCAGCATCACGCGGATCTGCTCGTAGGTGGCCTGCATGCGGGCCAGCTGGCGCGCCAGGCGCTCGCGCTCCTGCCGCTCGCGCTGCAGCTCGGCCACCTCGCGCTTCAGCACGGGCACCCGCGCCGCCTGCGCCGCCACCCACACCCAGCTCGCCGCCAGCAGAAAGATCAGCACCCCGATCACCGCCGCGGTGATCCCCGCCATCCGCAGGCGCCGGTAGCTGATCTCGTAGCTGCGCGTGCTCAGGTCGCCCGATCCCCCGTGCGGGATCACCACGAACGTCATCCGCCGCTCGTCGCGCGGCCTGGGCTCATTCCCCATCGGCACGCCCGCGCCGGCGGGGGAGGGCAGGGGCCAACGCGAACGCGCGCGGCACCCGCCGGGCACCCACGCCCGGGCGGAACCGCGCACGAGGCCCCGTCATCGCCGTCACCGCCCGGCTACTCCCGCTCCGCTTCGTCGCCCAGGATCAGCTCCAGCACCCGGTCGAAGTCGTCGGCGTTGTAGAACGGGATCTCGATCTTCCCCGTCTTCCCGCTGCTCAGCCGGATGCGGGCGGCCGTCCCCAGCTTCCGCTGCAGCTCGGCCTCCAGGTGGCGCACGTGGGGGTCATCCACCGCGTCGCGCACGGCGGCGGTGCTGCTCCGCGCGGGGGCGCCGGCGCCGCCCGGGCGCAGCTGCCGCACCCGTTCCTCGATGCTGCGCACGCTCATCCCGGCGCTCGCCGCCTGCCGCGCCAGCTCCGCCATCTCGCGCTCGTCGTCCAGCCCCAGCAGCGCGCGGGCGTGGCCCATCGACAGGTCGCCCTCGTTCACCATCCGCTGCACGCTCGCGGGGAGCGCCAGCAGGCGAAGGAGGTTGGTGACCGTGGAGCGCTCGCGCCCCACGCTGTCGGCCACCTCGGCCTGGGTGAAGCCGAACTCGTCGATCAGCTGCTTGTACCCGGCCGCCTCCTCCAGCGGCGAGAGCCCGGCGCGCTGCACGTTCTCGACGATGGCCAGCACCAGCATGGCCCGGTCGTCGATGTCGCGCACCACCACGGGCACCTGCGCCCACCCCAGGCGGCGCACCGCGCGCCAGCGGCGCTCCCCCGCGATCAGCTCCCACTCGGCCCCGTCCGGCGTCCCCGACTTGCGAGGGCGCACGACCAGCGGCTGCAGCAGCCCGTTGGCGCGGATGCTGTCCTCCAGCTCCGCCAGCTGCTCGGGCGCGAACTCACGCCGCGGCTGGAACGGGTTCGGGGCGATGTGGCTGGTGGGGACTTCACGGAGCCCTTCCCCCGTGGCGATCGCCTGCTCCGTGTCGGCCGAGAAGTCGCCGAGAAGGGCGCTCAACCCCTTCCCCAGCCGCGGTTTGCGAGAGGCCACGGCTTACTCTCCCCCCGCCGCGGCCACGGGCGCCGGCTCCTCGTCGGCCGTGCTTCCCCCGCCGCGCTTCTTCCCGCGCGCGATCACTTCCTTCGCCAGCGACAGGTAGCTCTTGGCGCCCACCGACAGGATGTCGTACAGCACGATCGGCTTCCCGAAGCTCGGCGCCTCGGCGATGCGCACGTTCCGCGGGATGGTGGTCTTGTACACCTTGGGCCCGAAGTACTCCTTCGCCTCGTCGGCCACCTGGCGGCTCAGGTTGAGCCGGCCGTCGAACATGGTGAGAAGAACCCCCTCGATCTGCAGCGCGGGGTTCAGGTTCTTCTGCACGATGGTGACGGTGTTCAGCAGCTGCGACAGCCCCTCCAGCGCGTAGAACTCGCACTGGATGGGGATGAGCACCGAGTCGCTCGCGGCGAGCGTGTTCAGCGTCAGCAGCCCCAGCGACGGCGGGCAGTCGATCAGGATGAAGTCGTACTGGTCGCGCACCGCGTCGATCGCGCGGCGGAGGATGGTCTCGCGGTTGCGGCGGTTCACCAGCTCCACCTCGGCGCCCACCAGGTCGCGCGTCGCGGGAACGACGTCCAGGTAGGGGAAGTGCACCTTGTGGACGACCGCGTCGGCGATCGGGCCTTCCTCGATCAGCACGTCATAGACGGACTTCTCGAGCTCGTCCTTGTCGATCCCCAGTCCGCTGGTGGCGTTCCCCTGCGGGTCGGTGTCGATCACCAGCGTGCGCTTCTCGGCTACGGCCAGGCACGCGCCCAGGTTGATGGCCGTGGTCGTCTTGCCGACGCCGCCCTTCTGGTTCGCGATGGCGATGATCCGCGACACGCCGTCCTCTGACATTGGGTGGGTGGGTGAGTCTCGCTGAATCTACACCGCGGCCCTGGCTACGTCCAGCCGGCGAGATGTTCCACGTGGAACATCTCACACCCATAAACCGAACAGATGCCGCACAAACACCACCTCACCATTTCGCTTATGGCTGCTGAACTCGAATGGGCGAGGGTAAGGATGGCGACCCCAGGGTTGAAATCGATTCTGCGCGAATCTGGACCGGGGTTTTGCGAAAGGGGAGGCGGAGGCGAGCGGTCGAGCCCACACCGATCATCGCGATCGGCCAGGCCGGGGCGCATGCCGAGGCGGCCCCCTCCCCCGGCATGCGCCACCGTCAGCCGGACACATCGAGAGCATCGACAGTCCTACGCAACCCGCCTCTTCCTCCCCGCCGCATTCATCCTCCCGCCGCGCCGACCTCCACCGCGTCGGCCATGCGGCGCTTGCGGACCTCCATCACCAGGTTCTGCAGGTCGCTGGGGCTCACGCCGGGGATGCGGCCGGCCTGCGCCAGCGTGGCCGGGCGGATGCGATCGAGCTTCTGGCGCGCCTCGAAGCTCAGCGACAGCAGGTCGGGGTAGGGGAGATCGGCCGGGAGCCCGAAGCCGGCCTGGCGGCGGGTGGCGTCGGCACGCTCGCGCTCGCGCTGGAGGTAGCCGTCGTACTTCAGCTCCATCTCCGCGCTCACCAGCGCCTCGGCGAGGGCGGTAGCGTCCGCGTCGTCCACCGGGATCCCGCCGACGGCGGCGACCAGCGCGCCGGCCGTCACGCCGGGTCGCTTGAGCACGGTGGCCAGCCGCGTGGGCTCGCGCAGCGGTGCCGAGCCGGCATCGGCGAGCAGCGCCTCCACCTGCGCGGGGGCCGCGTTGGTGCCGCGCAGCCAGTCGCCCACGCGATCCTCCAGCGCCATCCGCCGCTCCAGCACGGCGCGCTGCTCTCCGGTCAGCAGCCCGCGCGCGGCGGCGATCGGGCCCAGGCGGCGAAGCGCGTTGTCCTGCCGCAGCACCAGCCGGTACTCCGCGCGGCTGGTGAAGAGGCGATACGGCTCGTCCGTCCCCCTGGTGACGAGGTCGTCCACCAGCACGCCGATGAACGCCTGGTCGCGCTCCAGGATCAGCGGGTCCGCTCCCAATGCGTGGAACGCCGCGTTCGCCCCGGCGACGATCCCCTGGCCGGCGGCCTCCTCGTATCCCGTGGTGCCGTTCACCTGGCCGGCCAGGAAGAGGCCCTCCAGCGCCTTGCACTCGAGCGACGCGGTCAGCTGGTGCGGGGGATAGTAGTCGTACTCGATCGCGTAGCCGACCTTGGTCATCCGCACGTTCTCCAGCCCGGGGATGGAGCGCAGCATCTGGGTCTGCACCTCTGCCGGAAGGCTGGTGGAGAGGCCGTTCACGTACAGCTCGGTGGTCTCCAGCCCCTCGGGCTCCAGGAAGATCTGGTGCCGTGCGGCATCCGGGAACTTCACCACCTTGTCCTCGATCGACGGGCAGTAGCGCGGCCCACGCCCCGAGATCTCGCCGCCGTAGAGCGCCGAGTCGGCCAGGTGGCCGGTGACGATGTCGCGCAGCGGATCTCCCGTCCAGGTGATCCAGCATGGCCGCTGGGGAAGGAGAGGCGCGCGCTCCCACACCGAGAGGCGGTAGTCGGGGCTCTCGCCCGGCTGCACCTCGGTCTTCGCATAGTCCACCGAGCGCCCGTCGATGCGCGGCGGCGTCCCCGTCTTGAAGCGCGCCACCTCCAGCCCCAGCGCCTCCATCTGCTCGGCCAGGCGGACCGACGGCGCGTCGCCGGCGCGCCCCGCGGGCACGCCCGGCGCGCGGCCCACGTGGATCTTGCCACGCAGGAAGGTGCCGGCGGTGAGCACCACGGCACGCGCGTGGAACTCGAATCCGCTCTCCGTGCGCACCCCCGCGACCCGGCTCCCGTCCAGGATGAACGAGCCCACCATCCCCTGGAAGAACTCCAGGTTGGCGTGCCGCTCCAGCAGCGAGCGTGCGGCGCGCGGATAGAGCCCGCGGTCGCACTGCGCGCGGGGGGCCCATACGGCGGGGCCCTTGGAGCGGTTCAGCATGCGAAACTGGATGCGGGCGCGGTCCGTTGCCATCCCCATCACCCCGCCAAGCGCATCCACCTCGCGCACCACGGTGCCCTTGGCCACGCCACCGATGGCGGGGTTGCAGCTCATCTGGCCGATGGCTTCGAGGTTGGCGGTGACCATCAGCGTACGCGCCCCCGCCCGTGCGGAGGCCGCCGCGGCCTCCACGCCCGCGTGCCCACCACCGATCACGATCACGTCGAACCGGGAATCCATCAGCCCGAAATCTCCTCTCGAACCCTGCTTGGGACCACTGTTCTCCGCTCTCCGAACGGCAGATGCGCACCCTCAATATATAACAATGTCAGGCGCCGCCTCAGTCCCTCGATGTGAGAAGATGTTCCACGTGGAACATTACTGCTGCTGGATGAGGGGAGGAGCAGTCGGAGAGGCGAAGGCGTGGACTCGGGCGGCCAGGGGAGGGCGGATGAATCCGCGGCAACGACGACACGAAGTCCGCCTTCGCGGACTACTGCTGCGGAGCAATGGAGAATCGGTGGCGCGGCACGGACACCGTCAGGTCGTGCCGGGCTCCCGGTCCAGCGCGGACGAGGGCAGATTCCTGCCCGGTCGAGGCTTGGCACACCCATTGCACCCCGGCGCCACTCCCATACGGTAGGGAACACTCTGGAACGAGGGAGGCACAGCATGCAAGACCGTGATTTCGGCGCCGGGGGCACCGGCGGCGGAACGGGGAGCACCGGCGGGAGCTCGGGGCTGGGCGATGGATCGCCGAGCCTGGGCGCATCGAGCGGCAGCACCTCGGGTCTGGGCTCCACCGGCGGCACCAGCGGGCTCGGTGGCACCACCGGCAGCTCGGGGAGCACGCTGGGCTCCACGGGCACGAGCGGCCTGGGCGCCACCAGCGGCGGCAGCACCGGGCTGGGCGGTTCGGCCAGCGGGCTCGGCGGCAGCACCGGGAGCACGGCGGGGTCGGCCAACCGGCCGGAATTCGGCGGCACCACCGGCACGGGTACGGCGGGGACGGCCAACCGTCTCGGCGGCACCAGCGGCGGCGGGCTGGCCGACACGCTGCAGGAGCTGCAGGGGCGCGCCGACCAGCTGATGGACGACGCCGCCGACCAGCTCGAGACGGTGGCCCAGCGCATCGACGACCTGGCCGAGAAGGTGCCGCAGCAGGGGTTCGCCGCGCGTGCCAGCGGGATGGCCTCGGGCGCGGCCGACACGCTGGAGAGCGTCGCGCGCTTCCTGCGCGACAACGATTCCAACACGCTGCAGCGTGACCTGGGCCGCATCGTCACCCACAACCCGATCACGGCGATCCTCGCCGCGGTGGGTGCGGGGTACGTGGTCGGCAAGGTCCTGCGCTAAGGGAGGCTCCGATGGCGGACCGAGTGACGACGCAGACGGTGGTGCCGGCGGGACCGGGCGACACCGAGCCGGCGCTGGGCGACCTCTTCCGGCAGCTCGCGCAGGACAGCGCCACCCTGGTCCGCCAGGAGATGGCCCTCGCGAAGGCCGAGCTGCGCGAGAACGTGAAGTCGGTGGCCCGCGACACGGCCAAGATCGCGGTGGGCGCGGTGGTGGCCGCGGTGGGCGCCCTGGTGATGGTGCTCTTCCTGGTGCTGCTGCTGGGTGACGTGGTGGGCGAGTACTGGGCGGGCGCGCTGATCGTGGGTGTGCTGTTCGTGGCCATCGGCGGCTTCCTGGCACTGGGTGCCATGAAGCGCCTGAAGAAGGATACCCTGGCTCCCGAACAGACGCTCCAGACCCTCAAGGAGGACAAGCAATGGCTGCAGAGCGAGACGAAGCGGGTCCGTCGGGACCTGGCCTGAGCGGCACCGGGCGCGACGCGTCGGGGCTGAACGCGGGGACCACCCGTTCGATGTCGATGGGTGATGCCCCCGGCACCGCCGACGTGCACGCCGGGATTGCCTTCAACCCGCAGGCGCAGGGCGGCACCGGCACCGCCGAGAGCGGCGTGCGCGGCCGCGTGAAGGACGTGGCGGGGAACGTGGCCGACACGGCCAGCAACCTGGGGCAGCGTGCCCGCACGCTGGCGGGTGACGTGGCCGAACGTGCCGGCGACCTGGCCGACCAGGCTCGCGAGCGCGTGGGCGCGCTGGGCGAGGCCGCCAGCGACCAGCTGGAGCAGCGCGGCTGGCTGGGCCGCCTGCGCGAGAACCCGCTGCCGGCGCTGGGCGTGGCCTTCGCGGCCGGGTTCCTCCTCTCCGGCGGCGGCCGCGGCGGCAAGGGCGCCCGGGTGAAGGGCGAGCTGCGCAGCGCGGTGGCGGCCGGCCTCTCGGCCGGGCTGGCGCAGGGCGCGCGTGCCTTCCTGCGCAACGCCGGCGCCGAGGACGGGGTGATCAACTCCCTCCTGGAGAACCTCCCCGTGCTGGGCGGCGGGGCGGGCGGCGGGCAGGGCTCGCCGCGCGGCTTCGGCGGGCAGGGCGCCGGCGCCGGGTACGGCGGCCGCGGTCCGGCCTCGTCGGGCGCGCGCCCGGGCACCGCGCGGGGCGGCGGCGTGCCGTCGGGCGGGCGTACGGGTGGAGCGGGCGGGAGCGGGCGCACCTCGGGGCCGTCGTACGGCGGCGGCACGCAGGGCACCACGCACCGCGCGCCCAGCCACCGGGAGAGCTACTGACTTCCGGATGGCCGACGCCGGATTCCGCGTGACGGGACGGGTGCAGGGCGTGGGCTACCGCTGGTGGGCCCGCGCCCAGGGCACCCAGCTGGGGCTGGTGGGGCTGGTGTGGAACGCGGATGACGGTTCGGTGGTGGTGCAGGCGCGGGGGTCCGATCACGCGCTCGTGGAGATGGAGCGGCTCCTGGGTGAGGGGCCGCCCCATTCCCGCGTGGCGGCGGTGGAGCGGGTCCCCGCGTCGCTTTCTCCCGACGCGGCCGGCTTCGAGATCCGCCGCTGACGAGAGAGAGCGATCGGACGCGAGAGTCGTCGCCCGGCCGACGAGGAGACTTCGCGGCCGGACGGTCGATCCGAGGAGGCGGGTAGAGCACGGCGCCGTTTTCCGAAGCGATGCCGAAGAAAACCGGCTTCACCATTTCGCGTGTGGCGCGTGAGAGGCGAAATGGCAGGGTGAGGATGGCGACCCCCACCCCAAAATCGATCCTACGCGAAAAGAGACCCGGGTTTTCGGACCCGGGTCTCTGATTTTGCGCGGGAACGTCTGGAGCGGCTACTTCCCCACGCAGAAGTCGCCGAAGACACGGTCGAGCACGTCGTCGACGCTCACGGCGCCGATCAGGTCCTCCAGCTCACCGGCGGCGGCGCGGAGATGGGTGCCCGCGAGCTCCATCGGGATCGACTCGTCCAGCGCGTCCACGAAGGCGGCGACCTCGGCGCGGGCGTGGCGGAGGGCGCGGGCGTGGCGCTCGCGCGTGATCAGCGGTGCCTCGCCCGGCTCGCCGAGGATGTGGCCGAACGCCATCGACAGCAGCGCCCGCCGCAGCGCCGGCATCCCGCTCCCCGCGACCGCCGCCACCGCGACCCCGCGCATCCCGTCGTCGGGCCCTCCATCCGCAAGCTCATCATCCCCCGACGCCGCGATCCCCAACTGCGCGTCGATGCGCTCCCCATCCCCCGGCACCGGGAGCCGGGGCGGCTCGTCTCCTCGCTCCTCGTCTCCCGAGCCTCGCGGGTTCATCGTTCCGTCCGCTGCGGCGAGGTCGGCCTTGGTGCGGACGAGGAGGGTGCGGGCGGGATCGCGCGCGGCGAGGAAGGCGCGCTCGTCGTCTCCGATCTCCCGGCCGGCCTCGATGCAGAAGAGCACCAGGTCGGCGGCGGAGAGGTAGCGGCGCGCGACCTCGATGCCGATCCCCTCCACGCGGTCCACGGTCTCGCGCAGGCCGGCGGTATCGACCAGGCGGAACGGGTAGCCGTCGACGGTGACGGAGGCCTCCAGCGCGTCGCGGGTGGTGCCGGGGATCTCGGTGACGATGGCGCGCTCGGTGCCCAGCAGCGCGTTGAAGAGCGACGACTTGCCGGAGTTGGGCCGGCCCGCGAGCACGGTGAGCGCGCCCTCGCGCAGGAGCTCGCCCTCGGGCGCGGTGGCGAGGAGCGCGTCCATCCGCGCGATCACGCCGTGCGCGGCCGCGCGGATGCGGGCGGGGGGAACGGGCGGCTCGTCTTCTTCGGGAAAGTCGATCGAATAGGCGATCAGCGACTCGGCCTGGATCACGGCGGCGCGCAGCTCGTCGATGCGGCGCGAGAGGCCGCGCTCCATCTGGTGGACGGCGGCGCGGTGCAGCGCCGGCGAGCGTCCGTCGATCAGGTCGGCGACGGCCTCGGCCTGCAGCAGGTCGAGCTTGCCGTTGAGGTACGCGCGCCGGGTGAACTCGCCCGGGAGCGCCGCCCGCGCGCCCGCCGCCAGCAGCGCGCCGAGCACCAGCTGCGGCGTGAGCGCGCCGCCGTGGGTGCTGATCTCGGCCGTGTCCTCGCCGGTGTAGCTGGCCGGAGCGGGGAAGAGGGTGACGAGCGCCCGGTCCAGCAGCTCGCCCGTCTCCGGATGCCGGATCGCCACCAGCCGCTGCACGCGCGGTTCGATGCGCGCGGCCGCCGGCGCCACGCGCGCCAGCACCTGCCGCGCGCCGGGGCCGGAGACGCGCAGCACCGCCACCGCGCCGCGCCCGGGCGCCGTGGCGATCGCGGCGATGGTGTCGTTGGGCAGTGGGTCGATCATCATGGGGAGGAGAATGCGGTTCGGCCGACGGCACGGCAACCACGAACGGCAACCGCCATCTAGTTGAAGCGCGCGAAACACGAACGCCCGCCCCTCGCGAAGAGGAGCGGGCGTCCGTCCATGCATCTTACCGAGATGCGGTTCAGCGCCGCTGTTTGGCCGGCGCGCGCTTGGCCGTCTTGGCGGCCTCCTCGGCCTTGGCCTGCTCCGAGGCGGCGCGGCGCTCGCGGGCGATCAGCAGCTGCTGCGGGAGCGAGGCCAGGTTGCTGCTCACGTAGTACAGGTTGAGCCCGCTCGGCATGAACCAGAAGAAGAAGCCCATCATCACGGGCATCGTGTACATCATGGTCTTGGCCTGCGGATTGTCGGCCATCCCGCTCATCTTGGTGCTGATCCACTGCAGGGCGAACATGCTCACCACCAGCAGGATCGGCAGCAGGTAGAGCGGGTCGCGCAGCGACAGGTCCGGAAGCCAGCCGAAGCCGGTGCCGCGGAACTCGATGGCGCCCTGGAAGACGAAGAAGAGGGTGATCAGCACGGGCATGGGGATGAGCATCGGCAGGCAGCCGCTCATCATGGAGAAGGGGCTGACCCCCAGCTCCCCGTACATCTTCATCATCTCCTGCTGCTGCTTGCGCGGATCGTCGGCGTACCTGGTCTGGATCTCCTTCATCCGCGCCTGCATCACCGGCTGCACCGCCATGTTCTTCATCTGCGAGCGCATGGCGCGGGCGTTCAGCGGCCAGGTGGCCAGGCGCACCAGCACGCCGAACAGCACCAGCACCCACCCATACGCCATCCCGAAGTTGGCGTGCAGCTCGCGCACGGCCCACAGCACGCCCGCCGCGATCGGCCGCACCACGGGGCGCAGCCAGCGGTAGCCGTACGGGTTCACCTCCTCGAGCTGGTGCCCCACCTTCACCAGCCGGTCGTGCTCCAGCGGCCCCAGGTACGCCTGGTAGGCGAAGGTGCCGTCCGCACCGATGGGGAGCGAGACCACGGCCGCGGCGCGCGGGGAGACCAGCGCCTCGCTCCCGACGCTGTAGCTCTCGTCGGGCTGGTCGGTGGCGACCAGGCGGGTGAACTCGGTCTTCTGCGGCACCAGCGCCATCAGGAAGTAGCGGTCCTTGATCCCCGCCCACGCCAGCGGGCCAGAGATGGTGTCGCCCGTCTTGATGCTGCGCAGGTACTCGCGCTCCACCCGCCGCCCGTTCCAGGCGACGAAGCTGAGCTCGCGCGCGGTGCCGTGCTCCTTGGCGTCGTGCGGCGCCAGCCCGGTGCCGAGCGAGGTGGTCAGCGTTCCGGCGCCGCCCAGCCCCAGCAGCCGGCCGCGCACGTCGACCGTGTAGTCGTCGGGGCGGAAGGTGTAGGTGACCTCGGCCACCGGCGCGCCGTTCTGCGTGCCGGTGAAGGTGAGCGTCTGCGCGGGGCCGCCGGGGCGCAGGTCGAGCCGCGGCGCGCTGGGCGTGAACCGCACGGTGCGCAGGTCGATGCTGCGCGCGGCCGAGGCGGCGGTGCCCGAGAGCACGTCGCTCGCGCCGCGCGGCACCAGCTGCACGCGCTCGCCCTTGTGCACGTAGCTGGGGTACTTGAGCAGCTCGGCGCCGGTGAGCGCCGCGCCGGCGGTGCTGAAGCGGTACTCGTACAGCGGCGAGCGCACCACCACCGTCTGCGCGGCGGGCCCGGCCACCGCGCCCGCCGCCGCCGGGGTGCCCGTGGCAGGCGCCGCCGCGCCGCCGGCGGGCGCGGTGGCGGCGGGGGGCGCCACGGCATTGCGCGTGGGCTGCGGTGGCGGGAAGAAGACCTGCCACACCACCAGGAGCACGGCCGTGATCGCGAAGGCCAGCGCGAGTCGCTTTTCCATCTATCTCCAGATCGTCGAAACGAGATCGGGTCGGTTGCGTGGGATTTCAGGGAACCGGGTCGTACCCGCCGCGCGCGAAGGGCTGGCAGCGCGCCAGCCGCTTCACCAGCAGCCAGGTGCCCTTGCCGGCGCCGTACTTCTCGATCGCTTCCAGGCCGTACGCCGAGCAGGTGGGATAGAACCGGCACACCGGCGGCTTGAGCGGCGAGATCGCCGTGCGATAGAACCGGATGCCACCGGTCAGGGCGCGCGCGAGCACAGGGCCTCCACCAGCTCGGTCAGCTCGCCGCGCAGGTCGTCGAACGCGGCCGCGTACGCCTCGGGGCGGGCACGGACCAGTACGTCCAAAGCCAGCCCCGAGTTTCTGAGCGCGGGGAGCACCACGGTACGCCCCACCTCGCGCAGCCGGCGCTTGACCAGGTTGCGCTCCACGATGTCGTGCTTGTGCTTGGGCACCACCACCCCCCAGCGCGGAAACGCCGAAGGGGAAGCGGAGACGAACGCGTCCAGGTGACGCGTCTTCCTCCTCTTCCCCCGTCGGAACAGCGCCCGGATCTCGCCGGGGTGGGTGATACGCGCGGCACGAGGCAGCGCGTGTCCGCCCGCGGCGGGCGTGTCGGCGTCCATGGCGCGTGTGGCGCCCGGCCGCGGCTTACTTGCCGGCGATCTTGACGGTCAGCCGGTGACGCCCCTTGCGGCGGCGCGCGTTCAGGACTTCGCGGCCACCCTTGGTGGCCATGCGGGCGCGGAACCCGTGCTTGTTGATCCGCTTGCGGTTGCGCGGACGGTACGAAGGCTTCATCGGTACCCCTTGGGGTGCTGCTCAGTAGTCAGGATTCGGATGCGGCAAAGACGAGAAACATAGCCGTGGTCCGCCGTTTCGTCAACCGGCCGCGGATATCCCAGCCACGAGGCCAACGACAGCAGCGGTGAACACGGCGCCCCGGGGGGATCCACCAGGCCACGGCGAACGGGCAGTTCAACCGTGGCTTCCGTGTTCCCCGTGGCTCCGTGTTCACCTCCAGGAGAGCATGCCGCTCCGCCGATCATCCAACCCGCGCGGAGTAGCGGCGACGGACGCGCCGCTCCTCCGTTCGCTGGCTGGCGATCCGCTCAGCAGGCCGCGCCGGGGCCGGTGCAGTTGTTGGTGTCGCACCACGCCTGCGTGTCCTGGCAGCCGCAGGTGGCCATCGGCGTGCACGACCAGTAGCCGTAGCAGGTGTTGGCCGTGGCGCACCCGCAGCTCCCCTGGCAGCTCACGTCGGCGCTGCAGCCGCCGGGCCAGCCGCACCCGGTCTCCACGCCGCAGCTCTGGCACTCGTCGGTGTACGGCCCGGAGTTGTGCGCGTGCACGGTGCCCCGCCGCGGGGGGTGGTCCGCCGGGGTGAACGACTCCACCACCAGCTCGTCGAGGGCAAGGCTGAGCTTCTCCATCCGCGCCTCCAGCTTTTCGGGAGATCGTGGACCCGCACGCCGGGAGATTCCGGAACGCGACGGAATCCACCGCATTCCCCACGCCAGGGCGCCTTACGGATCGCGAAACGATTGTGGGGACACGATCCCACCGATGATCTGGCGGATTCCGCGGGAGCGCCCCCGCCGGACCGGGTATCCGGCTGACGGGGGTCGTACCCGCGTAAACAGGGGAACTCCGCGTTCGGATCCCTCCATCCGTTTGCCTCTCCGTGAGGCGCGGGGACGCGTGGGGTGGAGTTCTCATTGCGCCATTCGTTGAGAGAAATGGCACTCTTTCGGATGTCCAGTTTTTAAAAGCGCTCCGGGATCGTCCCGAAGCGTTGCTCCGATTGAATCGGTCCGTGGAGACCCGACGGGACGAGAGGGAGGAGAATGGCCGAGGCGATCATGCGGTCCGGCGTGAACCGGGCGGTCGGTTCGGATGCGCGTTCGTAGTGTATGGATCTGGTGGAGGGGAGAGACGGGAGGCATGCTGCTACGAGATCGGGCATGGAAGTGGAAGCGGGCGGCGCTTCCGCTGCTACAGGTTGCTTCCATACGACGCCGGGGGCGCGTGCGCAAGGGAGAACCTAAACCGAAGAAACCCAGCAGCCATGCGGGCTTCCTTGACTTTTCCACACCCTGCGGGTAGCTTGGGCGCCTACCTGTACTGAGCCCGAGCCCCACCGCCAGAGGTCATGGAGCACACCGCCGGAGAGGTCTGGTCCCGCATTCTCGACACCGCCCAGGCGAACCTTCCGGAGCAGGCCTTCCGGACGTGGCTCGCGCCCACCGAGGCGGTGGCGATCTCGCAGGACCTGCTGGTGGTGTCCACGCCCAACCCGTTCGCGGTCGACTGGGTGGAGGACAAGTACGCCGAGCTCCTCACCGCCATCGGCGAGCGCCTGTACGGCCGCAGGTTCACCTTATCCGTCCAGTTTCAGGCGAACGGCAAGCACTCCGCCCCGCCGCCCTCCCCGTCCGAGATCGAGCCTCCGCCCGTGCCCGCCACCGCGCCCGCGCAGGCCACGCCCGTCGCCCCCCAGGCCGTCGCGCCCGCGGCGCCCGCCGGCGGGGTGAAGGGGCTGGTTCCGCTCAACCCGCGCTACACCTTTCCCCGCTTCGTGGTGGGGAACAACAACCAGCTCGCCGCCGCGGCCGCGCACGCCGTGGCCGAGGCTCCCGCGCGCCACTACAACCCGCTGTTCGTGTACGGCGGGGTGGGGCTGGGGAAGACGCACCTGATGCACGCCATCGGCCATGCGATGCTGGAGCGCGACCCGGGCAAGCGGGTGCTGTACATCTCGAGCGAGCGCTTCACCAACGAGCTGGTGAGCGCCATCCAGGACGGCTCGATGGCCGAGTTCCGCCGGCAGTACCGGCAGATCGACCTGCTGCTGGTGGACGACATCCAGTTCCTGGAGGGGAAGGAGCGGACGCAGGAGGAGTTCTTCCACACCTTCAACGCGCTGCACGACGCGCAGCGGCAGATCGTGCTGACCTCCGATCGCCCGCCGAAGGAGATCGGGCTGGAAGACCGCCTGGTGAGCCGCTTCGAGTGGGGGCTGGTGGCCGACATCAAGGCGCCGGACTTCGAGACGCGGATGGCGATCCTGCGCCGCAAGGTGGAGGAAGACGGCCTGCAGATCCGCGACGCGGAAGACGTGCTGACCTTCATCGCGCGCAACCGGACCAGCTCGGTGCGCGAGATCGAGGGCGCGGTGATCAAGCTGCTCGCCTACTCGTCGCTCACCGGCCGGCCGATCGACCTGTCGCTGGCGCAGGAGGCGCTGGGCGGCGCCGTGCGGCGCGGCGGCGGGATGGGGATGCACGGGATGGAGCTCTCGCCCGAGCGCATCCGCGAGCGCGTGGCGCAGGCGTTCAACACCACGCCCGAGGCGCTGCAGTCCAAGAAGCGCACCAAGGACCTGACGGTGCCGCGCCAGGTGGCGATGTTCCTCACCCGCGAGCTCTTCGACCTGCCGCTGGTGGAGATCGGCAAGCTGTTCGGCGGGCGCGACCACAGCACGGTGATCCACTCCATCGGCAAGGTGGAAGAGGACATGGCCGCCGACGCCGGCTTCCGCCAGCGCGTGGACCAGATCCGGGCGTCCCTCCGCTGACCTCTTGAGCGCGTTGCCTTGACAGCCGCCCGGGCGGGCGCGTATTTGCGCGCGTCCCGGGCGCACGTTCTGTTCAGCGAGCCGCGGATCGAACGCGGTCGCGGCACCGTTTCACGGTCGTTTCATGGCCGACATCCGTCGTGACGGGGATGTGGAAACGGAAGGTGGAAAGGCCGTGGAGAACGTGTGGGGAACTCGGCGCCACCGTGGGAATGTGGAGCGCGTGGAGAACGCGGCGGTTCCCCACAGTGCTTCCCACAGCCTTTCGGCGGCACCGAAGTAACGGCGGTGCAACGGGATGGAGAGGGTGGTGGAGAGGTTATCCACGAGTCCACGCTCTCTACTACTATAACTGATTTGAGTAACCCATTCGTTGGTAGTAAGGTTTCCGGTGGAAAACCACCGGCCACTCGTGCCTGAGCTGCGGACAGCGTATGCGATTCACCATCACGCGTGAGAACTTTCTGCAGGGGCTGGGGGCGGTGGCCGGGAGCATCCCGACCCGCACCACCCTCCCCGTGCTCTCGAACATCCTGATCGAGGCCGAGGACGGTGCGGTGCGGATGAGCGGCACCGACCTGGACACCAGCGTGAGCGTGCGCGTGCCGGCCGAGGTGGCCGAGCCCGGCGCCATCACCGCGCCGGCCAAGAAGCTCCAGGAGATCGCCCGCGAGCTTCCCGGCGCCACGGAGCTCAGCACCCAGGGCGACTCGATCCTGATCAGCAGCGGGCGGAGCCGGTTCAAGCTGAACGGGCTGCCGCGCGACGAGTTTCCCGCCTTCCCGCGGGTGGATTTCACCGAGAGCTGGCGGGTGACCGGTGCCGAGCTGCAGCGGCTGATCACCCACGTGTCGTTCGCCGCGAGCACCGAGGAGACGCGCCCGATCCTGAACGGCGTGCTCTGGCAGCTGCGCGACGGGGAGATGCGGATGGTGGCCACCAACGGCCATCGCCTGGCGAAGATGACGCTCCCGGTGGAGGCCGCGGCGCAGGTGCCGGCGGCCGACCTGATCGTGCATCCCAAGGCGCTGCAGCAGGTGCAGCGGCTGTTCGGCGGCGACGCGCAGGTGGAGGTCGCCCGTTCGGAGAACCACATCGGCTTCCGCAGCGACACCGTGCAGGTGTACACGCGGCTGATCGAGGGGCCGTATCCGAACTACGAGCAGGTGATCCCCAAGGACAACGACAAGAACATGGTGGCGGACAAGGGCGCGCTGCAGGGCGCCGTACGCCGCATGGCGATCGTGGCGAGCGACCAGACGCACCGCATCCGCATGAGCCTGGGCGGGGCGATGCTGCGCTTCAGCGTGGAGAGCCCGGACCTGGGCGCCGCCAACGAGGAGCTGCCGGTGGAGTACGACGGCGAGCCGCTGGAGATCGGCTTCAACGCGCAGTACCTGCTGGAGCTGCTGCGCTACATGCCGACCGACGAGGTCAAGATGACCTTCAAGGCCCCCGAGCGCGCCGCCACCATCCAGCCGCTGGGCAACGAGGACACGCCCGAGTACCTGTGCCTGGTGATGCCGCTGCGCCTGCTGAGCTGAACGCGGGCGGGAGCCGTCTCCGCTCCCCTGGAGCCGTGGATGGTGGCCGGGGCTTGCTCCCGGTTTCGCGAAAGGGTCCGTCCGCCAGGACGGACCCTTTCGTCACGCTGGGTCGCTGAACGCTCGCGCTTCATCCGCCGAAGACGACGACTCCAACACCGCACGATCTCTCGGCGGATGGATGGAGATGCGGGAAACTGGCGCCAGCCGCCCGTCCCACGGATCGGGGTCCGGCGCTCCGCGCGATCCGATGGCCGTGAAGAAGGTGCGCGCCGGCTGACCGGGAGTTTCCCGACCGCGTACGAAAGGCTACTTCTTCCGGGCGCGTCCGGACGGGTGCCCGGCGTGGACGCCAGCGGTTCCGCTGCTGGACCCGAGCCCGGCAGCCTGGCCGATCGCGATCTCCTCTCCCGAACTCCTTCGTAGCATGCGATTCCTTCGCCCACTCCCGCTCATCGCGCTCGCGGTCTGCCGCGTCGCCCCGCTCGCGGCGCAGGGGAACGCGCCTGCCTCGGGGATCACGGGGAGGGTGGTGATCTCCGGCGGCGCGCCCGCGGTGGGCGCGGACGTCTCGGTTCGTGCCCAGGGCGACACCGTCCGGCTGGCGCGGACGGTGGCCGGAGCGGACGGACGGTTCCGGCTCGCGCTCGCGGCGGGGCGGTACGTGGTGCAGGCGCGGTCCGGCGGCGCGCCCCCGGCCGCGAAGCCGGTGGCGGTGACGGCGGGAGCGTGGAGCGACGCCGGCGTGCTCGCGCTGGGGGCGGTGGCCCTCGCGGGGATCGAGGCGCGCACCACGCGGCCGCCCGTGGTGCACGCCGACGACCGGACCATCTACAGCGTGCGCGACATGCCCTCGGTGAGCGGCGCGGCCGCCGACGTGCTGCGCACCCTCCCGGAGCTGGAGGTCGACATCCAGGGGAACGTGACGATGACCGGCAACCGGTCGGTCACCATCTACATCAACGGCCGGCCCTCGCCGCTCCGCGGAGACGCGCTCACGGAGTTCCTGCGGAACCTCCCCGCCGACCGCATCGAGCGCGTGGAGGTGATCGCCAACCCGTCCGTGCGCTTCGAGAACGGGGGCGACGCGATCGTGAACGTCGTCCTGCGGAAAGACGTGCGGCTGGGGCTGAGCGGCAGCCTGTCGGCGAGCACGGCCACCCGCGGCACCAACACCCTGGCGGGGCAGATCGCCTACCAGCGCGGCAAGCTCACCCTGTTCGGGGGCGGCTCGGGATCGCTCGTCGAGTACGACAACCGCTCGTACGAGCTGCGGCAGAACCTCCAGGCCGCGACCGCGCTGGAGCAGAACCAGGACAGCGACGGCTCCAGCTCGTCCACGGGCGGCGACCTCACCGCCGAGCTGGACGTGGGGCCCAGGGAGACGCTCTGGGCATCGAGCACGGTGTACCACGGCGGGTTCGGCAGCGACGGGATTTCGCGCAACCGGCTGCTGGACGGCGCGCAGGCCCAGCTGCGCGCGTACGAACGGGCGAGCAGCACCGACGGCGACTACGATTTCGGCGAGGTCGCGGTCGGCTTCCGGCGCGTGGTGGAGCCCCGGACGAACGAGCTCTCGCTGGAGCTCAGGCGTGGGTGGGACAACTCGGGGAACAGCGGCGAGACCGAGGAGACCACGCAGGCCCGGACCATCCCCATCGGCCCCGGCGAAGACGAGCTGCGGACCACGGTGTTCCGCCACCGCGAGCACGAGCTCACCCTCAAGGGCGACTACACGCGCCCGCTGGGGGGCAACCGCCTGGAGGTGGGGATCCGCGGCTATCGGACGGACGCGGGCGAGCGGAACGTGCTCGAGATCTTCGGCCCCGCCCCGCTCGGCGATCCGGTGGGGGGCACCCGCTACACGTACGAGTCGCGCGAGCGCGAGCATTCCGCCTACGTGAACCTCACGCGGAAGTTCGGGCGCATCTCGGTGCAGGGCGGCCTGCGCGCCGAGGCCGCGAACGTGGGGATCAGCGCGGCGGGCCAGGACGTGGCGGACATCGACTACTTCTCCCTCTTCCCGAGCGCGAACCTGAGCGCGCAGCTCGGCGAGGGGCGCGACGTGCGGCTCTCGTTCTCCCAGCGCGTCCGCCGGCCGTGGGCACAGAGCCTGAACCCGTTCGTGCTGCCGGTGGATCCGCTGAACGTGCGCACCGGCAATCCGGATCTGCGCCCCACCACCACGCGCTCGCTCACCGTGGACGCGGGGATGCGCATCCACGGCGTGGCGCTGCGGCTGTCGCCGTACCTTCGCCGCACGACCGACGAGGTCGACTACCTGCGCACCGTGGACTCCGCGGGGGTGGGCACCACCATGCCGCAGAACCTGGCGACGGTGACCACGTACGGCACGTCGCTGAACGCATCGCTCCGCCCGGCGCCGACCACCACGCTCTCCGGCACCTTCGGCCTGAACCACACCGAGCGCGACGCCGGCAACCTGGCGAGCGCGTACTCGGGGTCGTGGTCGTCGCGGTTCGCGGTGCTGAACGCCTCGGCCGAGCCGCGCCGCGGCTTCGCGGTGCAGGCGTCCGCGCGCCTCAACTCGCCGCGCGAAACCACGCAGGGGCGCTACTCCTCCACCCTCTGGACCGACCTGGGGGTGCGGAAGAACCTCCTGCGCGAGAAGGCGACCCTGAACCTGCGCCTCAGCGACCCGCTGGGCATCTACCGGTCGACGTTCGCCGCGCGGGACCCCACCTTCACGGGCACGGGGAGGAACTCGACCTCGTGGAGCGGGCGCGGCGCGACCCTTTCCTTCACCTGGCGCTTCGGCAGGACACCGAACCGCCGCAGCACCACCGCCGAGCCGGCGCAGGCACCCACCGGCGGTGGCACGCCGCAGGAGTGAGGGGCGCGGGAGAATCCTTCTCGAAGCCGATGATGAACTGCGGGGAGAGGCCGGGCCGGTCTCTCCCCGCGTCGCATCTCCCCGCAGGCCGGATGCGGCCGATGAACGTCCCTCGTGGAGATGCGCGACGGTTCACGGAATCCGCGCGATCGGATCACGCGCGAGTTCGCGAATGAACTCGCGGCTACCACGGCACGCGGTCCGCCGTCACTTCCTTCCACGGCGGCCGGGCGGCATCATCCAGGGCGATCGGCCGGTGTCGCGGCGCGGCGGGATCCGCGGGCGTCGGTGGATGGATGGACGCGCGGCATCGGTGGATGGAACGCGGTTCATCCGCCGACGAGAAGCGACGCGCGGAGGCGGCGAAGGGGCTTGCCAGCGCCGCCGCTGTTTGCTTTGTTGAGGTTGAACGCGTGACGAGGTCACGCACGATGGAGATCCCTGTCCACTCGTCCACCCCGGAGCGAGGACATGAGCAGCCCCAACCGCAACGACCCGTGCCCCTGCGGCTCGGGGACGAAGTACAAGGCGTGCTGCCTGGAGCGCGACCGCGCGGCCGACCGCGCGCTGGCGCTGGTGGGCGCCGCGCCGCCCCGCGCCGGCGAGGAGCCGTGGAACCCCGCCGTCCGCGCGGCCGAGGTGTGGGAGGCCGACGTGGTGCCGCTGAACACCCGCTTCCACGACGACCCGGAAGCGTGCCCGGCGATCGCCGTGGTGGGCGCGGCCACCTACCTGGTGCACGGCGAGGTGCTGCGGAACCGCCCGTTCGGCCTGGCGGCCCGCGCGCAGGAGGTGGCGAACGCGGTGCTGGCCGCCGCGCGCCGCGTGGGCGTGCTCCCGCCCGAGCTGCACGTGCGCGACCAGGCGCTGGCGCGGGAGCTGGCCCCCGAGCTGGCGCCGCGCGGCATCGCCGTGCGGATGGCCCGCATGCCCGACCTGGACGAGGCGATCGCCGGGTCGCTGCGCGAGCTCTCGGGCGAGCGCGGCGGGGTGGCCGTGACCCCCGGCCGCTGGGCCGAGACCGAGGCCACGCGCGAGGAGCTGGCCGCGCTGCACGCCGCCGCGGCCGCCTTCCACCGCGCCGCGCCATGGCGGCTCGCCGGCGACGACATGCCCTTTCGCGTGGAGTTCGACGACGGCGGCGGCGACCTGTACGCGGCGGTGATGGGGAACGCGGAGATCGACGTCGGCCTGGCGCTCTACTCCGATCTGGACGATTACCTGGAGATCCAGGGGGATGACCTGGATGCGTACGAGCAGGTGGAGCGGATGGCCGGGTGGGCGCTGAGCCTGACCTACGACCGCGACCGGCGGCTGAGCCGGGCGATGCGCCGCGAGGTCACCGCGGCCGGGTGGGAGGTGGCCGCGCCCGGCGCGTTTCCGCTCCTGTTCGGCATCCGCGTCCCCGGCTACCGCGTCACCGCCGAGCACGTGACGCGGATGACGCGCGCGATCGCCGCGGTGCTGCGCCAGGTGTGCGGCGCGGACGCGGCGAGGGCGCTGGACGATCCGCGCGCGCGGGCCCATGCGATCGGCCGCCCCGGAATGGACCGCCCCGCGCGGCTCTGGGCGCCGCTGCACGTGTGCCACCCGATCGGCCCCGTGGGGCGGAACGCCGACCCCGAGGCGGCGATCGACCCGGACGGGTGGGCCGGCTTCGACCGGGCGCGCTGGGACCTGCCCTTCATCGCGGAGGACCGGCGGGTGGACCGGTTCGCGGCGTGGCTGGAAAAGCAGCCGCTCTCCAAGGCCGCGCGCCGCCGGCACCTGCGCAACGCGCGGGTGTGGAGCAGCTACGTGGCCGCCAATGCGCGCACGGCCGCCGCCGTGACCGAGTACGACCTGCGCACCTACCTGTACGACTGGTTCCCCCGCCGTGAGACGGTGGCGCGCGACGTGGAGAAGGCGCTGCCGGAGTCGCTGGGCGTGTTCTTCGGCTGGCTGAAGGCGCGGCAGGGGATCCGCTACCCCTGGGCCGCGGCGGTGCTGGAAGAGTTCGAGGGGGTGCGGCTGGCGCGCGCGCCGGCGCCGGTGGGGCACTTCTGGGAGGAGGAGGTGATGAACTGGCGCGCGCAGCTCTGGGGCGACCTGGACGGGCGCGTGATGATCCCCGACACCGAGCTGCCGCGGACGCCGAACGGGTGGCCCCCGGTGACCAACGCCGAGGTCACGCGGCTGCGGGGCGAGCTGCAGCGCCGCTGGCTGATCTGGTACGACGAGGTGGTCCGCGCCGGCATCGCCTCGCCGCCGGAGGTGTGGGAGGCGCTGGTGGCGCGCCAGCGCGCCTGGGAAGACGCACCGCACCCCGGCCTGAAGGGCCGCACCCCGCGCGACGCCGTGCTGCACCAGGAGGCGAACCCTCCCTCGGCGAACGCGCTCTTCCAGGGTGCGTGACGAGGCGCGGCGCGCCGCGCGGATCCGTGCATCTCTCCACCCCCCGCCGGCCGGATCCGGCGGGGGGTGCTCGCTGCATACCCGCTGCAACCATACAGAAGCCGCCGCCGAGACCCCCCGCCGTACCTCCTTCCAATCTGTTGCAGGAAAGTGCCGTCCGCACGCCCGGTCACTACGTCTATATCTTTGATTGGTATGTCGTTGCGTAGTACCCGATCTGTTGCAGAGTGCACCATCCCAATGTTCCCGGATCGGAACCAATGTTCCCGAACAGGAACATACAAAAGCGGAAATAAAACCATAAATAGTGGATAATCAACGATTTGCAGCAGCATTCAAGAAATCCGGGTGTTCAATTAATTTACCCGTTCAACAACTGAACGCCCCAACATTTTCCGTCACCCGGCCGGGACGCGTACACGCACCACGCAATCGGACCCTCCGCAGCCATCTCCATGACATCGTCCCGCTCCCGCTTCCAGGCGCGCCTCCGCGCGCTGGCCTGCGCGGCCGCCGCCCTCGTGGCGGCGGGCGTGGCGGGGAGCGCGCGCGCGCAGGGGCTCGCGGTGTCGAAGACGTGGGAGGGGCCGTTCGACTACGTGGTGACCGGCGCGACCATCCGCACCCAGTCGAACGACGGCGGAAACGAGTGCCTGGTGGGCACCAGCGCGACCGCCACCCTTTCCGGGATCCCCGCGGGCGCCGCCATCGAGACGGCGATCCTCTACTGGGGCGGCTCGGGGCCGACGGTCGACAACAGCGTGACCTTCGCCGGCGCGACCATCGCCCCCGACGCGAGCGACACCACCGGCTTCGCCAACGGCGGCACGACCTACTGGTACTTCGGCGCGCGCAAGGACGTCACCTCGCTGGTCACCGGCAATGGCACCTTCACGCTGTCGAACCTGGGCGTGACGACCACGACCACCTACTGCACGCCCGGCGCGATCACCGGCGGGTGGAGCCTGTTCGTGGTCTACAGGCAGGCGGGCGCCTCGGCGCACAAGCTGGAGCTGCGCGACGGGATGCGCGCCTTCCAGAACGCCGCCGAGCAGGTCAACCTCACCGGCTTCACCGGCGCCACCACCCCCGATGCGCGCTTCACCGTCTGGGCGTACGAGGGCGACGAGAACCTGACCGGCGGCGGCGAGACGATCACCTTCAACGGCTTCACCGTCAGCGACGCGCTGAACCCGAACGGCAACCAGTTCAACTCCACGATCAACTCCAAGAACAGCTCTTCGGCGTACGGGATCGACCTGGACACCTACAACGTGTCGGCCCGGCTGGCGGCGGGAGCGACCACCGCCACGCTCCGGGTGGTGACCGGCGGCGACATGATCGTGCTGCACGCGGTGATGACGATCGTGGGGGTGCAGCCGAGGTACGCCGTGGTGGCCACCCCCGACGGGGCGGGCCCCACGCAGCGGCTGCCGGGGACCGGGTACCCGCAGCAGTTCCAGGTGGCCAACACCAGCACCGTCGACGCGACGTTCGACATCCTCTTCAGCGGCACGGGGAACCCGCTCTTCGCCCTCGCCGACTCGCTCACCGGCACCGGTGTTCCCGCCGGCTCCGCGGTCGACAGCGTGCGCATGGCGATCCCCTTCGGCACCACGCGCACGCTGACGCTGTGGTACACGGTGCCGGCGGGCCCGGGCGCCACCAACACGGGGTTCCTCCGCGCCCGCGCCGTTCCCGCGCCCACCGTGTTCGACGATGCCTCGGCCAGCGTGCAGCGGGTGAGCCCGCGGCTGACGCTGGCCAAGAGCGTGGCCCCCAGCAACACGCTGAGCCCGGGCACCGACCTCACGTACACGCTGAGCTTCGCCAACGCGGGCGACTTCGCCGCCACCGGCGTGGTGGTGCAGGACTCGGTGCCGGGGCAGACGATCTACAAGCTGGGCACCACCCAGCAGACGCTCCCCGCCGGCGTGACCGCGGTGACGGAGTTCTCACAAAATGGAACGGTCTGGACGTACGTTCCCGTCTCGGCCGGGTGCGGCGCACCGGCCGGCTACGACGCGTGCGTGCGCCGCATCCGCTGGCGGCTGCAGCAGGCGCTCCCCGCGGGCGCGGCCGCGTCGGCCGGCACGGCGAAGTTCGTGGCGCGCATCAAGTGACGCGCGCCGTTCGGGGTTTCCGCGCTCGGGCGATCCGCGCGCGGCGTTTCACTCAAGGAGGTCCGATGTCCAAGCCCTTCATCCGCATCGCCCTGGTGCTGGCGGCGCTGGCCGCCCCCGCCGCCGGGCACGCCCAGCAGACGGCGCGGCAGCGCCAGCCGCTGGTGATCACCGCGCAGAACCGCACGGCGGCCCAGCAGGCCGCGGCGGGGAGCCGCCGCGCCGACGACCGGGCCCGCCCTGGCGACGTGGTGCGCTACCGGCTCGCCTTCACCAACCCGTCGGGCGGGAGCCTGCGCGGGGTGGTGCTTTCCGACCCGATCCCGGCGGGCACGCAGTACGTGGACGGGTCGGCCACCACGGCGCGCGCCGACGCGCGCCTGGAGTTCTCGGCCGACGGCGGCAGGAGCTGGTCGGCCCGGCCGATGGAGACGGTGGTGGTGAACGGCGCCAGCGTGCGCCGCGCGGTTCCGTCCACGCGCTTCACGCACGTGCGCTGGACGGTCGATGGAGCGGTGGCGCCCGGCGCCACCGTGGTCGCCGAGTTCGACGCCCGCGTGACCGCGGGCTCGCAGTCCCCGTCCGCCGCCTCGCCGCAGGCCGGACGCTAATTCCCCAATCCCCAGTTCCCAGAGAGAAAGAGGACACGCAGATGAAGACCCTGAGACGGGTCGCGCTGGCCGGGCTGATGATGGTGCCGCTGGCCTTCACGAGCCGGGCCCACGCGCAGACCACGCCCACGCCGGAAGGGACCGTGATCACCAACACGGCCACGGCGAGCTGGACCGACGCGAACAACAACAGCTACACCTCGGTCACCGCGAGCGCGACGGTGACGGTGGGCTTCCTGGCGGGCGTCGACGCCGCCTCGCCCGCCACGGTGACGCCGGCCTCGCCCAGCACCGGGAACGAGCTGGCCTTCACGGTGAGCAACACCGGCAACGGCGTGGACAGCGTGACCGCCGCCTTCACGGTGGGCACGGGCGTGACCATCACCGGCTACAAGGTGGGGACCACCACCTACGCCACGCTGGCCGAGGCGAACGCCGCGCTGGCCGGCACGGCGATCACCGCGGGGAGCACCATCACCATCACCGTGGTCTACACCGTGGCCCCGGGCCGCGGCGGCCAGACCACGCCGGTGACGCTGACGGCCACCTCGCGCCGCACGCCGGGCACCAGCGACCCCAGCACCACCAACGTGATCCCGCCGGTGGCCGCGGGCGTGTCGGTGACGCCCAAGGGAACGACGGTGCAGCGCCTGCCCAGCAACGGCACGCAGTACACGCAGACGTACACCGTGACCAACAACGGGAACGCCAGCGACACCTACACCCTGCTCGCCTCGGGGAGCACGGGCTCGGTGGTGACCATCGTGAGCACCAACGGCACCGCGGGCACCGGCGGCAGCATCACGCTGGCCGCGGGCGGTTCGACCACCGTGCAGGTGGTGTACACCGTGGGCAACGTGGCCGCGGGGAGCAGCGAGGACCTTCGCCTGCGGGCCACCTCGGCCAACAACGCCGCGACCAACGACCAGGGCTACTACACCATCCAGGTGGTGCGCGCGGCGCTGACCATGACCAAGCAGGCGTACCGCGACAACCAGACGACGGCCATCACGGCGTCGGACCGGGTGCTGCCGGGCGAGTACATCCAGTACAAGATCACCGTGACCAACGCGGGCGGCGCGGCCGCGAAGACCGTGGCGGTCAGCGACCCGCTTCCGTCGCAGGTGACGTACGACTCGAGCAGCGGCGACGCCACCGGGTGGACGATCAACAACTCGGCCGGCACCGTCTCGGCGGCGCTGGGCAGCGACCTGGCCGCCGGCGCCAGCCGGTACTTCTGGATCCGCGTGAAGATCAAGTAGCCTTCACGTGACTCTGGGGATGGGGATGGGGATGCGCCTTCGGGCGCCGGCACGCACGGCCGACCGCGGCCCCCGCCGGACGAGCTTCGTCCGGTGGTGGGCCGCGTGCGCGCTGGCGCTGCTCGCCGCCCTGGCGCCCGCGGCCCGTGCCGCGGCCCAGGTGGTCCCCGACACCCAGAGCGTGGTGAACCACGCCGAGGCCACCTTCGAGAGCGGTGGCTACACCGCCACGACCGGGGCCGAGGCGACCGTGGTGATGAAGCTGGTGGCGGGGGTCGCGCTGACCCCGCCGCGGCAGGCCACCGCGCGCCCGGGCGAGCGCCGGGTGTTCGCGCACGTGGCCGAGAACACGGGGACCGGCCCCGACCGCTTCGAGCTGTCGGTGCAGGGGCCCGCCGGGTGGGCGGTGACGCTCTACCTGGACGGGAACGGGGATGGGGTGCTGGACGCGGGCGATTCGCCCGTGGCCGGCCCCCTCCCGCTCGCCCGTGGCGCCCGCCAGGCGCTGCTGGCGGTGGTGGACGTGCCCGCCGACGCGCCCGACGACGGCGCGGGGACGGTGCGGGTGACGGCCACCAGCCAGATGGACGCCGCGGTGACCGCCGCGGTGCAGGACCTGGTCACCGTGCACCGGCCGCTGCCGGCGGTGCAGATGATCAAGACCGTCGACCGGGCCGAGGCCACGCCCGGCGACACGCTGACCTACACCCTGGTGGCGCAGAACCGCGGCGACGCGGTGGCGCCCGGGGCCGAGCTGGCCGATCCGCTCCCCACCGGCGCGCGCTACGTGCCGGGCTCGCTGCGCCTGAACGGCGCGGCGCTGACCGACGCGGCCGACGCCGACGCCGGCGAGGTGGAGCAGGGCGGGAACGGGGCCGAGCGCCTCGCGGTGCGGCTGGGCGACCTGGCCCCCGCCGCGAACGCCACGGTCACGGTGAAGATGGTGGTGGCCGCCGACGCGCAGGCCGCGATGAGCAACGTGGCCACCCTGCGGTACCGCCTGGGCGAGGCCACCCCGGTGGTGGTGAGCTCGCCCCCGGCGACCACGCAGGTCGCCTCGCCCGAGCTGTCGCTCGCCAAGGAGCTGGCCGACGGCGACTCGGCGCGGATGGGCGCGCCGGTGCGCTTCCGCCTGGCCTGGCAGAACCGCTCGGCCACGCTCCCGGTGCGCGACGCGGTGCTGGTCGACACCCTCCCCGAGGGGCTGGCCTTCGTCTCGTCCGAGCTGCAGCCCGAGGTGGCGGGGCAGGTGGTCACCTGGCGGTTGGGCACGCTGGCGCCGTCGACCACGGGGGCGCTGTACCTGACGGTGCGCGCCGTGGGCCACGCCGGCGAGGCGCCGCTGGTGAACCGCGCGGTGATCCGAGGCTCCAACGCCACGGCCGTCAGCGCCGCCGCCACCGGGCTGCAGGTGCTGGGCTTCGAGGGCGACGAGCTGGAGGTGGCCAAGACGGCCGGCGTGCTCGAGGCCGGGCTGGGCGACGGGGTGCCGTACGCGGTCACGCTGCACAACCGCGGGCTGGCGCCGCTCTCGGGCGTGGTGCTGCGCGACTCGCTGCCGGAGGGGGTCACCTACCTCCCCGCCACGCTCACGGGCGCCGACTCGGCCCGGGTGGCGGGGCGCCTGCTGACGATCTGGTGGCAGGGTCCGCTCGATCCAGGCGCCACCACCCTGGTGCGCTACGCGGTGACGGTGGTCTCGCCGGGGCGCGCCACCTCGCTGGTGAACCACGTGACCGGCGGCGCCGAGGGCGGGCGGGTGCACTCGGCCACCGCGACCGCCTTCGTGCGCCTGCGCCGTGGCTTCGCGGTGCAGCAGCGGGTGGTGGTCGGCAAGGTCTGGGTGGACCTGAACCGCGACGGCCGCCAGCAGCCGGGCGAACCCGGGGCGGCCGGGGTGGAGGTGCACAGCGAAGACGGGCAGGTGGCCACCACCGACCGCGAGGGCCGCTACTCGTTCCCCAACCTGCGCACCGGCGAGCACGCGCTGCGGCTCGACACGCTGGGGATCCCCTCGGGCACCGGGGTGGCGCGCCGCGACGACCTGATCTCCCGCGTGCGGCTGGACGGGTGGACGCTCCCGCGGGCCGACTTCCGCCTGGTGCCCCGCGACTCCGCGGCGGCCCTCGCCCTCTTCGTCCCCGCGGGGCAGCCGTCGGCCGTGACGCCCGCCGCTTCGTCCGCCGCCGTCTCGGTAGCGACGGCGACGGTGGTCTCGCCCAGCGCGTCCTCCACGTCGACGACGGCGGCGATCCCCTCGCCCGCGGCACCGGCGATCGCATCGCCCGCCGCGCCGTGGATGCCGGCGGTCGCATCGCCCTCCTCGGCGGTGAGTGGCACCTCGAACGCCGGGGAGATGCGGGACGATCGATCCACCGCCCCGGCCGTGCCGGCGGGAGCGATCCAGCCGGCCCCGATCGCCCCCGTCCAGGCGCCGGCGATGGTCCCCGCGCTGGGCGGGGCCTCGGCGCCCGCCGCCGCGACGGCGATCGGCCGCCCGGCATCTCCCGAGGCTGCCGTGGCCGCGCCGCGCGCCGATTCGGTGGCCACCGCGACCGTGGCGCCGCTGCGCACCGCCGCCGAGCGCGACGACGAGGCGCGGCAGGCGTTCGTGAGCGGCCCCGTGGTCCGCATCGCCGCGCCGGTGGACGGCACGGTGGTGGGCTCCAACCGCGTCTACGTGGGGCTGGCCGGCGAGCCCGGCGCCGAGGTGAAGCTGTTCGACGGGGCGAGGCAGATCGGCGAGGGGCAGCTGCGCCCCGACGGGAAGATCGACTTCGTGGCGGTGGAGATCGCGCCCGGGCCGCACCGGCTGCGCGCCTGGATGAAGGGCGCGCAGGGCGAGAAGTGGGACAGCGTGAACGTGCACCGCTCGGGCGAGGTGGCGCGCCTGGTGGCGCCCGCCGGCGCGGTGACAATGCGCGCGGACGACCGCGACGGCACGCTGGTGCGGCTGACCGCGCTGGACCGCTGGGGCGTGCCGGTGGCCGGGCACGACGCCGTGACGCTGGCGGTGACCGGCGGCTCCGTCTCGTCGGCCGACGCCGACAACAGCTCGGTTGGGAGCCAGGCCGCCATCCGCGCCGACGGCTCGGTGCTGGTGAGCGTGCGCCCGGGGCACCAGGTGGGCCCGGGCGAGCTGGTGGCCACCAACCGCGGCGTGAGGGCGCGGGTGCCGCTGCGCGTGCTTCCCAACCTGCGCCCGCTGCTGGTGACCGGCGCCGGGCAGGTGGGCGTGGGCGCCGCCCCCGGCGCGTTCGGCTCGGTCACCGCGCGCGGCTCGCTGGGCGGCGAGACGGCGGTGAGCGTGAGCTTCGACTCGCGCCGCGGCACCGGGGCCGACGACGACTTCTTCGGCCGCGGCTTCGACCCGCTGGACGAGGGGCGCTACCCCACGCTGGGCGACGGCAGCACCGTGCGCGACATGGGGAGCAGCACCCAGCGGCTGACCGCGCGCGTGGAGCGCGGGTTCGACTACGTGGAGGCCGGCGACGTGCGCAGCGACGAGTTCGGGCTCGACGAGCGGCTGGGCTACTACCAGCGCGCGCTGACCGGCGTGAGCGGCCGCGTGACCTCGGGCGCCGTCACCTGGCGCGGCTACGGCAGCGTGACCGACCAGGTGCTCAGCCAGCAGCAGGTGCGCGGCAACGGCAGCTCGGGCCCGTACCGCTTCGGCGGCGGGGTGCGGCCGGGGACCGACCGGGTGGCGGTGGAGGTGCGCGCGCTCGACAACGCGGCGCGGGTGCTGGCCCGGCAGGAGCTGGTGCGCTACAACGACTACCAGATCGACTACAACACCGGCGAGGTGCTGCTGAACCGCCCCGTCCCCGCGGCCGACGCGGCGGGGAACCCCGTGTTCGTGGTGGCGATGCTGGAGCGGCGCGCCGGCGGTGACGCGCACTTCGTGGGCGGGGTGCGGATGGACCTGGACGCCGGGCGTGCGCTGGGGGTGGCCGGCTTCGACACCCTGGGCGTTTCGCTGATGGGCGTGCGCGACGGCGGCGGCGGCGCGCCCGGCCATTCGCAGAGCAGCATGGTGGGCGCGGGGGCCAGCCTGCGCCGCGGCGGCCTCTCCGCCGGCGCGCAGCTCCTCCGCTCGCTCCGGCCGGACTCGGCGGCGATGGCCGGGTCGGCGCGGCTCTCCTGGTCGTTCCTCCGCGACGAGCGGGGCCGCATCGGCGCCGAGTGGCTGCAGGTGGGCGCCGGCTTCGCCCCGGGCACGGACCCGCGCCTGTCGGCCGGGGTGCGCGAGGTGCGCGCCGTGGCCGAGCTGGCGCCGGCCGAGGGCTCGCGGCTGTCCCTGACGCACGAGATGCAGCGCTTCGACGGCTATGGCACCTCGCGCCAGGGCACCACGCTCCGCGCGCAGCAGACCATCGCCGGCCACGCCGTGACCGCCGAGGGCGGGCTCACCCGCGACGCGCAGGGCGAGGCGGCCAGCAGCTCGGGGCAGGCCAGGCTCGGCATGAACCTGTCGCGCGGCGTGGACGTGTGGGTGCTGGGCACGCAGATGCTCTCCAACACCGTGCCCGCCGGGCAGGTGGCCACCGCCCGGCCGGACCAGCTGGGGGTGGGCGCCTCGCTGCGCCTGATCCCCGGGATGCGGCTGGAGGGATCGCACCGCTGGGTGCGCGTGCGCGGCGACTCGGCCACCTCGTACCAGCTCAGCTCGGTCAGCCTGGCCACCGAGCGGCTGCTGGGCGCCGAGCTCCACGCCGGCATCGACCGCGCCGACGACAAGCGGATGGGGAGCAGCGCCGTGCTGGGGTGGAACCAGCGCCTCACCCTCGCCGGCGGGTGGGCGCTCACCGGGCTGTACGAGCGCCGCTTCGGGCTGGACCGCGCCCCGCTGCTGGACCCGAACCGCGCCCTGCCCTTCGCGCAGCCCGAGCGTAACCGGTGGTCGGCCGGCGCGGGGGTGGAGTGGCTCCCGGCCGACAGCGCGACCGCGCGCTTCAGCGTGCGCAGCGAGCTGCACGGCGGGCAGGATGGCCGCGGCTTCCGCGTGGACGTGGGCGGCGACGCGCCGCTGGGCCGCAACGCCGCGCTGCTGATGCGGCACGACTGGCTGAGCGACCAGCGCAACGACCTGACGGGCGGGCTGCGCGACAGCCGCAACGACCTGTCGCTGCTGGGGCTGGCCCTTCGCCCCGCGGGGAGCGACGCGGTGAACCTGCTGGCCAAGGTCGAGTGGCGCCGCACCATGGACCCGTTCGGCGGGAGCGTGCTGGGCACCGGCGGCGACAACCGCCGCCTGATCGGCGCCACCGACCTGGTGTGGAGCGCCGGGCCGCGCACCGAGCTGGCCGGCCGCTACGCCATGCGCTGGGCCACCCTGCGCGACAGCGTCCAGGGCGTGCTCCCCATCGAGTCGTTCGCGCACTACGCGGGGCTGCGCGCCGACCAGGGGATCCGGGGGCCGCTGCGGGTGCGGCTGGACGGGCGGATGCTGGTGGACGGGCAGGGCGGCGGCACGCGGTGGAACCTGGCGCCCGCCCTCGTGCGCGAGATCGGCGACGGGCTCGAGGTGGAGACCGGCTACCGCTTCGGCGGCCTGCGCGACGCGGACTTCGCGGAGCAGGGCG
>Ga0247773_1000103_pt1 | contig 39223 bp, 26 predicted proteins | sample UWRJL092311B6_FD_179934 | JGI IMG/M metagenome (GOLD analysis project Ga0247773, IMG submission 179934) | Plant litter microbial communities from Arlington Agricultural Research Station in Wisconsin, United States - UWRJ-L092-311B-6 | ecosystem: Environmental > Terrestrial > Plant litter >... | reverse complement strand
GCCGTCACGGCGCTGTCGAAGCGCGGCGCGGGCGGCTGGGTGATCTCCTGCGGGTCCGGGCCCTCCAGGTCGAAGGTCAGCCCGGTCTGCGGGTTGGTGAGCTTCACCGCGGTGCTCGACGCCAGCTGGATCTCCTCGAAGTCCTGCGGATCGCGGCTCTCCAGCGCGCGCAGCAGCGTGCCGTAGCTGATCGGGTCCGGATCGCCCAGCGAGTCGTGCTTCAGGCTCTTGCTGAAGTTGCCGATGAACGGCCGGTCGGCGTAGTTGGTCTCGTCGTTGTTGTTGTGGTGCTCCTCGTGCAGCCGCGCGGCGTCGAGCTCGGCGGCCTCCACGCGCACGTCGCGGGCGGAGAGGCGCCGCTCCTCCACGCGCCGCGCCATCGAGGTGTTCAGCACGTTGAAGTTGTCGAACACCGCCACCCCCGGCGACGGGAGCCCCGTCGCCACGTTGGCGCCGAAGCTCAGCGTCACGGCCGTGAGGGTGAACGAGTCGCCCTCCTCGAAGAGCGTGGTGTAGTTCACGCCGTCGGCCGAGACCTCCCAGCGCGTGCGGCCGTTGGCCTCGCTGATCTGCAGCCAGCGGTGCACCCGGCGGTCGTAGGGGACGGAGTTGAGGACGGTGAGCAGGCCGCCCACCTCCTTGGCCGCGACCAGCTGCCCGTTCTGGACGTACACCGCCAGGAAGTTGGTGGCATCCAGCCCCACCAGCAGGTAGGTGGTGCTCCCGGGCGCGTTCCGCAGCACGCGCACCAGCTCGACCCGCGCGCGCGAGGCGGTGAGATCGTAGGTGGTGGCCGAGGAGTACGCGTAGTTGCCGGCCGTGTTGCCGAGGGGGCGGATCTCCACCCGCCCGTTGACCTCGCGGACGCTCGGCGCGCCCGGCGAGACCGTCCAGAGAGTTGCGTTTACCTGGTCGTCGTTGAAGTTGTCGACCAGCGTTGCTGCCTTCGCCATGATCGGCTCCCGTGCATGGCGTGCGTGCCGCGGTACGGCGGGCTCGGCGCGCGTCCCGCGGCGGGCGCCGCGGGGAATGGCCGTTGGTTGAAGAACGCAAATCGCCCCCGCCCGGGCTGTGCCGGGCGAGGGCGTCGATGCGTCCCTGTTTCCGCAAATTTCTGCTGCTCCCCAAAGCTACCCACGCCGCCGCCGCCGGTCAACCTCTCCGGCGCAACGCGCACGCGGGGTACGCATCGTCTACCATCGTCCCGCCCGGCGTGTTCCACCCGGGCGCGGCGGAGCTGGACATCCGCGTCCGCCACCGTGCCCCTCCACGCATCGGCCGATCCGCCGCGCGCGGCGGCGCGTCAATCCTCGTCGTTGAGGACGCGGAGGAAGGCTTCGCCGAACTTCTCCATCTTCGCGGGGCCCACGCCGGAGACGGCGAGCATCTGGCGCTCGTCGCGCGGGTGCTCGCGGGCGAGCTCGATCAGCGTGCGGTCGGCGAAGACGCAGTACGCGGGCTGGTTCAGCTCGCGCGCCAGCTGGTTGCGCAGCTGCTTGAGGCGTCCGTACAGCGCCGACTGCTCGGGCGTCGGGTCCTCCAGCACCGCCTTCGGCCGTGGCGGCGGGCGCGCCGGGCCGGCGTCGGGGATGGTGCCCTCGGCGTGGCCGCGCAGCAGGTTCATCACCGGCGCGCCGTACTGGTCCAGCAGCCGCTGGGTGACGCCGCGCACCTCCAGCAGCGCCTCGGGCGACGACGGCTGGGCCTGCGCGATGTTCTGCAGCACGTCGTCGGAGAAGACCATGAACGCCGGCGTGTCGTGCCGGCGGGCGAGCTCGCGGCGGAGCACGCGCAGCTGGTCGCGCAGCAGGTCCGGGCCGGAGCGCGCGGAGAGCCCGCCGTCGGTGGCCAGGTCGAACCCGTCCTTGCGGGCGGCGCGGCGGTCGCGGCGGAACTCGGTGCTGAGCCGCCCGCGCGGCTGCCGCTCGCGGCGCCCCGGCGGCGAGTCGTCGAGCGAGATGCCGTGCTGGGCGGCCAGCCCCTCGCCCTCCTGCAGGCAGTTGTCGCAGGCGCCGCAGTGCTTCATCGCCGCGCTGTCGCCGAAGTACTGCAGCACGAAGCCGCGCCGGCAGTCCTTGGTGTACGCGTAGATCTGCATCTTCTGCAGCTTCCACAAATCGTTCTCGCGCTTCTTCTCCACCGTCTGCCAGTCCACCGGCAGGCGGTTGACGGGGGTCTGGCGGTCGATCACCCACACCCCCTCGTTGGCCTGCTGCCACTCCAGGAAGCTTCCTTCCTGCAGCCGGTCCATCAGCTCCACGGGCGATTCGCCGCCGGCGGCGCGGGCCAGCGCGCGCCACTCGATCTCGGCGCCTTTGTACACGCGCTCGCCGCCGCCCGCCTTCCAGAGCGCGCGCAGGAAGTTGAGCTCGGTCTCGCGGCCGCCCAGCTCGGCGCTGATGCGCTGCGGCGTGGCGAGGAGGCGCAGGCGGATCCCCTGCCCACCCATCTGCGCGCCCTTCACGATCCCCGCCTCCTCCAGCACGCGCACCGCCGAGCCGATCGCCTTGTCGCTCTTCACCACCCCCTTCAGCTCCAGGGCGATCTGGTCCGGCGGCGTGGTGCACAGGCCGGTGCGGTCGGCGTCGCGGCGCATCACCCGCAGCACCGCCTCCACCGCCTGCCGCGGCGGGTTGGCGATGTCGATGAAGAACTCGTGGGTGAAGCGGTCGTTGTAGGCGTGCAGCAGCACGCAGTCGGAGTTCTGGCCGTCGCGCCCGGCGCGGCCGGCCTCCTGGTAGTACGCCTCGAGGTTGCCGGGCATGTTGTAGTGGACGACGATGCGGACGTCGCTCTTGTCGATCCCCATGCCGAACGCGTTGGTGGCCACCACCACCGGCGTTTCGCCGCGCATGAAGCGCTCCTGCAGCGACTTGCGGTCGCGGTCGGCCAGCCCGGCGTGGTAGCCCACGGCCGAGATCCCGGAGCCGCGCAGCAGCGCCGTGAGCGCGTCCACGCTCTTGCGCGTGGAGGCGTAGACGATCGCCGAGCCCTCGCGCCCCCGCAGGAGCTTGAGGAGCATCCGGTCCTTCTCGCTGTCGTTCTTGGCGCGCAGCACGTGCCAGTGCAGGTTGCGCCGGTCGAAGCCGGTGACCAGCACCCGCGGCTCGCGCAGCCGCAGCTGGCGGATGATGTCGCGCCGCACCTCCTCGGTCGCCGTGGCGGTGAGCGCGGCGATCGGCGGGTTCCCCAGCAGCGGGCGCACGCGCCCCAGGCGCAGGTACGAAGGGCGGAAGTCGTGCCCCCACTCCGACACGCAGTGCGCCTCGTCCACCGCCAGCAGCGAGACGTTGAGCGCCGCCAGCCGCTGCTGGAAGCTCTCCGAGTCGAAGCGCTCGGGGGCGACGTACACCAGCTTGTAGCGCCCCTGCTCGGCCCCCGCGAGGCGCGCGTTCATCTCGGCGCCGGTGAGCGACGAGTTGAGGAAGGTGGCGGCCAGGCCCACCGCCTCCAGGTTGTCGACCTGGTCCTTCATCAGCGAGATCAGCGGCGAAACGACCAGCGTGACGCCGGGAAGGATCATCGCCGGCACCTGGTAGCAGATGCTCTTGCCGCCGCCGGTGGGCATCACCGTGAGCGAGTCGCCGCCGGAGAGGACGTTGGCCACGGCGGTGTCCTGCCCGGGGCGGAAGTCCGGGTATCCCCAGTAGCGCTGCAGCACCTCGCGCGCGGCGCCCATGGCGTCGTCGTGCGGTGCGTCGGCTTCGGCGAGTGCGGCTTCGCTCACGGCTGCGGGGGTCGATGGAAACGGGGACGGCGGATGCGCGGTGTGGCGCCCCGTACACGCGTCCGCCCCGGAGGTTCGCGGCTGATGGACAAAGTGTACAAGGCGGTGGTGCGCGAATATACGTGCGCTCCGTCCAATCTTCAAGGGAGGCGTGAAGCGGGACCGGGCGGGGCTGGATTCGGATCGGGGACGGGGATCCGAGTATCGGCGGAGACAGGCGGAGATCGAGCGCGAAGGAGCTTCGAGGGCGAGCGGGGATCCGGCCGAGGGGATGGCTGAGATAACGTTCGAGGGGCACCCGGCGGCTGAAGCCGCGGCAACAACTACGGAAAGCCTCGCAAACCGCGCGAGGCTTGGCCCTCTCCCCCCGACCCCCTCCCCTCAAAACTGCCTGGGGGAGGGGGAGAATCTCTCGGCCTGCGGGGACTCACGCAGACGTCTGGTCACGTCGTGCCGAAGCGCGGGGACGGAAGATCACAATGGCGCCAACGATCAGCCTCGCGGCGGTTTGCGAGGCTTCGTGCCGTTCCTGGCCGGCGGGTTCACCCGCTGGAACACCGCGGCTCCGGGTGCGGCCGCTCACTTCAGCCGCCTCGCGCCCTTACCAGTCCGCCGGCTTGTAGTCCTTCAGGAACTTGCCCCATACGTGCCGGCCGGTGTTGATGCCGTCGATGATGGGGTCCACGATGCGCGCGGCGCCGTCCACGATGTCGAGCGGCGGATGGAAGCCGTGCTCTTCCCGCTTGCGCGTGGCGATCTCGGCCGGGTCTTCATCCGTCACCCACCCGGTGTCCACGCTGTTCATGTGGATGCCGTCGGCGTGGTAGTCGGCGGCCGAGGTGCGCGTCATCATGTTCAGCGCGGCCTTGGCCATGTTGGTGTGCGGGTGGTTCGTGGTCTTGAAGCGGCGGTAGAACTGCCCTTCCACCGCCGAGACGTTGACGATGTGCTTGTCGCGCCCGGGCGCGCGCAGCATCAGCGGCTTCAGCCGCGCATTGAGGATGAAGGGCGCCACCGCGTTCACCAGCTGCACCTCCAGCAGCTCGATCGACGGCACCTCGGCCAGCTTCAGCCGCCAGGAGTTCCGCCCGCGCAGGTCCACCTGCTGCAGGTCCTGGTCGAGCCTTCCCGCCGGGAAGAGCGCGGTCCGCGCCACCTGCTCGTCGTCCAGCAGCCGCACCTGCGACAGCTCCGCCGCGTGCGTCAGCCCCGCGAGCTCCGGCGTGCCGCGGCCGGGCGCGAGCGCGGTTTCGCCTTCGCCCGCGCCGGGGTGTCCGCCGGCGAGCAGGTGGTAGCCACGCAGCCCCTCGTAGCCGCCCAGCAGCCGGCGCACGGGCTCGGCCAGGGTGTGCAGCGGCGCGGTCTCGCCCTCCATCATGTGCGCGTAGAACTCGGGCGGGCGGCGCACGGTCTGGCAGGCGTTGTTGATGATGAAGTCGAGCCGGTCGCGCGTTTCCAGCAGCTCGCGGCAGAACGCCTCCACGCTGGGCGTGTGGCGCAGGTCCAGCCCGAAGATCTCCAGGCGGTGCCCCCACTCCGCGAAGTCGGGCTCCCGCGCGTAGCGCTCGGCCGAATCGCGCGGGAAGCGCGTGGTCACGATCAGGTGCGCGCCGGCGCGCAGCAGCTTGATCCCGGCCTGGTAGCCGATCTTCACCCTGCCGCCGGTGAGCAGCGCCACGCGCCCGCTCAGGTCGGCGGTCTCGCCGCGCTTCCGGTAGTTCAGCTCGGCGCACCCGGGGCAGAGCTGGTCGTAAAAGTGGTGGAGCTCGGTGTAGTCGCGCTTGCAGACGTAGCAGTTCCGCTCCCCGTGCGCCTCTCCGCCCTCCTGGTCGTCGCCGCCGGCCACGTCGCGCGGATCGAAATCGGCTGGCGCGAACAGGCCCGGCGTGGTGAACACCGGCTCCTCGCGCAGCTTGCGGATGCCGGTGGCGGCCAGCACCCGGTCGCCGCGCCGCGCCCGCTCGGCCTTCCGCTCGCGCTTGGTCTCCTTCAGCAGCCGGCGGCGGTCGAGCGCGTCGGGGCGCGAGACGCGGCCGGCGGCCTGCAGCAGGCGCAGCCGCTCGTCGGCGCCAAGCCTGCCCAGCAGCGCCCGGTCGGCGGCGATCGCTTCCAGCAGCTCGGCCGCCGCACGCGCGCGCTCCACCAGCGCTTCCGCTTCGTTTTCGGTGGATGAGGGGCCGCTCAGGGGATGGCTCTGCATGTGATCCGGTCGATTTCGTCCCCGCTCGCCCGCGACGGGGATGCAAGAAGAAGCCGGCCTCCGCGCTCCACGAAGGTCGGCCAATGATTCGCTGTCCATCTGCCGAAGCCGAGCGGTCCAGGGACCGAAGTCCCCATCACCCGACTGCGAGCGCGTCCCGGTACACCGCAGTGCCGGGGAGGTGCGCCGACCACGGTGGCTGTGGCAAACCGGCGCCTCACAAGGTTTCAAAGCGACGGCTTGGGACCGCCGCTGCCCAGCCGCGCAGGTTAGGTGCGGCTGGACCCGTGCGTATCAATAACCGAGGTCCCGCCTCGGATGCACACCGAGCCACTCTTCTGCAGAAGGATTCGGCCGGGCCTCGGGAAATCCTTCTTGTCCGTAGTCGTAGATGTTCCCGCCATCATCTTCGGCCCGAAATCCCGCGTCGCCCTGAATGAGCGCCACCTTCCCGGTCACCGCATCATACGCCGCACGCCCGAGAACATGCTGGCGAAGATCTTCAAGGGAAGCCGGGTACGCCACGACGCGGGCGGGCCAGCGGCCGTGACGCTGCCTGAAGCCGTCGAGTGCAGCGCAGAGCCGGACGAAGTTCTTATCGCCACCGTTTGGCATTTCGGATCCGAAGCTAGTGGTAGAGTCTAACGGAACGTCGGGCAGAGGTGCGGCGCGCAAGCCGTCGTCAAACGCATGGACGGCACCGCATCCCCCTGCAGCCGATCGTCAGGCCGGCTCAAACGTCCGCCTCCACCCGCGGAAGTCCTGCGGAAGGCCGGTGGTAAGACTGCTCGCCCACTTCGACCGTTCAGAGCGAACTTCTGCGAAGCAGCCAGCCCAGCAGCGCGCAGTTGATCGCCACAGTCGCCCAGAATACGAGTTGGAACTTCGCTTTCCGCGTCTTGTGCCGAAAGCGGTCCTGAGCGAGAAGTCCTCCGGGCCAGCCGCCGAGCAGGTCGACCACGTGGAGCGTCCGTTCTCTCGTGCGCATCCTGCCCGCTCGAGCCGCATCCTTGTCATGGCGGTACAGCATGAAGGCGATGCAACTCAGCGCGGCGTAGCCGGTCGCGACCGCCGGCGCGATCAGCGCTCCCGCCCATCCGGCGATCAGTGCGCCGAGAGCCACGGTGGCAGCCACCGTTCGCCACCCCGCCTGTCCGGACTGCCTGCCGCGGGTGCTTATTTCTGCTTGTTCCGCTCGTCGTCGGCTTTGGCGAGAGCCAGCAGCGGGGTCTGTTACGATCTCGGCAGCAAACACAGCAGCACAACTCAGCACATTTTTGTTGCTTTACATCCCGCTCACGTCTATTCATTACCGGACGAATAGGATTCACCTTTGAATGGAGCTTAGATCATGTACAATCGTCTCCTATCCACTCGCTGTGCCCTCGCATTCGCGCTCGCCGGATCAGGATTGGCCGGATGTCGTGCTACCTTGCCATCGCCTGCATCAACACCTTACACCCAGATCCGGGAGGCGGTCCATACGCTCGTTACCATCCGATCTGAAGAGCCCACATTGCCGGGTGTAGCCCTTGGCGACTCGCTGGCGATGGTTGCGCTTGCAAATCGGGTGACGGCCGATACCGCCCTGTTGGTGGGTCGCCTCTACTACGACCTTAGTCAGCGTGCCTTCAATCGGCAGCCCAGAGATAAGGCCACCTTACGTGCGATGCTCGCAGCTCCTCATCTCACTGAACAGGTGACGCGCAGCTATTACGACCGACTGCTCGAGGAGACGAGAACGCGAGCAGCATCGGATCAAGATTTCCGCAGAGATGTCGAACAGGGGGGTCAATTCGCGAAGCCTTGGGGCCCTCTGAGACGGGTATGCCTGGACAACGAGGGCTACCCAACAACCATTAACCACTGTGAGCTAAAGATCGTCGTAATGCTGCACATATCACGTTTTGGCCCCTGACGTATACGATCGACGCCGCTGCGAGCTGGTGTGCCTGACCGTCACCTGACACTTAGCGGGGCTCGCCTCAACGGCAAGCCCCGCTGTTCATCTACCGAATCCAGAGAGACGCCTTACCGCGTCATCCCGCGCACTTCCTGCAGGCCCCTCGGGTCCCACGCGGGCTTCTGCGGCGCGTTGGCCACCTCCCACGCGGTGAAGAACGCCATCCGCGCGATGCGGGTGAGCTTGTCGAAGTCGATCTTGCTCACCTCGTCGCTTGGGCGGTGATAGTCGGGGTGCACGCCGCTGAAGAAGAAGATGGCGGGCACCTCCTTGCGCGCGAAGTTGAAGTGGTCGCTGCGGAAGAAGAAGCGCTCCTGCGGCCAGATGTCGTCGGCCAGCGTCAGGTGCAGGTCCGGGTGCGCGCGCTGCACCGCGTTGACCGTGGTTCCCAGCGTCGAGTAGTTCTTGCCGATCACCACCACGCTGTCGGGGTTGTTGCGGCCGATCATGTCGATGTTGATGTCGGCCACGATCTGCGCGAGCGGGAGCGTGGGGTGCTCCGAGAACCACTCGGACCCCAGCAGCCCCTTCTCCTCGCCGCTCACGTGCAGGATCACGATCGAGCGCTTGGGCCGCATCCCCATCGAGGCGAAGGCGCGGGCGACCTCCAGGATGCCGGTGGTGCCGCTGCCGTCGTCATCGGCCCCGTTGTAGATGGAATCGCCGTTCACCGGCTCGCCCACCCCCACGTGGTCCATGTGCGCCGAGAGGACCACGTACTCGTTCTTGAGCACGGGGTCGCTCCCCGGCCAGATCGCCACCACGTTCGGCGCGCGCCCCTCGTCCACCGTCTCCACCGGCACCGCGGCGTTCACGGTCACGCCGGCCAGCGGCACCGGGCGGAAGGCGGCCTGCGACCCCGCCGTCCACTGCTGCGCCAGGTTCATCCGCGCGGCGGTGAAGATGCGCCCCGCCGCCTCCTGGCTCACGAAGAACTGCGGGTACCCCAGCTCCGCGCCCAGCGTGCGGCTCGGCCGCGACGCCGTGGCCGCGTACTTGGCCACCGAATCGGCCGTCCACTCGGTGCCCAGCACGTAGATCACCCCCGTGGCCCCCGCGCGACGCGCCGCGTTGCGGATGCGGTTGCGCTCCAGCCGCCAGTCGCGCGTGGAGGCGCCCGGGAGCGCGGCCACGGCCACGCGGCCGGCCAGCGACCCCGCGGCCAGGTTCGCGTCGGCCGCGCGCCCCACGTACACCATCGGCCCGCTGAGCCCCTGCGCCGCGGTGCCGCCCAGCGCGTAGAAGTCGCGGTTCAGCGCCAGCTGCACCGGCGCGGCGCCCCCCGCCACCTCCATCCGCGTCTGCCCGGCGCTCATCCGGCGCAGCGGGTAGGGGTACCACTGCAGGAATCCCCCGCCCTCGCCCCCCGGCTGAAAGCCCATCGCCGCGTAGTTCGACACCAGGTAGCTGGCGACGATGTTCAGCTCGGGGCTGGGCGTGTCGCGGCCGCGCATCATGTCGCTGGAGATGAACTCCAGGCGAGCGCGGGCATCCTGCTGGGTGATGGTGTTGGACGCCGCCATCACCTCGGCGGGCACGGGGGTGGCGGCGCGCGTCTGCGCGTGCGCCGCGCCGGCGGTGGCCAGCGCGGCGGCGACGAGGACCGACGAACGGTGCTGCATCTGGATTCCCGGTCTGGGTTCACGAAAGGCGGGCCGGGGATCTTCCCCGGCCCGCCGGCCCTGCATCTGTCACGGCCGCGGGCGAACCCGTGGCGCGTCGCTTCCGCGGGAGCCTCCCCCGCCGCTCTCGCGCGAGGGCGGCGACTCGCGCCGCGTCTCGGGGGCGCGCTGGGGCGGGCTCTCGCGCCGCTCGGTGGGCGCCTCCCTCACCCGCGGCTCGCTGCGCGGCGACTCGCGTCGCGGCTCGGCGGCGCGGGGCTCCTGCGACCGCGGCTCCGAGCGCGGCTCGCTGCGCGGCGATACGTACACCGGGTCGGCCTCGGTGGGCCGCCGCTGCAGCGTGGGCCGGGTCCGCGAGGGCGTGGTGCGCGGCTCCTGCGCGTCGTCGCCCGCGTTGCCGCGGCCGCCGCCGTAGCGGGTGTCGCCCCCGCGCGCCGTGGTGGTGCCGCCGCCGCGGCGCAGCGGCGGCACGTTGCCGTTGCCGTACGACCCGCGCGAGCTGCCGCCTTCCTTGTACCCGTGCTGCGGATCGCGGCGGCGGGCGGCGTAGGCGTAGTAGTCGTTGGCGTACCACCGGCGCCAGTAGAGCGCGCGGTCGCCGCGGTAGTAGCGGGTATCGTAATAGTACGGCACCTCCACCAGCAACACGCGGATGCGGTCGCACCCGTCGTAGTACGGGCTGCGGCTGGTGTACCACGAACCGTAGCTGTCGTAGCAGGCGTACCGCGGGTAGCGGTAGCGGCTGCTCCCCACGTGGTAGCTGTAGTAGTCGAGCGACCCGTACCCCTCGTCGTAGCCGGGGACCAGGTCGCGCGCGAAGCGCTCCATGGCGTGGAAGGGGTCGCCCACCACGTTGTACGAGGCGTTCCAGGCGGTGGTGCGGCGGTAGTAGAAGTCGCGGAAGCGGCGCAGGTCCAGCGGCTCGTCGCTGGTGACCGAGAAGACGTAGCCGATCCCGTAGCCGTACCCCAGCCGCACGTAGCGGCTTCCCGTGCGGGACGACAGCGCGTAGGCGCGCCCTCCCTCCAGGTAGCCGTCGTCGCCGGGGTCGCGCGGCCACAGCATCTCCACGTCGCCGTCGGGGGTCACGTGCATCACGGCCACGTACGCGTCCTGGTTGCTGCGCACGTACACGCGCGTGAGCGCGCCGGGCGAGAACAGGTCGCGGTCGTTCTCCAGCCACACGCGGGTGGTGGGGCCGCGCTGGTAGCCGCTCTCGTATCCGCCGTAGCGGTCGAGCTCGGGGGCCTGGCCGTCGAGCTCCTGGGCCGAGCGCTGCAGCTCGCTCAGCGCGAGCTCGTGGTCGGACCGCAGGAGCGCGCCGCCCTGCGCGCCGGCGCCCGGTGGCGCGGCGAGCGTCACGGCAGCGCCCACGGCGAACAGGGCGAGCGTGGCGGCGATGGGGTTACGCATGGGTGTGTCTCCGGGTGGTGCAGGAAGCTGCCAGCGGGACCAGCAATCCGTGCGCCGGAGTGGAGAGTTCGCGTAAGATGTTGGGATGAAAAAAGATACCTCGCTCGCCTCCATCCCCTTCCCCACCGCATCGTCCCGGTGAGGGGACAGGGGATGACCGGCAGGGGACAGCGCGCCCCGGCCGCTCGAGGCGACGCGGGTCAGGCGGAGGCGGGCGGGTCTGGCGGAGGCGGCGGCGCGACGCCGAACCAGCGGAGCGCCTCGTCGACCGCCGCGGCCACCAGGAAGCGGCCGCCGCGGTTGTTGGCCACCAGCGCGCCGAAGTGCGTGGGGTCGGCCACCGGGGGGCGCGCCACCAGCGCCACGCGCAGCTCCTGCCCCAGCTCGCCCTCGGCGGCCACGTGCCGTGCCGCCACGTGCTTGCCGAAGTCGTAGCGCTCCAGCGTGCTCAGCTCGCCGCAGGCGCCGCCGGCATCCAGCAGCATCGCCGTGCATCCGCTCGCCAGGCAGGCACGCAGCACCCGGTCGTACGCATGTCGGGCGGCATTCAGCTCCACCGTGCCGGTCAGCGTGACGAAGAAGACCGGCCCCATCTGCCGGGTGGTGTATTCGAGCGGCATCGCGTGCATCCGTGTAGAGGTCCGCCGGCATCCAGGGCGATGTCGGGACGCGGCAGCCGTCCCCGCACCGCCGGCGCCGATCGCCATGGTGGAGCGACGGTGAGTCGAGGCGAGCCGAGGCGGACGTGGCACTGGCCAGCACCTTCGGCGTCTGGAGATGGCGGGACGGCGACTGCGCACGTCCACCGGTATGGTGGGTGGCTCGCGGTGCGAGGTCAAGCCGCCTGGCGGGCCGATGACGGATCCGGCACGAGAGGATGAGACGGGGAATACGGCGCTGGCCCACGGCGGTTCGCCGGCCCTGCGACCTGCCCGTGGCGCTCCCCGGTTGACGCCCCCCGCCCCCGAGCGGTAGCTTTCTGGTTTGCTCCCGCGACCCCGGCGCCATTCCCGCTGTGCGCCGGCGCGCGACCCGCCGCCCGCGCCGGGCTGCGGGCGTTCGTGCGTTTGAAGGGCCCCCATCCGGAAGGCTGTGCCGCACCCGCTGCTGATCGACTCGTTCCGCACCGTCCCCGCGTTCCGCGAGCTGGCCGACGCGCTCCCGCGCGCGGGTGAGCGCGTGATCGCCGCGGGGCTGGCGGGCTCGGCGCCCGTGGTCCTGGCCGCGGCGCTGCATCGCGCGCGCCGTGAGCGGCTGTGGGTGCTGGTCGCCACCAGCCCCGAGGTCGCCGAGCAGGCCACGGCCGACCTCGAGGCGCTGCTGGGCGAGGGCGCCGTCCACCTCTACCCGCAGCGCGAATCGCTCCCCTACGAGGAGGCCGAGCCGCACCTGGAGATCGGCGGCACCCGCGTGGAGGCGCTCGAGGCGCTGCTGAGCGGGCGCGCGTCGATCCTCGTCACCACGCCGCGCGCGCTGCAGGAGCTGTCGCCCGCCGTGCAGGGGCTCGACGACCTGCGCCTGGCGCTGAAGGTGGGGCAGACCATCCGCCTGGCCGAGCTGGCCGAGGTGCTGGAGGGGATGGGCTTCGAGCGCTCGGCCACGGTGGAAGAGGTCGGCCAGTTCGCGCTGCGCGGCGGGATCGTGGACGTGTTCGGCTTCGGCGCGCCCGAGCCGGCGCGGATCGAGTTCTTCGGCGACGAGATCGAGTCGATCCGCTTCTTCGACATCCTCACCCAGCTCTCCGTGCGGGCGGTGGAGGGGCTGGAGCTGCTGCCGGTTGACCTGCGCCCGGCCAGCGAGGGCGGCGGCGCCTCGTCGCACGCGCCGGCGCCGGGCGAGGCGCAGGGGGGCGCGCGCAAGTCGCTGCTGGACTATCTCCCCCCCGAGACGGTGGTTCTCCACCTCACCGGGAGCGGGACCCGGCCCGAGCTGGAGCGCACCTGGAGCGAGGTGCTGCGCCTGCACGAGGCCGAGGCCAAGCGCGGTGCCCGCCCCGACCCGCCAGAGCGCCTCTTCCTTCCCGCGCACGAGGCCGGCGCGCGGCTGGGCAGATTGCCGCAGCTGTTCGTGGACGAAGCCGGCGGCGAGCCGGTGCGCGCCACCTACCGCTTCCGCGCGCTCCCGCCCGAGGCGATCGACCGCGACATGCCGCGCCTGGGCGAGGTGCTGCGCGGCGCCGCGGCGCGCGGCGAGCAGACGCTGGTGCTGTGCGACAACCAGGGGCAGCTGGAGCGCCTGCAGGAGCTGCTCGACGAGTTCAAGGTCGCGCGCTACACCGAGCTGGGGATCGGCTCGCTGGGCGGCGGCTTCGTGCTGGCCGACAGCGAGCCGCCGCTGCGCGTGCTCACCGACCACGAGATCTTCCGCCGCACCCGGCGCATCCGCCGGCGCCGGCGGTTCCGCGGCGGGGCGGCGCTGGAGAGCGTGGCGGCGCTCAAGCCGGGCGACTACGTGGTGCACATGGACCACGGCATCGGCCAGTTCCGGCGGATGGAGCGGGTGCGGCTGGGCGAGGAGGAGTTCGAGACCCTCGTGATCGAGTACGCCGGCGGCGAGCTGCTGCGCGTGCCCGTGCACCGGGTGGACCTGATCGAGCGCTGGGTCAGCGACGCCGACATGGACGGCGCCAGCGCGCCCAAGGTGCACCGCATCGGCGGCAAGGAGTGGGGGCGCGCCCGGCAGAAGACGCAGAAGGCCATCCAGGAGATGACCTCCGAGCTGCTGGAGCTGTACGCCGCCCGCAGCGCCGAGAAGGGGTTCGCCTACAGCGCCGACACCCGCTGGCAGCGCGAGATGGAAAGCGCCTTCCTCTTCGAAGACACGCGCGACCAGCGCCAGGCGACCGAAGACGTCAAGAAGGACATGGAATCGCCCCGCCCCATGGACCGCCTGATCTGCGGCGACGTGGGGTACGGGAAGACCGAGATCGCCATCCGCGCGGCGTTCAAGGCGGTGCAGGACGGGAAGCAGGTGGCGGTGCTGGTCCCCACCACCATCCTGGCCGAGCAGCACCTGCACACCTTCAGCGAGCGCCTGGCCGACTTCCCTGTGCGCATCGAGGCGCTGAGCCGCTTCCGCACGGCGAAGGAGCAGGGCGAGGTGCTGCGCCGGCTGACCGAGGGCACGGTCGACATCATCATCGGCACCCACCGCCTCCTCTCTCCCGACGTGGAGTTCAAGGACCTGGGGATGCTGGTGATCGACGAGGAGCAGCGCTTCGGGGTGAAGCACAAGGAGATCCTGAAGCAGCTGCGCAAGACGGTGGACGTGCTGACGCTGACCGCCACGCCGATCCCGCGGACGCTGCACTTCTCGCTCCTGGGGCTGCGCGACATGACGCTGATCCAGACGCCGCCGCGCGACCGCCAGCCGGTGATCACCCACGTCCTCCCCTGGACCGACGCGATCATCGAAGACGCGATCCGCCGCGAGCTGGACCGGGGCGGCCAGGTCTTCTTCGTCCACAACCGGGTGGAGACGATCACCGCGATCGTGCAGAAGGTGCAGCGCCTGGTCCCCGACGCGGCGATCGGGATGGCGCACGGGCAGATGCGCGAGAAGGAGCTGGAAGAGGTGATGACCCGCTTCCTGGATGCCGACCTCGACATCCTGGTCGCCACCGCCATCATCGAGAGCGGGCTCGACGTGCCGCGCGCCAACACGCTGATCGTGAACCGCGCCGACCAGTTCGGCCTCAGCCAGCTCTACCAGATCCGCGGCCGCGTGGGGCGCAGCCACCACCGCGCCTTCTGCTACCTGCTGATCCCCGACGAGGTGCAGGAAGACGCCGAGCGGCGCCTGCGCGTGCTGGAGCACTACACCGAGCTGGGGAGCGGCTACCGCATCGCGCTCAAGGACCTGGAGCTGCGCGGGGCGGGTAACATCCTGGGCGCCGAGCAGAGCGGATTCGTGCACGCCGTGGGGCTCGACACCTACCTGCGGCTGCTGGAAGACGCCATCAAGCAGCTGAAGGGCGATGGCAAGCGCGCGCAGAAGGGGCTCTCGGAGGTGTCGGTGGATGGCGCCGCGCTGATCCCGGAAAGCTACATCCCCGACGAGCCGCAGAAGCTGCACTTCTACCGCCGCCTGGCGCGCGAGGAGACGGTGGACGGGGTCGACGCCATCCGCCGCGAGCTGCGCGACCGCTACGGCCCGCTCCCCGAAGAGGTGGAGACGATGCTGGCGACCCAGGCGCTGCGCCTGGTGGGCGGCGAGCTGTCGATCGAGCGCATCCTGGTGCGCCCGTGGGACGTGCGCCTGAACTTCCGCGCCGGCGCCGTTCCCCGGATGGCCTCGCTGCAGAAGGCGTTCGGCCGCTACCAGTTCGCGGTGGAGGTGCGGCGCCCGCTCCCCCTGTCGCTCACGCTCACGCGGCACGGCACCGAGCCGATCATCACCACCATCGTCTCGGCGCTCCGCGACCTGGCCGCCGACCCGGGAGCGAACTGAACAACGGTGCGGGGTGCTGGGTGCGGACGTGGATCCCGCGCGGACCGCGGCCTTGCTTTCGTTCTCAGCACTTGGCACTTCAGCACCTAGCACCTAGCACCTAGCACCTAGCACCTAGCACTCAGCACTTTTTCGCACTTGCAGTTATCGTTCGCGCAGGCGGCTTTCCCGGGGCCACGCGCGCAACCGACCACACCCGGGCTGGAGACGATCGATGAAGCTGTCCCGCTGGGCCATGCTCCTGGCGGCCGCACCCGTGGTGGTGACCGGCTGCAAGGACTTCGGCAAGGCCATGAACGCGCACAGGGACCAGGTTGCCAACGCCGCCGGCAAGGAGCTGAAGGTGGACGAGGCGGCCAACCTGATCGCGGCCAACCCGCAGATCCAGGCCGACACCACCACCGTCCGCACCCTCGCCGACCGGTGGATCGACTACACGCTGCTGGCCACGGCCTACGCAGAGGACAGCACCCTGGCGGTGCTGGACCTGGACAAGCTGACCCAGCAGCAGCGTGAGGGGATGGTGCTGCAGCAGCTGATGGTGCGCACCGTCAAGTTCGACACCGCGTTCACCGACGCGCAGCTGGCGCAGGCGTGGACGCAGCAGGGGCCGGGGACCGAGGTCCACGCCCGCCACATCCTGCTCAAGCCGCCCGCGAACGCCAACGCCGCGCAGCGCGACAGCGTGAAGCGCCAGGCCGAGGCGCTGCGCGCGCAGGCCGCCGGCGGCGCCGACTTCGCCGACCTGGCCCGCCGCTACAGCCAGGACACCAGCGCCCCGCAGGGCGGTGACCTGGGCTTCTTCGGCAAGGGCGCCATGGTGCCGCAGTTCGAGGAGGCGGCCATGAAGCTGCAGCCCGGCCAGATCAGCCCGGTGGTGGAGACGCCGTTCGGCTGGCACATCATCAAGGTGGAAGAGCGCCGCCAGCAGGAGCTGGGCGCGCAGAAGGAGCAGTTCCGCCAGTTCCTGGTGCAGCGCTCGCAGCAGACCGCGGTGAAGCACTTCGTCGACTCGCTGAGCACCGCCAGCCGCATGACCGTGGCGCCCGACGCGCCCAAGGCCGTGAAGGACATGGCCAAGACGCCCGACGAGCCGCTGCGCGGCCGCGCGGCCAGCCGCGCGCTGGTGACCTTCACCGGCGGCACCTACACCGCTGGCGACCTGCACACGCTGATGGCAGGCGCCCCGCCCGAGGCGCTGCAGCAGATCTCGGCCGCGCCCGACAGCCTGATCCAGGGCTTCCTGAAGGAGCAGAGCCAGCAGAAGATGCTCCTGGCCGAGGCGCGCAAGCGTGGCATCCAGCCCTCCGCCCAGGAGGTTCAGCAGCTGCGCGACCAGGCCCGCCAAGCGGTGCAGCAGGCCGTGATGCTCTCGGGGATCGGCGCGCACCGCGCCGCCAAGGGATCGGCCGGCAACGCGATGATCGAGCAGCAGGTGAGCGCGCTGCTGAAGGAGGCCGTGATCGGCCAGCGCCAGCTGCCGCCGCTGGGGATCCTGGGCACGCAGCTGCGCGCCATCTACGGCTCCAGCTTCAACGCCTCGTCGGTGGGCCGCGTGCTGGAGAAGGCGCGCTCCATCCGCGCCACGCAGCCGCAGGTGGCGCCGCCGGCCGCCGGCGGACAGATGCCGCAGATGCCACAGATGCCGCAGCAGGTGCCGCCGCAGCAGCAGCAGCCGCAGGCCGCCCCCGCGCCGGCTCCGGCCGCGCCGGCGGGCACGGGCACGACCAGGCAGTAGGACCGGCGGATTCCGTCCGATTGGTTCAGCCGGGCGCGCGGTGACGCGCGCCCGGCCGTTTTCTCCCCTCCACACACGTCTCTCCCTTGATTCGATCGATGCGTGCCCCGGCCGCGCTCGCGCTGGCCCTGCTGGCGGCGCCGTCCCTCGCCCACGCGCAGGCGGGCGAGCTGGCCACCGCCGCCGGCAAGGCGCTCACCGTGGAGCAGGCCGCCGGCCTTCTCGCCGCCAACCCGCAGATCGACGCCGACAGCGCCGTGGTGCGCACCCTGGCCGAGCGCTGGGCCGACTACACGCTCCTCGCCACCGCCTACGCCGAAGACAGCGCCCTGGCCATGGTCGACGTCGACCGGCTGATCCAGACGCAGCGCGACCAGCTGGCGCTGGCGCAGCTCTTCGAGCGCTCGGTGCGGGTCGACACGGTGTTCGGCGAGGCGCGGCTGGCGCAGGCGTGGACCGAGCAGGGCTCCGGCGTGCAGGTGCACGCCCGCCACATCCTGCTGCTGGTGCCGCAGGGCGCCACCGCCGCGCAGCGCGACAGCCTTCGCCGCCAGGCCGAGAGCCTGCGCGCGCAGGCGGCCGCCGGCGCCGACTTCGCCGACCTGGCGCGGCGCTTCAGCAAGGACCCCACGAGCGCCGAGCGCGGGGGCGACCTGGGCTTCTTCGGGCGCGGGCAGATGGTGCCGGCCTTCGAGGAGGCCGCGTTCGCCCTCCGCGCGGGCCAGATCAGCCCGGTGGTCGAGTCGTCGTTCGGCTATCACGTGATCAAGGTGGAAGAACGGCGCGAGCAGCCGCTGGGCGCCGAGAAGGAGCAGTTCCGCCAGTTCCTGGTGCAGCGCGCGCAGCAGGAGGCCGCCCGCCGCTTCGTCGACTCGCTGGGCACCGCCAGCCGGGTGACGGTCGACCCCACCGCCCCGGCGCAGTTCCGCGAGCTGGCGCGTACGCCCTCGGCCCCGCTGGCGGGCGCCGCGGCGGCGCGCCCGCTGGTGACCTTCGCCGGCGGCCAGCTGACCGCGGGCGAGGTGAAGGCGCTGATCGCCGACGCGCCGGCCGAGGCGCTGGGGCAGATGGCCACCGCGCCCGACAGCATGATCCGCGAGTTCCTGGCCGATCACGCCAAGGAGAAGGTGCTGCTGGCCGAGGCCGCGCGCCGCGGCGTGCAGCCCACCGCCGCCGACGTGCAGCGGCTGCGCGACCAGGCGCGCCAGGCGATCGCGCAGGCGGTGACGCTCTCGGGGGTGGGCGCGCGGCGCGCCCCCCGCGGCGCGGCCGGGAAGGCGGTGATCGAGCCGCTGGTCCTGGGCCTGCTGCGCGAGGCGGTCTCCGGGCAGCGGCAGCTGCCGCCGCTGGGCGTGCTGGGCTCGCAGCTGCGGGCGCGCTTCGGCGCCACCGTGAACGTGGCCGCCACGCCCGCGGTGCTGGCGCGGGTGCGCGCGTTGCGGGCGGCACGGCCGGCGCCTTCGGCAGCTCCCCCGGCGGCGCCGGCGCCGCGGAACTGAGGTGAACGCGGGGCGTGGCGGGAACCCCGTCGCGCCTCGTGGCGTATCTAGCAGCCGGCGCGGAAGGTACGCGCCGGCCGCGGCCCTCTCGTCCGGGCCGCGTTTCGCTCTTTCTCCCCGTCTGATTGCGTGACCTGATGCGTGCTCTGAACGCGCTTGCCCTTGGCCTGCTGCTGGCCGCGCCCGCCGCGCCCGCCGCGGCCGCCGCGCAGCAGTCCGCCCAGCCCGGGCCGCAGGTGTGGGACCGGGTGGTGGCCACCGTGGGCGACACCGCGGTGCTGTACTCCGACCTGATGATCGAGCTCGAGGCGATGCAGTCGCAGGGGCAGCAGGTGCCCACCGACCCCACCGCCCGCAACGCCATGCTGCGCGACGTGCTGAACCGCCGCGTGGACGACCTGCTCCTGCTGGAGGCCGCCCGCCGCGCCAACACCGAGGTGCAGCCGGTGGAGATCGCCGCCAGCGTGGAGAGCCAGATCAACCGCGTGCAGCAGCAGTTCCCCAACCAGGCCGCCTTCGAGCAGGCGCTGGCGCAGAGCGGCCGCACGCTCGACGAGTACCGCCGCACGCTCTCGCAGCAGTACGCCGATCAGACCATGATCCAGCGCTTCCTGCGCGAGCGGACGGGGAAGATGGCGGTGCCGCCCGTGAGCGAGGCCGAGATCCAGCAGTTCTACACCGCGCAGAGCGGGCAGCTGGGGCAGCGGCCGGCCACGGTCAGCTTCCAGCAGGTGATCGTGAAGCCGGTCGCCACCGACTCGGCCGACGCGCGCGCGCGCCGCAAGGCCGAGGCGATCCTCGCCGAGATCCGCCGCGGGGGCGATTTCGAGACCATCGCCCGGCGCGACTCGCAGGACCCCAGCGCCCAGGCGGGCGGCATGCTCGGCTGGTTCCGGCAGGGGCAGATGGTGCGGCCCTTCGAGCAGATGGCGTACGCGCTGCGCCCCGGCGACGTGAGCCCGGTGGTGAAGACGGAGTACGGCTACCACATCATCAAGCTGGAGAAGGTGCGCGGCGCCGAGCGCCAGGCGCGCCACATCCTGATCCGCCCCGAGATCACAGAGGCCGACATCGCCGCGGCGCGCGCCCGGGCCGATTCGTTCGCGGCCGCGGTGCGCGGCGGCGCCAGCATCAACGACCTGGCGGTGCGCGTGGGGACCTCGCCCGAGCAGCGCAACCTGCGCGACGTGCTTCCCGAGCGCCTCCCGCCCGAGTACGCCGCCGGGCTGGGCGACGGGCCGGCCGGCACCGTGGTGGGGCCCTTCCAGCTGAACGAGGGCGGTGGCCAGAGCTTCGTGGTCGCCAAGATCAACGACCGCCGCGCGGGCGGGGCGTACACCCTGGCCGACGTGCACGACCAGGTGCGTGACCGCATCGTTCAGAACAAGCAGGTGGAGCGTCTGCTCGCCGAGCTGCGCCAGGTGACCGCCATCTCGCTGCGCCTGTGAGCGAGGGCGAGGCGCTGCGGGTGGACGTTCTCCTCCACCGCCTTTGCCTGACCAGGAGCCGCAGCGAGGCCAAGGCCGCGTGCGAGGCGGGGGCGGTGATGCTGGACGGCCGCAAGGCGCGGCCCAGCGACACGGTGCCGGTGGGGCGGCGGATCGAGATCCGCTACCCGGGGCGCACCCTGGAGATGGAGCTGCTGGAGATGCCGGGGAAGAGCGTCTCGAAGAAAGCGGCCAAGGAGCTGTACCGGGTGATCCGGGAAGAGCGGGTGCGCGACGATTTCTGAGGCGTCTGGCGACGGGCGGCTGATGGACGGCGGAACGGCAGAAGGGGGCGCTTCGCGCGAGCAACGGAGGGCACGGAAACGGCAACGGTTGGTTTTGGCGTTCACCGGGTCGCAGCGCGCGAACCCGGGATCGGCCGGTTCGTGGTAAGGGATGCGGACGGAGAGCTGCCTCGCTCGAGGCGGTTCTCCGTTTTTTCTTCGATCGATGGATTCGCCGCCGTGCCTCGCGGCCTTGTCCGTGCAACGATGGGGGCGCATGATCCCGGTCGAGAGTGCGGGCGGGCGGAGGGACGGACCCGGACGGTGGATGGCGTGATGGAGTATGGACGGAAGCCCCGCATCGCGGTGACGCTCGGCGACCCGCGCGGGATCGGGCCGGAGGTGGCGGAGGGCGCGCTGGCGGATCCCCAGGTCGCCGCGGCCGCGGAGTACGTGCGCGTGGGGCCCGAGCCGCTGCTGCGCGCGCCGGGCGACGTGTCGGCCGGGCGATGGGCGGCGGAGGAGGGCGAGGCGGCGGCGGGGCGGATCGCGGGCGAGGCGATCCGCATCGCGGTGGAGATGGCGATGCGCGGCGAGGTGGACGCGATCGTCACCGCGCCGATCGACAAGCACGCCTTCCACCTGGGGGGATGGAACTACCCCGGCCACACCGAGATGCTCGGCGACCTGGCCGGCGTGCCGCGGGTGGTGATGATGATGGCGGCCGAGCACACCGCGCTCGGCGGCCCGCTCCGCGTGATCCTGGCGACCACGCACCTGGCGCTGCGCGACGTTCCCGCGGCGCTCTCGTCCGGGCTGCTGGTGGAGCAGGCGGAGCTCACCTGGCGCGCGCTCCGCGACCTGTGGGCGATCCCGAACCCCCGCGTCGCCCTCTGCGCGGTGAACCCGCACGCCGGCGACGGCGGCCTCTTCGGCGACGAGGAGGCGCGGATCGTCGCCCCGGCGCTCGAGGAGCTGCGCCGCCGCGGGGTCGACGCGGCCGGGCCGATCCCGGCGGACACCGTCTTCACCCGCGCCGTGCGCGGCGAGTTCCACGCGGTGATCGCGCCCTACCACGACGTGGGGATGGCCGCGTTCAAGACCGCCGCGTTCGGGAGCGGGGTGAACGTTACCCTGGGGCTTCCCTTCCCCCGCACCAGCCCCGACCACGGCACCGCGCTCGACATCGCCGGCAAGGGGATCGCCGACGCGGGCTCGATGAAGGAGGCCACCCTCCTCGCCGTCCGTCTCGCGGAGCGGATGCGGCGCGCCCGCTGACCTCGTCGCCGATCCCGATCGAACGGGCTCGCCCTGACCTGCGTCGCGGCGGGCGATCATCCACCACGCAGCCCGGCGATCCCACCGTCGTTTCGCGGCCACACCAGCGGAACGAACATGTCCGAATCCGATTCCACGACCGGCGCGCGCGAGGCGAGCGGCACCGCGGTGGGCGTCGCGCTCCTCCGCGCCGCGCACCAGCTGATCGACGGCGAGCCGAAGATCCTGCACGATCCCGTCTCGCCGCGGCTGTTCGATGCCGAGGTGCTCGACAGGATGCGCGCCGAACCCGGACCGTTCCGCACGCCGGGGGCGATGGCGCTGCGCTCGCACGTGCTGGCGCGCAGCCGCTACGCCGAGGACTGCTTTCGCGCGGCGGCCGCGCGCGGCGTGCGGCAGTACGTGGCGCTCGGCGCCGGGCTCGACACCTTCGCCTACCGCCAGCCGGCGTGGGCGCGCGACGCCACGCTGTTCGAGGTCGATCACCCCGCCAGCCAGCGGCACAAGCGCGAGCGGCTGGGCATCGCCGGGATCGTGGTCCCGCTCAACCTCCGCTTCGTCGGCTGCGACCTGGACGCCGCCGCGCCCGGCGACGCCCTCCGCGCGTCCGGCTTCGACGAGGACGCGCCGGCGTTCGTCTCGATGCTGGGGGTGACGATGTACCTGGCCCCCGAGGCGGTCGACTCCGTCTTCGCGTGGGCGGCGCGCCTCGCGCCCGGGAGCGAGCTGGTGTTCACCTACTCCCGCCCGCCCGCGCCCGGCGACGAGGACACGCTCGCCGAGCGCGCCGCGCAGCTCGGCGAGCCGTGGCGCACGCGCATCGGCCACGAGCAGCTGCAGGCGCGCTTCGCGGAGCTCGGCTTCCGCCGCTGGGAGTTCGTCTCCGCCGCGCTGCTGGCGGAGCGGTACTTCCGCGGCCGCGACGACGGCCTCCCTGCCCCACGCCGAGCGTCGATCGTACGCGTGGAGCTGTGACCGCGTGACGCGCGGCCCGAGGAACCGCGCCCTGTCATCCCTCGCTCCACCGGACGTCGCGGCACCTCTCCGAGGAGTTGCGGAGGATGACGGATTCCCGGCATCCCTTGCCGCCTGTCACTGTCTGGTTGATACTGTCGGATAACGATTCGATCCTCTCACCACCAGCGGAGACAGTCCGATGCGGAAGCAGAACGGGAAGTTGCGGCTCGCGATCGACGACCTCGCCGTGGAGACGTTCAGCGCGGGCGACGACCGCCTCGCCGCTGGAACCGTGGCCGGGCACCAGGTCAGCTACGCGGGGTGTGTGACGGGAGGCGTCCAATGCCAGACCGCCGCAAGCGGGAACCCGGACTGTATCGGATGCCAGGTGAGCGGGGTGGCGTCGTGCGTCTGGTGTCCCGCCGAAACGCAGACGTGCGAGTACTGCAGCTACACCAATGGCGGCGGGGATTACTGCTACTGGTGACGGCCGCTCCGGCGGACGCGCCGTCTCTTCGCTGACGGGCAGCGGGAGCACAGCCGTGGCGGCGCGGAGAGATTTCCTCCGTGCCGCCACGGTTTTTGTGGATCGATACGACAGCGTGGGAACCCCCGCGCCGGCGTTCCGCCCGCGAGCGCGCAAACCATTGCCATGCAACCCGTTGCGTGAGGGATGCGCGCCCGGAGGGCCGGGACACCGCCGCGCGCGCATCGAGGTCTGCGGATCCTCGCGAGGGATGGCCGGCGCGGCGGGGGCCCGGCGCCGTTGGCAACGGCGGTATCGTTGCCTACGGCGCGCGCAGCCCGGTTCGGCGCCCCGGCGCCGAACACGCCCGAACGCCGCAGCCGCGACCTCGAACCCCACGGTTGCGGCCTCGAACCCCGCCATTCAGCCGTTTCCCGCACGCGCCGCCCACTCCCCGGGGACGCGAATATCGAAGTCCAAGCACCACATCGCTTTGACACCCGGGCGGAGTGCCATTAAGTTTCGCCCAATCCGCCACACAACGGTCGTTCCCTCCGCGGTTTCCCCGGGCTCAGCGTGATCAAGCTCACGTCGGTCTACAAGGAGTACCCCCGCTCCGGCGCGGCACTCAAGGACGTCACCCTCCACGTGCAGAAGGGCGAGCTGGTGTTTCTCACCGGCCACTCGGGCGCGGGGAAGAGCACGGTGATGCGCCTGGTGCAGATGGCCGAGGCGCCCAGCGCCGGCGAGGTGCGCGTCTCCGGCTTCAGCAGCAAGACCATCCGCCGCCGCGAGATCCCGCTGCTGCGCCGCAAGCTGGGCGTGGTGTTCCAGGACTTTCGCCTGCTGCGCGACCGCACGGCCGAGCAGAACGTGGCGTTCGCCCTGGAGGTGACCGGCGTGAAGCGCACGGAGATCCACCAGCGCGTGAACCGCGTGCTGACGCAGGTCGGCCTGAGCCACAAGGCGCAGAGCTTTCCCGACGAGCTCTCGGGCGGCGAGCGGCAGCGCGTGGCCGTGGCCCGCGCGCTGGCCAACGAGCCGCTGGTGCTGCTGGCCGACGAGCCCACCGGCAACCTGGACGAGTGGGCCGGCCGCGGGATCTTCGAGCTCTTCCGCGAGATCAACGCGATGGGGATGACGGTGCTGATGGCCACCCACGACCTGGACCTGGTCCGCGCGCACCCCGAGTACCGGGTGATCGAGCTGGCGCACGGCCAAGTGGTGTACGACAGCAAGGCAGCCACCCCGGCCCCCGCGCCCGCCGCGCACGCCTTGGAGCTCCCCGCCGCCGCGCCCGCGTCGGTCTCGGCGCGCGCCCCGGGCGAGCCGGCGGAGCGGATCGCCATCGACATCTTCGACCCGCGGGAGGGCTGAGCCATGCCCTACGCCCTTCGCGAGGCGCTGGCCGCCTTCCGCCGCAGCCCGCTGCTCGCCTTCCTGTCGGTGATCGCCATCGGCTTCTCGCTCTTCGTGATCGGCCTGTTCGGGCTCACCGCCTGGAACATCGGCCGCGCGATCGAGACGGTGGAGGAGAAGGTCGAGATCGTCGCCTACCTGGACGACGCCACCACGCCGGCGCAGGTGGAGCTGGCGCAGCAGGAGGTGCGCGGGCTGGACGGCGTGCTGGAGCTGCGCTACGTGACCAAGCTCGAGGCGCTGGCCACCGCGCGCGAGGAGATGCAGGAGTTCCAGGACGTGTTCACCGACCTGGACAACAACCCGCTCCCCGCCAGCTTCGAGATCCGCATGAAGCCCGGCAGCCGCACCCCGGACGCGGTGAAGCGCGTGGCCGAGCGGCTGAAGGCGTACTCGTTCGTGGAGGACGTGCGCTACGGGCGCGAGTGGCTGGACAAGATCTACCAGATCCGGCGCCTGGCCGGCGGCGCGGCCACCATGATCGGCGTGGCGTTCGCGCTGGTGGCGGCGATCATCATCGCCACGGCGGTGCGGATCGCGGTGTTCGCGCGGCGCGAGGAGATCAGCATCATGCGGCTGGTGGGCGCCACCGACGGCTTCGTGCAGCGCCCCTTCCTGCTGGAGGGGGTGATGACCGGCCTGCTGGGCGGCGGGCTGGCCGCGCTGCTGACCTGGGGGAGCTACCGCGTGCTGAGCGCCACGGTGTTCCGCATTGAGATGGTGCCGGGCGAGTGGATGGTGGTGGTGGTGATCATCGGCACGCTCTTCGGCTTCCTGAGCAGCATGGTGGCGGTGCGCCGCCACCTGGAGGCGGTCTGAGGGTGCGCGGGCGTCTTCGCGCCGGTCTGGCGCTGGCGGTGGTCGCCGCGCTGCCGCTGGCGGCGCTGGCGCAGCAGGGGCGCGGCCGCACCCCGGACTCGCAGATCAGCGAGAGCCAGCGGCGGCTGCAGGAGATCCGCGCCGAGCGCAGCGACCTGCGCCGCGAGCTGAGCGGCATCCGCACGCGCGTGCACGACGTGAGCGCCGAGATCCGCAACATCCAGCGCCAGCGCGAGGTGAGCACGTCGCTCCTGCGCGAGCTCACCTTCCAGATGACCGAGACGCAGCGGAAGATCGACGAGACGACCGAGGAGCTGCTGCGCACGCAGGACGAGCTGGCCGCCAAGAAGTCGCTGCTGAACCGCCGCCTGCGCGACATCTACAAGCGCGGCCCCCTGCAGACGCAGGAGGCGCTGCTCACCGCCACCTCGTTCGGCGACCTGCTGAACCGCTACAAGTACCTGTACCTGGTCGCCCGGCGCGACCGCGAGCTGGTGGGCGACGTGAGCGAGCTGCAGCACCAGCTGCAGCTGCGCGAGCAGGAGCTGCGCCGCAGCTATACCGACCTCACCTACCTGCAGAACGAGCGCGCGCAGGAGAACGCGCAGCTGGGCGACATGGCCGCGCAGCGCACCACCACCCTCAGCTCGCTCCGCTCGCACGAGCGCAGCGCGGTGGAGCGCATCGACGAGCTGCTGCGCGACGAGCGGCGGCTGACCAACCTGGTCGCCACCCTCGAAGCCCGACGCCGCGAGGAGGAGCGCCGCGAGCGCGACCGCCTGGCCGCCGCCGAGCGCGAGCGCACCGCCGCCCGCGCCGCCGGCCGCCCCGCGCCCGTGGCGGCCACCCCGGTGGCCCCGCGCGCCGCGCCGACCATGACCACGGCCGACATGGGGAGCCTGGGGTGGCCCACGCAGGGAACGCTCGTCTACCGCTTCGGGCGCGCGCTGCAGACCAACGGCACGGCGATCCGCTACAACGGGATCGGGATCGGCGCGGCGGCGGGGTCGCCGGTGCGCGCGGTGGAGGCGGGGAAGGTGGAGATGGCGGCGCCGTTCGAGGGGTACGGCCCCTCGGTGGTGGTCAGCCACGGCGGCGGCTACTACTCGCTCTACCTGTACCTCAAGGACATCCAGGTGCAGCAGGGCGCCACCATCGCCAAGGGCCAGGTGATCGGCTCCGTCGGCGGCGAGAGCACCCCCGAGGGCGCGCACGTGGAGTTCCAGATCCGCACCCCCGGCGGCGAGGCCGTGGACCCGCTGGCGTGGCTGCGCGGCCGGTGAGGTTGTAAATTCGGTCGATGGACTTCAGCGGACGACACGGATCGGCACGGGCCCCGCGGGGGCCCCTCCTCCCGCCCCCCTTCCCCAGAACAGCCTGGGAGAGGGGGAGTTTTGCGTCTACGCCGGCGCGGACGGCAAACGGTGGCGTGACCGCGGCGGGGAGCCCTCCTCCCCCGGCCTCTCTCCCCGCCCCGCGGGGGGAGAGGAGCACTTCGTCACCCGGAGTGCCGATGCGCCCCCTCGCGTCGCTGCTGCTGGTGCCGCGCGCAGGTGCGGCGGATGCACCGGCGCCGGGCGTCCGCGCAGGCGGACTTCGTGTGGTCGTTGCCGCGAATTCATTCGCCCTTCCCGCCCTTCCCTCGCGCTCGAGCCTCGAAGACGCGCTGAACCCACCCCTCCCCCGGACGATTTCGGGGACGGGGTCGTCGAGCCTCGGTGAGCCGGGGGCGGGGGCCATCCGCTGATGCCGCTTCTCCCCGTCTACGGCCACGCGGACGTGCGCGCCAAGCTGCGCACCGCGCTCCGCGCCGGGAACCTGCCGCAGTCGCTGCTGATCCACGGCCCGGCCGGTGTGGGCAAGGAGCGCCTGGCGCTCTGGCTGGCGCAGATGATCCTGTGCGACAACCCCACGCCCGAGGGCGACGCGTGCGGGCAGTGCGCCGCGTGCAAGTTCATCCAGCGGCTGGAGCACCCGGACGTCAACTGGTTCTTCCCCCTCCCCCGCCCCGACGCCGCCACGCCCGAGAAGCTGCGCGAGAAGCTGGAGGAGGCCCGCTACGCCGAGCTCACCGCGCGCCGCACCGACCCCTTCCACGTTCCCGCGTTCGACAAGGCGCCGGCGTATTTCATGGGGATGGTGCAGAACCTCCAGCGCCTGGCCGGCGTGCGCCCGGCGATGGGCCGCCGCAAGGTCTTCATCGTGGGCGACGCGGAGGCGATGGTGCCGCAGGAGAGCAGCCCCGAGGCCGCCAACGCCTTCCTCAAGCTGCTCGAGGAGCCGCCCGCCGACACCACGCTGATCCTGACCTCCAGCAACCCCGGCGCGCTGCTGCCGACCATCCGCTCGCGCGTGCTCCCCGTGCGCGTGCTGCGCCTGTCGCCGGCCGAGGTCGCCGATTTCCTGGCGCGCGAGAAGAAGATGAAGCCCGCCGACGCCGAGTCGCTCGCCGCCGTGGCCGAGGGCGCCATCGGCCGCGCGCTGCGGATGCTGCCCACGGCGGGCGGCGCCGGCGTGCTGCAGAAGCAGAAGGACACCGCGCGGCACCTGCTGATGGCCGCCACCTCGCAGAACGCGGCCGACCGGCTGGCGGCCGCCAACGCGATCGCCCCCAGCGGCGCCCGCGGCGACTTCAGCGCCGGGCTGGGCGCGCTGCAGCAGCTTCTCCGCGACCTGATGGCGGTCGCCGCCGGCGCCTCCGACCACATCGCCTACACCGAAGATCCGAAGCTCCTCGGGTCCATCGTGCAGAAGGCGCGCGTTCACCCCGAGGGCGTCGCCAGCGCCATCCTGCGCGTGCAGGAGGCGCACGACATGGCCCAGGGCAACGTCAACCCGCAGCTGATCCTGGCCGACCTGCTGCGCGGGCTGCGCGAGGACCTGGTGGGGGCTGGTTAACTGCACACGAGTATGAAACCGATCTCACTGATCTTGGGGAATACGGCCGCACGCGGTCCAAGCCCCTCGTACGAAGCCGTCATCCGCGTCTGGAAGGATGTGGAATCCACCCTGGACAATTATCCACTTGATGTTTTCAAAATCGATGGCTCACCCTTGGAGAATAAGTGGCACGTCTCACTCGATACTTCGGATGTGGTCGAGTTTTTCCGACTCTGCAAGTCGTGCGATACGGGCCAAAGTGACGATCCGTTCTTCGAGCGGATGAAACGTCAACATGATGAGGGTTTGGGATTGCTCTCCAGCATCGTGCGTATACAGGTCAATAAGGTCGTTGGACCCGACGCGGAAGATGTCATCGCCCTGAATCTCGGCCGTTTGATCCAGCGCCTGTTCCTTGCGATGAATTTAGCCGTTCCTGGTTGCTTTCATCTCAGTATCTCTCAATTCACGTTCAAATCGCACTATGTGGCGCCAAGTCTTCACGCGGAACTTCTGGAAAATGCATCCAGGCTCTCAACAGATCGAGGTTGGCCGACGATCGACCACCTCGACTTCGCAGACGTTTGGCGATGGCTTGATGTTGTGCTACCTACAGAAATCGATGTGGCGGAGAAGCCCATACATCGTGCGCTCTTCAACTTGCTTCGTCTTTGCTCGATCGACTGGCCAGAACCGGATGGACTCTTGATCGTCGCGCAAACGCTCGAGTCCCTGTTCGCACCGGGAAAGGAGCAGATTGGCGGTCTTTTGAAGCGTCGTATTTACTCGGTGCTCGGAGAACCAGAGGCCCACAAGAGCTGGTTCAGCCGATTTTACGATCTGAGGAGCCGCGTCGCGCATGGCGACATCCCGCTTGTGCGTCCGAACAATCTTGCCCTGAACGAAAGTGTTCAGTTCCAGAACTACTACGCCAACTACTTCACTCCCTTGGAAGAGGCTGCCTCCGTCATGCTCGCGGTGCTGCAGGACCTGGTCAAGTCTCGCGCAGTCGAGTACGATTTCACAGAGAGTCTTGAAAGAAAATCACTCGCACATTAGACGCAGAACGACCAAACGTGTCGTAGCAACAAGCGAACTGAGAAGCGGGACCACCGCTCAAACCGCACGTCAACATCGAACGGCGCATCGGCCGGCGAGGGGCGCAAGCGGCACGCCGATCCTCCGGTTCACGAAAAACGCGCGCGGCGCGGAGAATAGCCTCCGCGCCGCGCGCGCTTTCCATCATCTCCCCCGCGGCGAGCGACGCACGCAACGGCCTGTGGATCGGCCGCTCAGGGCGTCACGGTCACCGGGTACGTGCCGGCGTTGGTGCGAGTGACGCCATTCGCGCCGACGTAGGTCGCGGTGATGTAGGCGGTACCCGGCGACACGCCGGTGATGGTCGCGCCGGTCGCGGAGGTTTGCGTGACCTTGGCGACGCTCGGGTCGGAGCTGGTGACCACGATCTTGTAATAGCCGTCGCTGGATCCCGGCACGGCGTTGTCGGGCTGGAAGAACCGCAGGGTGGCGGTGGCGGCGCACGTGGCGCCCACCGACACGCCACCGCACGGCCACGCCGACCGCCCGAACGACGTATACACGTTCGCCACCGTCACCGCGACCGACGCGGACCTGGTCTCGGCGCGGGCGGTGATCACCGCGGTTCCCGGCGCGAGGTAGCTCAGCAGGCCGGTGGGCGACACCGTCGCGACCGCCTCGTTCGAGGAGGTGTAGGTGATGGGGCGATCCGGCAGCGAGCGTCCCAGGGAATCGCGCGCCACGGCTTGCAGGCGCATGGTATCGCCCACGATGGTGGCCCGGCTGGTGGGCAGGAAGACGTCGATGGCGGCCACCTTCTGCGGAAGAACCTCCACGACCGTCGCGGCGGTCTTCCCCTCGCTGGTCGCGGTGATCGCCACCGTTCCCGGCGCCACGCCGGTGACCACGCCCTGCGCGTCCACCAGGGCGAGAGCGATGTTGGCGCTGGCCCAGGTGACGACGCGGCCGGTGAGCGCGGTGCCGCTCTCGCCCGTCACGGTCACGGTGAGCGGCTGCGTGTTGCCGACTCTCACGGCGGAGGTGACTGGCGAGATGCTCAGCGACGCCACGGACTCGGGACCCGACGAGCTGTCGCAAGCGGCCGATGCGGCGAGCAGGACGAGCGGGACCGAACGACGCAGGAGGGTGCGCATCGATGTTTTCTGCTTCCTGGCGGAGTGGCGTTCGCGGCACGGCCAGCGCCCGGGGTGAGCGGGACAGGGCCGCGCGCCGGGCGAAAACCGCGAAACGGATGATCCCACCGAACGCGAAAACCAAGCCGTCGCCGCGCCGGCCGCGGCCGCGGCACCGACGCACGGACGGCCCCACTCCACCTCCAGCCGCTCGCGGGTGCGCAGGAGCTGGCCCTCCAGCTCGGCACGCTCCACCTCGATGCGGTGGCGGCTCTCGGCGGCCTCGCTCTCGCGCCGGCGGCTGACGCGGGCGCGCTCGTCGGCGCCGTTCACCTCGGCCTCCCGTTCCGCGCACCGATCCGCCCACGGGATGAAAACAGGCGCGGCGCGGAGGATTCGTCTCCGCGCCGCGCGCGATTTCCGTCGTTCTCCCCGGTAGAGCAGTCAGTTCAGCGACGTTCCCGCGGCCGCGTGGGGGTCGCCGTAGCTCCACGCGCCCTCCAGCTCCACGCCCACGATGGTGGACACGCCGGGCTCCTCCATCGTCACCCCGTAGATCCAGTCCGCCGCCTCCATGGTGCGCGGGTTGTGGGTGATGACGATGAACTGCGTGTGCCCCTTGAAGTCGTTCAGCAGCTGGATGAAGCGGCCCACGTTGGATTCGTCCAGCGGCGCGTCGACCTCGTCGAAGAGGCAGAAGGGGCTGGGCTTCACCAGGTAGATGGCGAAGAGGAGCGAGAGCGCCGTCAGCGTCCGCTCGCCGCCGCTGAGCAGGTGGATCCGCTGCGTCTTCTTCCCGCGCGGGGATGCGTGGATCTCGATCGGGCTCTCGAGCGGGTCGTCGGGGTCGGCCAGCCACACGTCGCACTCGCCGCCCAGGAAGAGCGACTGGAAGGTGCGGTGGAAGTTCTCGCGCACCGTGTCGAAGGTGCCCATGAACACCTCGCGCGCCGTCTTGTTGATCGCGCGGATCGCCGCGGCCAGGTCGTCGCGCGCCCGGGTCAGGTCGTCGCGCTGCTCGGTGAGGAAGGTGAGGCGCCGGTCCTCCTCCTCGTGCTCCTGCACGGCGAGCATGTTGATGGGCCCCAGCGTGTCGATCTGCTGGCCGATCTCGCGCAGCTCGCCGCGCCACGCCTCGGCATCGCCCTCCACGACCGCGTTCGCGGCCTCGGCGAGCACCTCCCACGGACGGCCCCACTCCACCTCCAGCCGCTCGCGGGTGCGCAGGAGCTGGCCCTCCAGCTCGGCGCGCTCCACCTCGATGCGGTGGCGGCTCTCGGCGGCCTCGCTCTCGCGCCGGCGGCTGACGCGGGCGCGCTCGTCGGCGCCGTTCACCTCGGCCTCCAGCTCGCCCAGCCGCGTGTCGAGGTTCGAGACCTCGGCCGCGTGGCCGTCGCGCTCGGCGAAGAGCGCCTCCACGTCTTCCCCCGCGCGGTCGCGGATCCCGGAGAGACCTTCCAGCGAGCGCAGCAGCTCGTCGGCTTCCGCCTGCAACCGCGTCGAGCGCGCCCGCGCCGCGTTGGCGCCGTTCACGGCATCGGCCAGCGCCCGCTCCACCTCGCGCAGCTCGCCCTCGGCGCGGGCGGCGGCCACGCGCAGCTCGCTCTCCTCGTCGCGCGCGGCCTCCCAGCGCGCGTCGAGCTCGGCCAGGCCGGCGCCCTCGCGGCTGGCGGCGGCCTGCGCGTCGGCCGAGAGGGCGTGCAGCTCCACCATGCGCGCGTCGAGCTCGGTCATCCGCCCCACCGCCTGCTCGGCCTCGCGCCGCGCGGAGGCGATGGAGGCGGACACCTGCTCGCGCTCGCGCTCCAGGCGCCCGCGGCGGTGCCCGTGCGCGGCGGTGTCGGCGTCCAGCTGGCGGAGCTCGGCCTCGATGCGGCGGCGCACGTCGTCGGCCTCGCGGGCGCGCTCCTCGGCGTGGGCGACCTGCTCGGCAAGCGAGTCGCGCTCCAGCACCAGCCGGTCGCGGGCCACCTCGGCATCTTCCAGCTCGTTCCGCAGCCGCCCCAGCATCTCGCGGCGCGCGAGGATCCCCTCGCCGGCGGCGGGCTGGCCCAGGCGGATCACGCCGCGCGCATCCACCGTGTCGCCCAGCGCGTCCACCCGGCTCCCGTCGCCGTACCCGTCGAGCGCGTCCTCGCCGGGCACCACCATCAACCCGTCGAGGAAGGTCTCCACCCACCCCTGCCCCTCTCCGCTCCCCGCGACGCCAAGGCGGCTTCCCGCGCCCCGCACCGCCGCGCGCACGCCCGGCGCGTCCAGCGGCAGGAGAAGGAGGGTGCCGCCGCCGCCCCACTCCTGGCGGAACCAGCGGCGCACCAGCCGCGCGGCGGCGAGGTCCTCCACCACCAGCGCCTGCAGCAGCGTGCCCAGGAACGATTCCACCGCCTGCGCCGTGGCCGGGTCGGCGGTGGTCGCCTTCACGAAGTCCGCCAGCGGCCCGCGGACGCCGGGAAAGCGCTCGCGCCCGGCCATGATCGCCGTCACCGCCGGCGAGAAGCCCTCGTAGCTCCGTTCCATCGCCTCGCGCGCGGCCACCTGGCTGGCCAGGCGCTGCACGCGGTCTTCCGCGCCGCGCAGCTGGTCGCGCAGCGGCCCCTCGCGCCCGCGGAAGACGCGCGCCTCCTCGCGCGCGCCCTCGGCCGCGTCGGCCGCGGCGTCCAGCCGCTCGCGCAGGGTGAGCCCCTGCCCGCTCCACAGCTCGGTCTGCTCGCCCAGCACGGTGATCTCGTTGCCGAGCTGCAGCTCCTGGTCGCCCAGCCGCGCCAGCCGCTCGGCCGCGTCGGTCCCGCGGCGCTCGGCCGCGGCGCGCTCGCCCTCGGCGGCGGCGATCTCGCGCGCCACCTCGCGGCTGCGCGCGGCGGCGGCCTCGCTGGCCTGGCGGTGCGCGTTGAGGGTGGCGCGGAGCCCGTCGTTCTCCTCCACGCGCGTCTCCAGCCGCTCGCGCACCCCTTCCAGCCGCCCGGACGCGGCTTCGCGCTCGCCACGCAGGCGCGCGGCGCCCGCGTCGTACGAGGCCGCGCGCTCGGCCAGCTCGCCGCGCTCGCGCACCAGCTGCTGGATGCGCAGCTCGGCGTTGGAGCGCCGCTCGTCGGCCAGCAGGATCTCGCGCTCGCGCGTGGCCAGCCGCTGGCGCACGTCGTCGAGCCGCGCGGAGGCCGCCTGCCGCCGGCGCGTGAGCTCGGCCGCCTCGATGCGGCGCTCCTCCAGCACCGCCTCGGCCGTGGTGCGCTCGGTGTGGGCGTCGCGCTCGGAGCGCTCCAGCGCCTCGCGCCGCGCGGCGCCGGTGTCGAGCGCGGCGGTGAGCGCCTCCAGGTCGGCCCGGGTGAGCGCGACCTCCAGGTCCAGCCGGCGCGACTGCAGCTCGGCGTGGCGCTGGGCGCGGCGCTTCTGCCGGGCCAGCGAGCGCACCTTGGATTCGACCTCGGTCACCAGGTCGTTCAGCCGGGCGAGATCGACCTCGGCGGCCTCCAGCCGGCGCTGGGCGGCCTTCCTCCGGTCCTTGTACTTGCCGATCCCCGCCGCCTCCTCGAACATCGCCCGCCGCTCCTCGGCCCGCTCGGAGAGGATCGAGTCGATCATCCCGATCTCGATGATGGTGGAGGCGTTGGAGCCCAGCCCCGTGTCGCGCAGCAGGTCGTGGATGTCGCGCAGGCGGCACCCCACGCGGTTCAGCGCGTACTCGCTCCCCCCCTCGCGGAACACCTTCCGCGCGATCTCCACCTCGGTCTGGGGGATGGCGATCGACCCGTCCTCGTTGCTGAACGAGAGCGAGACCTCGGCGTAGTTCAGCGGGCGGCGCTTGATGCTCCCCTGGAAGATCACCTCCTCCATCTTTCCACCGCGCAGCGCGCTCGCCCGCTGCTCGCCCAGCACCCAGCGGACGGCGTCGGCCGTGTTCGACTTGCCGCACCCGTTGGAGCCCACGATGGCGGTGACGCCCTCGCGGAACTCGATCTGGGTGCGGTCGGCGAACGACTTGAAACCGTGGAGACGGAGGGAGCGGAGCTTCATTTCGGCGTGGCGGGGGCCCGGCCCACGCGGTGCACCAGCCGCGTGGGAAGGCTGGACGCGGTGAGCGTCCGCTGCATCGGGGTGGCGCGGGTGCTGTCGGCGAAGGCGCCGGAGTACAGGTGGTAGCGCTCGCTCCCGTCGCTGCGCGGCACGGCGACGGCGTATGCGTCGATCGCGGCGCGCTGCAGCTCGGCGGCACGCTGGTCGGCGGCGGCGCGGGTGGGATACTCGCCCAGGTCGAAGGCGTAGGGGCGCGCCTGGATCAGCTGCGCCGGCCCGCCGCCGCCCTCGGTGTCGGCCAGCTTCTTCTGGATCAGCTCGGTGCGCAGCGCGGCGGCCTGCACGGTGTCGTCCAGCATCCCCGCGTACACCTTGTAGTACGGCACCCCGCCCTCTTCCTCGGTGAAGACGTACGCCGGCGTGCCGGGGATCTCCTCGCGCACCTTCTCCGCCAGCGCGCGCGCGGCCTCGAATCCACCCGCGCCGCTGAACGCCTTCACGTACACGGCGTAGGGGAGCGATGTCCCCGCCTCGGCCACGGGCGCGGCGGGACCCACGGCGGCGCGGCGGGCGGGCACGCGCGAGGCATCGCTCTTCGCCGGCGCGGCGGAGCTCAGGCCGCTCAGCAGCCCCGAGCCGAAGGTGACGGCCGCGTACGCCGCCGCCGCGATCAGCGCGAGCACGAGGAGGACCAGGAAGAGCGGCGACACCTTTCGCTCCTTGGGGATGCTCTTCTTCCGCCGCCCCTTCTCCCAGGGCTCGGCGTCCACCGTGTCTTCCCACTCCGGCTCCGGCGCGGGGAGCGACGCGGCCGAGGCATGCGCCACGTCGGTCGCGGAGGGGAGCGGCTCGTCGCCCGTGCGCGCGGGCTCGCGCGGCGGGGCCAGCCACGGGCGGAACCCGGGCTCCGGCTCGGGAAAGCGTTCCGCGGGCACGGCCTGCGCCGCGGGAACGGAGGAGGCCGGGCCCGGCGTGGCCGACGCCCCCCGCGGCACGTCGGCCGTGAAGCGCGCGGGGGGCGATGCGGGGCCCGCCACGCCCGGACGCGACGGCGGGGTGAGCCAGGTGCGGATGCGGAAGCGCGGATCCAGCAGCCCCTCGAGCAGCTCGCCATCCTCCCCCAGCAGCACCACGTCCTCGGCCCACTTCGAGAGCGCGGGGAGCGAGGGGGCGTCCATGGGGGTGAAGAGGAGGAGCGACGCCTGCGCCTCGCGGAAGCCGTCGACGATCTTGGCCCAGCGCGTGTGGCGGAAGATGCTCTCCGGCTCGTGCGTGTAGGTGCCGGCGGTGATCAGCAGGAAGCCGCGCCCCGGCACCGGCCGCGCGCTGCGCGCCAGCGACGCGCCGTAGAGGAACAGGTCCACCACGCCGTCCAGGTTCGGCACGCCCACGCGCTCGTGGAGGACCGGGTCCTCGATGGAGAGGTCGGCCAGCACGGTGCGGCGCCCGGCCGCGTACCACCCGGTCGCCAGCGCGATCGCCGCGTCGGCCACCCACGCCCGGTCGGCGTGCGGATCGAAGAGCAGCAGCACGGGCCCGGGGCGCTCCGGATCGAACGCCGCGGCGGCGGGAAGCCGCTCGAACGCGGGGTCGAAGAACGTGGGCTGCGGCAGGCTGCGCCCGGGCTCACTCTCGGCCGTGAGCGGATCGGTCATGTTCTCGGGGGAACGGGGCCGGACGAACGGGTGGAAATTCTCGCTAAGTTACACGCACGTGCGGGAATACGAAAGGATGGCGGGCGCGGCCCTCACCCTGGCGGGCCGGCGTCCCGCCCGGCCCGCCCCGCCCGTCGCCCTCCCGAACCCGGGGAGAGGGACGTCCGCCTGCCTCGCCGCTGCCGGCGCGGACCTCTGGCAGTGGCCGTGCCGGGCCTGAACGTGGCGTGCGCGCACGCCGGCCCCGGCGCTCGCGGAGCGCGGCAGAGCGTCGCCGCGGCGGATTCACTCGCGAATTCCCCACGGATCAACACGGATCACGTCCACGCTCGATCCACGCTCGATCCGCGCTCCTCCGCCCTCCATGGATCACCCGCGCCACGTTCGATCCTTCGTGCGGCGCTGGCCAGACGCGCGGACGCGGATCCGCCGCTATGCCAGCGTCAGCACGAAATCGACGAACGCGCGCACCTTGGCGGAGGGGAGGCGCCGCGAGCGGTGGTAGACGTAGAGCGGAAAGCGCTCGTCCGACCAGTCGGGGAGCATGTTCACCAGGCGCCCGGCGGCCAGGTGGTCGCGCGCGTACAGCTCCAGCACCTGCGCGACCCCGTGGCCTCCCAGGCACACGGCCATCAGCGTCTCTGTGTCGTTCACCGTCAGCCGCCCGCCGGTTGGCACACGGACGCGCTCGGTGCCGCGGGCGGGCTCCCATGCGAACGGGCGGCCGGTGGCGGGGTCGCGAAAGTGGATGCGCTCGTGCGCGGCGAGCTCGGCCGGGTGCGCCGGCATCCCGCGGCGTGCCACGTACGCGGGCGAGGCGCAGGTGAGCACGCGTGTCTCCAGCAGCCGCCGGCAGGTGAGCCCCGCCACCTCGGGCTCGCCGAAGCGCACCGCGGCATCGAATCCCTCGCCCACGAAATCGCCCAGCGTGTCGCGCACCACCACGTCGACCGAGAGCTCGGGGTGCATCCCCAGGAAGCGCGGAAGGCGTGGCGCCAGCAGGTGATGGCCGAACGCGCCGTCCACGTTCACGCGCAGCCTTCCCCGCACCACCGCGGCCGAGCCCGCGGCGCGCGTGGCCGCCTCCTCGATCCCCTCCAGCAGTGGCGCCACCTCAGTGTACATCCGCCGCCCCTCGTCCGTCAGCCGCACGGAGCGCGCGGTGCGGTCGAAGAGACGGACGCCGACGCGCCGCTCCAGCCGCGCCACCGCCCGGCTCACGCCCGACGGCGTGATCCCCAGCGCATCCGCCGCGCGCACGAAGCTCCCGGCCTCCACCACGGCCGCCAGCACCGCGATCCCGTTCAGCAGCCCCCCGTCGTACGTCACGAGCATGACTCCCGGTCATCCATAGGTTGACATGGATGATATTGGTGCACGGCCATCTCCGTCTAGCTTTGGACCGATCCACCCGCCCCGGGATCGAGCGGCGGGATCGAGACGGACAACCACGGACGCGGAGGATGGGGAGATGACACTGCAAGGAAGCCGGATCGTGATCCTGGGCGGCACCTCGGGGATCGGCCTCGCGACGGCGCGCGCCGCCGCGGCGGAGGGGGCGCGGGTGGTGGTCGCGTCCAGCCGCGCCGAGCGCGTGCGCGACGCGCTCGCGGAGCTGCCGGGTGGCGCCGAGGGCCATGCGGCCGACCTGTCGAGCGAGGAGGCGGTGCGCGCGCTGTTCGCGCGCGTCGGCCCGTTCGACCACCTGGTCTACACCGCCGGCGAGACGCTGGCGCTGGGGGAGGTCGCGCGGACGGACCTCGGCGCCGCGCGCGACTACATGGGGGTGCGGCTGTGGGGCGCGTGGGCGGCCGTGAAGCACGGCGCGCCGCTGGTGCGCCCGGGCGGCTCCATCGTGCTCACCAGCGGGATCGTGGCGCGGCGGCCGGGGCGCGGCTGGGCGCTTGGCGCCACCATCACCGCGGCCATCGAAGGCTTCACCCGCGCGCTGGCGGTGGAGGTGGCGCCGGTGCGCGTGAACGCCGTCTCGCCGGGCGTGGTGCGCACTCCGCTCTGGAGCGGGATGAGCGAGGACGAGCGCGAGGCCATGTACGCCACCCGCGGCGCGTCGCTCCCCGTGGGCCGCGTGGGCGAGGCCGAGGACCTGGCCGAGGCGTACCTCTTCCTGATGCGCGAGCGCTTCGCGACCGGACAGGTGGTGGTGGTCGACGGCGGAGGCGTGCTGGTCTGACGGAAAACGCGCCGGGCACCCCCCGTCGGGGCGCCCGGCGCGTTCTGGATCGAAGCCCCGCATCCCGTTCGGTCGCAACGGGATACGGCGCATCGCCGCGGGGGTGGCCTACGCGCCGACGGGCGCGGAGAGGAGCTGGGTGGGCGCGTCGCCCCACAGGCGCTCGAGCTGGTAGAACTCGCGCGCGGCGGGGTGGAAGACGTGGACCACGAAGTCGAAGTAGTCGATCAGGATCCAGCGCGCCTCGCGCTCGCCCTCCACGCTGATGGGGCGGGTGCCGTCCTTCTTGAGGCCGTCGACCACGTTGTCGGCGATCGCCGAGACGTGCGTGTCGCTGGTGCCCGTGGCGATCACGAACCAGTCCGTGGCCGACGAGATGCCGCGCAGGTCCAGCACGGTCACCTCGAGTGCCTTGCGGTCGAACAGCAGGTCCACCACGCGGGCGACGTCCTTCGGCATCTGTGCCGGCGACGGCTGCTCGGGGGTGTTGCTCATGGATTCTCCAATCCGACAGGTGTTGCGGCCCTCGTTTCCCGGCCGCCCGATGGGCGCAAGTTAAGGACCAAGTACGGAAGTGCGAAAGTGCGAAAGTACGAGGGTGCGAGAGTGAACCGCACGGCGGGTGCAGTTGCTTTCGCACTCTCGCACTTCGCACGTTCGCACCGCAGTCAATCGCACCGGCAGTCGAAAGGCGGCCCCGGGTGCCGGAGCCGCCTTCGCGACCAGATCAGACCGAGCGAGCCGAGGCCCGGATCAGTCCTCCTGGATCACCCACACCTTCACCTCGGGGTGCACCTGCGAATGCAGGCGGATGGGCACGCTGGTGACGCCGAGCGCCTTGATCGGCTCTTCGAGCTCGATCTGGCGGCGGTCCACCGTCACGCCCTGCTCGGCCAGCTTCTCGGCGATGTCGGCCGAGGTGATGGAGCCGAACAGCTTCCCTTCCTGGCCCGCGCGGGCCTTGAAGGTCAGCGAGATCCCCTCGATGCTGGCGGCGCGCTGCTTGGCCTCGCCCAGCGTCTCCGCCTCACGGGCGGCCTGCCGGGCGTTCTCG
>Ga0247773_1000102_pt1 | contig 39479 bp, 37 predicted proteins | sample UWRJL092311B6_FD_179934 | JGI IMG/M metagenome (GOLD analysis project Ga0247773, IMG submission 179934) | Plant litter microbial communities from Arlington Agricultural Research Station in Wisconsin, United States - UWRJ-L092-311B-6 | ecosystem: Environmental > Terrestrial > Plant litter >... | reverse complement strand
GCGGCGCTGGACGCGGGCGAGGTGGAGGCGTTCTGCCGCGAGCGGATGGCGGCCTACAAGGTGCCGCGGCGCATCGAGCTCGTGGACGCCGTCCCCAAGAGCCCCACCGGCAAGATCCTCAAGCGCATGCTGCGAGAGGGGTAAACGGACCCGGCGGTGTGGACGCCTGCGCCAGATGTTCCGTTCCCCACTGGAGGGATGTCACGTATCACGACTATATTGTTGCCGGTCACATGCCGTGATCACCTCTCCCGTCCACATCCAGGAGCATTTTTCCATGCAGAGCCCCAGCCTGAACCCGGCGGACCTCGTCGTCACTTCGTTCGAGACCGCCGCCATCACGGACCTTCCCAGCCTGCCGACCACCGATCCGACGGCCGAGACGCGCTGCTTCTACTGCCCCGTCAACTACACCATCGGCGACTGCCTGTAATCGTGAGCCATGGCGAGCCAAGCGCCCCTACGTCGGACGGGGGCGCCTGGCGCGCGTGGCGTTCCGCCGGCGGCAGGGAGCGGCGGCGGAACGGCGAGCTGGCGGTGCTTCCGGGCGGGACTGTTTGCTAACTCCCTGCCAGTCAACACGTTGGGCGAGGGGTTGACGCGCCGGCCGCATGGTGGTAACTTTTCGGCACGCAACGAGTTAGCTCGTTGCGTTTTTGCGCCCGTAGCTCAGCTGGATAGAGCGTCTGACTACGGATCAGAAGGTCGGGAGTTCGAATCTCTCCGGGCGCACCATGCTCCTGTGGCGGAATTGGTAGACGCGCTAGATTCAGGATCTAGTGGGCGCAAGCTCGTGGAGGTTCGAGTCCTCTCGGGAGCACTGTAGGAACCAGGTACAACGTCGCGGGGTGGAGCAGCCTGGTAGCTCGTCGGGCTCATAACCCGAAGGTCGCGGGTTCGAATCCCGCCCCCGCTACTCGGTCGATTAGCTCAGTTGGTTAGAGCGCTCGCCTCACATGCGAGAGGTCCGGGGTTCGAGTCCCTGATCGACCACTTACGAAAGAAGCGCCCGCGCAAGCATGAGCTTGCGCGGGCGCTTCGCTTTGCGCGGACAATTCTACATCGGCGTTGGCCAGTCTGACGTCGAGCCATCGCCTATCTATCCTTCCGCGTCCTCCCCCAAGCCTCCACCGTCGTGATCGTCCCACCTTTGGGCGATTCGCGGGAGGCTGCTCTCGATCCAATCGGCGAGCGCGCGCACCTTTTCGGCGGCCTCGCTGCCCAGCGGGGTGAGGCTGTACTCCACGTGCGGCGGCACCACCGGGTAGGCCACGCGGCTCACCAGGCCGTCGCCCTCCAGCGCCTGGAGCGTTTGCGCCAGCATCCGCTCGCTCACGCCGCCGATCGCGCGGCGCAGCTCGCTGAAGCGGTGCGTTCCGCCCTCCAGCGCGAGCAGCACCAGCACCCCCCAGCGGCTGGTGACGTGCTTCAGCACCTCGCGCGAGGGGCACGCCGCCGACATCAGGTCGCCGCGACGCAGGCGCTCGGAAAGCGGCATCGAGCCGCTGCTGGTTGATTCGATCGTGGGTTTCATACTTACACGAATGTACGTACTTACGAATCGTTAGTAAAGACTTTACCTTCGTTCTCGCACCCATCACGAGCAACCAAGGAGAGTGGAAGATGACCATCGGCATCACGGCGGCAACGGGGCAGCTCGGCAGCCTCGTCGTCGAGAGCTTGAAGAAGAAAATACCCGCCGCCGACATTGTGGCGCTGGTGCGGCAGCCCGAGAACGCGGCCGGTCTGGGCGTCGCGGCTCGCGAGGCCGACTACGACCGGCCCGAGACGCTGGAGCGCGCTCTGGCCGGCATCGACACCCTGCTGATGGTATCCGGCCCCGCCGTGGGCGTGCGGGTGGCGCAGCACCGCAACGTGATCGCCGCCGCGAACAAGGCGGGCGTCCGGCGCATCGTCTACACCAGCGCGCTGCACGCCGACACCTCGCCGCTCGACGTGGCCGAGGACCACCGCGCCACCGAGGCCGACGTGAAGGCGTCGGGGATCCCGTACACGATCCTGCGCAACGGCTGGTACACCGAGAACTACACCGGCTCCCTCGCGGGAACGCTCGCCGTTGCAGCGCTGCTCGGGAGCGCGGGCGATGCCCGGATCTCGTCCGCGGCCCGCGCCGACTATGCCGAGGCCGCAGCCGCGGTGCTGGCGGGCACCGGGCACGAGGGGCGGACCTACGAGCTTGCGGGCGACGAGGCATGGACGTTCGCGGACCTCGCCGCCGAGCTCTCGCGCCAGACCGGCCGCAGCATCCCATACAACGACCTTCCCCCAGACGAGTACGCGCGGATCCTCACCGGCGTGGGCCTGCCCGAGGGGCTGGCGCGGGCGATCGCGGGGTGGGACGTGGCCGCCGCGCAGGGCGCGCTGTTCGACGACTCGCGCCAGCTCTCCCAACTGATCGGCCGCCCCACCACCCCGCTCGCGGCCACGGTGGCCGAGGCGCTGAAGCAGGGGCGTGAGGGAGGCTGATCAGGCTCGCAGCCGCATCCGAAAAGATTGGGAGCCGGGCCGTTGAAGGCAACGCGAACCAGCCCCGCCGCGAGGATGCGGCGGGGCTGCGCGTGCCGGCGATCTTCAGCACAGCCTGCCCGGGATCGGCGGGATTGTTGCTTCCCTGATTTCGCACGCGTAACCTGAATCCGACCAAGGCTCACCACCGCCCCCGCGAGGTATGTCCGATTACGAGGTTTTTCCCAACGCGCCGGTGGAGGAGGCGATCATCACCCTGCGCCTGCCCATGCTCCGGGACCCGGGCGTGGGCGCGGAAGATCTCGAAACCGGCCTGCGAGAATCGTATCCGGTCGTGGAGCTTGTCGAACGGAATGCCCGTGAGGCCGTCTCCAGCGCTTCGGAACGACACACGCAGGGCTTCCGCCTCCTTTCCCAGGATCGCCAGCAGGCGGTACAGGTAACGCCGGGCTCACTGTCGTTTCACCGGCTCCGTCCGTACACACGCTGGGAGGCATTCTCCCGGGCGGCGCAGGAAGCCTGGGGCGCATTCGGCGCCGTGTATGGCGCGATTCCGGTCACCGAGGTCCAGCTTCGCTATCTCAACGTCTTCCATCTGCCGCTTCCGTTCGAGAATTGGGATGATTACCTCGTGCTTCACCCCAATCTCCCGCCGCCGGTGAACACGGGTCTGGCCAACTACATGATGTCGCTCGACCTCGCCGACGAGAACGTGCCCGCGGTGGCCGTCGTCACGCAGGCGACGCAGCCAGCGAAGAATGGCGTGGTTCCGGTCGTGCTCGACATCCACACGCGCTCCGAGATGGTGCCCGCGGAGGAATGGGATGACGCAATGCTGTGGCGAACGCTTGACCGGCTTCGCGAGTACAAGAACCGGCTGTTCTTCGAGGGGCTGACCGAACGCGCGAAGGAGCTGTTCAGATGAGCGGAAGCTTCTGGCTGGAGGACGAGATCTCCCCCGGCGGCGCCGCGGGCCTGAGTGACGCCGCGTCTCTGATCGACCGCTCGATGCGCCAGGCCGTGAGCCATTGGAACGAGACCATCACCAGCGAGCGGACCGGCGTGCGCGGCCAGTTCCGGCACTTCACCGCATGGTGGAAGCGTGACACCGAGTTCCAGTCGTCGCCCACGCGGATCGCGATGCACCCGGGCTACCAGCGGATCATCGGGATGGGGAGAGAGGCGCTGCCGCTAATCCTTCGCGACCTGGAGGCTACCCAGGCGCCGTGGTTCTGGGCGCTCAGGGCGATCACCGGCGAAGATCCGGTGCCGGCGGAAGACCGCGGATACGTCGACCGGATGACACGGGCATGGGTGCGGTGGGGAATCCAGCGGAACCTCGTTTGAAGCGGCTCGCCGACCGGTTCCCCGGCTTGGAGACGACGCGCGCGCGTGTCACCAGCCCGGAGGACGGCGGCTACAACTGCCTCGCGTGGGCCGCCGAGGACACGCGCCGCTGCTGGCACCCTTCCGCCTTCGGCGGACTGTACTGGCCCGGCGGTCCCTCCGAAGACACGCTGGAGGAGTGGGTCCGGGCCTTCTCGACCCTGGGATACCGCGCGTGCGGCTCGCCGGCGCCCGAACGCGCCGTGGAGAAGCTGGCGATCTATGCCGACGGTGACTTTCCGCTTCACGTCGCCCGCCAACTTCCGAATGGCTTCTGGACCAGCAAGCTGGGGCCGCGCGAAGACATCGAGCACGAGCTGGACGGCCTGGCGGGGCGGGAGTACGGGAGCGTGGCCGTGGTCCTCGCACGCCCCATGGCCTGACCGCGCAGCCGTCCAGCGGGCGGGTTCCCCGTGTCGCGAGTTGAACCGTACGGATGATTGTCCAATCGGACGCGGCCCGTGGGAAATCCCGCGGGCCGCTCCGTTTATCCGGGTTGATCGTCACCGGCTCACAGTGGGGGACGTCTCCGTTCGATGAAGATGCCTACACCTCCGTCGTGCCCACCGCCGTCTCCACTTCCGGGGCCGAGGGCGGCGCGTCGGGGCGCGGGAGGCGGAGGATGAAGGTGGAGCCCTGGCCGGGGGCGCTCTCCAGCTCCAGCGCGCCGCCCAGCAGCACGGCCAGGCGCCGCGAGATCGCCAGCCCCAGCCCGGTGCCGCCCTTGCCCGAGGCGGTCTCGGTCTGCTCGAACTCGGAGAAGACGCGGCCGTGGTCTTCGGGCGCGATCCCCGGGCCGGTGTCGCGCACGTGGATCTCGGCCCAGCCGTCGGGCTGGTAGAGGGTGGCGCTCACCTCGCCCTGGTCGGTGAACTTGACCGCGTTGGAGAACAGGTTCAGCAGGATCTGCCGCACGCGGCCGGGGTCGGTTACGGCCTGCAGCCGCTGCGGGGCCTCCACGCGCAGCACCAGCCCCTTGCGCTGGGCCTGCAACTCCACGGCCGCGGCGCTGTCGCGCAGCAGGGCGGGGATGTCCACCGGCTCGGGCGAGATCTCCAGCCGCCCGGCGTCGAGCTTGGAGATGTCGAGCACGTCGTTGACGATGTCGAGCAGGTGGCTGGCGCTGCCGTTGACTCGCTCCACCGCGGCGCGCTGCTCGGGCGTCATCTCGCCGTAGATGCCGTCGATCAGCAGCGCGCTGTAGCCCAGCATGGCGTTGATGGGGGTGCGCAGCTCGTGGCTCATCGAGGCGAAGAACCGGCTGCGGTCATCCATCGAGCGCGCCAGCGCGGCCGCCTGCTCGCGCAGCGTGGCCGCCGTGGCGCGCGCCTGCTGGTGCAGCGCCGCATTGTCGAGCGCCAGCGCCGTCTGCCGCGCCAGCACCTCCACCAGCCGCGCCGCGTCGCCGCCCGTGTCGCCCGCCCCCTCGGGCGCGAACACCCCGGCCAAGAGCGGCGCCCCCCCGGCGCGCGGCGCCCGCGCGAACACCGCCGAGCCGAACGCGAGCCCCGCCTCGCCCGCGCACGCCAACGCCCGCGCCGACACGTCGCCGTCGCCCGCCGCCGCGAGGAGCGCCGCGCCCACCGCCTCCAGCCGCGGGTCGCCCGCCGCCTCGCCCGCCGCGGCCGAGACGGGGGTGCCGCCCTCCCCCGCGGGGAGGAGGACCAGCGCGCCCCGCGCGTGGAAGGTGCGCACCAGCTCGGCGGCGGCGCGCGCGGCCAGGTCGTCGGGGTCGAGGCTGGCCACCAGCACCTCGGACAGGCGGGCCAGCGCGGCCATCTGGTCCCAGCTGCGCTTGATGCGCGCCATGGCGCCCACGCGGGCCATCAGCTCGGCGCGGCTGCACCCCTTGTTCAGGAAGTCGTAGGCGCCCAGCTCCAGCCCGCGCACCACCAGCGCCTCGTGCGGCGCCTCGGCGGTCAGGAAGATGACGGGGATGGGGCGCGTCTCGGGGTCCTGCTTGAGGCGCTCCACCACGGCGAAGCCGTCCATCCCCGGCATCTGCACGTCGAGCACGATCACGTCGGGGGGCCAGGCGCGCACGCGGGCCAGCGCCTCGGGGCCGCCGGGCTCGGCCGCCACCTGGTAGCCGGCCTCGGCCAGCATGGCGCTCACCGTCACCCGCGGGATCTTCTGGTCGTCCACCACCAGCACGCGCGTCATGGCAGCACTCCGCACAGCTCGGCCACGGCCCGGGCGATGTCGCACAGCGGAAGGCTGCGCTCGGCCATCGCCCGCGCCGCGCCGGGCATCCCGTCGATCACCGCGCTCTCGGCGCTCTCCACCAGCCCCCGCCCGCCCCCGGCGCGGATCAGGCGCATCCCCTCGGCGCCGTCGCTTCCCATCCCCGTGAGCACCACGCCCACCGCGCGCCCCGGCGCGGCCTGGGCCACCGATGCGAACAGCGTGTCCACCGAGGGCCGGTGCAGGCGCGTGTCGTCGTCCCACACGCGCACGCGCAGGCCGCCGCCCTCACGCTCCACCGCCATCTGCCGCCCGCCGGGGGCGATGAGCACGCGCCCGGGGCGCACCTCGTCGCCGTTCCTGGCCTCGCTCACGCGCAGCCGCGAGCGGCGGTCGAGCCGCTCGGCCAGCGTCTCGGTGAAGCCGGCCGGCATGTGCTGGGCGACCACCACGCCGGCCGACAGCCCGGCGGGGAGCGCGGGGATCACCTCGGCCAGGGCGCGCGGGCCGCCGGTGGAGGTGCCGATCGCCACCACCTCGTAGTCGCCCGCCCGCGTTTCGCCCGCCGACGGGGCCACCGCGCGAAACGCCGGGCCCGCGGCGGTGGAGGCGTGCGGGGCGCGGGCGGCCAGGATGGCGGCCACCTTCTCGCGGAGCAGCGGCGCGAGGGAGTGGATGTCCATGGAGGTGGCCGCGCCCCCCTTGTCCACGAAGTCGACGGCGCCGGCCTCCAGCGCCCGCAGCGTGACGTCGGCGCCCGCGCGGGTGTGCGAGCTGAGCAGGAGGACGGGGGTGGGGCACTCGGCCATGATGCGGCCCAGCGCCTCCAATCCTCCCACGCCCGGCATCTCCACGTCCATGATCACAAGGTCGGGGCGCAGCTCGCGCACCCGCTCCAGCGCCTCCACGCCGTTGGCCGCCGTGCCGGCCACGCGCACCGCGGGGAGCATGGGCTCCAGCATGCGCGCGGCGGCGCGGCGCATGAAGGCGCTGTCGTCCACCAGCAGCACGCGCGCGGGCTCGCCCGTCATCCTTCCTCGCGCCGGTAGAAGAGCGCGCCCGGGCGCCGCTCGAAGTGCAGCGGCAGCGGCACGTGGCGCAGCGACTCGGCGTGCCCCAGGAAAAGATAGCCGCCCGGCGCCAGCGCGTCGTACAGCCCGCGCGCGGCGCGCGCCACCGCTTCTTCGCCGAAGTAGATCAGCACGTTGCGGCAGAGCACCACCTGCTGCGGCGCGAGGGCGCCGGCCCACCCCGGCCCGGCCAGGTTGGCGGGCGCGAACGCCACCAGCGCGCGCACCTCGGGCCGCACCTCCCACCCCTCCCCCACCGGGGTGAACCAGCGCTCGCGGAACGCGTCGCCGGTGCCGCGGAAGGCGTGCGGGCCGTAGCGCCCCGCCCGCGCCCGCTCCAGCGCAACCGCATCGAGATCGACTCCCGTCACCTGCACCTCGGACGGGCGCAGGCCGGCCTCCAGGGCGAGGATGGCCAGCGTGTAGGCCTCCTCGCCGGTGGAGCAGGCGGCGCTCAGCAGCCGCACCTTGTCGCCCGGCCGCAGCGCGCGGCGCAGCGCGGGGAGGATCTCGTCGCGGATCACCTCCAGGCTCCCCAGCTCGCGGCAGAAGTAGCTCTCGTTGTTGGTGAGGTGGGGAAGCAGCCGCTCGCGCTCGTCGCCCCGCCCCGGGTGGAACTTGAGGTGGAAGAGGAGCTGCTCGTAGCTGTCCACGCCCAGGGCGGCGCGCCGCGGCTCGAGCCGGGTGCGCAGCATGGTGCGCTTCTCGGGGCCAAAGCGCAGGCCGTACTCGTCTTCGAGCCATTCGCTCCACATGCGGAACTCGTCCTCCCCCAGCTGCGGTCCGCTCACGAGGCCCCCAGGGCCGCCGCCGCCGCGCGCCGCACCAGCGGGTCGGGGTCGGCCTCGGCGGCGGCGCGCAGGCGCGCGGCCGCGTCCCCCGCGCCCAGGCGGGCGAAGGCGCGCGCGGCGCTCAGGCGCACCCGCCAGTCGGCGTCGTCCAGCGCGGCCAGCAGGCGCCGGGCGGCGGCGGGGGGCGCGATGTCGCGCAGCGCCCGGGCGGCGGCGCGGCGCGTCTCGCGATCACCGCCCTCCAGCCGCTCGGCCAGCGGCTCCACCCCGCGCGGGTCGCCCAGCTCGCCCAGCGCCCGCAGCGCCACCGTCTCCAGCGCCGCGTCGCCCGACGCGAGGGCGGCCAGGAGCGGGGGCAGCGCGGCCGGGCTCGCCGTCTTCCCCAGCGCCTGCACGGCGGCGAAGCGCAGCTGTGCGTCATCGCCCGTGGCGAGGGACGCCAGCGCCTCGGCCGCATCGTCCCCCCCCGCGGCACCCAGCGCGGAAACCAGCAGGGCGCGGACGGACGGGTCATCCTCCGCCTCCAGCGCGCCCAGGATCGTCGCTGGCTCCACCGCGCCGGGGCGTCGCGCCAGCCCCTCGGCGGCGGCGGAACGCACCCGCGGGTCGGCGTCGGCCAGGAGGGCAACGAGGGGCGCGCCGTCACCATCCGGGAGCCGCGCGAGCGCCTGCGCGGCGCCGGGGCGCGACGCGGGGTCGTGCAACGCGCGGTCGAGCACGGGCCGCACGGCGGCGGCGTCCGCGCGGGCCAGCGCCTCGGCCGCGGCCGAGCGGACGGCGGCGTCGGGCGAGGCGAGGTACGTCGCGACGCGGGCCGCATCGTCGGCCGAGAGCGCGGGGAGCGCGGCCAGCAGCTCGGCCGGGTCGTCGGCGCCGGCCTCGAGCGCGGCGATCACCGCCTGCGCGGCGACCGGCGCGGGGAGGAAACCGATCCCCACCGCCGCGGCACCCGCGCGGCCGGGGTCGCCCATCGCGGCCGCCAGCGCCCGGGCGGCAGACGCGGAGCCCGCGGCGCCCAGGAGGATGGCGGCGCAGTCGTCCACCCCCGCGTCCAGCCGCGTGCGCAGCGCGTCTTCCTCCTCGCGCGCCACCGCCCGCAGCCACTCCGGCGGGGTGATGGAGTGATAGCCCAGGATCGAGGCGGCGGCCTGCAGCGCGGCGGCGCGCGCGTCCCCGCGCCCCGACTCGGCCGCCGTCCGCAGCGCGGGGAGGGCGGCCGGGTCGCGGATCTCGCCCAGCGCCTCCACGGCCGAGGGGCCGACCAGCGGGTCGGCCGCGAGCGACGAGAGCGCGTCCACCGCGCGCGCGTCGCCCAGGCGGCCCAGCGCCACGCACGCCGCGATGGCGCGCCAGGGGTCGCCGCGCTGCAGCACGTCCACCAGCGCCGCCAGCGAGCGCGGGTCGCCCAGCACGCCCAGCGCGTCGGCGGCGGCGGCGGCCACGTTGGGGCTGGGGTCGGCCAGCGCCTGCTCCAGCGCGGGGCGGGCCGCGGGGTGGCCGCTCTCGCCCAGCGCCGACGCGGCCAGCAGCCGCACGTCGCCGTCCAGGTCCCTGGTGGCCAGCCGCGCGAGCAGGCGCAGCGCGCCGGCCGACGAGCCGGCGCGCGCGGCCAGCAGCGAGCGGGCGGCGTTGCGGCGGCCGGCGTCGCGCCCGTCGCGCAGCGCCGCCTCCAGCCCGGGGAGGAGCGCGCCGGCGCCGCGCAGCGCCCGGAACGACGCCAGCGCCTGCTGCCGACGCCAGGTGCGCTCGTCGCGCACCGCGTCCATCAGCGCCGCCAGCACCGCGCCGGCCGTGTCGGCGTCCACGCGCGCGGGAAGGGCGTCAGACACGGAAGCGCCTCACCAGCTCGGAAAGGTTGGCGGCCTGGCCCGCCACGTCGCGGGCGGCGCGCTCGGCCTCGCGCACCGAGGTCTGTGCGGCGCGCGCGCCCTCGGCGATGGCCTCGGTGGCGCGCAGGATCATCTCGCCGCCGCGCTTCTGCTCGCCGGTGGCGGCGAAAACCTCCTGCGTCTGCTGGTTCATGTTCTCGGTGGCTTCCACGATCTGGCGGCTGGCCAAGTGCTGCTCGCGGGTGGCCACGCGCACCTCCTCGGCGATGCGCTGGATGTGCTGCGTGGCCGTCTGCGCCTGCCGCGCGGCCAGGATCTGCTGCTCGGTGGCCAGCGCCACCTCCTGCATCAGCCCGCTGGTGCGCGCGGAGGAGCCCACGATCAGCTCCAGCGCCCCGGCCGCGCCCTCGGCCACGGTGATCCCGTCGCGGGTGCTGGCGGCCACCCCGTCGCCCGACTGCGCGGCCTGCGACACCTCCTCGCGCACCGCGCGGATGGTGGTGCCGATCTCGCGCGCCGAGTCGACCGAGCGCTCGGCCAGGCGGCGGATCTCCTGCGCCACCACGGCGAAGCCCCGCCCGTGCTCGCCGGCGCGTGCCGCCTCGATGGCGGCGTTCAGCGCCAGCAGGTTGGTCTGGTCGGCGATGTCTTCGATGGTCTCGGAGATCTGCCCCACCGCGTCGCCGCGCGAGCCCAGGCGGCGGATGGTTGCCACCAGGTGCTCCACGTCGCCCTGGATGCGGCGCATCCCGTCCACCGTCTGGCGCACCGTCTCGCCGCCGTTGCGCGCGTTGGCCTCGGCCTCGGTGGCGATGCGGCGCGTCTCCTCCACGTGGCGGCCCACCTGCGCCATCGACGCGGCCATCTCCTCGATGGTGGACGCCGTCTCTTCCACCGCCGCGCCCAGGGTGTCGGCGCTCCCGGCGGTGCGCTCGATCGACTGGCTCATCTCGCCGATCGAGCTGGAGGTCTGGTCGACCGAGGCGGCCAGCGACTCGGTGGAGGCGGCCACGCGGTTGATCTGCGCGGCGATCTCTTCCATCGACGTCGACGTCTGCTCGGCCGCGGCCACCTGATCGTCCACCGTCTGCCCCATGCGGGCCGACGAGGCGGCGATCTCCTCGGCCGCGGCGGCCACCTGCACGGTGGCGGTGTTCACGCCGCCCACGGCGCCCTGCAGGTCGCCCGCCATGCGGTTCAGCGTCACCGTCAGCTCGCCCAGCTCGTCGCGCCCGCCCGAGTCTTCCACGCGACGGGTCAGGTCGCCCCCCGCCACGTCGCGCGCGAAATCGACGGCGCGGTTGAGGGGGACGGAGATCTGCCGCGAGATCCAAAGCGCCATCAGCGCCGACAGGGCGGCGGCCAGGATGGTGAGCGCCAGCGCGGTGTCGCGCGCGCGCTCGGTGCCGGCCTGCACGGCCCGCCTCCCCTCGTCGGCCAGCGCCACCGCGCGGTCGTCGAAGCGGGCCAGCACGCCCCGCGCGCGGGTGGCGCCGCGGCGCCCCACCCCGCTCTGGAAGAAGCGCACGACGCTGTCGATCCCCGGCCCGCCGGGGAGCAGCGTGGCACGGCGCAGCGCCATCCCCGGCGTGGCCACGGAGTCGACCCAGCTCCGCGCCAGCACGGCGGCCGAGTCGAGCCGCGCGCGCTGCTGGGGGTCGCGCACGTTGGACGAGGCCGTGGCGAGGCGCCGCTGCACCTCGGCGTCGGCCGAGGCGTAGAGGCGCAGCGCGGTGTCCTGCCCCGAAAGGAGGTAGTCGCGCAGCGCCAGCGTGCGGTCGGCCAGCGCCAGGTTGAGCGCGACCGCCTCGCGCTGCACCACCAGCGTGCGGCGCGCCTCGTCGTTGAGCCGGCGCACGCGGGTGCCCTGTGCCAGCAGCACCACGGCGACCACCACCATCAGCAGCAGCGCGGGCAGGAAGCCCAGCAGGATCTTGGTGCGCACCCGCGCGTCGCGGTACGCTCGTAGGACCGTGTTCACCCGTTCTCCCCCAGCACCCGTTCCAGGTCGAGCAGCGCCACCCGCCGCCCGTCGTCCATCCGCGCCACCCCGGTGATCCACCCCTCGGGGAGCGCCGCCGCCGCCTCCTGCGGCTCGGGCGGCTCCGCAGCTTCGTCGTCCACCAGCCCGCCCACGCCGTCCACGCGCACCGCCACCGGCTCGCGCCCGCGGCCGGGGCGCACCACCAGCAGCCGCCCGGGCTGCGCCGCCGGCGGGCCGCCCAGGCGCGTGCCCAGGTCGAGCACGGCCACCACGGCGCCGCCCACCTGCGCCACCCCCTGCACATCGGGCGGGGGGAAGGGGACGCGCGACACCGGCGGCGGCCGCAGCACCCGCGAGATGCGGCCCACGGGGATGCCGTAGAGCGCCGCGCCCAGGCGGATGGAGACGGCGCTCACGCGGCGCCCAGCCGCTCGCGCACGGCGGCGAGGAGCGCGTCGGGGGTCCACGGCTTGGCCAGGAACGCCTGCGCCCCGGCGGCACGCGCGGCCTCCTGGTCGGCGTCAGAGGTCTCGGTGCTGCTCACCAGCACCGGCGTCTGGATCCCCAGGTCGCCGCGCAGCCGGGTGACGAACTCGATGCCGTCCATGTGCGGCATGTTGATGTCCACCACCAGCAGGTCGAAGGGCGGCCCGGCCGCGGCGCGGTCGAGCCCCTCGGCGCCGTTGGCGGCGAACACCAGGTCATGGGCGGGCCCCAGCACCAGCTTGTACATCCGGCACATCATGGGGCTGTCCTCCACCACCAGGATCCTCCTCCGCTCATCCGCCACGGCCCGCTCCCCGGTAGAAGTCCACGTTCAGCTCCATCATCTCGCCCGCGTCCAGCAGCAGCACCACCCGCCCGTCCACGCTCACCGTGGCACCCGACACCCCCGCGGGTGCCCCCAGCGCCTCGGGGAGGGGGCGCAGCGTGGCGGCCCGCTGGTCGAGCAGGCGGTCCACCAGGATGGCCGCGCCGCGCTCGCCGCGCCGCACCACCACCGCCAGCCGCGGCTCGGCCGCCGGCACGGGCCAGCCGAACACCCCGGCGAGGCGGATCACCGGCAGCGCCTCGCCGTGCAATTCCATCACCTCGGCGGCGCCCACCCGTTCCAGCTGCTCCACCCGCGCCACCGCCTCCACGTCCGACGCGGCCAGCGCCAGCACCTCGCCGGCGCTTTCGAAGAAGAGCGCCGGGACCAGCGCCACCGTCAGCGGCAGCCGCAGCACGAAGCGCGTTCCGCCCTCGTCGCCCGGCTCCGCCTCCACGCTGCCGCGCAGCCGCGAGACGGTGGTGTGCACCACGTCCAGCCCGATGCCGCGGCCCGACAGCTCGGTGGCCTCGCTGCGGGTGGAGAAGCCGGGGGTGAAGATCATCGCCGCCGCCTCGGCCTCGCCCGGCTGGCCGCCCTCGGCCACCCAGCCCAGCTCGCGCGCCCGGGCCACGATGGCCCCGATGTCCAGCCCCGCGCCGTCGTCTTCCACCTCGATGCGCACCATGTCGCCCTCCTGCGCCGCCGAGAGGCGCAGCGTGGCCTCGGGCGGCTTGCCTGCGGCGGCGCGGGCGGCGGGCGTTTCCACGCCGTGGTCCACGGCGTTGCGCACCAGGTGCAGCAGCGGCTCGGCCAGCGCGTCCACGGTGGACTTGTCGAGCTCGGTGTCCTCGCCTTCCAGCTCCACCCGCAGGCGCTTGCCCTGGGCGCGGGCCAGGTCGGCCGCCAGCGCGGGAAAGCGGCCGAAGAGGCGGCCCACCGGCACCGTGCGCAGCCGCGCCGCCGTCGTGCGCACCGCGTCTGCCGCGGCGGCAAGGGCGTCGATGCGCTCGGCCAGCCCGCGGCGCAGGCCGGCCGCCTGCAGCGCGGCGCGGTTCTCGGCGCCCCACAGCTCCAGCGCCGACACCGCCGACTGCAGCTCGCCCGCCCGGTGCAGCAGCGTGTCGAGCCGCGCGAAGGGGATGCGCAGCACCTCGTCGCGCAGCTCGTCGGCCGCGGGGAGCACGTCGCCCGCGCGCCCGGCCGGCGAGGACGCGGGCGCAGCCGGGTCGGCCTGGGTCGCGGCGGATCTCTGGTCGACGGCGACAGATGCATCCGCCGGCATCGGTGATGTCGACGCTGTCGTCGTCGGCCTCGATGCAGGGACCGCCGGCTCCGCTTCGGGCGTGGCGGTGGACGGCGCGGGCTCCGCCGGGCCTGCGTCCCCTTCGCTCGCCACCACAGACGGTGGAGCCGCGGCGGGTGACGGCTTGGCCGGCGGTGCCGCGGGCGTGGTGGATGGCGTGGGGAGGCGGATGCCGGCGAGGGCGGCCAGCGCCTCGTCCTGCCCGGGCGTCCCCGCGCGCTCCACGGCGCGGCGCAGCAGGGCGCCGGCCTCGCGCAGCGCGTCGATGTCGGCCGCCGACAGCCTGACATCGGGCGTCTTGAAGATGCTTTCCAGCGCGTGCACCCGGTCCTGCAGCGGGCGCAGCCCCAGCATCCCCGAATTGCCCTTGAGCGTGTGCAGGCCGCGCAGCAGCGCTGCCCGCTCGTCCTCGCCCAGCACGCCCTCGCGCTCGATGCGCAGCAGCGCGTCGTCCAGCGCCCCCACCTGCTCACGCCCTTCGTCGCGGAAGTCGGTGTAGAGCTCGCTCAGGTCGAACGTGTCGCTCATCGCGCGCCTCCGCGGCGGCGGGCAGCGCGTGGCGCGGCCGGCCGCGTGGGTGCGGGCAGGGTGCGAGTCGGTGGAAGCATGAGCGTAGCCAGAGACGTACTGCCGCGGCGGGCGGCCGCCGGGCAATGTGTCCAAGCAACGTTCACACCACGGGGATCTGGATGGGCCGAACTGCGCGGACGATGAGAGGGCGGCGGAAGCGGGAACGGCGGGCGCTGGTGTAGATCGAACCCGTCGAGGGGCGCCCGGGAAGGAGGAGTACCGTCACCACCAATCCAGTGGCGGCCTCCATCCGAGGGCTGGTTTCGCCAACTGCATGAACACGGAGCAGCGGAGAGAACGGAGCGGAGGAAGTCCGTGCGTTCCTCCGCTCCCTCCGCTTTCTCCGCTCCCTCCGTGTTCATGCAGTTGGCTGAGCAGGAGGTTTTCGGGAAGCCCGCCGCGAATGCCACATCCAGCGGCCGCCCGTACATCTTGCTGTCTCGTGCGGGTGCAGCGGTGGAAAAGCGTAGGTGGGTTAGACCTCGCCGGCTACTACGACGAGAGCCGGCGCTACTTCTGGGGGATGTCCGGCCTGTTCTCGCTTTTCGCTTTCGTGCTGGATCTGCTCGCCGCCTCGTCCGGCATGGGCGTCCCGGCAGGTGCGCTGCGCGCCGCCCCCACGCTGGCGATCACGGCGCTGCTCTTCTCCCTCGCCTTCGTCCGGAGCCGGCGCTACCACGCGGTGATGGTGGTGCTCCGCCTCACCTTCTTCGGCTGGCAGTGGTCGGTGCTACGAATCGGGTGAGTGCCGGAAGCCGGATTCACCCCCGTGCATTCAAGTATTCACAGACTTCGATGAGGATGATTTCTCCGATGCTTTCCGGAATTGTCTCGCTCCAGAGAGGTGGTGAAGCTTGGCCAGATGAGAGAACTTCACCATCAAGCCCATAATTTATCCACCGAAGGAGAGCGAACTCACGTGAATTACAGTTCAGCCCAACTTGTTGCATCGTAGAATACATCGTAGGTCTCCCGGCCAGACGTCGTCCTTGCCGGTATTCCATTCGTGACCATACCCGCACAGTTCCATCGTTCATCGTTGTGATTCGCCCGGGGTCTACGCTCGTGACCACACGACCTCCCCGAGAAATCACGATCCAGTTGCTACTGGTCTGCGCAACTGAGAGCTGTGGGATCGCCAGCGCTGCCACAATCCCGACGAGCAGAACTCGCAGGTTCATTCCCGGCCTGTGCATGGAAGGGGTCCGTGTGTTTGTCCCAAGGAAGAGGGCGCTCCTTATCGCGGCGCTTCCTACAGCATGTTAGACGAACTCTTATCTCGGATTTCACATCCGCGTGTAATCCGTGCCAATCGAGACATCGTGCAACCGACTTTCGTCCGTCTTGCGCGTCGCGACGAGCTTTCGTTATCCTCCCCGCCATGACGAACCGCGCCCGCGCCTGCATGCACATGTGGTGTCCCTGCTCTCACCCGGATGGGGGAGTGCGGGACGGCGCGTGCGCGCGGGGCGGATCGGCATGATCCGGCGGGGCTGAAGAAGCCCCGCGACCCGAGCACAAGCAGCCAGCCGCGGCTCCCCCCAGGGAGCCGCGGCTTTTTTCGTTCATCACCACAGGAGCCGTACCGATGCCGGCAACACGGGAGCGCCCGATCGCGCTCTTCCACGAGCACCCCGACTGGTTCCGCCCGCTCTTTGCCGAGCTGGAGCGGCGCGGCACGCCCTTCGTACGCATCGCCGCGGCGCGGCACGGCTACGACCCGGGCGAGCCGCCGCCGTACTCGCTCGTCTTCAACCGCATGAGCCCGTCCGCGTACCTGCGCGGCAACGGCAACGCCATCTTCTACACCCAGAGCTGGCTCGACCACCTGGAGAGGAGCGGCGTGCGGGTGGTCAACGGCCGCGCGGCCTACGGCGTGGAAACCAGCAAGGCGGTGCAGATCAACCTCCTCCACCGCCTGGGGCTGCCGTATCCGAAGACGCGGGTGATCAACCACGCCTCGCAGGCGCCCGCCGCGGCCGAAGGGCTGCGCTACCCCATCGCCGTGAAGCCCAACATCGGCGGCAGCGGCGCGGGGGTGCGGCGCTTCGACACCCCCGAGGCGCTGGCCGCCGCCGCGGCCGAGGGCTTCGATCTGGGGATCGACTCCGTGGCCCTGGTGCAGGAGTTCGTCCCCGCCGAGGAAGGGCGCATCACCCGCGTGGAGGTGCTGGGCGGCAGGTACCTCTACGGCATCCGCATCTACACCCCCGGCGACACCTTCGACCTGTGCCCGGCCGACGTGTGCCAGCGCGTGGACGGCGCCGAGCTGGAGCGGCTGGCCTGCCCGGCCGACGCGCCGAAGAACCGGCTGCGGGTCGAGGGCTACACCCCGCCCGCCGAGATCGTCGAGCAGGTGGAGCGCATCATGGCCGAGGCGGGGATCGAGGTGGGCGGGATCGAATACTTCGTCGATGCGCGCGACGGGAAGCACTACTTCTACGACGTGAACGCGCTGTCCAACTTCGTGGCCGACGCGCCGCGGGTGGTGGGCTTCGACCCGTTCGCGCGGCTGGCCGACTACCTCGAAGCGGAGGCGAGGTGACCCATGCGCTTCGGATACTGGATGCCCGTGTTCGGCGGCTGGCTGCGCAACGTGAGCGACGAGGGGATGGACGCGAGCTGGGAGTACGCCAGCCGCCTGGCCCGGCGCAGCGAGGAGATCGGTTTCGACCTGACGCTGATCGCCGAGCTGTTCTTGAACGACATCAAGGGCCCCGACGCCCCCACGCTCGAGGCGTGGAGCACGGCCGCGGCGCTGGCGGCGGTCACGCGGCGGCTGGAGATCATGGTGGCGGTGCGCCCCACCTTCCACCCGCCCGCCATCTTCGCCAAGCAGGCCGCCAACATCGACCGCATCAGCGGCGGGCGCCTGTCGCTGAACGTGGTGTCGAGCTGGTGGGCCACCGAAGCGAAGAAGTACGGCGTGCAGTTCGACGTGCACGACGACCGCTACGACCGCACGCGCGAGTGGCTGGAGGTGGTGGACGGCGTGTGGCGCGAGCCGCGCTTCAGCTACGAGGGGAAGTACTACACGTTGGACGAGACGATCCTGGAGCCCAAGCCGGTCTCCCGGCCGCGGCCCACGATCTACGCCGGCGGCGAGAGCCCCGCGGCCAAGGAGCTGATCAGCAGCCGGTGCGACGGCTTTCTCACGCACGGCGACCCGGCGGAGCACATCGCGCTCAAGGTGGCCGACATGCGCCGCCGCCGCGAGGCGCTGGGGCTGCCGCCCATGGTGTTCGGCTCGGCGGCCTACGCCATCGTGCGCGACACCGAGGCCGAGGCGCGGCGCGAGCTGGCGCGGATCACCGACGTGTCGCGCGGCACGGCCTACCACAGCTACCAGGACTGGCTGGCCAACACGCAGCTGGAGCAGCGCGTGAGCCTGGAAGACTACTCGGTGAGCAACCGCGGCCTGCGCGCCGGGCTGGTGGGCACCCCCGAGCAGGTGGCCGAACGGCTGCTCGCGCTGGAGGCGGCGGGGCTGGACCTGGTCCTCCTCCAGTTCTCGCCGCAGCTGGAAGAGATGGAGCGCTTCGCCGAGCAGGTGATCCCGCTGGTAAACGGCCCGCGGCAGACGGCACGGGCGGCGTAGAGCGGCCGGAGCAGGCGCGAAACGAACGGAGCCGCGGGCGATGTCCGCGGGTCTTCGAAAGATGATACCGGGCACGGATCGCCCCGCGGATGGGTCCGCTTCGGGCGAGCCGTGCCGGTTTGGCGGCCGTGATCTCCGGGCGGTGGGTCAGCTCGCTGCGTCCTCCGAGCCCTGCGCGCCGCCGCTCAACGCGACGGCGATCAGGTCGGGCATCTCGAACCGGCCTTTCGCGCCGTAGAACTCCGGGCTCCACGCGGGCGACTGCGCCAGGAACGAATGGCTGTCGCCCAGCAGCAGCCCCACGAACACCTCGGCCACGATGCGGCCGCCCACCGGCCCCAGGTGCACGGGGAGCGTGTCGGCGTCGCGCTCCGGGTTCTCCAGGGCCAGGGCGCGAACCAGCCAATCGTGCCGTGCTTCGGCCAGCACGTACGTCCAAAGCGGCGCCTGCCCGCGGAACGAGTCGCCGAACTCGGTGATGGGAATCCCGCCCTTGTCACCGTCCTTTGCGTCTTCCCACTGCGCCTTGCCGATCCGGATCTGGTCGTCGGCCAGCGGCTCCAGCGACATCAGGCGCGCCACGTCCTGGCCCGACGGCAGGTCCATCCGCAGCCCGCGCAGCAGGTTCCGCAGTGCCAGGTTCGAGATCTCGTTTTCGCTCACCGGCGTGGGATTTCCCTCGCTGTCGGGAACCAGGGTGCGCGGGGGCTCTTTCGCGCGCTTGGAGAACTCGGGGAGGAAGCCGAGCGGGTTCACCAGCGACGTGTCGATCTTGTACGATGGCTGGATCCGCCGCTTCCCCTTCGTGAGCGTGTTCTCGGGCGAGAGCACGTCGTCGATCTCGAAGTACAGCCGCCAGTCGATGGCCCAGGTGTTGGGGAACGGCCCGAACCCGGCCAGCGACTCGCGGCCCGCGCCGGCGAAGATGAAGAAGCGGCCCTTCCGCCCGTGCTCCAGGTCCTGCTCCGAGCCCTCGTCCAGCTCGGTGCTGAGGCGGTAGATGGGCCGCACCATCGAGTGGCCGAACCGGTAGGCCGCCATCGCGAACTCGATGGGGATGAAGGGGTCGTCGCGCCAGTCGTAGAAGTCGAGGCGCGGCTTGTCGTCGTGGATCGAGCGGCCGCTCTTCAGGTGCGGGAGGACGGCGTACAGCGTCTCCTCGCCCACGATGCGGCGGAGGAAGTCGTGCAGTACCACCCACTGGTAGTGCCAGCGCACGCGCTTCTGCACCTGCGAGAACGACTCCTCGGGATGCGCATTGGCAACCGCGTTGTGGAAGCGGAGGAAGACGCCCTGCAGCTGCGAGACGATCACGTTCTCGTCGTTGCGCTTGTCGCCGATCAGCGCACGGCCGCTGAAGCGGGGGAGGTCACGCGTGCCCACGCGCGTCCCGTTCGCGGTGAGCTCGTCGCCCAGCAGGAAGAGCCGCCCGGTTTCGTCATACATGTAGGGCTGGTCGTCGGGCCCGCGGCCGTAGATGCAGTCGAGGTCGAACCGCGGGGTGCGGAAGTCGACCAGCGCGTCGGGGTCGTTCTGCCGCTGCAGGCTGCTGGCGGGGTCGAAGGTGAGGTCGTGGTCGATGAACTGGCCCAGGTACGTGTAGCCTGCCGGGATCGCGAAGTTCTCCTCGCCGTCGATCTCGTTCTCGAGCGTGGCCTCGCAGAGGATGAAGCCCTCGGCGTTGCGCTTGATCTTCCCTTCATCGTCGCGCTCGGCCTCGGGCTCGGCGGTCATCCCGCCGGGAGCCGCCAGCTTCCTGAGGTCTTCCTCCTTGAACAGCGCCGGGGGGAGCGAGCGGAACATGCGGCCGAACGTCCCCTCGAACTGCCGCGACCTGCGCGGCAGGTCCGAGCCGCGGACACCGCCGCCGTGGCCGGGGTTCGCCTTCGACGAGCTCGGCCCCATCCTGTGTTCGTTGGTGTTCATGCAGAGACCTCGTGCGGGGAGATGGAAGGGAACACACGCCCGGTGCCGGCCGCGAGCGCGGACGGACATCCAGGTCTACGGAGGGTATGGTTGGACAGGCGGCCGGGAATTTCGCGCGGGAGGTGGAGGGACCCGCGCCGCAGCCGCATCCCCTCCCCGGATTGCGGACGCAACGAGCTCGGCAGCCGCGGGACGATGCCGCGGCTGCCGATCGTATCTCTGGGAGGGGCGCCGGGATGCGACGGGCTACGTGCCGGCGCCGCGCGGCACCTGGATCACGCCCTCCTCGCGCACGGCAGGGAAGCGGCGGCGCAGGCTCAGCACCGCGCACAAGAACCCGAGGATCGCACCGAGGACGGGGCCACCGATCCCGAGCAGGAAGGTGAGAAGCACCGCGCCCAGCACGCCGCCGGCCACGGTTCCCACCACCGTGCCGGTGAGCGCCCGCCCCAACGGAACGCGACGCATCAGCAGCCAGCCGGCGAGGGGGAGCAGGACCGCGCCCAACGTCGCGCCGATTCGTGCGGCGAGCGGCAGGAGCCCGATGTCGAAGATCGACGATGCCTCGCCGAAAAGCGTGAGCAGGATCGCGATCGCGAGCGCGCCGGCCAGTGCGCCGAACAGCGCGCCGCCCGCGGCGAGCCCCGCGGTGACGGCAAGGATGCGTGCGGGACTCGGTTTCATCTCATCCCCAGGCAGACGTGTTTCTCGAGCGGGCCCGATCTCCCGCCGATGCGTGGCGTGCCGCCCGCGGCGAGCGCCCGGTAGCCCAGCGCCGCGTAGAACCGCGCCGCCGCCCCGGTGTCGGTGCGCAGCACCAGCGCGGCGAAGTGCTCGCGGGCATGCGCCTCGAGCGCCCGGATCAGCGCCTGGCCCACGCCCCGGCGGCGATGCGCGGCCCGTACGTACACGTGCCGGAGGCGGCCCACGCTCGCGTCGCCGCCGTACGGGTCGCGCGTGACCCCGCCGATGGCCACCAGCTCCTCCCCGTTGAACACGCCCAGCAGCACCTCGCCCGGACGGTCGAAGCGAGCCTCGCCAGACGCCTGCTCGTCCACCAGCCGCCGAACGAAGCGGAATCCCTCGCGCGTGCTCTCCCGAGCGAGGGATTCGACCGCGGCGGCGGGGAAGGGATCGAGGACGCGGATGTCGAGCGGATCGCTCATGCCGGGGACAGCGGTTCGTTATGACGCATCGAAAACCGCCGGCCGACCGCGCGATTCGGGATCTGCCGGGCCCGCCCGCGGCCGTCAGACGCCGGCGCCGCGCGGAACGCGGATCGCTTGCGGCTGCCGGGGCGTGGAGAACCGCAGCCGCATCAGGATGGCCGCGAAGACGAAGCCGAGCATCGCGCCGACGACGGGCGTGGTCATGGGGTCGTTGCCGCGGGCCAGCAGCCAGCCCCCCACGCCGCCCACCACCGTCCCGGCCATGCTGCCGATCATCGCGATCCCCAGCGGCACGCGGCGCAGCAGGAGCCATCCGGCGGCCGGGAACAGCGGCGCCCCGATGGCCGCGCCGGCGACCGCGGCGAACACGAGCGCGACCGGCTCCGTCGCCCACGCGAACCCGTCGGTGAGCGCCGACGACACGACCAGCGCCAGCACGGCCGCGATCGCGCCGAACAGCGCCCCGCCGGCCAGGAGGCCCGCGGTGACGGCGAGGATGCGGCCCGGGCTGCTTTTCATCGTCATCTCCCGATCTCGATTGCTCGTCACGACCATCCCGCTCGCCCGAGGCCGTACCCGCCGGGCGCCACCCGGATCCCGAGTCCTCTCCAACCACCGGTCTGAAGGTCTCCAGTCGCCCTTCGACGGGATTCCGCGCCAGGCTGGATCCGGCTGAGCTGCTTGTCACACAGAGGCACGGAGACACAGGGAAAACCCCGCAGTTCTCTGTGTCTCCGTGCCTCCGTGTGACACCTGGCAAGTCCTGCTGGTGCAACGATTCATGCGGATCTCCCATCACCGTCAGGATCCGTCGTCACACCGGCGCGGCTCGCCGCGGCGAGCGGATCGTGCGCGACGCGGCGAAGCCGGCAGGTGTGCTCACCCTGCCGGCTGCTCTGGTCCTCTGGCCGTGCGCGTAAAACGCCGCTTCGACGCCGCTACACCTTCTCTTCCGGCGTCGTCCCCTGCGCATGGGCGCGCAGGTCGGCGATGTTGGCCTGGATGCGCTGCAGCAGCGCCGAATAGGTGGCGTCGTTGCCGTCCTTGAGCAGGTCGGCGATGGCGGCCTCGGCCTGCTCGTGGCTGCTGATGGCCTTCTGCAGCGCGAGCTGCTTGTTTTCCTGTGGCTCCATCGATCACCCTCGGTGTGGCGGACGACACGGAATGCGTGGACGTGGAACGATGGCGGGCGAGCGGGCCCCCGCGCAACCGTCACGCGGGGCAGACGAGCGAGCGGGGACCGTCCAGCTACCGGATCATCCCCGCCGCCCACGCAGGCGACTCTACCGGCCCGCCGCGGTGAACAGCCCGCTCAGCACCCACCAGATCAGCCACAGCCCGCCGGCGAAGAGAACCAGCAGCGTCAGGAAGACCAGGGCCACGAACAGGCGGCTGCTCTTGCGGGCGGCGCCGGGCGCGTCGATGGCGGTGTGCAGCAGGCGCATATTGCGCGCGTTGGCCTTCCACCCCGCGTCGAACAGGTCGCCCACCACGGGGACGGCGCCCACCACCGTCTCGATGGCCACGTTCATCAGCATCCGCAGCACCACCGCGGGGCCGGCACCCAGCCGCGCCGCCTCCAGCACGATGTAGGCCGACATCAGCCCGCCCACGGCGTCGCCGATGCCGGGGATCAGGCCCACCACCGCGTCCATCCCGAAGCGCGTGCCGGTTCCAGGGATGGGGATGGAGTTGTCCAGCAGGTGCGCCAGCGCGTCGAGCCGGCGGACGAGCGCGGCGCGCTTCTCGTCCCCCGGCCCGATCTCCCCGTGCGTCGCCACCTCGGTGCGAGTGCTCATGCCGCGAAGTGGAGGCAAAGCCCGCGCCGTGGCGGCGCCGGCCTCAGTGCGCGCCGTGCGCCGCGCCTGCCGCCGCCGGGGCCGGCTCGGGCGCGGACGCTGGTGCCTGCGGCGAAGGAAGTGCCTGCGCCGTCGCGGGCGCGGAGGGCGCCGTGGGCGGCGCGAGCACCAGCGTGCGGATCAGCCACTCGTCGCCGCGGCCGCGGCGGGCCACCAACACGTAGTCGAGCGACTGGCCCGGCTCGTCGCCCGCGGCCCAGCTCATCTGCCCCGAGACGAACGCCATCTCGCCGCTGGTGTCGAAGTCCATCACCGAAAAGTGGAGCTGCCCGGCGGCCGGGAGGAGTTGCGCCAGGCGCTGCTGGATGCCGGCGCGGCTCTGCGCCTCCTGCCCGTCGGCCACCAGCCGCCCGTCGCGGGTGTAGAGCGCGGCCGCGGCGTCGGGGTTGTCGCGGTCCCACGCGCGCTTGTAGCTGCCGATGAGGTTGGTGACCTCCTGCTTCACGCGCTGCGCGTAGGCGCTGGGCGAGTTGGCGGGGTTCTCGTTGGGGATCAGCCCGAACAGCGTCTGCGCGCGCGCCGCCGGGGCGGCAAGGGGAATCGCCAGCACGGCCAGCGCCAGCGGGCGAAGGAGCTTCGTGTGCACGGGGTGGATTCCGGAATCGGGGTGTGGATCGGCGAGGTGGCCCGGGGCGGCTCAAGGTAGAGCGCGCGGGCGCCGTCTCACAATCAGAAGGGACAAACTTCCGGTTTCGTGACGGATGCGGCCCGCCCGCGAGCAGACGGCCAAGCTTCCGAACGCGACCGTGGCGGATTCCGTCCACGGTCGACTCCGTCCGCGCTGGACGTACGCACGCCGCCCCGCGCGGGTTGCACGCGAGTTGCGCCGTGGCGATGTTGCCGATTGGAACCCCAACCCACAGGTGCGATGAACGCAACCCTCACCGCCGCCGCCCTGGCGGCGCTGCTGGCGCCCGCGGGCGCCCTGGCGCAAGCGCCCGGCTACTTCCAGCAGGGCGTGAGCTACCGCATCGAGGCGCGGCTCGACGAGGCCAGCAACGTGCTGCACGGCCGCGCGCGGCTGCGCTACACCAACCGCTCGCCGCGCGCGCTCGACAGCATCTACGTGCACCAGCACCTCAACGCATTCCGCCCCAACAGCGCGTGGGCGCGGCGCGAGGCGCAGTTCAACGAGAACCGCTTCCAGGCGCTGGGCCCGGCCGACCACGCCTTCGAGCGCTTCACCACCGTCACCGTGAACGGACGGACGGCGAGGGCGACGTATCCCCTCTCTCCCGACAGCACGGTGGCGGCCATCGCGCTGCCGGTGCGGCTGGCACCGGGCGCGTCGGTCACGCTGGACATGGACTGGGACGCGCGCCTCAGCACCGTGCCCCGCCGGCAGGGGCGCGCCGGGCGCCACTACGACTGGGCGCAGTGGTACCCGCGCGTGGCCGTGTACGACCGCTGGGGGTGGGAGGCCCACCCGCTGCTGCCGCAGGGCGAGTTCTACGGCGAGTACGCCACCTACGACGTGACGCTCGACCTGGCCGCCGACCAGGTGATCGGCGCCACCGGCGTGGCCGTGGAGGGTGACCCGGGCTACGCCGTGAGCGACTTCGAGAAGGGCTACTACCCCCGCGCCGCGGCGGTGCCGCTGGGGCTGCTGGGCGGCGCGCCGGCGGCGGGGCGCAAGCGCGTGCGCTTCCACGCCGAGAACGTGCACCACTTCGCCTGGTCGGCCGACCCGCGCTACCGCGCCGAGGGCGTGACGCGGATGGTGATGAGCGACGCGGCCCGCGCGCCGCGCGGGCTCCCCACCATCCACGTGCTCTTCCTGCCCGAAGACACCTCGTGGGCCAACAACCAGGCCGCGCGCCGCACCTACGACGCGCTCACCTGGCTGCAGGGCAAGCTGTCACCCTATCCCTGGCCGCAGCTCACCAACCTGCACCGCCTGGAGGGTGGCGGCACCGAGTTCCCCATGATGGTGATGAACGGCTCGGCCAGTGAAGGGCTGATCGTGCACGAGAGCACGCACCAGTGGCTGCACGGAATCCTGGGGAACAACGAGTGGAAGGAAGGATGGCTGGACGAGGGCTTCACCTCGTTCATGACCAACTGGTACATGGAGGAGAAGAACCACCGCGCGGGCAAAGACACCGCCGACGTGTGGCGCGGCACGATGGCGGGGCTGGAGCGCGCCGAGGCCGCCGGCCCCACGCAGCCGATCGGGCTGCCGAGCGAAGAGTTCAGCTCGCCGCAGGTGTACGGGCTGATGACCTACACCAAGCCGAGCGCGGTCCTGCGCATGCTGCGCGAGTACCTGGGCACGCCGGTGTTCGAGCGCGTGCTGAACGAGTACGCGCGGCGCTACCAGTTCAAGCACGTGACGGGCGACGACTTCCGCCGCACCGCCGAGCAGGTGAGCGGCCGGCAGCTCGGCTGGTTCTGGGACCAGTGGATCCGCCGCTCCGACCGGCTCGACTACTCCGTCGCCGGCGCCACCACCCGCCAGTCGAGCGACGGGCGGTGGACGACCACGGTGCAGGTGCGCCGCGAGGGCGAGGCGTGGATGCCCGTGGATCTGCGCGTGGGCGACGTGACCCGCCGCCTGGAGAGCCGCGAGCGCACCCAGACCGCCACCGTCGTCACCGCCGCCCGCCCGGCCGACGCGATGCTGGACCCGCGCTGGATCCTGATCGACTACAACCGCGCCAACAACCGCGCGGAGGTGCGGTAGAACCGGCGAGACGTCGACGGACGGTTCGGGCAGGGTTCAGGGACACGGGAGATTCGGATCCGGAGATACGGACGAGGCCGGCGCACGAAGGGGTGCGCCGGCCTCGTTCCCATTTGGGACGCGCTGGCCCTCACTGCATACGTGGATGTGTCCCCCGTGGGTGTCACCTTCGCGCTGGGCGCTTCGGATGCCGGATGCGTAACTCGATGCATGGCAACGCGGTGGGTTTCCGGCGGCGCGGGGCACCCCGGTTGCCCTTTGGATGGCAGGCGGGCCGGTGCGGCCCGCGCGGGAACCCTTCCAGGCTACGCGAGGTTCAGATGCGCTCCCGGACGATGATGATGGCTGCCGCGCTGATGCTGGTTGCGCGCGCCGCGGCCGCGCAGGACGACGAGGATTACGGCTACGGATACGAGCGCGACCTGCCGCGCAGCTACCTGGGCGGCGAGCTGGCGGTGGCGCGGCCGCAGGGCGAGTTCCACGACTTCGTGGATGCCGGCTTCGGCGGCGGCCTCCACTACCTGCTGCGTGCCGACCGCGACGGCTGGCTGGGGCTGCGGGTGGACGCCAGCATTCTCAACTACGGCCACGAGCGCCAGCGGGTGCTGCTCAGCAACACCATCGGCGGGCGCATCGCGGTGGACCTGAACACCGACAACAACATCGCCTTCGTGGGCGTGGGGCCGCAGATCGGCCTGCCCACGGGCCAGTTCCGCCCCTACGCCAACGGCTTCGTGGGCGTGTCGTACATCTTCACCCAGAGCTCGGTGGGCGGCAGCTCGAGCGGCGAGACCTTCGCCAGCACCACCAACTACGACGATGCCTCGTTCGCCTACGGCGCCGGGGCGGGGCTGTACATCCCCGTGAGCCGCCGCGGCAGCCGGCCGGTGTCGATCGACGCGGGCCTCCAGTACCGCCACAACGGCCAGGCCGACTACCTGCTGGAAGGCGGCATCACGGATTACCCCGACGGCTCGATCTCGCTGGACCCGATCCGCAGTCAGACGAACCTGGTGAGCTTTCACGTTGGCGTTTCCGTCGGCGTGCGATAGAGTTTCGGGCGCGCGGAGCGTTTGGAAAACAGGTGCGGGAGTGCGCGAGTGCGGGAGTGCGCCTTCACGCTGAAGGTATAGATCAGCCTCTGGGGATCGACGCTGGGGAGAGGGATGCAAAGGCAGCCGTGCCACGAAGCCTCGCAGGCGATGCGAGGCTTCGTGGCGTTTCGTGCACCCCCACGTCCCCAGTCGGAAACCACCACGGAGTTTCACACGGAGTCAGCGGAGTTAGCGGAGGTAACGGAAACCCAGCTCCTACCGAATCCGGGTATAGAGTTGCTCTTCGGATGCGAATTCCGAGCGCCGGCTATAGATCCCTCGGCCTGCCAAGCTTTTCCAGATCGTTAGTTCCGCGTGGTCGGCCTCAGGATGACATCGCCCGGTTATGCGGTTGGAGCGGCAAGCCTTTGCCGGATTCGGTATCATTCGCCGGTTCCGCTCACTCCATTGACTCCGCTGACTCCGTGTGAAACGCTTTTCGTCGTATCGTGTTGGACTGCATATCCATCCATAAGCCAGAAGCCCCGGCCCTCGCGAAGAGGACCGGGGGCTCCTAGCATCTCACCATCCCTCCCAAACGCTCAGCTGCCGGCGCGGCGCAGGCGGATGGAGCCGTTGCCGGTGCTGATGCGCAGGCGCCCGCCGCCGGCACCGATCGTCCCCGCCATCCGCCGCGACGACGTGCGGCCCTGCACGCGCATCGGGAAGTCGCTCTCGATGCCGCCGCTGCCGGTGGACGCCTCGAGCTGGGCGCCGAAGTTGTCGGGGAGCGTGAGGATCACGTCGCCGTTGCCGCTGCTGAAGGTCATGTCCTCGGCGGCACGCAGGCTGGCCATGGTCACCTCGATGCGCCCGTTGCCGCTGCTGGCGTTCACCGGGCCGCTGGCCGTGGAAACCACCACCCGGCCGTTGCCGCTGCTGGCGTTCACGGGCCCGCGGGCGCCGTCCACCAGCACCGTGCCGTTGCCGCTGCTGGCGCGCACGCGCACCGCGCCGCTGCCCACCCGCACGCTGCCGTTGCCGCTGCCGGCGTGCACGTCGGCGGTGGCGCCCTCCACGGCCACGTCGCCGTTGCCGCTGTTCACGCGCACCACCACGCCGCGCGGCACCTCCACCGTGAAGTTGGCGCGGCCCCGCCGGTTCCTGCCCCAGCCGCGGTCGCCCCGCGACTCGATGCCCTCGTCGCTGCAGGTGCTGTTCTCGCGCACCGCGCACACGCGGAAGTCGCCCCCGCGCCCGCCCGAGGTGAGATAGCGGATCTCGCCCTCGCCCGCGTTCTCGGTGACGGCGCGGATACGCGCTTGGCCGCCGCTGGCCTGCCGCACGGTGACGGTGCCGTTCTGGGTGTACACGCGCACCGTGGAGCCGGCGGGGATCTGGCCATTCCAGTCGAACGAGCGTTGCGCTGTGGCGGGCGCCGCGCAGGCGAGCAGGGCGGCGGCCGCAAGGGCCACGCGGGTCGGGGTCGGCTTCATGGGTCGGGTGCCCTCCTGCGGGCCGGTTCGGGACGATGAGGGTGCGGCGCCACGCGGGCGTGGCGCCGGATGCGGATAGGATGCGCGCGGGGTGCGGTGGGTTTGAATCGCACCGTCGACAGATGCGCGCCGGAGCGCTCGTTCGGCTCTCCACGACAGGAGATCGCAGGCGGGGTGAGAGGCGGAAGGCGGATGAATCCGCGGCAACAACGCCCCAAAGTCCGCTTCGCGGACTCCCGCGCGCGCATCGCTGCGAGCGGCGGGGATCCTGGGAACGCCGGCCGTCACACGCACGCCACCTCCGCCGCATCCGCAGATCTTCCCGCCGACGCACACAACCCGCGCCGCATCGGACCCAGCCGCGCGAGACGCCCCCGTCCCTCCCTGCAGTTCGGGGGGGACGGGGGCGAGCGCCAGGAGAGGGCCCGCGCGAGACCCGAAGCCTACACCGCCCCCGCCGCCGCCCGCCCCGCCGCGCGCCCCGAGAAGATGCACCCGCCCAGGAAGGTGCCTTCCAGCGCGCGGTAGCCGTGCATGCCCCCACCGCCGAAGCCCGCCACCTCGCCCGCGGCGTACAGCCCGGGAAGCGGCTCTCCATCGGCGCGCAGCACGCGGGCCGACAGGTCGGTCTCCAATCCCCCCAGCGTCTTGCGGGTGAGGATGGACAGGCGCACGGCGATCAGCGGGCCGGCCTTGGGGTCCAGCAGCCGGTGCGGCTTGGCCACGCGGATCAGCTTGTCGCCCAGGTAGCTGCGCGCGCCGCGGATGGCGGTGATCTGAGCGTCCTTGCCGAAGTCGTTGGCGAGCTGGCCGTCGCGAGCCAGCACCTCGCGCTCCACCTGCGCCAGGTCCAGCAGCGGCTCGCCGGTGACCTCGTTCATCCGCCGCACCAGCTCGGGCAGGGTGCGCTCCACCACGAAGTCGGCGCCGTGCTTCTTGAACGCCTCCACCGGCGCGGGCGCTCCCGGCAGCGCCCGGCTCAGCGTCATGCGGATGCTGCGGCCGGTGAGGTCGGGGTTCTGCTCGCTGCCGCTCAGCGCGAACTCCTTCTCGATGATGCGCTGGGTGAGGATGAACCAGGTGTGCTCGTAGCCGGTGGTCATGATGTGCTCGAGCGTGCCCAGCGTGTCGAAGCCGGGGAAGAGCGGCACCGGCAGGCGCCGCCCCAGCGCGTCGAGCCAGAGCGAGCTCGGGCCGGGGAGGATGCGGATCCCGTGGCGGCTCCAGATGGGGCTCCAGTTCTGGATCCCCTCGGTATAGTGCCACATGCGGTCGGGGTTGATCACGCGCCCGCCCGCCGCCTGCGTGACGCCCAGCATCAGTCCGTCCACGTGGTCGGGCACGCCCGAGAGCATGTGCTTCGGAGGCTGGCCCATGCGTGGCGGCCAGTTGCGGCGCACCAGCTCGTGGTTGGCGCCGATACCGCCGCTGGTGACGATCACCGCCTGCGCGCGCAGCCGGAAGTCGCCGCCGACGGCGCGCGAGCTGGCCACGCCGCGCTCCACGGCGCTGGTCTCCAGGACCTCGCCCTCCACCCCGTCCACCGCCCCGTTCGTCTGCGTGAGCGCGGTCACGCGGTGGCGGAAGCGGAAGGACACCAGCCCGCGGCGCTCGCCCTCGCGCACGCGGGCGATGAACGGCTCCACCACGCCCGGGCCCGTGCCCCAGGTCACGTGGAAGCGCGGCACCGAGTTGCCGTGGGCGGTCGCCACGTATCCGCCGCGCTCGGCCCAGCCCACCACGGGGAAGAAGCGTAGCCCCCGCGCGTGCAGCCAGCTGCGCTTCTCGCCGGCGGCGAAGTCGACGTAGGCCTCGGCCCAGCGGCGGGGCCAGCGGTCTTCCTCGCGGTCGAAGCCGGCGCTGCCCAGCCAGTCGGCCAGCGCCAGCTCGCGGCTGTCGCGAATGCGCATCCGCCGCTGCTCGGGCGAGTTCACCAGGAAGAGGCCGCCGAACGACCAGAACGCCTGCCCGCCCAGCGACGCCGCGGGCTCCTGGTCGAGCAGCATCACCTTCTTCCCCGCGTCCACCAGCTCGGCGGCGGCCACCAGGCCGGCCAGGCCGGCGCCCACGATGATCACGTCTGCGTCAGTGCCGTTCATCCGATTGGGGCCGGGGGTGCGGGTTGAGCGGGGCAAAAGCGGGAGTCGAAGGATGCCGGCGCGGGCCGCGTCCTGGCAGTGTGCGCGCTCGGGCCACGGCGCGCAACGGTGGCGGAAAGGCGGTTCGGAGCGAATTCCCGCGCCGTGGCACTTGACCATCCACCGCCCACCCTTTACGCTGTGTCCCCGCCGCGCAAGAACGGCGGCAGACCACGCGCGAAACAGACGCCCGCCACCGGCGGGCGTATCGGAACTTCGGAAGCTTCAGGGGGAGACACGAATGGCGGACTCACGGGATGACGAGCGCTTCGACATACTCGTCTCGCAAGTGCACGACTGGGTGGAATCGGCGGTGGCGCTGGACGAGGGGCACTTTCCCAGTGAGCTGCTGAGCGACCTGCGCGACCTGATCGAGGAGCTGAAGGAGTTCCTCGAAGACCAGGGCAAGGGCCGCCGCGACGAGGTGCTGGAGCTGTTCATCAGCCCCGAGATGGCCGAGATCATGACGCGCTTCCCTCGCGTGCGGCGCCTGCTGGAGAGCGCCTGGGGCTCGCAGCTCACCGACATGATCGACGAGGAAAGCGGCTACGACCCCGAGGGCGACGACGACGACGACGATTGATCGCCCGGCGGCTGATCGGCGTCGGCAGCATCATCCGGCCCGAGTCGTGGTGGCAAAGAGCGGGGCCCGTGCGAACGTGCACGGGCCCCGTCTCGTGCTCCCATCGCGAAGCAGGAACGGCAACAGCATGCCTCACGCAGGGTCAGCAGAGTCAGCAGAGAAAACCGCTGTATACTGCTCACTCTGCTGACTCTGCGTGAGGCTCGCCGTAGATGTCCAATCAGCGAAAGACCGGAGGGCCGAAGCGAGATCGCCCAGCCCTCCGTGTCTTTCGTGCGAGGCGGACCGGCAGCCCGTCAGCCCGCGCCGGTGTTCGCGATGTAGCCGGGGAGCGCACGGATCAGCGCCTGCGTGTCCACCGGCTTCAGCAGGAAGGCCGAGCAGCCGGCGGCCAGCAGCGCCTCGCGGCTGCCGTCGTCGTCGCGGCCGGTGAGGGCGACCACGGGGATGTTGCGGGTGGCGGGGTTGCCCTTGATGCTGCGCGCCACGTCGATGCCGCTGATGTCGGGAAGGCCCAGGTCGAGGAGCACCAGGTCGGGGGTGCGCTCGCCGCCGGCCAGGCGCACGGCGTCGGCCCCGGTGGGCGCGGCGGCCACGGTGTAGCCGCTCTCTTCCAGCAGGATGGTGAAGGCGGTGCGGATCGGCTCGCTGTCTTCCACCACCAGCACCAGGGGTTGGGTTTCGCTCACGCGGCCGCGCTCTCGGCGGCGGCGGCGCCGTTGGCCGCCTCCACGCTGGGGAGCGTGAAGAAGAAGCGGCTCCCCTCGCCCAGCCCGCTCTCCACCCAGATCCGCCCGCCGTGCAGCCGCACGAACTGCCGGGCGATGGCCAGCCCCAGCCCGGTGCCGTGGTGGATGCGGGCGCGGCTGGCGTCCACCTGCGCGAACTCCTGGAAGATCAGCTCGTGGTGCACGGGGTCGATCCCGATCCCCGAATCTTCCACCACCACCTCGATCCAGGTGCGGTCGACACCCGAGCGGCGCGCCATCACCTGCACGTGGCCGCCGTCGGGGGTGAAGTCGATGGCGTTGCCGATCAGGTTGCCCAGCACGTGGGCCACCTTGTCGCGGTCGGCGTGCGCGCGCGGCAGGTCGCCCGCCAGGTCGGTGTCGAAGGTCAGCGACTTCCGCTCGATCAGGCTGGCGTTCATGTCGTGCACCGTGCGCACCACGTCGTCCACGTCGAAGGCGCTCGGCTGGATGCTGATGGCCTGCGCGTTGGTGCGGGCGTAGGTCAGGATCTCCTCGATCATCGACAGCAGCTGTCGGCAGCTGCCGATCATGCTCTCGATGGCCTCGCGCTGGCGTGGCGTGATCTCGCCCAGCATCCCGTCGCGCAGGATCTCGCCGTAGGTGACGATCGCGGTGAGCGGCGTGCGCAGCTCGTGCGAGACGTTGGTGAGGAACTGGCTCTTGGCAACGTCCAGGTTGCGCAGCTCCAGGATGGTGCGCTCGAGCTCCTCGATGCGGCGCGCATACTCGCGCGGGACCCCGTGCGCATGGCCGGCCGGCTCCACCACCAGGGCGGGCAGGTCCGCCGCTTCCTCGCGCGGCGGCTCCACGATGCGGAAGCCCTCGCGGGCCAGCACCTCGCGGAGCCGTGCCTCGGCTTCGTGGCCGCCGTGGATGGTAAGGCGAAGGTCGGTCATGCGTACCGCAGCGGGGAGACGGACGGAATGGAACAATAGTAGACCTAGTCGCCAGCCGCTGCAAGAAGATCCCGGTCGGCGACCTCCTCGGCCAGCAGTTGCCGGCGCTGCAGCGCGGCGTAGGTGCCGCCGGCCTTCAGCAGCTCGTCGTGCGTGCCCTGCTCCACGATGCGGCCCTCGTCCAGCACCAGGATCTGGTCGGCGTGCATCACCGCCGTCACGCGGTGGCTCACGATGACGCTGGTGCGGCCGGCCAGCACCTCCTTCATCTGCTCCAGGATCTCGTGCTCGGTGCTGGTGTCCACCGCGCTCAGCGCGTCGTCGAGCACCAGGATGCGGGCGTCCCTGGCCACCGCCCGGGCCAGCGCGGCGCGCTGCTTCTGCCCGCCCGACAGGTTGATCCCCCGCTCGCCCAGCAGCGTCTCGTAGCCTTCGGGAAACTCCTCCACCGTGGCGTCGAGCCGCGCCACCCGCGCCGCCGCCCGGATGCGCGCCAGCCGCGCGGCGGGGTCGGCTTCCTCGAACCCCAGCGCCAGGTTCTGCTCGATGCTGGTGGAGAAGAGGAAGGTGTCCTGCGGCACGATGGCCACCGCCGAGCGCAGCCGCCCCAGGTCCCACCGGTCCAGCGCCGTGCCGTCCAGCCGCACCTCGCCCTCGGTGGGGTCGTAGAGCCGCACCAGCAGCGCCGCCACGGTGGACTTGCCGCTCCCCGTGGGCCCCACGATGGCCACGGTGTCGCCCGCGCGGATGCGGAAGGAGACGCCGCGCAGCACCCAGCGCTCGGTGCCGGGATAGCGGAACGACACGTCGCTGAACTCGATCTCGCCCCTGACGGCTTCGGGTGCCACCGCGTCACGCGGCTGCACGATCATCGGCTGCGTTTCCAGCACCCGCGACACGCGGCCCATCGACGCGGCGCCGCGCTGGAACAGGTTCACCACCCATCCCAGCGCGATCATCGGCCAGGTCAGCCGCCCCAGATACATCAGGAAGAGGACCAGGTCGCCGTTGCTGATGCGCCCCGCCACGATCGCCCGGCCGCCCAGCCACAGCGCCACCGCCAGCGCGCCGCCGGCCAGCATGGTGAGCAGCGGGTAGAAGAGCCCCGAGGTGCGGGCGAGGCCCACGTTGCGGTCCATCAGCTCTTTCGACAGGAGGGAGAAGCGCCGCGTCTGGTCGCCCTCCTGGCCGTAGGCCTTGACGATGCGCTGCCCGGCCAGGTTCTCCTGCGCCATGGTGCTGAGCACGCCGAACTGCTCCTGGATCTTCTCGAAGCGGTCGTGGATGATGTTGCCGAACGCCAGCGTGACCGGCGGCAGCAGGAGGAGCGGCGCCAGCGACCACAGCGTCATCCACCCGCTCACCAGCGACATGCGGGTGACGGCGAAGATGCCCAGCACCACCGTGTCGACCAGGTACATGTAGGCCGGCCCCGCCACCATGCGCACGGCGGGGATGTCGTTGGTGGCCCGGCTCATGATCTCGCCGGTGCCGTGGGTGGCGTAGAACGGCGCGTCCAGCCGCAGCAGGTGGGCGAAGAAGTCGTCGCGCAGGTCGTTCTCCACCTTGCGGCTCACGCCGTTCAGGATCTGCCGCATCCCGAAGCGCGCCGCGCCCGAGACCAGCGCCAGCAGCACCATGTAGAGGGCGTAGCGGAGGATCCGGCCGCGGGTCACGTCGGGCGCGCCCAGGCCGTCCACCGCCAGGCGGATGTATTCGAGCGAGGCGACGGCCGCGGCGTTGGCCACGATCACCGTCACCACGCCCCAGGCGATCAGGCCGCGGTAGCGGCGCAGGTAGGGCAGCAGGGCTTTCAGTTGCTTCACGGCACGCTCGGCATGGGCGTTGCCCCTCCACACGGGTGTCGGGGCGGGCGAGAGAGGTCGCACATTAGCCCCGCACCCCCCGCAAGTTCAAGGCACCACGCGCCGATCAGGAGCCCCCATGACCCCTCGCACCCTCGCGGCCGCCGCACTGGTGGCGCTGCCGCTGTCCACTCTTCTGGTCGCCTGCGACCGCCAGGGCGAGGACACCTCGGCCCGCCAAGCGGTGGAGCAGCGCGCGCTGGAGCGCGACCTGGACCTGGCGCTGCGCCCCGACAGCCAGCCGCGGCTGGAGTTGCGCGACGTTCCGGCCAGCGCCGAGACGGCGGCGCCCGAGGAGCCGGCCGTCACGCCCCCGCCGCCCACCGCCCAGCCTCAGCGCGAGACGCCGCCGCCGGCCCGGCCGCGAAAGCCCACGCCGCCGCGCCGCGAGCCCGCGCCCGCGGAGCCCGACCCCGAGCCGGCGCCGGCTCCCGTGCCCCCGCGCGGGCCCGAGTACAGCACGCGCACCGCGGCCGCGGGGCAAACGTTCGGCGTGAGCTTCGACCGGCAGGTGAGCGGGCGCACCGACGTGGGCTCCACCTTCACCGCCACGCTCACCGACGCGCTGGTGGACGACCTGGGGCGCACGGTGATCCCCGCGGGCGCCACCGTCACGGGCCGCGTGGACGGCGCCGGGCGCGGGCGGCTGGCGCTCTCGTTCACCTCCATCACCTCCGGCGGCAGCCACTACGCGATCGACGCGAGCGTGGTGACGGGCCCGGCCACGCGGCAGGTCAACCTGGACGGCACCGGCGAGCGGATCGCGAAGGTGGCCGCCCCGGCCGCCGCGGGCGCGGTGCTGGGCCGGGTGCTGGGCCGCAACCGCCGCGGCGCGGTGGTGGGCGCCGTGATCGGCGCCGCCGCCGGCGCGGCGACCGCGGGCGCGACGGCCGACGTGGACACCGTGGTGGACCCCGGCTCCACCGCCACCATCCGCCTCGACGGCCCCCTCAGCGTGCGGCGGCGGGTGGATTGAGCGAGAATCGCTGGACAGTGCGAAAGCGCCCCCGTCGGACTACCGGCGGGGGCGCTTCTGTTCCTCACACCGAAGGACCGCTGGTGAAAAGAACAAACGGCAATGAGTCACACGGAGGAACGGAGGAAACGGAGAACTGCTCGTCTTTCCTCCGTTTCCTCCGCTGCTCCGTGTGACAACCGTCCGTAGCGGATACTTCGAATGCACAATCGACGGCTTGTTGCGACGAGATCCGACGAGGATCCCGGTGAAACGCGTTGTTGCCCCGTCCCGCAGCCGATATCTTCCCCACACACAACCAGATACATCGCAGACGAGGTCGGGCGAGAGATGGAGATCTTCAAGGAGTTCGGGTTCGAGGCGGCGCACCGGCTGCCGAACGTGCCGGCGGGGCACAAGTGCGCGCGGCTGCACGGACACTCGTTCCGCGTGGAGGTGCACGTGCGCGGGCCGGTGGACGAGCGGATGGGCTGGGTGATGGACTTCGCCGACATCAAGGGCGCGGTGAAGCCGGTGATCGAGCAGCTCGACCACTATTACCTCAACGAGATCGCCGGGCTGGAGAACCCCACGAGCGAGGTGCTGGCCCGCTGGCTCTGGGCGCGCCTGCGGCCCGCGCTCCCCACGCTTGCCCGCATCGTGGTGCGCGAGACCTGCACCTCGGGGTGCACGTACGCGGGGGAGGACGGTTAGGGCGGCGGTCCGCGACTCTCGCGCACGAGTCTAGATTAGCTTCCGGGAATAAACAGGAAACCCTTGAGCGTCCCACAATCCATCTGAGTCGAGGGCCAATGACGATTGCTATCGCGCTTACCGTTGGGGATGCTGTGATCCTGGGAACCGACAGCGCGACCACCTTCTCTTCTGTGGAAGGCGGTGTGGCGAACGTGTTCTTCAACGCCGAAAAGTTGATGAACCTAGCCTACGGAACACCTTTGGCGCTTGCCACCTATGGACACGGAAGTATTCAGGGCCGGTCCATCATCCGTCTGGCCCGCGATTTTCGTGAGCGCTTAAGCAATCCCAGTTCTCCCTCCGCGCTGGACCATGACAACTACACCGTCGAGCAGATAGCCCGGCAAGTGAGAGACTTCTTCTACGGAGAGCACTACTTCCCGGAGCACACCACGAACCCGCACAGTAACGCGTTAGGACTGATCATAGCAGGTTATAGCGCGCGTTCGACAAAACCCGAGGTCTGGCACGTGTTCATGCAAGGCAATGCATGTCCGCTTCCACAGTGTGTGATTGCCGCTGGAGTTTCATCCGCCGTCTGGTACGGCATGGGTGAAGCACTCACGAGGCTGCTTCTTGGGTACACCGACGAGGCTGTTGCACGGCTAGTTTCCGCGGGTGTTCCAGAACCAGATGCACGCAGCGCGCTTCAGGAGACAGCGCCACTGATCTCGGAGGGGATGCCGATGCAGGACGCGGTCGATCTGGTCAAATATTGGGCAGATGTCGTGGTTGGCTACGTGAGGTTTGCTCCAGGCGCGCCATCCGTCGCGCCTCCGATCGACTTGGCCACGATTACGGTACACGAAGGCTTCCGCTGGGTCGCTCGGAAGCATTACTTTTCAGCTGAGTTGAACCCTGATACGATTCATACCAAGCCGCCAATGCTCCGGCCCACACCAAAGGGTACCTCGTGACAATGCATAACGGGAAAGCGAACACCGCCGACGCAAGGCGTCTGGCGCAGCTACCTAAAGACGGATCTGCGCAACACGTCCGTAAGGACTTACCACAGGGGCGGTTTCTCAGCCCGGAGAACGCCCAAAAAGTGAGGGATGCGGCGGCGAGTGGTCAGTTTCGGTCGCCCCGGAAGTAGATGGACGTCAGCAGCAGGGACGGCTAAGACGCGTTCCCTCGCGCTTCTTTGGCTGCACCTATGCTTTCTGGCAGTCTATCTGCTTATCCCACACGCAGCCCCCCCGCTTTAGCTCATCCCGCGGGCAATCTCACCGTAAACCTGCTTCCCTCCCCCGGCACACTCTCGGCCTCGATGTCGCCGCCCAGGAGCTGGGCCAGGCGGCGGGCCACGCTCAGGCCCAGGCCGGTGCCGCCCGCGCGGCGCACCAGCGGGTCTTCGGCCTGCCAGAAGGGCTCCCATATCTTTTCCAGGTGCTCGGGGCGGATGCCGATGCCGGTGTCTTCCACCGCCACCACGAAGGCGCCCGGCTCGCGGCTGGCGCGCGCGGTGATGGAGCCGCGCTCGGTGAACTTCACCGCGTTGGCCAGCAGGTGGTGCACGATCTGCCGCACCCGTGCCGCGTCCGTCTCGGCCACGCAGCCCCCGTCCATCTCCACATCGATCTCGATCCCCTTGGCGCGCGCGTCGGCCTCCAGCTTGCGCGCGGCCTCGCCGAGGATGGCCTCCACGTCCACCGGGTGCAGGCGCACGGGCTCGGCGTTGTCCATCCGCGAGTAGGCCAGCACGTCGTCGATCATCCCCAGCAGCTGCCGGGCGCCCGCGCGGATGCGGTCGAGATGGCGGCCCTGGGCGTCGGTGATGGGGCCGGCCTCGCCGTCGCGCACCAGGTCGGCGTAGCCGGTGATCACGTTGAGCGGCGTCTTCAGCTCGTGCGTGACCACGGCCAGGAAGTCGCTCTTGGCCGCGGCCGCCGCCTCGGCCTCGGCGCGGGCGATGCGCTCGCGCAGGAGCAGCGTTTCGCGCTCGGCCTCGGCGCGCTTGCGCTCGGTGATGTCCTCGGCGATGCAGTAGACGCCCAGGATGCCGCCGTCCACCACGATGGGGAGGAGGCGGATGCTGGTTTCCACGCGCCGCCCCGAGCAGTGGGTGAGCGCCGTCTCGGTGAACTGCGCCTCGCCGCGCACGGCCGCCGCGAAGAACTCGCGCGCCGACGCCCGCGCGCCGGGCACGAACAGCGACCAGAACGGCTCGCCCACCAAGTCGTCGGCGGCGTAGCCGGTGAGCGCCTCGGCGGCGGGGTTGGCGGTGCGCAGGCGGCCATCCAGGTCGAACGAGCAGATGGCGTCGGGGTTGTTCTCGAAGAGCGAGCGGTAGCGCTGGCGGCTCTCCTCGTAGCGCCGGGCCACCTCGCGCCGCTCGGTCAGGTCGCGCATCAGCACGCCGTAGCCCACCAGGCGGCCGTCGTGGTCGTTGAGCGCGGTGAGCACCACGCTGGCCCAGATGCGCGAGCCGTCGCCGCGCACGCGCCACGCCACCGCCTCGCACCGCCCCTGCGCCGCGGCGATGCGCAGGTCGCGGTCGGGCGCGCCGTCGCCCGCCTCGTCGGGCGGGTAGAACGAGGCGAAGGTCTGCTCCAGCGCCTGCTGCTCGGCGTAGCCCAGCATGGCCTCGGCGCCCTCGGCCCACGTCACCACGCGGCCCTCGGGGCTCAGCATCAGGATGGCGTAGTCGGTGACGTTCTCCACCAGCAGCCGGTAGAGCTCGTCGCGCGCCGGGGGCATACCGGCCGGCGGCGTGGCGATGGACGTTCGGGTTTTGCGCTCGGGCATGGAGGCAGGGCGGGGACGTCTGGAGACAACCACAACCAATCGGGGGATTTACAGCAAGGCGGCGGCCACGCGCAAGGCGGTGCCGGGGCGAACGTGCGGTCGGCGTGTGACCCGGCGCCCGATGCGGAGGGAAACGCGTGGGGTGAGTCCGTCCAATACGCACCCCGGCCCTCTCGCATCTCCCCTGGAGCTCGACCATGCCGAACCTTCCGCCGCTCGTCGCCTGCGCCGCCGCGCTGATGCTGGCGCTCGCCCCAGCTCCCGCCACCGCCCAGTCGCCGCTGAACCCGAACGACGAGTACGCCATCCACCAGAGCGTTCTCCTCCTGATCGACCGCACCAACAACGACCCCATGGCCACGCTGGAGGAGTATGCGCAAAGCGACCGGGTGACGTCGGTGAACGGCGAAACGATCGCCACCGGGTGGGACGCCCTGGTGAACCAGACGCGCGCCCAAGTCCGCGCGCAGCCACCCGGTGCGTTCACGGTTCAGCCCGGCAAGCTGGACATCGTGGGGATGGGCCCACACCACGCGCTGGTCGTCGCGCCGCTGACGATGTTCCACCGGGTGAACGGGGCGGTCGTCTCGGTGTCGGGAAGCA
>Ga0247773_1000101_pt1 | contig 39664 bp, 27 predicted proteins | sample UWRJL092311B6_FD_179934 | JGI IMG/M metagenome (GOLD analysis project Ga0247773, IMG submission 179934) | Plant litter microbial communities from Arlington Agricultural Research Station in Wisconsin, United States - UWRJ-L092-311B-6 | ecosystem: Environmental > Terrestrial > Plant litter >... | reverse complement strand
ACACGGAGCAACGGAGGAAACGGAGAACTGTTGTCTTTCCTCCGCTTCCTCCGTTCCTCCGTGTGACATTCTTTCCGTAACGGTTCTTCCGAATGCACAGTCGATTGCCGCATCCGGTATGACATCCTGCCGTGACGGTCCTTTCCAGATGCACCGTTGATCCCCGGGTCCGATAGGAGGCGGGGTCCTTCACCGCGCCGTGATCGGCAGGCTTTCCGCTGGTAAAAGATCCTTACAGGTGTAAACGTTCGATACGCAGAGCGATCCTCCTGTTGTGTCTCCCGCAGCCCTGGACGGATGAGCCGGGCCGTTTGCGGCAGGCAGATTGGTGACGGATGGAAACCGTCGTCGTCCTTCCAGCGTACATCTGATCAGGCCTGGTGTCCTGATGATGGCCAACCCGGGGATGTCCGAGCCGTCTCTGGCGGGGTGAGCGCGGGGCACCCACGCACTCCCGGCGAGGCGTCAGGGCCGCCCCAGCGCCGGAATCGCTTCGGCCGGTTGAGAGCGGAACCTACTCCGCGCTGGCGGGTCAGAAGAGATGCCTTTCGCCATGCCAGCCGTGCGAACGCGCACGGCGCAGCCATGTAGCAGGGGTCTGGCGTGGAATTTTTTCCGGTCGGGAACCGGGACGCAGATGGCTCGCCGGCTGTCGGCGGCGGAAGAGTTGGAACGGGCGGGTTGGAAGGACCGGGTGGTGGTGGAGACGCGGCATAGCCCTTGCTTTCCACCCCGCCCACGGAAACCCTGTAGCAACTGGAGGATCGCATGGCCCGCTGGAATCGCGTCATCCCGGCACTGGTAGTTACGCTCGTCCTCGGGGCCTGCGGGCAGGGGACTTCCGACACCCCGTTCTCGCCCTCCACGCCGCGCTACGATGGCGGCGGCACCTCGCTGGGCGGCAACGTCACACCGCCCACGGGCGGCGATCCGGAGGCGAGCACCTCCTCGGCCCCCCCGATCGTGACGAGCGAGGCCGCGGCCGACTCGACCGGCCGCACCGGGGGCACCAGCCTGGGCGGAAACTGAGTTCCGCACCCGGAAGATGCTGCAGGAAAGGCCCGCTTCGGCGGGCCTTTCGCATTTCTGCTGTTCACGGTGATGCGGATGATCGCATTTCGGTGCGCGCCGCCCGCTTTCGGGGCACTGGTGCGCGGGGGCCGCACGCGGTAGCTTTGGCGTGCAAGCCGCCAGGGGTACTTCGCTGCAGCCAGCGGAGTTGAGACAGTCCCTTGGAACCTGATCCGGTTCAGACCGGCGTAGGGAGCGCGGCGTGTCGCATCCGATGGACCCGTCATCCACCGCGCCCCAGCGGCCGGAGGACCCGCATCCATCCAGGCGCCACCCCGGACCTCCGGCGTGGCGCCTTTTTCGTTGGGGATGCGCCCGCCGGAGCTCCGCCCCGCCTCCTCCCTCGCCCCGGATCTACCCTTCTCCCGCAGCAGTCACGGAGACCTGCAGATGATCGACCGAGCCCGCCCCGCCACGCCCGCCGGCGACTACGGCGACGCGTTTCCCAACAGCCGCAAGGCCTACGTGGAGGGCCGCCACGGCATCCGCGTGCCCATGCGCGAGATCTCGCTGTCGGGCGGCGAGCCGGCGCTGCGCGTGTACGACACCAGCGGGCCGCTGGGCGGCGACGTGCGGCTGGGGCTGCCCCCGGTGCGCGGCGAGTGGATCGCGGCGCGCGACGTGTCCCCCGTTGCCCGCAGCTACACCCCCATCGCGGGGCGCAGCACGGCGGAGCTGCCTGACACGCTGCGCCGGCCCACGCTGCGGGGGAACGGCCCGGTCACGCAGATGCACTACGCGCGGCGCGGCGAGATCACGCCCGAGATGGAGTACGTGGCGCTGCGCGAGGGGGTGAGCGCGGAGCTGGTGCGATCGGAAGTGGCGCGCGGGCGGGCCATCATCCCCGCCAACGTGAACCACCCCGAGCTGGAGCCGATGATCATCGGCCGGGCGTTCAAGGTGAAGGTGAACGCGAACATCGGGAACAGCGCCGTGAGCTCGTCGATCGACGAGGAGGTGGAGAAGCTGCGCTGGGCCACGCTGTGGGGCGCCGACACCGTCATGGACCTGTCCACCGGCAAGAACATCCACGAAACGCGCGAGTGGATCCTGCGCAACAGCCCGGTGCCCATCGGCACGGTGCCCATCTACCAGGCGCTGGAGAAGGTGGGCGGCGTGCCCGAGGAGCTGACCTGGGAGCTGTACCGCGACACGCTGGTGGAGCAGGCTGAGCAGGGGGTGGACTACTTCACCGTGCACGCCGGCGTGCTGCTGCGCTACATCCCCATGACGGCCAAGCGGATGACGGGGATCGTCTCGCGCGGCGGGTCGATCATCGCCAAGTGGTGCCTGGCGCACCACCGCGAAAGCTTCCTGTACACGCACTTCCGCGAGATCTGCGAGATCATGCGGGCGTATGACGTGAGCTTCTCGCTGGGCGACGGGCTGCGGCCGGGGTCGATCTACGACGCCAACGACGAGGCGCAGTTCGCCGAGCTGCGCACGCAGGGCGAGCTGAACCGCATCGCGTGGGAGTTCGACGTGCAGACCATGAACGAGGGGCCGGGGCATGTGCCCATGCACCTGATCAAGGAGAACATGGACAAGCAGCTCGAGTGGTGCCAGGAGGCGCCGTTCTACACCCTCGGGCCGCTGACCACCGACATCGCGCCGGGCTACGACCACATCACCAGCGCCATCGGCGCCGCGCAGATCGGGTGGTACGGCACGGCCATGCTCTGCTACGTGACCCCCAAGGAGCACCTGGGGCTGCCCAACCGCGACGACGTGAAGGCCGGCGTGATCACCTACAAGATCGCCGCGCACGCGGCGGATCTCGCGAAGGGCCACCCGCGCGCGCAGGAGTGGGACGACGCGCTCAGCAAGGCGCGCTTCGACTTCCGCTGGCGCGACCAGTTCAACCTGGCGCTCGACCCCGTCACCGCGCTCAGCTACCACGACGAGACGCTGCCGGCCGAGGGCGCCAAGGTCGCCCACTTCTGCTCGATGTGCGGCCCCAAGTTCTGCAGCATGAAGATCACGCAGGACGTGCGCGACTACGCCGCCAAGCTGGAAGCGGCCGAGGCGGGGATGCAGGAGAAGAGCGCCGAGTTCCGCCAGAAGGGCGGCGAGGTGTACCTGCCGGTGGTGGGGTCTGCGGACGCGACAGCAGAGTTGGCGGCGGAGGCGTTGGCGGCCGAGATGGAGGAGACGGCCGCGGCGGATTGATCTAATTCCGCTCGGCCAGGCGGCTGCGCGAGGCCGCACCTCGCGCGCCTGGCACGCGCCGGAGCGGACGCGGTTCATGCCGGGCACCCCTGCAGAAGCGGGGAGCACCAGACGGTGCTCCCCGCTTCTATTCAGTCCCTCGGCCAACCGGATGGCTCCGCAGCGTAGCGGAACCCGTGCCGGGGTGCCTCGCCCGCGTCAGCCCATGCGGTCGGTGCGGTTCTCGATGCGGTCGCCCGCACGCTCGACGCTGCCGCCCACGTGGTCGGTGGCGCTTTCGATCTTGTCGCCCGCGGTCTCGGCGAGCTTGCCGGCCTTGTCGCGCGCGCGCTCCCAGCCGTGGCGGACCTGGCTCTCCACCCGGTCCCACGAGCCGTGCTCGTCGTCCTTCCAGCCGCGGCGGATGTCGGTGGACACGTCGCTCCACTCGCGGCCGTGGTAGTCGGGGTTCTGCCCGGCGATGTGGCCGGCGGCGTACCCGGTGCGCGCGTGGTCGTAGTCCAGGTCCTGCGGGCGCGCGGCGTCGGACTCGTAGTGCCCGCGGAAGTACTTGTCGTCGTCCTCGGTGTAGTGCGCGGCCGCCTCGCTCACCGAGCGCCCCGCCCACCAGCCGCCCACCGCCCCGGCGATGCCGCCGATGAGCGTGCCGATGGGGCCGCCCATCGAACCGATGGCCGCACCGGCCAGCACCCCGCTGATTCCGCCAACGCCTTCACCCAGCTCGTCCGTGTGGCTGGGCTCGTGCGCATGGTGAGTCCGGGCGATCGGCGAATCGTTCTGGTCGTGCGTCATGGATTCCTCGCGGTTTGCGTATCCCTGCCCGGCTCCCTCCGCGAGATCGCGGCGCCGGTTGGGGAGCGCGTCTCCAATGCATGCCCCGCGCCACGTCCCCGATAATCCTCGTCACTTTGCCGTCCCAGCATCGCCAAGGTCGTATTTACTTCGGTACGCTTGGCTCATCGCAGAGCGGCGGGACGCGAACCTTGTAACGGACCCGCGGCGGCCCTACACTCCGGGAAAATCGTTTCCCCCCGAAATCCCGCGTCGTCTCTCACCCATCTCACTCCTGATGACGTTCATGGACCGGCGCGCCGCCGCCGCGCGCCTCCCCCACCGCCCCCGCTCGCGCCCGCCGCTCTGGCCGCTGGCCGTCGCGGGGCTCGTCGGCGCCGCCGCCACCGCGTGGCACGCGTGGAGCGCGCCGAACGCGGACGACCTCTACGTTCGCGGCGGCTTCGTGGCCGAGCTCGCGGCGGAGGTGAAGTCGGCGCCCGGAGCGGGGCCGCGGCTCACCATCGGGTCGGTGTACCGGCCGTGCGCGCGGCCTGGTGCCGATCCCGAGGATTGCGAAGCCGGGCCCCGGTGGCTCTCCGCGCCGCACCTGGAGACGAGCGCCTCGCGCGCCGCCCTGCGGACGCGGCAGGCCACGGATCCTGACGCCGCGCATGCCATCGCGCTCATCGACCTGGTCATGGACCGGGGCGAGGGAAAATCGCTGGGGCGATCCATCCATTCCCTTCGGAGGGTGGCGCGGGTGGCACAGCGGCCGGCGCCGGCCCTCGCGGACCTCTCCGCCGCGTACCTGCTGAGGGCCGCGCAAACGGGCGCTCCGCGCGACCTGCTGGCGGCGCTCGACGCGGCCGAGGAGGCGATGCGGCTGGAGCCCCGGAACGCGGTGGCGCTGTACAACCGCGCGCTGGCGATGCAGCAGGTGGGGCTGGTGGCCGGCGCCCGGCGCGGGTGGAGCGCGTACCTGGCCGTCGACACCACCTCGGCTTGGGCCGGACGGGCGCGGGCGGCGCTGCGCGAGGCGTCGGCGAGGCCAACGCCCCCCCCCGTGCCAGCGGCGGACGCGCCGCTGGACGCCTACGCGCGGTACGCCGGCGCCGATCCGCAGGGAGCGCGAACCCTCGGCTTCAACCGGCTGCTGCTGCGGTGGGGAGACGCGGTGCTGGCGAGCGACACGGCGGGCGCCGGCGCGGCGCTGGCGCGAGCCGCCGCCCTGGGCGACGCGCTGGAGCGCAGGCCCGGCGGCGACGGCACCCTGGCCGACGCGGTGCGTGCCATCCGCTCGTCGCGCTCGGCCGGCGCCCGGCAAGCCCTCGCCCGCGCGCACGGCGAGTATGCGAGGGGCGGCGCGCTGTACGACTCGCTACGGTTCGGCGAGGCCGAGCGGCGGTTCCACGCCGCGGCGGCCGGGGCGGCGGCGTCGCCGGCGCTGCGGGGATGGGCGAGGATGTTCCTGGGCACCGCACGCGTGCAGCGGGGCGATCCGGCGGGTGGCGCGGTGATCCTGCGCGAGGTGCTGGCCACGGCCGACGAGCACCGGCACCCTGCGCTAGCCGCGCGGGCCGGCTGGTCGCTCGCGGGGACGCTGCTCCGCACCGACCAGTATTCGCCCGCGGTGCAGATGGCGCTCCGGGGGGCCGCGCTCTTCGGCCGCGCAGGCGAGCGAGAGAACGAAGGAACCCTCTGGCAGCTGGTGTCCGACGCGCAGTTCCGCGAGCACGATCCGGCGGCCGGGTACGGCTCGGCCGGCAAGGCGCTGCGGATCCTGCGCGAGTACCCGGGCTCGCTGCGGCTGCACAACCTGTGTGTCTCGCTGGCCGAGGCCGCCGCCGCCGACACCCTGCGCCGGGCCGCGCTGCGCATCCAGGACGAAGGGGTGGAGGCCGCCGGCGGCACCGGCGAGGCGGCGTACTTCACCGAGGCGCTGGTGCACCGCGCCCTGCTGGCGGTGCTCGCGGGCGACACCCTGCAGGCACGGCGCGACGTGGTCACCGCGCGCGCGGCGCTCGAGCGGGTGCGGGCTCCGGGGGCGAAGGCGTGGATGACGGCCGACCTGGGGATCGCCGCGGCGATGGCGTGGCCCCGGCGCGCCGACGCCGTAGCCGAGCTGGATGCCGCGATCGGGTTCTTCGGCGGGCTCCGGATCCCCCAGCGCGCGTTTCCCGCGGTCGTCGCCGCGGCGCGGGCCAAGCTCGCGGCGGGCGACCGAATCGGCGCGGCGGTGCGGATGGAGGCAGCGTTCCGGATGCTCGAGTGGCGGCGGCGGACCGCCGAGGTGGAAGTGCGCCGCGCCGCGGTGTTCAACGAAGCCCGCGAGCTGGTGGAGCGGCTGGTGATGCTGCGGCTGGCCGCCGGGCGAACCGGGGAAGCGCTGGAGTACATGGACCGGGGCCGCGCCTCGCTGGCGCCGGCGGGCCCCCACGAGCGGGAAGGGGCATCGGCGATCCGCGTGGCGCCTGGCGAGGTGGCGGTCGAGTTTGCGCTGATCGGCGACACCCTGGTGGCCTGGACGGTGTCGGCCGAGTCGGTGACGGTCGCGCGGACGGGGGTGGATCGGGAGGCCCTGACCCGCGCCATCGAGCGGCTGCGCGGCCGAATGGAGCGGCAGGCGGGTGCCGAGGCGCTGCACGAGCCGCTGGCGGAGCTCCATCGCTGGCTGATCGCCCCGGTCCGGGCGCGGCTGGGGGGGCCGGGAATGCCCCTGGTGATCGTAGCCGACGGGGTGCTGGCCCAGGTCCCGTTCGCCGCCCTGCGACCCAGCGGCCGCGCGCGGTACCTGGTGCAGGACCATCCGCTGCGTCTCGCGGTGAGCCTGCGCGAACCGGCGGCGCCCCCGGGCCCGGCCGCGGCCGGTGCGGCGGTGCTGGTGGCCGATCCGGCGTTCGAGCCCGACGCGCGGTCCCCCGGGTTGGAGCGCCTCCCCGGCGCCGCGGCCGAGGTGGGGGCCCTGGCCGCGGGGTACCCCGGCGCCCGGGTGCTGGCGGGGGGGCAGGCCACGCGCAGCGCCGTGGCGGCGGCGTTCCAGCGGGCTCCGGTCGTCCACTACGCGGGGCATGCCGTGTTCGACGACGAGCAGCCGGAACGCTCGTACCTCCTCCTGGCACCCGAGGCGGGCGCGCCGGGCAACGGCCGGCTCACGGCGTCGGAGCTCGCCCGGATGGACCTGCGGCGGGTTTCGCTGGTGGTGCTGTCGGCGTGCGAGACGGTGCGGACCGGCGCCGGGCACGCGGATGGGCTCGGCGGGCTGGCCGGGGCGCTGCTGGCGGCCGGCGCGGGGGGAGTGGTGGGAACGGTGTGGAAGGTGGACGACCGCTCCACCCTGCCGCTGATGGTGGCGTTCCACCGGGCGTACCGCGCAACGGGCAACGGCCCGCGTGCGCTGCGCGCGGCGCAGCTCCAGATGCTGGGCTCGCAGGACCCCGCGCTGCGCTCACCCGCCGCATGGGCGGGTTTTCAATACACGGGACGATGAGACAACCTCAACCAATGGAGCGACCCATGAGCGGCGACGGAAATGCGACGGCAGCGACCTACACGCTGGAGATCCGCTTCAAGTGCCTGTGCCTGTTGGTGCGCGATGCGCGCGACAGCCAGAACACGCGGGTGCACGTGGTGATGCCCACCACGCACGAGACCGGCGTGGACCGCCACGTGGTGCAGATGATGTATCCCAGGGCGGGCGGGCCGCTGCTGAACGGTACCGCCGACTCGCTGCCGATGGACGGCTGGCAGATGGAGTTTCCCGGCAACGGCACCGCGCCCGTGCTGGACTTCGGCCAGGACCTGGTGAACATCTCCGCGAACGCCGGCCCCGTCCGCGATGAGGTCCTGGGCTCTGGCTACGACCCGTCGGTGGCCTCGCGGATGACCCTGGTTTCGGGCGAGATCACCGAGCGCGAATCGGCGGCGACCTGGGAGTATGATGGAGTTGTCCGGCCGTTGACGCAGCAGGTCACCTGGACCATCCGCGACATTCCCGGCGACCGCCTGGTCTGGCGCCGCACCCGGATCCGGGCCGAGGGGGAGCCCACCCCGGACGACGTGCAGGACCTGCCGGTGATCGAGATCCCGGCGGACGCGAACGGGAAGCGCCTGATCCACCTCGACGTGTACCACATCACCGCGAGCGACTTCCCGACCCCACGCCGCGACCGCGAGCCCTGCGTCAGCGCCGACCACTTCGTGGCCTACTACCCGCTGTTCGAGAACCCCACGCACAACGACAAGCCGCGGTTCAAGGAGCGGCTCGAGAGCCCGACCATCTCGTGCATCAACGGAGGGGCGGTCAAGCCGTAGGCCTCCCTGCCGCCGGGGCACGCCGCTGCCGGGCGTCGTGGTGCAAGGGACGCGAGGGGCACACGCCTCTCGCGTCCTCTTGTCTCTCGGTCACCAGGGTTCGCTCGCCCGAGCGGACGACGCGGTCACGATAAAGGGCTGGAACGGCGCCCGGTCCGCCGCTCCAGCCCCTCCAGTCATCCGCCCCGGCTAGGGGAACCGGTCGCACGTAGACGAAGCAGGGCAGCAAAGGCCTCCTCCGCTGCCCTTGCTTCTTCCGCGTGAAATCTCCGTCGCCGCGTGATATGAGTCGTTGAGCGAGCAGCGGGAGAAGCGACAGCGAATCCCCACGCAGAGTCAGCGGAGTTAGCAGAGACAACGGTTGTTCTCTGGCGACACCGCTGGCCCCGCGTGAGGCAAGCCTCTCCCCGGTTCTGGTACGAGATGAGATCCTCCTGGTCCATCCCCTGGTCGAGTGCGGGCGCGGGTTCACAGGGCCGGCCGCGCGACGCTTCTACAGCCCCAGCGCCCGCAGCCGCTGCTCGACGATGGGAGCCGGCACTGCGCGGTTTTCGATCTGGTACACGCCGCTGAAGTGCAGCCCCACGGCGCGTCCGGTATGCAGGTCGAGCACGAGCGAGCCCGAGTTCGCGTTCAGCGTGGAGCAGTCATGCAGCAGCACGCTGTTGTCGTAGCCCATCACTTCGCCAGGCGCGATTCGCTTCTTGTCGAACACGCCGTGGTACAGCCGCTCCAGCTGGTCGGAATCGGGGATGGACGAATCGAACCCGGGATATCCGATCGCGGCAACCCACGTATGGGGCTGCGACTGGTCGCCGGCCAGCTCGACGGGCTCGGGAAGGGGATCCTGGCTCCCGATGCGCAGGAACGCCATGTCGGGGCCGGCATCGTCTTCGATGTGCAGGATCTCGACGACCTTCCGTTCCATGCTGGCGGCCCTGCGGTCTTCTTCCAGGAAATCGACCCTAGCGCTCACCCGGCCCAGTCCCGCGTTGGGCTGGAACTCGAACCCCTTGCCGTTCTTGCGGGCGAACACACGCGCCACGTGCCGGTTCGTCACCAGCACGTCCTTCCGCACCAGCCATCCCGTGCCCACCGAATCTCCGTTGTGGAACTCGGAATGATCCGAAATCTCGATGCGTCCCACCGCTCTCACGGCAAACCTGAGCATGTCCAGCACGCCGGTGAGGCGTGCCCGCCACTCTTCGCTCTTCAGATCGGGGAATTCCATCACCGGCTCGTCGCGATAGATCTTCAGCGCCGGCCGTCCTTCCTTGTACACCAGGCTTTCCGGCGTCAGCGCACGCGCGGCGGCCTTTGTTCCGTTCGCCGCCGCGGCGGCCGAGGCGGACGCGGCCGTCCGCTGCATCCTCAGCTTCACCTGCATCTGCTTCAGCTCCGCCCCCAGCGCCTTGTCGCTGGCGCAGATTCGCCTCAGCTGCGCGCCTGTCCGCCTGTTGAAACCACTCATGATAGGTCGCTCCGGGTATAACGGGTGAATGTCTGCCGTGCGAGTGTGCGCGCGCCGCCAGTCGACGACCCGCGCTGAAGATTGGTTGGGCGGTGCCGGAAGTTTTCCAGAGCGGCCGAAGAGGTCCGCGAACGGCGGTTACGCGGGGGCGGCCGATGGAGAGGGGCTTTGCGAGGGGGGCGATGGGAGAGGCTGGCGGGCGCGGGCGGCAGCGGCGTCACGCCATGCGCGCGAACGCGGGCGGGCGCGGGCCACGCGCCACCCGGGAGCGTACGGATCGCCGGGCGTGGCGGTGGGATCGCGATCGAGGGGGATGGGCACCGGCCGGCGCTCCCGTAGGAGGCCGGCGGTCCCGTAGGAGGCCGGCGGTCCCGCGCAATCCAGGACGCGAGGCCGCCGACGGAAGACTCTTGCGGCTGCGGATTCGGTGCGGGTGCGAACGGCCGCGCAACCGCGGTTTCGCGGCCGGCCGTACCAGTCTGTACGGGATTCGCGCATGGGGTGACAAGCCCCTGGCCCTTCCGCGGATCCGCGGAAACGATTGGGACTCACGCAAAGGTCGCAGGAGTCGCAGAAAGCGGCACTCCGCATCCGGGTCGGGAAAGGGCGATGGCGGGCGGCGGGACGCAAACCTTGTAACGTCGACCGGATGCAGAGAAGGGGACCGGGCGCGTGGCCCGGTCCCCTTCTTGATTCCCGAACGCCGGCGAACTGCCCGGGCGGGCAGATCAGGCCGCTTCCACCACCATCACGAAGCCCATCGCGCCCGCGGCGCAGACGGAGATCAGGCCGAACTGGCCGCCGCGGCGCTTGAGCTCGTTCAGCAGCGTGATGGTGATGCGGCCACCGGTGGCGCCGAAGGGGTGGCCGATTGCGATGGAGCCGCCCATCACGTTGATGCGGTCCACGTCGGGGAGGCCGATCGCCTTGTCGCGCCCCAGCCGTTCCTTCGCGATCTTGTCGGAGGTGTACCACTGGAAGTTGGAGAGCACCTGCGCGGCGAACGCCTCGTGCACCTCCATCAGGTCGATGTCCTTCATCGTGAGCCCCGCGCGCTCCAGCGCCACCGGCGCGGCGAAGATGGGCCCCTGCAGCAGCTGGTCGCTGGGCGCCAGCGAGGCATAGGCGTAGCTGCGGATGTAGCCCAGCGGCGTGTAGCCCAGCGCCTTCGCCTTTTCCTCGCTCATCAGCAGCACCGCGCTGCCGCCGTCCGTCAGGGGGCTGGCGTTGCCGGCGGTGACCGTGCCGTACCTGCGGTCGAACACGGGCTTGAGCGTGGACAGCTTCTCGTAGCTGCTGTCGGCGCGGATGCCGTTGTCGCTGGTCACCACCTTGTCGTACTTCGGCGGGACGTAGGCCGGGGCGATCTCGCGCGTGAGGCGGCCGTCAGCGGTCGCGGCGGCGGCCAGCTGGTGGCTGCGCAGCGCCCAGCGGTCCTGGTCCTCGCGGCTGATCCCGTTCTCCTGCGCCATCTTCTCGGCGCTCTCGCCCATGGTGAGCCCGGTGGTGGGCTCGGCGATGGCCGGGGTGACGGGGGCCAGGTTGCGCGGGCGGATGGTGGCGAACGCCTTCAGCCGCTCGCCCATGCTGCGCGCCTTGCTGGCGCGCACCAGCGCGTTGCGCATCTCGGGGCTGAACAGGATGGGGATGTCGGTGAGGCTCTCGCTGCCGCCGGCGATCACCACGTCGGCCATCCCCAGCGCGATCTGCTCGGCGCCCGAGGTGATGGCCTGGTTGGACGACGCGCAGGCCCGGCCCACCGTGAAGGCGGGCACCGAGGCGGGGATCCCCGAGCCCAGCGTGACCTCGCGGGCGATGTTGGGCTCCTTCACCGACTGGACCACGGTGCCGAACACCACGTGGTCGATCTCGTTCACGTCGAGCTCGGCGCGGGCGATCAGCTCGCGCACCGCCATCTTCCCCAGCTCGGTGGAGGTCACGTCCTTGAAGTCGGTGCCGCTCTTGGCGAAGGGCGTCCGGCACCCCTCCACGATGGCGACCCTGCGCCCGATTCCGTTCATCCAGTCCTCGGTTGGTGCATGGGAGATTCAGGCGGAACGGTGGAATGATGGGGTGAGCAGTGCTCATAGCAAGCCCCGGCCGTCACAGCGTGCGATCCCGCCGTTCCACGCTGCATCCGATACACCGCACGGATGGTTCCGGGCGGATAGGGTCTGCGCAGATGGGCGGCGCCTGCGCGGGGCCCCCTCCCCGCGCCCGAGAGCGCTCGCCCTCCCCCGCTGCGCGGTTGAGGGTGGTGGGTTCGTGGCGGCGTGCGTGGTTTCTTCTTCACTTCGACCGCAGTGTGACCGGGGTTCCTGATCGTCGTTTCCGAACACGCCGGACGGTCCACGCGGGTGGTGGCAAGCATCTTCCAGCGTGGGAAGGCGTTGGCATCGACCCGAACTTTCCCGACGAGGGGCGTGGATGGCGAAGCACCTGCCGAAAGCGGTGATCTGGGACCTGGACGGCACGCTCAGCGACGACCGGGCGCGCGCGCACTTCGTGGAGGTGGAGAAAGGGAAGACGCGCGACTGGAAGAGCTACTTCGACGCCATCGGCGACGACCCGCCGATCGCCGCGTCGATGGAGGTGCTGCGGGCGATGCACGCCGCCGGCAACCGCATCGTCTTCCTCACCGGCCGCCCCGACCACACCCGGCGGACGACCGAGCGGTGGCTCAAGGCGAACGGCCTCACCGAGTACGACCGCCTGGTGATGCGCCCGCCGCGCGACTTCCGCACCTCGGGCGCGTTCAAGTACGACGAGATCGGCAAGCTGAAGCGCGAATACGAGCTGGTGTGCGCCTTCGAGGACCGCATCGACGTGGCCGACGCGCTGCGCCATGCCGGCGTCCCCGTGTTCCTCTACGGCGCCGGCGCCCAGGCCGCCGCCGAGGCGCTGGAGGTGCTCGACGCCGACCAGGGCGAGCTGGTGAGCCGCAAGCAGGACCGCGAGGATAAACGCCCCGCCACCGCCCGCAAACCCACACCCAAGGCCGCGGCCCAGGAAAGCCGCGCCCGCAAAGGCGCCTCGGCCAAACGCACGCCGGCCAAGACGAAATCGGCGTCGGGGGCGAAGGCCGGCGGAAAGACCGCGGGCAAGACGGGGAAGACGAAACGGCGGGTGGAGAAGTAGCGTACGGAGAGCGAGGGAAGATCCAGCAGGGGTCTCACGCAGAGCAGCAGAGGAGCAGAGAACCCGTATGATTTCTCTGCTCCTCTGCTGCTCTGCGTGACAATCTTTTCGTCCGACGGCTGGGCGCTCGGGCCCTTCGCCGCGCGGCCCTCAACCCGCTTCCGGCTGCTGCACCGGGAGGCGGAGGACGAACACGGAGCCGGTCTCCGCCGCGTCGTCCAGCGTGAGGGTGCCGCCCAGGCGCTCGGCCAGGCGCCGCGCGATGGTCAGGCCCAGGCCGGTGCCGCGCTTGACGGAGTCGGTGCGGGCATCGTCGCACACCTGCTCGAACGCCTCGAACACGCGCGCCCGGTCGCCCGCGGCGATCCCCAGGCCGGTGTCTTCCACGCGCACCGTCACCTGCCCGTCCGCGGCGCTCACATCCAGGCGCACGTGGCCGCGCGCTGTGAACTTGATGGCGTTGGTCACCAGCGCGTAGAGGATCTGGCGGAAGCGCTCGGGGTCCACGGCCATGCGCGGCAGGCCGGCCGGGGTTTCCACCGTGAAGGCCAGCCCCTTGGCCTCGGCCTGGCGGCGCAGCGGCTCCAGCACCTCGTCCAGGTACTCGGCGATCTGCACCGGCGCGGGGTAGATGGCCAGCCGGTCCACGTCGCTGGTGGTGAGCAGCAGCACGTCGTCGATCAGCCGCGCCAGGTGCTCGGCGCACACGCTGGCCCGCTCGGCGGCGCGGCTGGCCGGGGCCGGCATGTCGCCGTACGAGTCGGTGCTGAGCAGGTGCGTGTAGCCCACGATGGCGTGCAGCGGCGTGCGCAGCTCGTGGCTCACCGCCGCGAAGAAGCGGCCCTTGGCGCGCGCGGCCTCCCGCGCCTCTGCGGCCAGCCGCTCCAGCTGTGCCTGGCGCTCCTCGCGCTCGGTCACGTCCTGGAAGAGAAGCGAGATCCCCCCGCCCGAAAGCGGGTCCACCGACAGCTCGAAGCAGCGCCCGCGCAGCCACTCCACCCCCGGCCTCACCGCGTCCAGTCGGCGCGGGCGCCCGTCGGTCATCGTCGCCCGCAGCGTCTCGCCCAACTCGGAGGGATCGGCGGGGATGTGGTCGAGCAGCGAGGCGCCCACGGCGCGGTGCAGGCGCACGCGCAGCAGCGTCTCGGCGGCGGGGTTCACGTAGACCACGCGCCAGCGCTCGTCCACGGCCAGGAACCCGTCGCGGATGCTTTCGAGCAGGCGCGAAAAGCGCTCTGCCAGGTGCACGTGGTCGGACCCATCGCGGAAGTGCAGCGCGAGGCCGCCGTCTTCCAGCGGCGCGGCGTGCAGGGTGAACGCCGCGGCGGCGCCCGGCAGCGCGAACGGCACGCGCAGCGCCGTGCGGGTGGCCACCACCGCGGCCAGGCGCGCGCGCAGCGACGGCTCGCCGGCGCCGGGAAGAGCGCTCCACAGCGGCTCGCCCAGCGCATGGTCGCGGGGAACCGCCAGGGCGCGCTCGGCGGCGCCATTCCAGTACGTCACGCGCCAGTCCTCGCCCACCGTGCAGAACGGATCGGCGAGCGCCTCGAGCGCGGGGTTGCGGGTGAATGCCACGGTTGCTTCCAGCACTTCTCTGTCCTGCCATAGTGCTGCGTACGCAAGGGTTTGCGTACGCCCGCCCTTCTTCCGAACCCTCCGCCCACCCAGATGTTCCGCCTGGCCTCCGCGATCTCGCGGAAAGCGACGACGGTAGCGGGTGGGCGGTCACAACACGCCGCCGCGATCACACCTGCACTGGTACAGACGGACCCGCAGGCAGAGTTTTCAGTAGCGGGAATGGGGCCGCGTCCGCCAGCCGTGCTCCGGCGTCCATCCCGGCCGGACAGGATCGCCGGGCCTAACGGCAGCAACGGCGCGGAATCCCGCTGCTACGGATCTCCCCGAATGGGCCGCTGGACGACCGCATCCACCTGTCCCCGTCGAACGCGCGTCGCCACCCGGTTGCAACACGAGCGGCAAAATGCACGACGGGCCATCCGAACCCGTTTACACCTCCAGCCGCCACGCTTCATCATCGGCGGCCCTGCTCCTATCCGCCGTCCCGATACGACGCCCATCCGATCCCCCTACCCCGCCGAGCCGCGGCGGAACTCGCTTCCGGGTGCCCACTGCGGCAGGCCGCCTGCGCTCGCGGCTGCCCAGCCGGTGCGCAGCACCACGCGGCCCTGCTGCACCGCGCCGGCGTAGTCGAAGTCGGCCCGGTAGGCGTCGCTGGGCTGGTGGTAGTGCTGGGTGTTGAACTCCTCGTAGCGCTCCTGTCCCCAGCCTTCCGGTCGGCCCACGTAGCGCAGCCCGTGGTCGAACGCCAGCGCGGGCACGCCGGCCCGGGCGAAGGGAAAGTGGTCCTGCCGGAAGAACATCCCCTGCTCGGGGTGCTGCTCGGGGGTCACCACCATCCCCTCCGCTTCCGCCGCCGCGCGCACCAGGGCGCCCAGCTCCGAGCGGTCCACCCCCAGCGGGGCGATGTCCTCGGTGCGGCCCCACAGGTTGGCGCCGTCCACGTTGAGCACGGCGGCGGTGGTGGCGAGCGGGAAGAGCGGGTGGCGCGCGTACCACTCGGCGCCCAGCAGCCCCGATTCCTCCGCCGTGGTGCTGACGAACAGGAACGGCCGCGGCGGCCGGGCCGGCGCGGACGCCAGCGCTTCCGCCACGGCCAGCAGCAGCGCCACGCCGCTGGCGTTGTCGTAGGCGCCGGGGTGCACGTGGCGCGTGCCGTCGTCGGCCGTACGCACGCCCAGGTGGTCGTAGTGCGCCGAAACGATCACCACCTCGTCCTTGCGGCCGGCGTCCGCGCCGGGGAGGTAGCCGGCGACGTTGGCCGTCCGCACCTCGTGCACGTCGCTGCGCACGCGGGCGTGGACGCGGATGCCGGTGGCGATGGGGCTGAACTCCTTGAACTCCGACGCGGCCAGCAGCCCGCCCAGGTCCAGCTCCGCGGCCTCCAGGATCCGCCGCGCGAACGGCTCCGAGATCCACCCGCGCACCCCCAGCGGAAATTCGGGGTCGCCGGCCAGGTCGAACTGCTCGCCGGTGTTGCTGGTGCGCACCACGTTCCAGCCGTAGCCCGCGCCGGCATCGGTGTGGATCAGCAGCGCGCCGGCCGCGCCGCGGCGCGAGGCCTCCTCGAACTTGTAGGTCCAGCGCCCGTAGTAGGTCAGCGCCCGGCCGCCGAAGAAGTCGGGCGTCTCGGCCACGCCGGGGTCGTTCACGCGGATCAGCACCACCTTGCCGCGCACGTCCACGCCCGCGTAGTCGTCCCACCCGTACTCGGGCGCGGTGATGCCGTAGCCCACGTAGACGAGCTCGCCATCCACCTCCACCTGGGCCTGGGGGACGCCGGCCTCCAGCACGTAGTCGTCCCTGTAGGCGGGGGCGATGGGGCCGGCGGGCGTATCCAGCCGCAGCTCGGGGTGTGGGTCCATCCCCACCATGGGCACGGGCTGGAACCAGGTGCCGCCCACCGGCTCCAGGCCGATGCGCTGGAACTGGGCGGCGATGTACTCGGCCGCCAGCGTGCCGCCGCGCGTGCCCGGCGCGCGCCCCTCCAGCAGCGCGTGCGACAGGAAGCGCAGGTGCGCGTCGACCGTTCTCTCGCGAACGCTCTCCAGCGCGGCCCGCAGCGCGGCGTCTCCGGTATCCGTCATCTATTCCGTTCCGATCAGCGTGTAGCGTCCGTCCGGCAGCGCACCGGCCTGCCCGGCGGACGTGAGGTAGCCCAGGATCGCCTCCAGCGAACCCTGCGCGGCCAGGCGCAGCGCGGGGTTCAGCTCGGCACCGTACACCGCATCCACCAGCCCCGCCGTGTGCGACGGACCGGCCCGCCGCAATGCGTGGACCACCTGCGCGATCCGCTCCTCCCGGTGGCGCCGGTAGCGCTCGATGGCCGCCGCCGCATCCGTGATGGGCGGGCCGTGCGCGGGGTAGAGGATGGAGGGCGCGAGCGCGGCAACCCGTTCCAGCGTGGCGAGATACGCGGCCAGGTCGCCCTCGGGCGGCGAGACGAGGGTGGTGTCGCCCTGGCCCATGAAGGTGTCGCCCACGAACAGCGCGCCGGTGTCGGGATGATGAAAGGCCACGTGCTCGGGGGCGTGCCCCGGGGTGGGCACCACGTGCAGCGCCCTATCGTCGGTGTCGACCACGTCGCCCGCGGCCAGCCAGCGGTCGATCACCGCCGGGTCGACGCCGCCCATGGCGCCGGGCGCCATCAGCAGCGGCGCGCCGGTGTCGCGCGCCAGGGCGGGCGCCAGCTGCGAGTGGTCGCCGTGCCCGTGGGTGAGGAGGATGGCAATCGGCCGGGCGCCGCCGAGGGCGTGGAGGATGGCGTCCCGGTGCGCGGGGATCGCCGGCCCGGGGTCGATCACCACCGGGCGCTCATGGCCCACGATGAAGGTGCGCGTGCCGTCCAGCGTCATGGGGCCGGCGTTGGGCGCCAGCAGCATCCGCGGCTCGGCCGTCATCGCTCCACCAGCACCGCGCGGACGGGGGATGCGTCGGCCTCGGCCAGCCGCAGCGGCAGCGCGATCATCTCGTATTCTCCCGGCGTGACGTCATCCAGCATCAGGTTCTCCACGATGGCCACGCCCGCGCCCAGGAGCGTGCGGTGCACGGGAAGGTCGTGCGAGTCGAGCGGATCGGGCGACGGCGCGTCCGTCCCCACCAGCCGGATGCCTCGATCGACGAGGAGACGCGCCGCATCTTCCGTCAGCGCCGGCCACGCGGCGGGGAAAACGTCCGGCCGCGTCCACGCGCCGGTGCGCAGCAGCACGCGCTCGCAATCGCTCGGTAGATGCGCATCCAGCCACGCCGCACCGATCTCGCCGACGCCGGCCGTGTCGATGACGTGCGCCGATCCGACGAACGCGTCCAGCGGCACGTCGCCGATGCGCGCGCCGTCGCCCAGCACGTGGTACGGACCGTCCGCATGCGTGCCGGTGTGCACGCTGCACGACAGCGCCGAGGTGTTCGCCCCACCCTCGACCAGCGCGCCGGTCCACGCCAGCCGGCACGCCGCGTCCCCCGGCCACACGGGCATGCCGGCAAAGACCGGGCGCGTGACGTCGTGGATGACGGGGGTGCGTGGAGGCACGGGGGACCTGGCTCTTGCGTGGGGGAGATGCAATAGAAGTCGCGGCTACGACGGCACGCAGTCCGGCTTCGCGGACTTCATTCCGTCGCGATGGTGGCATCCGCGCACGAGGGCCGGCGTCCCCGCCAGTGAAGCGCGACTGGGAACGCCGGCTAAAAGCGGGTGACGGCGGAGATTCCGACGTTTGATCATCATGCGAGGCCGATCACGCCTGCCGGCGCCATTCCCCAGCCGTCCGGCGCGCTCACCATACCATCGCCGCCCAGAACGCCGGGGTGAAGAGCGAGCCCACCGGCGCCACGTCGCCCGTCACGCGGATGATGGCGTCGGCCAGGCGGGGGCGGGCGGTGAAGCGGCGGGCGATGGCGCCCAGCAGCGCCGGCCGCGACACGAACGCCTCCACCACGCGCTGCATCCGCTCGCCGGGGCCGAAGGCGCGGCGGCGGGCGCGCTCGTAGGGCGCCAGCGCCCGCGCGGAGGTGTCGCCCGCGCGCAACGCGGCCGACGCAGTCTCGGCCGCCAGCTCGGCGCCCCGCAGCGCGCGGTAGATGCCCTGCCCGGTGAACGGGTCGTAGTAGCCGGCCGCGTCGCCCACCAGCAGCGCACCGTCCGCCACGGCGCTCTTCACGGGACAGTCGAACGGCCCGGTCGCCAGCACGTCGTCCACCCGGCTCAGCGCGGAATATCCATGCGCCGCAAGCGTGGCGTCGAAAAAGCCGGCTGGGTCGCCCGCCACCTCCCCCGCGCGCTCGTCGGGCACCACCACCGTCACGTTCGTCCGCCCGCCGCCCACCGCGGCGATGCCGATGCAGGCGCGGCGGCCGGTCACGCGCACCTCGCCGCGGCCCGGCGCGCCCTCGTACCCGGTCACGTGCGCCGTCAGCGCCAGCTTGCGCAGCACCGGCCGGCGGCGCAGGAGGTCCAGCCGCCGCAGCACCACCGAGCGCAGCCCGTCCGCGCCGATCACCAGCCGCGCGCGGATCTCGCGCTCGCCGCCTTCCCCCCGCACCCGCACCCCCGCGGCGCCGCCGCGCGCGTCGCGCAGCACGTCCGTCACCCGCACCCCCGTCCACCCTTCCGCCCCGCGCGCCAGGGCGTGGCGCAGGAGGATGTGGTCCAGCACCTCGCGGGGGATGCCGATGCCGTGCACGCCCCCGCTGAACGAGCCGTCGAAGCTGTCGCCGCCGGCCGGGCCGATGCGCCAGCCGTCCAGCCGCGCGGGGGCGGCGGCCATCACCTCCTCCCACACGCCCAGGCGGCGCAGCGCGGCCACGCCGGCGGGGTTCACGCACTCCGCGCACGGCTTGCGGCGGGGGAAGTGCGCCCGGTCCAGCAGCAGCACGTCGTGCCCGGCCCCGGCCAAGCGCGCGGCCGTGGCGGCGCCCGCCGGACCGGCGCCCACCACCACCACTTCGCGGGAGTCGCGCGGCGTTGCCATCCTCCCTACTCCTTCTCCACCACGAGGGCCACGCGGAAGGGGAAGTGCGCGTGCACGCGGGCCCGGGTGAACCCCGCGCGCGCCGCCAGAGCCCGCAGCTCGGCCGGGGTGAACGAGCGGCGCACGGAGAGCGGGCCGTCGTGGCGCGTGACCGGGTGCCGTCGCCAGACGGTGGCCGCCAGCAGCCGCGCGCCCGCCAGCGCCGTGCGCGAGCGCGCCAGGTCGTTGACGATGAAGCCGATGCGCGACACGCGGTGCAGCTCGCGCAGCACGCGCACGCAGTCGCGCTCGTCGTCGAAGTGGTGCAGCGCGGTGGAGATCAGGGCGATGTCGAACTCCTCGTCGGCGAAGGGGAGCCGCTTGGCGTCCGCGAAGGCGGCGGCCACGGAGCGCTCGCCGGCCAGGTGCTCGCGCGCCAGCTCCAGCGTGGTCTCGTGGTTGTCGGTGGCAACGATGTCCACGTCCAGATCCTCCTCGCGCGCCCATGCCGCGATGTGCAGCGGGATGTCGCCCGAGCCGGTGGCCACGTCCAGGATGCGGTAGTGCTCCCGGGGATTTCGCGCGACCAGGTCGGCCAGGTGCCGCAGGACCACGCGGGTGCCGCCCAGCCAGCGGTTCACCCGGCGCAGGTCGGCCAGGCTCACCGCGAGCTGGCCGTGGTCCTGGCCGGGCTCGTCCATCAGCTCGGCGCCGGCCATGCGAGGGAGCGTGCTCACGCCAGCGCCTCGCGCACGCGGGCGCCCGGCTCCAGCACCGCCTCGGCCAGCGCGGCCTCATCCAGCGTGTGCACCACCCCGCCGGAGTAGAGGACGCGGCCCTTCACCACGGTCAGCATCACGTCGGTACCCCGCGCGGCGTGGAAGAGAGCCGCGGCCGGGTCGTGCACCGGCCGCACGTGCGGGGCCGAGAGAGAGACGGCGCACAGGTCCGCGTCCTTCCCCGGCTCCAGCGTGCCCACCCGGCCGTCCAGCCCCAGCGCCCGCGCCCCGTCGATCGTGACGAGTCGCAGCAGGTCGGTGGGCGAAAGCACGTCCCAGGCGGCGGCCCGGCCGCGGTGAAGCAGCGAGGCGATGCGGGCCTCCTCCAGCAGGTCCTGCCGGTTGTTGCTCCCCACCGAGTCGGTGCCCAGCCCCACGGTCACCCCCGCCTCGCGCAGCTCGGCGTAGGGGGCGATGCCGTGGCCCAGCTTCGCGTTGGCCACCGGGCAGTGGGCCACCGCGCAGCCGTTGTCGGCCATGCGCACCATGTCGTCGTACTCCACCAGCACGCAGTGGATCAGCAGCGGGCGCGCGGCGAGGACGCCCAGCCGGTCCAGCATCTCCACGGTGGAGGCGCCGCGCGGCGGGGTGGCGATCCCCCGTGCCCGCAGCCCGGGCGCGAAGTCGCCCTCGCCGCGCGTCACCAGCTCGCGCTCGGGCACCGACTCGCCCGCGTGGATCGCCATCGGCAGCCCCTCGTCGCAGGCGTAGCGCGCGGCGGCGGTGAAGAGCGCGTCACTCACGGTGTAGGGCGCGTGCGGCGAGATGCCCACGCGCACCAGCTCGGTCTCCTCCTTGCGCAGCCGGGCGACGCAATCGCGGAGGTCGGCCATCGATTCGTCCACCACGGCCGGGTCGGGCCCGAACACCTCGCGGTACACCACGCCGCGCATCCCCGCCTCCCGGAGCGCCCCGAACGACGCGGCGGACGATTCGGTGGCGGCCACGGTGGTCATCCCCGCGCGCAGGCATTCCACCAGGCTCCAGCGCGCGGCCACGTCGTAGTCCCCGTCGCGCAGCGCGGTGCGCTTGGTGCCCACCAGGCGCAGGATCCAGTCGCGGAAGCGCAGGTCTTCCAGCGCGCCGCGGAAGAGGGAGAGCTCGGGGTGCGCATGGACGTTGACCAGGCCGGGGAGGAGGGCGGCGTCGCCCAATTCCACGATGTGTGCCCCGTCGGGCGGCTCGATGGCGGCGCTGGGCCCCACCGCGGCGATGCGACCGTCGCCGTCCACCATCACCGCCGCGCCGCGCAGGGGCTCCGCCGCCACGGGCAGCACCCACGCCGCCCGGTAGATCGTCACGCGCTCCGGCATTCTCCGTCCGTCTCCCGGCTCTGCTTCTGGCTGATGATCAAGGTACGGATTGCAATTCTAGGGCGCGGGGGGATGGAGTGCACGCGGGGGAACGTCTCGGCGGTCATCGAGCCCCGTGACGGCGGATGGAATCCGCAGCAACAACAACGGGAAGCCTCGCAAACTGCGCGAGGCTGTGGGGCGAGCTTCGGGTGGAGCCGCCGCAGTCACGACCGATGGGGGCGTGCAGTCCGCGAAGGCGGATTTCCCGAAGTTCCAGCCGCCGGTTTCAACCGGCGGCTGGATGACGGGTCGTCGAGCCGGTCGGGACGGCCGAAGGATCGAGGCATCGATCGCAGGTGAGGAAACGACGAAGGCGCCGGAGAAATCCCCGGCGCCCTCGCGCGTCCTGCTGATCGACCGATCCGCTTACATCAGCGGCGGGCTCGCGGGGCCGCTGGTGCCGCCCGTTCCCTGGCCCGACGTTCCACCGGTGTAGCCGGGGCCCGTGGTGCCGCCGCCGGCCGCACCGGTGGCGCCGCGCGTCTCGGCGTCCACGTCCAGGTCGCTGGGGCGATGCGTTCCCGTCGAGCCCATGCTTCCGGTCGCATCCGCCGCTCGCTCCGGGTGGGCCGAGGGCGTCCAGGCACCGGGGGTGGCGGTGCGGCTCTGCTCCAGCTCGACCTCCACCTCCAGCTCGCCGCCCGTGGCGCGCGGGCGCGAGGCCGACTGCGGCACGTAGGGCGCCGCGGGGCGCACCGGCGCGGGCGAGCGGCGCGGGGCGGCGGGACGGCGGCTCTCCAGCTCCACCTCCACCTCCATCTCGGCCGCGCGCTCGGCGCGGTTGTGCAGCAGCCTGGCCACCAGCCCGCTCACCGCGGCGGCCGCGCCCGCCGCCACCGCCCCGGCCAGCGGGCTCACCCGCGGCCCGCGGTGCTGCGGCGGAAGGCTGTGGCGCACCGGCTGGGTTGGGCGGAACGGCTGCACCGGCCGCTCCAGCTCCACCTCCACCTCCATCTCGCCGTCATAGCCATCATCCACGTGGCCGTAGGCGTTTGGCCGCGAGCCGGCCGGGCGTGCGAAGAGGGCCTCGAAGTCTTCCTCGCCGTAGCCCGGCTCGTACGTCTGTCCACCTCCGGGGGCGTGCGCGCCGTACTCGGGTCCGTACATCCCTTGCGGCCGGTGCGTCTCGCCGGTATAGCCGGCGCGGTGGCGGGCCTCGCGGCGCGCGGCGCGGCCGGCCTCGTCCACGTACACGTCGCTGGCCGAGCCGCCGCGCGGCTCCAGCTCCACCTCCAGGTCCATCTCGCCGGTGTCGCCGCGGCCGCCCAGCATCCGCTTGGCCACGGTGCCCAGCGCGCCCGCCACGCCGGCCGCGAACAGTGCCGCCAGCGGCTTCTTGAAGTCGATCCCGCTCTCGGCATAGGCCGCCAGCTCGCCGTCGTGCTCGGCGGAGTAGCTCTCGCCGTACGCCTCGGCGTAGTCGTCCTCCTCGAAGTTCCAGTCCTCGTCCCACTCGCCGTCGGCGCCGGCCTCGTTCAGCGCCTCCACGTCGTCCAGCAGGCGGGCGTCGGTGGGCGACAGGTAGCCGTCGGGCTCGTCGTCCACGAACCCCTCGTCCACGAAGCCGTCCTCCACGAACCCGTCGTCGGCGAAGCCGGCACCCCAGGCGGCGTCGCCCGCCGGGCCGCCCCGCAGGTTGCGGATCTCCTCCTCCTGGCGTGCCACCACCGACATCAGCTCGCGCGCGCGCACCTCCCAGTCTTCCGACCCGCCGCGCGAACGGCCGCCGCCCTTCACCTCCAGCCCGATCCCCGCCAGCAGCGCGCGGGGGATCTTCACGTTCTCCTCGTCGTCGTCGTCGCGGCTCTTGCCGCCGCCGGTGAGCAGGCCCAGCACCAGCCCGGCGCCGAACACGCCGCCCGCGTAGGCCCAGGGGCGCTGGCGGATGGGCGCGGCCACGTCGAGCTTCTCCTGCACCTCTTCCTTCTTGCGCACCAGCGCGCGGTCGAGCTGGTCGATGGTGTGCGACATCCGGGCGCGCGTGCGCTCGATCTCGTCGCGCACCGTGTCGGGGTCGCCGCTGGTGGACGCGGCGGGGATGGTGTCGGGCGCCACGGCGCTGGTGTGGTCGGCGATCAGGTGCTCGGGATCGGTCTCGGGTGTGCGGTTCATCCCCACCCCGGGAAGCGTCCGGTCGTCGTCGTGTCGATGGTCAGCCATGGGGTTCTCTCCTAGCGAAGCAGCCGGCCGATCACGAACCCCGCGACGCCGGCCAGCAGCAGCGTCTGGAGCGGCTTCTCGCGCACCCGTCCCTCGAAGTCGGCGCCCACGGCCTGCGCCCGGTCCATCGGCCCGGCCAGCGGGCCCTGGTCGGTGTCCAGCAGCCCCGAGATGCGGTTGCGCGCGGAGCCCACCCCACCCGCCACCCCGTCGCGCACCTGCCCGGCCAGCCCGCTCACCCGGTCGCCCAGGCCGTGCGCCGCGTCGCCCACCGCGCCGCGCACCGACGAGGCCGCCCCGCCCACGCTGCCTGCGACCGACGAGGCCGCGCCGCCCACCGTGCCCGCCACCGAGCTCGCGGCGCCGCTCACGCGGTCGCCAACGGCGTGCGCCGCGTCCGACACGGCGTCCCTGGCGCTGTCCACCACGCCGCCGCCCACGTTGGCACGCTCGCGGGCGGCGTTCATGTCGTGCACGCCCTCCACCTCGCCGTGCCCCACGCCCATGCGCTGCAGCACGCCGGCCACCCACGCGTAGTGGCGCTCCTCGTCCAGCGCGGCGCCGTCGATCACGCGCTTGACCTCGGGGGGCCACAGCATGGCCTTGCTGGCGTAGGCGTCGTACTTGGTGCGCACCGCCAGCTCGTTGGTGCGGAACGCCATCAGCAGCCCCTTGTCGCCGGCCAGGCCGCCCAGGCTCTGCAGCGCGGTCTTGAAGGGGCCGGTGGCGTGCGGGTGGTTGGCCGGAGTGCCGCCCAGGCGCTGCAGCAGGGTGTTCAGCTCCATCACGTGCCGCTCGTGGTCGCGGCGGTAGCCGGCGATCTGGTCGGCGTGGTCGCGGTCTTCCAGCTTGGCGATGGCCACGTCGTACGCCGCGAGGGCGTCGTGGTCCAGCTGGAGCAGGTCGTTGAGCCCGTCCAGGACTTCCTGGAGCGCCGGCGCGTGGGTTCCCCCGGCTCCGGTCAATTGCGTGTCCACCGGTTTCCTCCTTGTGCGGCAGGCGGTGTGCGGTACGTGTCCGGCCAGTACGCTGAAGGGCCGTCCTCACCCCGGCCCTGCGTACGTCTCCCGCCGGGGACGGGAGGGCCATCCCCATGCACACACCGTTCCAGCGGTTTGCCGCGCGGAACATGGGTTTACGCCCCGGTTCGGCTCCCGTGGCACGCGTGTGGCATTTGCATCGTACGCAATTGGAACACAACGACATGCGGGCAGTCGCGGGTTCGCGGCGATGAACCGGCTGGCCCGGGAGCCTCATCGGCCGCTTCCCACCCGCAGTTCCCCATGTTTCTTCCGCGACAGCGGGGGAGAGGGCCAGGGGAGAGGCGGCCGCCGCGGCCGGGCCGGCGCCACGGTGCGTCCCCCGTCCGACGCGGACGGCTTGGCGCGAAGATCGAAGCGCGGTGCGCCGGCTTTCCCCGATCGACCCGATCGAACACGCCGGCGAGCAGGGCGGACGTACCTACAGGAGACGCGATGATGATGATGACAAAGCTCGGGCGTGCCGCGGTGCTGATCGCCGCGCTGCCGCTGCTGTCGGGGTGCGCCACGCTGGCGCAGCTCGGCATCCAGGCGCCGCAGTTCACGGTGGACAACACGCAGCAGGCGCAGCTGCGGCTGCTGGGCCCCAGCTTCGGGCGGCCGCAGGGCGGCGCGGCGATCCGGCTGTTCGCGCGCGTTCGCAACCCCAACCCCATCGGCATCACGCTGAGCCGGGTGGCGGGCGGATTGGCGCTCGAGGGGCAGAACGCCGCGCAGGTCGACTTTCCGCTGGGCGTGCCGCTGCAGGGCGGCAGCGAGACGATCGTCCCGCTGGACATCAGCGTGAACTTCAACGACCTGCCCGGGCTGGCCAACGTGCTGCTGCGCGCCGCCACCGGGCAGTCGATCCGCTACGCGTTGCGCGGCACCGTGGGGGTGGACGCCGGCGTGCTGGGCCAGCCCACCTTCGGCCCCATGAACCTGCTCGACGGCAGCATGCGCGTCTTCCGCTGAGCGGAATCCTGTTGACGGATCGAAGTGGGGCGCTCCGCCACGGTGGAGCGCCCTTCTTCCATCCCCCCAACCCGCGGAGACGTCCGTCCGCCGAACGGATGGTGTCGAGGGAGTCCGCGAAAAGTGACGCACCCCCAGCCGCATGCGCCGTGCGCCCTCAGCGCAGCACGGTACGCCGTCGTGCACCTGGTGCAGCACCACCAGTCGATCTCGATCCCGCGTGCTCAACGTAAGCATCTCCTCACTCCGTCCCAGGTTTCCGCACCAGTGTGGGCGAACCTGTCCCGAAGGAGGACTTTTCTATTTCAACCAACCCGGACATTTCTATATCAAGACTACACACGTCTTTCCACGAGGGTATTCACCCCCGGCGCAAAATGCGCTAAACTGATGGTCCTCAGATTCTTCCGGTCCGTCATCTCCCCCTGATCCCCGCTCTCCCCATGTCGTCTCATTCGCTGGCAAAGACCGGCGCCCTGCGCGAGCAGGTGCTGCACGAGTGCATCGCCATGACGCGGTACGCGCTCGCCTCGGGCATGGCAGTGCCGCCCGCCATCGCGAACACGGTCGAGAACGCCCGCTTCGCGCCCGCCGACAAGCCGATGGACATGGCGCCCATCGTGAAGGCGCACGACCAGCTCGCGAAGCTGGTGGCGCCCGCAACCCCGCGCGCGCTGCTGATCATGGGCGACGAGCACAGCGAGAACAGCCGGTTCGCGTGGGTGGGGTCGGTGGGGCTGGTGCGGCGGATGATGGGCGCGGCCGTGGTCTCGGTGCTGCTGTTCATCGCCCTCAGCATCTCGAGCGCCACCACGCTCAATCCAATCATCGGCACTAACGCCCCGACCACCACTGCGTCGGCTTCGGCCGCGCCAGCCGCGAGCTCCAACACGTCGGCGCCGCGCGTGATCGGGCGGGCCCCGACCCCGGAGGACAGCCAGGGGTGGCCTCTGCTGGCGAATGAGCTGTTCTGGATGGCGGCGGCGGGGATCGGCGCCTCGTTCGCGCTGCTGCGGCAGGTGAACGACTTCATCGTGGCGCGGACCTACGACCCCAAGTACGAGCCCACCTACTGGATCAAGTTTCTCCTGGGCGTGATGGCTGGGTTCATCCTGGCCGCGCTCCTGCCGGGCATGTTCGGTGAAAGCAGCACCAATCCCAGCTCGGGCTCGGCGGCGCTGGCGGTGCCCACGCTCGCCATGCTCGGCGGCTTCTCGGCCAGCGCGGTGTTCCGCATCCTCACCAAGATGGTGGAGAGCGTGGAGAACGTGTTCCGCGACAGCCCGCGCGACGAGGCGGTGCAGCGCGAGAAGGCTGCGCAGGCCAGGGCGGGCGAAGAGCTTTCGGCCACGCGCATGAACGTGGCGGGTCAGCTCGTGCGCCTGCAGCAGCAGCTCGCCACCGGCGCCGACGCGGCCGCGGTCTCGCAGGCGCTCGGCGGCATCCTCCACTCGCTGGTGCCCGCCGCCGCCCCCGCCGACGGCGCGACGCCCGACGCGGCTGCCGGCAATGCCGGCACCATCGCGCTCCCCCACACGCGCATCGTGTCCGCGCCCGACACACCGTCGGCCGCTCCTGACGCCTCCGCCGCGCCGGCCGATCCCGCGCCGTCCGCGGAGCCCGCGCCGACGGCGGAGGCCGAGCCCGCCGCCGCGAGCACCGCGGCCACGGCCGGCGACGGCGAGACGCAGCCCGGCGAGCAGGGCTGACGGAGCGGGGATTTCCACGACGGAGGCCGGCGGGGCGGACAGCATTTTGTCCATCCCGCCGGCCTTTTCGCATCCCCTCGCAAGCCGTTCCGCCAGCGATGTTTATCGCACTCCCACGAGTCGATCCCGCCTGGCGCCTGCCGCGATCCGTTGAAACAGAGGGTTGACAGAGTGGCGGGGTCTCGTGTAGACTCGTCGCCTCTTGGGAGTCGCGTCCCGATGTCGTTTGGCCTTCCGGCCCCCGTTTGGGGATGGTTGGCCGCGCCACAGCAGAAGCTGGGGTGAGACGTCGGCGGCGCGATTTTGCGTTTCGGGAAGTTCTGACCACCACCAGCCGGCCAGCGCCGGCAGCAACGTAGCGAGATGCAGCAAACCAGCTTCGCCCACATCCACCGATCCTCCAGCGCCGGGGCCAGACCCGACGCGCGCGGGGAGAAGTGCGCCGCCATGCCGCGGGGCGAGGTGCGTTCGTACGCGCCGTTTGGGCTGCTTCACCTGCCCGAGAGCGCCGACGTGAAAGCGGTGGACGCGGGCGGCCGGGGGGGAGACGTCGAGCAGGAGCAGCGCGGGAGGACCGGGCTGGCGGCATAGCGTCCGCCGGCACCAGGGTCCGCCGGGAGCGATCACCATCGCCCCGCCCGCAAACGCAGCGGGCGGGGCGATTTGCATTTCCCCACCCGGAACTCTGGATGACGAGGAGGTGACGCGGTCCGCGGTTTGGGGACCATGGAACGGCCGGCGGCGCCGGCGGGGCGTGCGAGCCCCAGGCACCGGTGAACGCGACTCCCAGGGCTGAAGGCGGACACGTTCCCGCCGGCCCGCCGGCCGCGAAACCACAGGAAGGCAGCAGGCGTGTTGGCGGCAGGGTTCGAGGTTTCTCGGACCCGGACGCAGGTGTGGCTCACACCCTCCGCCGCCGCATGCCGCCAGGGGAACGCGGAAACCCGTAGCTCAATCGGTGGAGCGTCCGACAAGTATCCTCCCCCACGCACTCGCCCGCGGCGCCGCCGTGGGCCGACGGTGGAGGGTTACCGAGGGATCGGGAGGTTGCGGGTTCGAGCCCCGCCGGGTTTCCGCTCTCTTGCAGGATGTGCAGCAAACGTGGGCCCGTAGCTCAGTGGCAGAGCACTTTCCTTCTCCGACACCTCGTCCGGCAGTCCAGCCGGGCCGAAGGATGAAGGTTACCGACTACTAATCGAGAGGCCGCGGGTTCGACTCCCGCCGGGTCCACTGAAGACGGAAGAAAACGCCGCACCGCTCGCGCGTGGGCCGCGCGCGATCGGTTATCGCACCAAACCCAACCCGGGAACCAGCGGCCCCGGGGCCGACGCGGACCTTCGTCCGCGCCCGGGCGGTGCGGCGAGACGGGAAGGAGGTCGTGCCTGTGGGTTCGTCCTGGGCACGGCGAAAAACGCAGGAAGATACGGAAGGAAAGCCGGGTCGTAGCCGTTTCGGTTACCGCAATCCCTCGCACGGATGGCCCGCCGGGAAACCGGTTGGCGGCCAGACCGGCGGCGCCCGATCATCCGGCTTTCCTTCCACCCCGCGCCGCGCGCGGGCCGAACCGCGCGGGTTATCGAACCGACGCTGGGCGAGAACATCCAGTGCGGAAAAACCCGACGGGCCCTTCGTCCGCGTTCGGCGCACCCCAACCCACACTCAGCCCGAAAGGAGGCGAGTGAACGACGATGATGGATTTCACGAAGCATTTCGCCACGCGCCTGCGGGCGCTGGTGACGCCCCAGGCCGCGCCGATCCCCAACGCGGGGCAGGTGCCCAACTCGGCGGGCGGGTTCACCTGGGCGGTGGACCGCTGGGCCCGGCTCGACCGGTTCCTGCTCCTGGGCACCGAGGGCGGCACCTGGTACGTGGGCGAGCGCGAGCTGACGGTACAGGGCGCGACGGCCGTGGCCGAGTGCATCGCCGAGGACGGCCTGCGCGCCGTCGCGCGGATCGTGGAGGTGAGCGAGGCCGGGCGTGCCCCCCGCAACGACCCCGCGCTGTTCGCCCTGGCGATGGCGGCGGGGATGGGTGACGAGCCCACGCGCGCGGCCGCGCTGGCGGCGCTGCCGCGGGTGGCGCGCACGGGAACGCACCTGCTGCACTGGCTGCACTACGTGCAGGCCTTCCGCGGGTGGGGGCGTGGCGTGCGGCGGGCGGTGGCGCGGTGGTATACGGCGCCGGCCCCGCGCGACCTGGCCTACCAGATCCTGAAGTACCCGCAGCGCGACGGCTGGTCGCACCGCGACGCGCTGCGGCTGGCGCACCCGCGCCCCGAGAGCGACGAGCGCCGGGCGCTGCTGGCCCGGGCCGTCACCGGCGCCCTCCCGGAGAGCGCTCCCGACACCGAGGCCACGCGGCTGGTGCGCGCGGTGGCCGAGCTGCACGCCGCGGAGATGGAGCCGCGGCGCGCGGCCGAGTGGGTGCGCGAGCACCGGCTCACGCGCGAGATGGTGCCCACGCACCTGCTGGCGCACGCCGTGGTGTGGGAGGCGCTGCTCGAGGCGATGCCGCTCACCGCGCTGGTCCGGAACCTGGCCACGCTCACCCGGGTGGGCGTGCTGGCGCCGGGGAGCGACGCCGTCGCGGCCGTGGCGGCGCGCATCGCGGACGCTGCCGCGCTCCAGCGGGCGCGGGTGCACCCGGTGCAGGTGCTGTCGGCGCTGCGGACCTACGCCGGCGGGCGCGGGGTTCGGGGTGCCGGGGTGTGGCAGCCGGTGGCGGCGGTGGTGGATGCGCTGGACGCGGCGTTCTACCTGGCCTTCGGCGCGGTGGAGCCCACGGGCCGGCGTGTGATGCTGGCGCTGGACGTGTCGGGGAGCATGATGGCCCCGGTGCACGGGCTGCACGGCGTGAGCTGCCGCGAGGCCAGCGCGGCGATGGCGCTGGTGACCGCGGCGGTCGAGCCGCGGCACTTCTTCACCGCCTTCACGGCGGGTGCGTACCCCAGCATGCATCCCGGCTTCCCCAGCGGGCTCACCACGCTGGCCCTGTCTCCGCGGCAGCGGCTGGACGACGTGGTGCGGCAGGTGTCGGCGCTGCCCTTCGGCGGCACCGACTGCGCGCTGCCGATGGTGGAGGCGCGCAAGCACGGGTGGGAGGTGGACGTCTTCGTGGTCTACACCGACAACGAGACGTGGGCCGGCCCCATCCACCCGGCGCAGGCGCTGCGGCAGTACCGCGAGGCCACCGGCATCGCCGCGAAGCTGGTGGTGGTGGCGATGGCGTCGAACGGGTTCACCATCGCCGACCCGAACGACGCGGGAATGCTGGACGTGGTGGGCTTCGACGCCGCCGCGCCGGCGCTGATCGGGCAGTTCGCGCGGTAGGCGGCGCGGTCCGGAGCCTCGCGCTCCGGCCGCGCCCGCCCGCCGGGTGGGGTGTGCCGGAGGCTTCGAGATCAACCGGACCGCCGGTGCGGGTCTTCCATCCGGCCCGCGCCCGCGGCCTGCAACCTACGAAGGACGATGAACACGAAGGTGAAGCAGGGGCACGCCGAGCAGGAGCAGCCGCGCGCGGGCGACTACTTCGTGCTGGACACGCGCGGCGAGTGGTATTACGTGGATGGCGACACGGCGGCCCGCGTCTCGCGAGCGCTGGACCGGCGCTGGCCGGCGCCCTGGGTCAAGTTCGTGGACCTCACCGGCGCCCGCGTGTGGCTGCGCACCAGCCACATCGAGGGCATCCGCGAGTCCACCGAGCACCAGCGCGCCCGCGACCGCGAGTTCCAGTACCTCCGCCGCAAGGAAGAGCGCGGCGACCGGCGCTGGGACGATGACGAATGACGAACCTGACGGGTGCGTGAGTGCGCGAGTGCGGGAGTGCGTAGGGCCCCGCCGCAACCTGGAACGCACTGGCGCACTCACGCACCAACGCACCCGTTTGGGGTGACTGGGATACGAAGATGAACTTCCGCAAGCTGAACCCGAAGACGATCGCCTTCGGTGACCACGATTCGAACGCGCTGGGCCAGCTGATGAACGTGGCCGAGAACGCCGAGCGCGCCGCCATCCTGGCCGACGGGCACGTGGGCTACGTGATGCCGATCGGCGGCGTGGCGGCCTACCGTGACAAGGTTTCGGTGGTGGGCGTGGGCTTCGACATCGCGTGTGGCAACTGCGCGATTCGCACCGACCTGACGATCGAGGACGTGACCAAGCGGCTCACGCTGGACGAGGTGCGGCGCAACCCGCATCGGCTGGCCACCGACAAGCGCATGAACCGCGTGGCCGACGCGGTTGCATCCACCGTCAGCTTCGGCATCGGCCGGAAGAACGAGGCCGACGACGCGCCGGTGGATCACCCGCTGTTCATCGACCCGGCATGGTACGCCATCCCCAACACGGGCGGCTACCGCGACACGCTGCGCGACAAGGCGCGGCGCCAGCTGGGCACCGTGGGCAGCGGCAACCACTACGTGGACATCTTCGCCGACCAGCAGGGCGTGGTGTGGGTGGGCGTGCACTTCGGCAGCCGCGGCTTCGGGCACACCGTGGCCAGCGACTTCCTGTCGCTGTCGCAGGGCGGCGACTGGGGGCAGCGCGCGCGGGAGAAGGAGGTGCTGCTGGACGTGACGCAGCCCATCGGGCACGACTACTGGCACCTGATGGAGTTGGCCGGGCGCTACGCCTATGCCGGGCGCGAGTGGGTGGCGCGCAAGGTGGTGGAGATGATCGGCGGCACCGAGCTGGAGATGGTGCACAACCACCACAACTTCGCCTGGCGCGAGACGCACCTGTCACCCGAGGGCGAGCCGGCCGAGTACATCGTGGTGCGCAAGGGCGCCACGCCGGCGTTCCCCGGCCAGCGCGGCTTCATCGGTGGGTCGATGGGCGACGACGCGGTGATCGTGCAGGGCGCGACCGTGCCGGAGGACAGCGAGATCGCGGCGGTGCAGCGCGACGCCATGTTCAGCACCGTGCACGGCGCCGGCCGCGTGATGAGCCGCACCGAGGCCGCGGGCAAGCGCAACCGCCGCGGCATGGTGAAGAGCCACGGCAAGATCCAGCCGAAGATGGTGGAGGACTGGCTGGGGAAGAAGGGCGTGGTGCTGCGCGGCGGCGGCCTGGACGAGGCGCCGCAGGTGTACCGCCGCCTCCCCAAGGTGCTCGAGGCGCAGGGCCCCACCATCGAAGTGCAGCACGTGCTGCAGCCGCTGGTGGTGGTGATGGCCGGCGCCGGCGAGATCGATCCGTACAAGGATTGATCTCGTCGTCCCCTGCACGATCGAGAAGCCGTGAGCGTCTGGCGACGTTCGCGGCTTCTTCGCGTGCGGAACGATCCCCGGTCGCAGACTGGTGCGCTGGCGGGCGTGGAATCTGCGGATTTGCCGCTCACAATCGATCGTCGGACATGGACGGGAGGATGAGGATGGCGGAAGACACGCTGATCCGGGCCGTGCGCGAGCGGGCGCTGCCGCTGCGCGATGACGCGGACCTGGACCCGCTGCTGGAGCGCATCGGCGACGCGCGGGTGGTGCTGCTGGGCGAGGCCAGCCACGGGACGGCCGACTTCTACACCTGGCGCGACCGCATCTCGCGCCGGCTGATTGCCGAGAAGGGCTTCACCTTCATCGCCGTTGAGGGTGACTGGCCCGACTGCTACGCGCTCAACCTCTACGCGAAGGAATGGGGTGACACCGGCGCCAGCGCGCGCGAGGTGGTGCACGCCTGCAGCCGCTGGCCCACCTGGATGTGGGCCAACGAGGAGGTGATCGCGCTGGCCGAGTGGCTGCGCGGGCACAACCACGGCCGCGCGGATGCCGCGAAGGTGGGCTTCTACGGGCTGGATGTGTACTCGCTCTACGACTCGATCGACGTGGTGACGCGCTACCTGGAGCGGGTGGACCCCGCGCTGGCGGCGCGCGCGCGAAGCTCGTACGGCTGCTTCGACCCCTACGAGGAAGACGTGCAGGAATACGCGTGGGCCACGGCCATGGTGCCCACCGACTGCGAGGAAGAGGTGATCGCCACCCTGGCCGAGCTGCGCCAGAAGGGCCCCGGCTTCCGCCGCGAGGGGCCCGAGGCGTTCTTCAATGCCGAGCAGAACGCGCTGGTGGCCGCCAACGCCGAGCGCTACTACCGCGCGATGATCCGCGGCGGCGCCGCCAGCTGGAACGTGCGCGATACGCACATGATGGAAACGCTCGACCGGCTGATGAAGCACCACGGGCCCGGCGCCAAGGCCATCGTGTGGGAGCACAACACCCACGTGGGCGACGCGCGCGCCACCGACATGGCGCGCAGCGGCATGGTCAACATCGGCCAGCTCGCGCGCGAGGCGTACGGCGGCGACGTGGTGATCGCCGGCTTCTCGTCCTATTCCGGCACCGTGATCGCGGGGGCCGAGTGGGGGGCGCCCATGCAGCGGATGGAGGTGCCCGCCGCCCGCGCCGGCAGCTGGGAGCACGTCTTCCACGAAGCATCGGCCGAAGACAAGCTGTTGCTGCTGGAGGGCTTCGACGAGGTGCCCGGAGCGCTGGACCGCCGCGGCCACCGCGCCATCGGCGTGGTGTACCACCCCGAGCGCGAGGCGTACGGCAACTACGTGCCCACCGTGCTCCCCTACCGCTACGACGCGATGCTCTACATCGACCAGAGCGAAGCGCTGCACCCGCTGCACTTTGCACCGGCGCCCGAGCACGAGGTGCCCGAGACGTATCCCACGGGGATGTGAGGGCGGAGCCGCGAAGAGCAGCATCGAGCGGCCCGGCTGTCGGGCCGCTTCCTCGTTCCGTAAGTTCGCGCGGCCCTCGACGTCTACCGATCTCCGTCTTCCACCCCGATCGCCATGCCCATCACCCGCCCCGAAACCGACGACGAGATCCTGGCCACGTGGAGCGTGATGGCGCAGCTCCGTCCCCATCTCTCGCGCGACGAGTACGTCCCCACCGTCCGCGGCATGATGGCGAGCGACGGATACAAGCTGGCCGCGCTGGTGGATGACGGGGCCGTGCGCGCCGTGGCCGGCTACCGCTTCATGCACATGCTCTACTGCGGCAAGCTGCTCTACGTGGATGACCTGGTGAGCGATGAGACCGCGCGCTCCCGCGGCTACGGCAAGCAGATGATGGACTGGCTGAAAACCGAGGCGCAGGGCAACGGCTGCTCGGAGCTGCAGCTGATCTCGCGCGTCACGCGCGAGCAGGCCCACCGCTTCTACTTCCGCGAGAGGCTGTCCATCGAGTGCTTCGAGTTCCGCATCAAGCTGTAGCTCGCCGCATCCACGGCGCAGACGAGGCCCGGCGGGAGACGAACCCGCCGGGCCTCGATCGTTCGACCTTCCCGCTGAATGTCATCCTGAGGCGCCGCAGCACGGAACCGTTGTCCCCACAAGGCTTTGGCGGCGCCGAAGGATCTAGCCTCCGCACTCGAGCGACAGGCCGCCATTCGCCTGGACGTCGGCCACAGATCCTTCGGGCGCCGCCAAATATCGCTGTAGGGGAGAGTCCAGTGCCGCGGCGCCGCTGAATAGAAAGTCGGCAGGCCGGCTCCAGCCCGGCGGCTGAAGCCGCATCAACAACTACGAAAAGCCTCGCAAACTGCGCGAGGCTCCACGGGCTGCGTTCTCCCCATCCAGTGACCTTTGTCAATCTCCATGGTCGCGCGAAGCGCGGTGGAAGACTCAGGTCAGGATGACATCTCGTAGTTTCCCGCGAGACTGGGATCGAAAATCACCACCCGCGCCCCAGCTTCACGTCGACGCCGGCGTAGAGGGCGCGGCCAGGGCCAGGCTCGTAGTAGCGGCCGCGGACGGCGTTGATCACGACGGAGGTGTTGTACCGCGCGTCCAACACGTTCGTGACGCCCACGCTGGGCGACGCGCGGAAGCCGCCCACGCGCAGCTCCGCCCACCCGCCGCGCAGGTCCAGGGTCGTGTACGCGGGGGATGCGAACGCGCCCGAGGCGTCCGTGTCCGCCACCGGCGTGCGCGCGGCGTAGCGCACGTCCACCCCCGCGAACGGCCCCGTGCCGCGCGACCAGAACGCCGACGCCTCGGCGCGGTGCGGCGCGATCCCGGGGACGCGATTGCCGCGCAAGTCCACGTCTCCCAGCAGGTACCGCCCGAAGCGCGCGTCGGTCCAGGTGTACGCCGCGCGGAGTTGAAGCGCGGGCAGCGGCTGGGCGCCCGCGCTCGCCTCGATGCCGCGGTGCACGGCCTGGCCGGCGTTGCGGTAGAACTGCCGGCCCGGCGCGCCCTCCACCTCGAACGGCACCAGCGCGTCGCGCACCCGCGCGCGGTAGGCGGCCAGCTCGGCCCACGCGCCGCCGCGCCGCGCCTTCGCCCCCGCCTCGTACGAGCGCGTGCGCTCGGGGTGCAGCTGGGGGTTGAAGCCGCCCGCGCCGTCGGGGCGGTTCGCCAGCTCGGTGGTGGTGGGCGTCTGGAAGGCGGTGGCCACGTTGGCGTAGAACGCCAGCCACGGCGCCGCCGAAACGCTCACGCCGGCCATCGGGCTCCACGCATCCATCGTCCGCGCGCCCGAATCGTCGGGGTCGCCCGCGGCCACCAGCGCGTCGCGCACCGAAAAACGGAAGCGGTCGTAGCGCAGCGCCCCCAGCAGCTCCACCGCCCCGGCCGAAGCGGCGAGCTCGCCGAAGCCCGCGGCCGAGGTCACGCGCTCGCGCTGGTCGAGCAGCAGGTCGCCGCGTGCGCCGGCGTCGTTCGCGTGGTTCACGCGGTGGTCGCGCTGCGCGTCCCACTCGGCGCCGGCGGTCCAGCGCAGCAGCGGGCCGGCCGCGCCGCTCAGGGTGGCCCGCGCGCCGCCCGCCCCGCGGTGCAGGTCGATGTACCGCACGGGGATGGGGTTGTCCACCGAGCGCGCCAGGCCGTAGGCCGTCACCTCCAGCGCGCCGGCGCCCATCGCGTGCTCCCAGGTGAGCCCCAGCTGCCCCTGCCGCCCCGCCTCCCCCGCCCTCTGCGCCACGTTGCTCGCCAGCGCCTGCCCGCGGTCCAGGCGCAGGAGCGAGTCGGTGAGCGCGCCGGGGTTCTGGGCGTCGTAATCCACCGCGGTGAAGGCCAGGCGCAGCGCGTCGGCCCCGCGCCTCACCCCTAAGTTCACTCCCCCCAGCGTGTTGCGCGCCGACTGGTGCTGGCGGTAGCCGCCGTAGCCCAGCCGCGTGACGCTCGCGCGGTAGTCGAACGCCCCCAGCGTGCCCGCGGCCGACGACTGCAGGCGCAGCAGGCCATCGGCCCCGCCGGTCACGCGGTAGTCGGAGCCGAGCGGAACCGGGGGCGCGGCCAGGGTGGACAGGCGGATCACCCCGCCCGACGCGTTGCCGTAGAGCGCGCTGGCCGGCCCGCGGATCACCTCGGCGCGGGCCACGGAGCCCACGTCCACGTGGTTGAGGTTGGTCTGGCCGTCGGGAAGCGTCGCGGGGATCCCGTCCAGCAGCACGCGCACGCCGCGCACCCCGAACTGCGCCCGCGCGCCGAACCCGCGCACCGAGATGCGCTCGCCCAGCGCGTAGTTGAACCGGTTCTCCACCTGCACGCCGGGGATGCCGGCCAGCGGCTCGTTCAGCGCCAGCCCCGGCTTCGCCTGCCGCTGCGCCTGCCCGCCCGCGACGGACACGGCGAACGGCGCCCGCAACCGCACCACCGGCGTCCGCAGCACCCGCACCGCCAGCGTGTCGATGCCGTAACGGCGCGTGACGGTGTCGCCCGCCACATCCCCCCGTCCGCCGTCCTGCTGGGCGACGATGGGAGATGCGGAAAGGACGGCGAGCGCCAGCGCGAACGGGGCGATGCGGTGGATGAACGGCATGGAGTCGGGCGGATGCGTGAAACGCGAACGGATGCGCGGCGGACGGACGCAAATCGCGCGCGCGGGCCACACACGCTCACGCCAGATCCGGTAACAGAAACAGCCTCACCCAGAGAAGGGGAGGACCAGAGACGGCAGGCCGGGGCGTGGCCGTCTCTGGTCCTCTGGTCCTCTCCGTTCCCTCTGGGTGAGGCAGTTTCGGCGAAAGCCGGCCAACCACGATCCCGGGCGGATTGGGCACCCTCATCCCTCGGCCTTCTCCCGAGATGCGGGAGATTCGCCGGGCCGCCCGGGTCAGCGGGTGCGCTGGAGGATCTGGTCGAGCTTGTTCCACTCCTTGGTGAGGTCGGCCCGGTCTTCGGCGTCCAGGTCGGAGCCGCCCTCGCTCAGCAGCTTCATCAGCTTGTCGCGCTGGGCCAGCAGCTTCGCGCGCTCCGCTTCCGACATCGACGTTCCGTCTGCCATGTGCTCGCTCCTCGCGTGGATGCCGTGCCTGCCGGGCGCCGGCGGATGCCGGCTGCGCCCGTGAGTCCAATCCACCGACAAGATGCCCGTCCGTCGGCGCACGGGCCATACCCCGCCGCCGTCCCGTCACCCGGATGGATCCGGAGAGCACGACCCACGCGACGACACGCCATCTTCTACCAATCCAACTGGTTTGTGCGTTGGCAGCAGGAGTTCCCGCGAGCGTCTCATCCGAACAACGGAGTTTCACACGGAGTGAACGGAGTTAGCGGAGTTCGCTGAACAACGCCCGTTGACTCCGCTGACTCCGCTAACTCCGTGTGAAACGGTTCTTTTCCCAGAGTACGCATGGTGCGGGTCGCAGCGGATACGCGGTCACGGCGTCGTCGGGCCACCATCCGCTCACTCCGCCGGCATCGCCTCCACGGCGCGCGCCAGCTCGTTCAGCGACACCGGCTTGGCCAGCACCGGCACGCGCGAGGCGGCCAGCGCGCGCACCGCCTCCACGCTGGCCGTGTCGCCGCTGAAGAAGATCAGGCGCCGGTCCATCCCCTCGCCCGCCTCGCGCAGCCGCGCCAACAGCTCGTCGCCGCCCAGCCCGGGCATGCGCAGGTCCGACACGATCACGTGGTAGCGGGCACCGGCGCGCGCCGCCTCGATCAGGTCGAGCGCAGCCCGGCCCTCGGCCGCCTCGTCCACGTGGTGGCCGCGGCGGCGCAGGAAGCGGGCGACCACGCGGCGCACCGCGTCCTCGTCGTCCACCAGCAGCACGCGCAGCGGCACCACCGCCGTCTCGTCCAGCTCGGCGCCCGCCTCGGCCCCCGCCCGCCCGGCGGCGCGCGGGAGGTCCACGTGGAAGACCGCGCCCTCGCCCGGCCGGCTGTCCACGCGGATCTGGCCGCCGTGCTCGCTCACGATGGTGTGCACCAGCGACAGCCCCAGCCCGGTGCCCTCGCCCGGGGCCTTGGTGGTGAAGAAGGGGTCGAACACGCGCTCCAGGTGGCTCGCCGGGATCCCCGGCCCGTTGTCGGCCACCTCCAGCGACGCCCCCGCGGCGGTTGCGAGCGTGCGCACCGCCAGCACCGCGTGGCCCGCGGCCAGCGCCAGCGACTGCTCGGCGTTCACCACCAGGTTCAGCACCACCTGCTCCATCTGCCCGCGGTCGGCCAGCACCGCGGGGAGGTCGGGCGCCAGCTCGGCGCGCACCACCACGTTGCGGGTGCGCAGCGAGTAGGCGCGGGTACGCAGCACGTGCTGCACCACGTCGTTCAGGTCCACCCGCTCGCGCCGCCCGTCGGTCTTCTCCTGCGTGTCGCGGGCGAGCAGGCGCAGGTCGGTGACGATCTTGGCCATCCGCTCGGCCTCGCGGCGGATGGTCTCCAGGTCTTCGCGCTCCTCGCGCGGCCGCTCCTGCATCAGCAGCAGCTCGGTGAAGCCCAGCACGGCGCTGAGCGGGTTGTTCAGCTCGTGCGCCACGCCCCCCAGCAGCGTGCCGATGCTGGCCAGCCGCTCGGCGCGGCGCAGGTGCTGCTCGGCGCTCAGCTGCGCGCTGATGTCGCGGATGATGCCGAAGAGGAGCCCGGGGCCGCGGCCGCCCTGCTCCACGCGGCCCAGCAGCGCCTCGAGCGGCACCTCGCGGCCGTCGCTCGGCCGCCGCTTGCGGATGCGCCCGCTCCAGCGCCCCTGCTCGCCCGCCGTGCGCAGCGCCGCCCGCGTCGCGGCCTCCGACTCGGCGTCGGGCGCTAGCCCGGTGAAGCGCGGCGCGGGGCCAGCCGGGTCGAAGCCCAGGATCTCGGCGAAGGCGTGGTTGGCGTAGAGGATCTCGCCGGCGTCGGTGACCAGGCACACCCCGTCGGGAAGCCCCTCCAGCGCCGCCGCCAGCGTGCGGCGCTGGGTCTCGGTCTCGCGCGCCAGGGTCACGTCCTCCAGCACGATCAGCGCGCCGGTGATGTCGCCGTGCTCGCCGCGCAGCGGCACGCCC